>Ga0247692_1000054_pt1 | contig 23115 bp, 20 predicted proteins | sample CNK33_metaG_FD_183041 | JGI IMG/M metagenome (GOLD analysis project Ga0247692, IMG submission 183041) | Soil microbial communities from Purdue University Martell Research Forest, Indiana, United States - CNK33 | ecosystem: Environmental > Terrestrial > Soil > Temperate forest > Bulk soil...
TCGATACGCACAGGAATTGCGAGTACTCCGCGCCGACCAGCTCTTCGGGCAGTGCGAGCGACGTCGGCTCCTTGTGCGCGTCGTCGCCGAACCACAGGAAGATTGCGCCCGCATGTTCCTCGACGGGATACGACTTCACGCACTTCTGTCCTTCGAGCGGACAAGCCGACACGGCAGGCACGGCCTGCACGGTGCCCGAGCCGTCGACTTCGATGCCGTGATACCAGCACGCGACGCGATTGCCGAGATTCCAGCCGAGCGACAGGCGCGCGCCGCGATGCGGGCAACGGTCTTCGAGCGCGTGGACTTTGCCGTCCTGATCGCGCCACAGCACGATCTGCTCGCTGAGTCGCGTGAGGCCGATGGGCGCATTGCCTACCTGCCAGCTCGGCGCGACGGGATACCAGTAGTTCTTGATGCCGCGGTCGAGATAAGCCTGAATCGGATCGGCTGCGAGGTTCGTTGTATTGAGGGACGTCATGGGGAAACTCCGTGTTCGCTTGGGTCGTGCGCTGGGTCGTCGAATCGCGCGGCGTTACTCGGCGAGCAGCCGCAGTTCCGCGGCGAGACGCTCTTCGCTCCACTGCGCACCTTCCGGCGTGCGGAATCCGACGCCGTTCAGGCCCGCCACCACTTCATGCAGCTCGACGGCACCTGCTTCGAACACCTGTTCCAGCGCGTTGCCGAAGTCGTTTTCATATTGCGTCGGCTCCGCCTTGCGGGTCTGCCAGATCATGTTGTCGGTTTCGCCCGGCTTTTCGATCACGCCCTTGCCGGCGACGTTGTTCGGCTGCGGCGCGAGCCACGGCTTCAGGAAAGGATTGAAGTTCACGACGGCTTCTTTCATGTCATTCCACCTTGATCTGGATTTCTTCACCCGCGAGGCGCACCGCGTACACCTTCAGGTCGCGGCCGCCCGGCTCTTTCAGACACTTGCCCGTCGGGATGTGAAAAACAGCTTCGTGCAGCGGACATTCGACCGTGTCGCCGTCGACGAACCCTTGCGTCAGCAGCGCATACGCATGCGGGCAGACGTTCTCGAGCGCGTAGACCTCATCGCCCACCTTGTAGATGCCGATTTCCTTGCCGTCGCCGAGCTTGAACTCGACGGGCGAGTCTTCGGATAGCGCGCCGGCGTGTCCGGCGCAAAGCCACTGTTCACTCATTTCTCACCTTCTCCGACCAACCGGTTCCGACCGTTTGACGTTCCACCTAAGGAACATCAGTTTATGTATGGTCATTATAGAAACATGTTTGGGCGAACAAAATAAAAATTCTGCGCTTCCAGGGAAAACACCAACAGCGGTTTTTTGCAACGTAAGAAGCCCGTAAACCGGGCCAAATCAATGGGTTGCTGCGCATAAAGAGCGCGCGTACGGCATCCGAAGTGATCTGATGAATGAGGGTTTTCACTGTCGCAAAAACTTTTTTGATCGCTCAATTGACTCTCTATACTTTCCATAGGCGATACATATGCCCATAGGTGGAACGTAGAACGGATAGCCAACGTAGCAGGCGACCAGAAGGCCATCCAGAGAGATGACAGGCAAAGGAAGAGAAACCGGCACGTCCGGCTCTCGACTACACGATCAGGAGTACCAAGGGTGAAACGCATCATCGCTGCCGGCGCGGCAGGACTTGTGGTGACATCGACGGCATGGGCGCAAAGCAGCGTCACGCTGTACGGCAGCCTCGATGCCGGCATTGCTTACGTGAGCAACGTCGGCGGACATACGAAGTGGATGGAAGAACAGGGCAACATGCAGCCGGACCGCTGGGGCCTGCGCGGCGTCGAAGACCTGGGCGGCGGTCTGCACACGATCTTCCAGCTGGAAAACGGCTTCTATACGAACACCGGCAACTTCGCGAAAGCGGGCACGCTGTTCAATCGGCAGGCTTACGTGGGCATCAGTTCCGACCAGTTCGGGCAGATCACGCTCGGCCATCAGACGCCGTTCAACTTCGACATGCTCGGCCCGCTCAGCACCGGTTACCTCGCGGCGAGCTGGTTTGCGTTCCACCCCGGCAACATCGACGAACTGGCTGACACGGGCGTCGTACCGTTCGACAACTCGGTGAAGTTCAAGTCAGCCAGCTACGCGGGCTTTACGGTCGGCGCGATGATGGGCCTCGGCAATACGACGAACTTCTCGACGGGCAAGACGATGAGCTTCGGCGTGAACTACGCGAATGGCCCCTTCAAGGCGGCGGCTGTCTACTCGAACGAGCACAACCGCACGCCTTCGATCATCACGACGGGCATCAACACGTTCCAGGGCGTGCCGGCCGCAATCTACTCCGCCGACAAGGTCGAGAACATGGGCGCAGGCCTGTCGTACCAGCTCGGCAAGCTGCTCGTGCATGCGCTGTACACGCGCGTGAAGTTGCAGTCGAACGGATTCTCGGACACGTATCAGAGCTGGGACGCGGGCGCGAACTATCAGTTCACGCCGGCTAACACGCTCGCGGGCGGGGCCGCGACGACGACGCTGTCGGGCCGTCGCTGGACGCAGTTCGAAATCGGCGATATCTATGCGCTGTCCAAGCGCACGCAGGTCTATGTGAACGTGCTCTACGAGCATGCGAATGAAAACGCGAACGCTGCGTTCTTCACAGCGGGCGTGTCGGGCGGCCGCAATCAGGCGATTGTGCTGACGGGCATTCATCACTCGTTCTGAGCGATGGTTTGAGGCCTTTTTTAAGGCTCGAAGTGAAACAGGCGGCCCATCGAGGCCGCCTGTTTTCGTTTTTCTGCCGCGCTATTGCGACGCGAGAGCGAGGCCGTTTCTAGCGACGCGTTTGCGCGAGCGTCGGATCGTCGGCGGACGGACGATAGTTCAGACGCGCCGACAGATCGAGCGCCGCACCGCACACCTTCGCGACGAGCGGCACGCGTTCGTCGTCACCGATATCGGAACGCGGCACTGTCGTCGTCATCGCCGCGACGATCTTGCCCGTCTGATCGCGCACGGGCGCGCTGACCACGGATATGGCGCGCTCGAACGATGCCTCGCTGATCGCATAGCCCTGCGCGGCCGTTTCGCGGATTCGTTCGTACAGTTCGTCGACGGTGGCGGGCGTGCGGTCGGTGAAGCGTTCGAGCTGCTGCTCGGGATAAAGCTGGCGCAACTGCATCAGCGAGAGATCGCCCATCAGCACCTGGCCGTGGACGGTCGCGTGCGCGGGGAGCCGCGTGCCGACATGCACCTTCACCGAACTGAACATCGGGTCATGCGTCTGCGCCTTCGCGACGAACACGACATCGCGTTCGTCGCGTATCAGCAGATGCGTGCTCAAGCCGGTTTGATCGCGCAGCCGTTCGAGGATCGGCGTACCGAAGTCGGTCAATTCCAGCGAACTCAAATACTCGAAGCCAAGGCGCAGCACCGCGACGCCAAGACGAAAATGCCGGTCGCCATTCGCGCGTTCGAGAAAACCAAGTGCTTCGAGCGTTTGCAGCAAACGGAATGTGGTCGTGCGCGGAATGCCGATGCGCTTGGACAGCTCGGGCGCGCCGAGCACGGGTTCGCGTGCCGAGAACTCGGCAAGAATGCGCAAGCCGCGTTCGAGGCCGGGGACGAGATACGTCGAGCCGCCGCCGGGTTCCTCTTCGGCGGATTCCGCGATTTCCGTGCTGCTCGCGGTTTCCTCGTCGGCCGATGCGCGCGCCGCCTGAGGTCCCGCAGCCCGGTGTCCCACTCGTGTCGTGTTTTCTCTTGCCATGTCCGGCTGTGTCGTTGAACCGTGGAAGATAGAGATGATAGCGCGAAGGGGTGGGTGGGGCGGCGGTGCCTCCTAAGCACGCGTCGCTCTTAAATCACCGCAACGACTGTTCGGAATGCGATAAATGCTTCCGAACCCCACCGGTGTCCTTGTGCGACACCAACAGAATCTTTTGATCTCTCGCGCTTGCTCTTCCTGTCCGACTCGCACCAACCCCACACAACTTATCTCCCGCTTGCTCAGCAAAAACCCTGGGCGAGCGAAAAAATATTTTCACAAGATAATTTTCATGTAAATTAACTTTCATTCCAGTCAACCCGACAGATCCGCTCCGACACTCATGTCACGCCAACGTCAGAACCCACCCACCGCCGCCGAGCCCGCCATCGCCGCCCGCATCACGGCCGCGATGCCGATCCTCACGCCTGTCCACCGGCGCATGGGCGAGTTCGTGCTGGCCAACCAGTTCCGCGCCGCGACCATGCGCATCGACGAACTGGCTACAGCCGTCGGCGCGTCCATCGCGACAGCGAACCGCTTTGCGCGCGCGCTCGGTTTCGACGGCTATCCGGCGTTTCGCGAGGCGCTGGTGCGCGGGTTCGAAGCGACGCTCGCGCCAGTTGAACGCCTCCGCACCGCGCAGGAATCGCAGACGAATGGCGACGAACTGTTCAGCGCATCGCTCGAACAGGCCGCCACCAATCTCGGCACGACGCGCAGCACGATCGACGGCACAGCCGCCGAAGCCGCCGTTGACGCGATCATCGCCGCACGGCGCGTGTTTATCCTCGGCTCCGGCGCGAGCGCGTTTCTCGCGAGCCTGATGGAGCACAACCTGCTGCCGTATCACGACAACGTGCAGTCGCTCGCCCTGATCGGCGGACCGACACACGCGGCGCGCCGCCTGTTCAACGCGGGCAAGGGCGATCTGGTGATCGCCATCGCGTTTCCGCGCTATGTCGACGACACGATCGAACTCGCGCGCCGCGCCGCCAGCCTCGGCGCAGACGTACTCGCGTTGACCGACGGCCCGACGTCGCCGCTCGCCACGCTCGCTACACGCTCGCTCTTCATCCGCGCCGAGCGGCGTCTCGCCGCGACATCGGAAGCGACCGTGCTCGCGGTGATCGAAGCGCTGTGCGACGCCGTCGCGTTCCGTGCGAAGCGCTCCGCGCAGGCCGCCGCCAACATGACCGAGTTCGTGTTGCCCTGGCTCACCGACACGTCGGCGCTGCAACCTCATTCGAAGTCCGCCACGCGGCCCACCTCCAACCAGGCAAAGAACAAGAAATGAACACCAAAGCGGTAATCGCGATTCATGGCGGCGCAGGCACGATCGTGCGCGCGTCGATGGCCTCCGATGCGGAAGCCCGCTATCACGCGGAATTGCGTGCGGTGCTCGTCGCCGCGCAACGCGTGCTCGCCGACGGCGGCAGCGCGCTCGATGCCGTCACGCAAGCCGTGCGGCTGCTCGAAGACTGTCCGCTGTTTAACGCGGGGCATGGTTCGGTTTTCACGTCGGCGGGCACGCACGAACTCGATGCGTCGATCATGGACGGCCGCACGCTGGAAGCAGGCGCCGTGTCGTGCGTGAAGCGAGTACGCAACCCCATCGTCGCGGCGCGCCACGTGCTCGAATACAGCGAGCACGTGATGTTCACGGCCGAAGGCGCCGAAGCGTTCGCACAGGCGCAAGGTCTGGAGTTCGTCGATCCGTCGTACTTCCATACGGATGCGCGCTATCGCCAGTGGCAACTCGCTCGCGAGCAACAGCGCGCGATGCTCGACCATGACGGCGCAGCGCTTGCCGCGCAAGAAGCATCGCCTGCAAACAAAGAAGCGCTGCCTCACGAGCCCATCGATCCGAACAAAAAGTTCGGCACGGTCGGCGCAGTCGCCGTGGATCTGTACGGCCACGTCGCGGCCGCGACCTCGACGGGCGGGATCACGAACAAGCAGTTGGGCCGTGTCGGCGATGCGCCGCTGATCGGCGCGGGCTGCTATGCCGACGACGCAACCTGCGCCGTCTCGACCACCGGATCAGGCGAAATGTTCATGCGCATGGTCGCCGCCTACGACGTCGCCGCGCAGATGGCCTATCGCGGTGTCTCGCTCGAAGAGGCGGCAAACGATGTCGTGATGAACCGCTTGCCGCGCATCGACGGACGGGGCGGCCTGATCGCCGTCGACGCGCACGGCAACGTCGTACTGCCCTTCAACACCGAAGGCATGTATCGCGGCTATGCACGCGTCGGCGAAACGCCAGTCACGGCGATCTATCGCTAGTCCGCCGCCACGCTTACGCAAATCCCCTGTTTCAGATGCCGGGAGACATCATCGTGCCGAACACGCCGAACCAGCCACGCCAGCTCGACAACCTGCCGCCGCAACGCGTCGTCGATATCGACCGTCTCACGGTCGCGTTCCGCCGCGGCGAGACCACGTTCAATGCAGTGCGCGACCTGTCGCTCACGGTCGATCGCGGCGAAACGCTCGCCATCGTCGGCGAATCGGGCTCGGGCAAATCGGTAACGTCGCTCGCTTTGATGCGCCTCGTCGAACATGGCGGCGGAAGCATCGCGAACGGCAGCATCGCGTTTCGCCGGCGCAACGGCAGCGTGCTCGATCTTGCGCGGGCATCGCAATCCACAATGCGGTCGATTCGCGGCGCGGACATCGCGATGATCTTCCAGGAACCGATGACGTCGCTCAATCCCGTCTTCACGGTCGGCGATCAGATTGGCGAAGCGATCGCGCTGCATCAGAACATGAGCCGCAGTCAGGCGCATGCTGAAACGCTGCGTCTACTCGATCTCGTGCGCATTCCCGAAGCGCGCCGCGTGGCCGCGCGCTATCCGCATCAGTTGTCGGGCGGCATGCGGCAACGGGTGATGATCGCAATGGCGCTGTCGTGCAAGCCGTCTCTGCTGATCGCCGACGAGCCGACCACCGCGCTCGACGTGACTATCCAGGCGCAGATCCTGCAACTGATTCGCGGCTTGCAAGACGAGATGAACATGGGCGTGATCTTCATCACGCACGACATGGGCGTCGTCGCCGAAGTGGCGGATCGCGTGCTGGTGATGTATCGCGGCGACAAAGTCGAAGAAGGCGAGTCGGCGAAACTGTTCGCCGCGCCCACACATCCTTATACGAAAGCGCTGCTCGCGGCCGTGCCGAAGCTCGGCTCGATGCAGGGCACGGACGCGCCCGCGAAGTTTTCGTTGCTCAAGCTCGACGGCGAGCATGCACAGCAGCCGCTTCCGGAAGATGACACGGCATCGGAAGCATCGACGCAGGCACAGTCGATTCTCCGCGTGCGCGATCTCGTCACGCGTTTCCCTGTGCGCAGCGGTCTGTTCGGCAAGCTCACGGGCCGCGTGCATGCTGTCGAGCGCGTCAGCTTCGATCTGCACGCAGGCGAAACGCTCGCGCTAGTCGGCGAATCCGGTTGCGGCAAATCGACGACGGGACGCTCGCTGTTGAGGCTCGTAGAAAGTCAGAGCGGCAGCATCGAGTTCGACGGCAAGGACATCAGTTCGCTCACCGGTCCTTCGTTGCAGGCTTTGCGTCGCGATATCCAGTTCATTTTCCAGGACCCGTTTGCGTCGCTCAATCCGCGTCTGACGGTCGGCTTCTCGATCATGGAGCCGCTGCTCGTGCACAACGTCGCGAGCGGTAAGGAAGCGCAGGAGCGCGTCGCGTGGCTGCTCGACAAGGTCGGCCTGCCCGCCGACGCCGCGCGCCGCTATCCACATGAATTCTCCGGCGGCCAGCGTCAGCGCATCGCGATTGCGCGTGCGCTCGCGCTCAACCCGAAGGTCGTGATCGCTGATGAATCAGTGTCGGCGCTCGACGTCTCCGTGCAGGCGCAGATCGTCAATCTGATGCTGGATCTGCAGCGCGAGTTGGGTGTGGCGTATCTGTTCATCTCGCACGACATGGCCGTCGTCGAGCGTATCAGTCATCGAGTCGCGGTGATGTATCTCGGCCAGATCGTCGAGATCGGACCGCGTCGCGCGGTGTTCGAATCGCCGCAGCATCCGTACACGAAGAAGCTGATGGGCGCCGTGCCCGTCGCCGATCCCGCGCGCCGCCACGCGAAGCGCATGCTCGCCGCCGACGAGTTGCCCAGCCCGATTCGCGCGCTCGACAACGAGCCCGTCGTCGCGCCGCTCGTCGCCGTGGGCCCGGATCATTTCGTGGCCGCGCATCGGATTGGCGGTGCTTACTAGACACAGTATTACCGGCAACAACCCCTTAGCCGCGCAGACCAGCGGCATAACAACAGGCAGTTCCCTCGCTCAGTGGAGTTCTGAAACGATGACTACGCTTCTCTTCTCTCAACCGTTGCGCCTGCGTTCGCTCGTGACGAGCGGCGCGCTGGTCTTTGCGATGCTCGCGTCGGGCGCCGTGCACGCGGCAACGACAGCCGTGATGGCCGTCGATTCGACGTTCACGACGCTCGACCCGTACGACGCTAACGACACCCTTTCGCAAGCCGTATCGAAGTCGTTCTATCAAGGCCTGTTTGGCTTCGACAAGGACATGAAGCTGGTCAACGTACTCGCGACGAGCTACGAAGCAAGCCCGGACGCCCGCGTCTACACGTTCAAGCTGCGCCAGGGCGTGAAGTTCCAGGACGGGACCGACTTCAACGCAGCCGCAGTCAAAGCGACGTTCGACCGCGTGACGGACCCGGCGAACAAGCTGAAGCGCTACAACATGTTCAGCCGCATCGAGAAGACGGAAGTGGTCGATCCGTACACGGTGAAGGTCACGCTGAAGGCGCCGTTCTCGGCGTTCATCAACGTGCTCGCGCATCCGTCGGCCGTGATGATCTCGCCCGCCGCGATGAAAAAGTATGGCAAGGATCTCGCGTTTCACCCCGTCGGCACGGGTCCATTCGAACTCGTGAAGTGGGACCCGGCGGGCGATCTGACCGTGAAGAAGTTCGACGGCTACTGGAAGAAGGGTTATCCGAAGATCGACGAAATCGACTGGAAGCCCGTGGTCGACAACAACACGCGCGCCGCGCTCGTGCGCACCGGCGAAGCGGACTTCGCGTTCCGCATTCCGTTCGAGCAGGCCGCCGCGCTGCAATCGGAACCGAAAGTCGACATCATCGCCACGCCGTCGATCATCAATCGCTACGTCAGCCTGAATACGACGAAGAAGCCCTTCGACAACCCGAAGGTGCGCGAAGCGCTGAACTACGCGATCAACAAGGAAGCGCTCGCGAAGGTCGCGTTCTCAGGTTATGCCGTGCCCGCCGATGGCGTCATTCCCGAAGGCGTCGATTACGCGACGAAGCTCGGCCCCTGGCCGTACGACCCCGCGAAGGCGCGCGCGCTGCTGAAGGAAGCGGGCTATCCGAACGGCTTCGAGACGACGCTCTGGTCGGCGTACAACAACTCGACGTCGCAAAAGGCGATCCAGTTCGTGCAGCAGCAACTGGCGCAAGTGGGTGTGAAGGCGAGCGTCGAAGCACTCGAAGCCGGCCAGCGCGTGGCGAAGGTCGAAAGTGCGCAAGACCCGGCGACGGCACCCGTGCGCATGTACTACATCGGATGGTCGTCGTCGACGGGCGAAGCGGACTGGGGCATCACGCCGCTGCTCGCGTCGTCGTCGATTCCGCCGAAGCTCGTGAACACCGCGTACTACAAGAACGATACCGTCGACAGCGATCTTTCGAAGGCGCTTGAAACGACAGACCGCACGCAGAAGGCCGCGCTCTATGGCGACGCGCAAAAGCGCATCTGGGCCGACGCGCCGTGGCTCTTCCTCGTCAAGGAGAAGGTCGTGTACGCGCGCAGCAAGCGGCTTGCGGGCGCGTACGTCGCGCCGGACGGCTCGTTCAACTTCGATGAAATCGCGCTGAAGTAAAGCGTTGATGACGCTGGTCTCGAAGCGTGCGTTTCGAGACCAGCGCGTTTGCTTCATGAAGCACATGCTTTTCGATGGCGGATCGCTCTCATGCTGAATTTTCTCGTCAAACGTCTGCTGGGCCTGCTGCCGACGCTCGTGATCGTCGCTGGCCTCGTGTTCCTGTTCGTGCACATGCTGCCCGGCGACCCGGCACGGCTCGCAGCCGGTCCCGAAGCCGACGATGCAACTGTCGCGCTCGTGCACGCCGATCTCGGCCTCGACAAGCCGATGCCGCAGCAGTTCGTGAACTTCTTCATGCGAACCGCGCATGGTGACTTCGGTATCTCGACGCGCAGCAAGCGCCCCGTCTCCGCGGAGATCGGCGAGCGCTTCATGCCGACGCTGATGCTCACGCTCGTCAGCATGGTATGGGCCGTGATCTTCGGCATGACGATCGGCATCGTGTCGGCCGTGTGGCGCAACAAGTGGCCCGACCGGCTCGGCATGACCATCGCCGTGTCAGGTATCTCGTTTCCCGCATTCGCGCTCGGCATGCTGCTGATGGAAGTGTTCTCGGTGAAGCTCGGCTGGTTGCCGATTGTCGGCGACGGCTCGTGGCGCAGCTACGTGCTGCCGTCCATCACGCTCGGCGCGGCTGTCGCGGCCGTGATGGCGCGCTTCACGCGGGCTTCGTTCGTCGAGGTGCTGAACGAGGACTTCGTGCGTACTGCGCGAGCCAAAGGCGTCGCCGAGCAATGGGTCGTCATCAAGCACTGCCTGCGCAACGCGATGATTCCCGTCGTCACGATGATGGGCTTGCAGTTCGGTTTTCTGCTCGGCGGCTCGATCGTCGTCGAAGTGGTGTTCAACTGGCCGGGCATGGGACGCCTGCTGGTGGACGCCGTCGCGATGCGCGATTACCCCGTGATTCAGGCTGAAGTGCTGCTGTTCTCGCTGGAGTTCATCGTCATCAATCTGGTCGTCGACGTGCTGTACGCCGTCATCAATCCGACCATCCGTTTCAAGTGAGGCCCGCATGAGCACGACCGCCGACAACACCCGCGCCGTCTCTTCTACCCACGAAGAACCCGCGATCCGCACGCCATGGAGCGAGTTCTGGCGCAAGTTCCGCAAGCAGCATGTCGCCCTCGCGGCGGGCCTGTTCGTGCTGCTGCTCGTCGTCGTAGCGATTGCAGGCCCGCATATCGTTCCGTTCGACCCCGAAAACTATTTCGACTACGACGCGCTGAATGCGGGGCCATCGGCTGCGCACTGGTTCGGCGTCGATTCGCTGGGCCGCGATATCTTCAGCCGCATCGTCGCGGGCACGCGCATTTCGCTTGCGGCGGGTTTTATGTCGGTGGCAATCGGTGCGATTATCGGCACGCTCTTCGGTTTGCTCGCGGGCTATTACGAAGGCTGGTGGGATCGCATCACGATGCGCGTCGCCGACGTATTGTTCGCGTTCCCCGGCATTCTGCTCGCCATCGGCATCGTCGCGATTCTCGGCAATGGCATGATCAACGTGATCGCAGCCGTCGCCGTGTTCAGCATTCCGGCGTTCGCGCGGCTCGTGCGCGGCAACACGCTGATGCTCAAGCAACTGACGTATATCGAAGCGGCGCGCAGCATCGGCGCGTCGGACTGGACCATCATCATGCGGCATATTCTGCCGGGCACGATTTCGTCGGTGGTCGTGTATCTGACGATGCGCATCGGCACGTCGATCATCACGGCGGCGAGCCTGTCGTTTCTCGGCCTGGGCGCGCAGCCGCCGACGCCCGAGTGGGGTGCGATGCTCAACGAAGCACGCGCCGATATGGTGACGGCGCCGCATATCGCCCTCTTTCCGAGCCTCGCGATCTTCCTGACCGTGCTCGCGTTCAACCTGCTCGGCGACGGCTTGCGCGACGCGCTCGATCCGAAGCTGGACCGGCCATGAATGTGCTTTCGATGCCGCATGTCGGCGTGTTGCCGGCAGGCGCGTTGGGCACTATTGCCGATGTGTCCGGCGTGACGGCTGGGCATTGCACGCTCGCCGATGGCCCGATACAGACAGGTGTGACCGTGGTCCGTGCACATCGCGACGATCCGTATTGTCACAAGGTGCCCGCTGCGGCGAGTGTGATAAACGGTTTCGGCAAGAGCATCGGACTCGTGCAGGTCGAAGAACTCGGCGTGCTCGAAACACCGATCGCGTTGACCAATACGTTCGGCGTCGCGGCTGTCGCGCAGGCACAGATTCGCGCCGCCATTGCGAGCAATCCACAGATCGGGCGCGAGTGGCCGACCGTCAATCCGCTCGTGTTCGAATGTAACGACGGCTATCTCAACGATATTCAGGCATTGGCGATTGAAGAATCGCACTATGCGCAAGCGTTCGACACGGCAGGGTTTGAGTTCGAACGCGGCTCGGTCGGTGCGGGGCGCGGCATGTCGTGCTTCGATCTGAAAGGCGGCATCGGTTCGGCGTCGCGCGTGGCGAATGTGACGGGCAAGGATTTCACTGTCGGTGCGCTGGTGCTCGCGAACTTCGGGCGGCTGCCGATGTTGACTATCGATGGCATGCCGCTCGGGCACGAACTACATCGACGCAAGCAGTCAGCCACGAGGGCAAAACCCGAGCAAGGCTCGATCATCATGATCGTCGCCTCCGATGCGCCTCTCGATTCGCGCCAACTCAAGCGGCTGTCGATGCGCGCCGCCGCAGGTCTCGCGCGCACGGGTTCGGTCTATGGACACGGCAGCGGCGATATCGCGCTCGCGTTCTCAACGGCGTGGACTGTTCCGCATGAAGGCGACTTCGTCGCGACGCCACCGCTGCTCAGTGACGCGCGTCTCGATCCACTGTTTCACGCATGCGCGGATAGCGTCGAACAGGCAATCATCGATGCCTTGTGGTCAGCCACCTCGGTCACGGGGCGCGACGCGCACACACGTCTTTCGCTGCGTGAAGCGGCACCCGATCTCGAACAACTGTTGAAACGGCACATAGCATGAAGGTACTGATCTCTGTCGATATCGAAGGCGTGGCGGGCGTTGTGAATTCGGAGCAGACGCGCGCGGGCAATGGCGAATATGAACGCGCCCGCCGCTGGATGACGCTCGAAGCGAACGCAGCGATCGAAGGCGCATTCGCAGGCAGCGCAACGGACGTCTGGGTCAACGACTCGCACGGCGGCTTTCGCAATCTGTTGCCTGACATGCTCGACGCACGCGCCAACGTGATACTCGGCAAGCCGCGCACGCTCGGCATGATGGCGGGCCTCGAATACGGGCCGCAACTCGTGTTCATGATCGGCTATCACGCGATGGCGCAAAGTCGCGGCATTCTCGCGCATACGATCAACAGCTTTGCCTTTACGCGCGTAACGATGAACGGACGCGATGTGGGGGAAGCGGGGATTTATGGCGCGCTGGCTCGCGAGTACGGCGCGAGCGTCGTGCTGCTTTCGGGCGACGATGTGTTCGCCGAAGAGACGCGGCCCATGTTTTCGGATGCGACCTTCGTGGTCACCAAGAACGCGACAGGTTTTGGAAGCGGTGTGACCCAAACTCCGGAGCGAGCATGCACTGCGATCAGAGAATCGGCACGGGATGTTGTCGCGAAGTTTGAAGGACGAGCCGTTGCGCAACGTCTTAAGCCTCAACCCGTCGATATCGAACTGCGCGTGCAAACTACCGCGCTCGCCGATCTGTTTGCGCAGATGCCGTCGCTGGAACGCGTGGACGGCGTGACGTTGTGCTTTTCTACGCCTTCTGTCGAGCATGCAGTACGCACGCTGAACTGCCTGTCGGCGATGTCGTTCATGTTGCGCTGACCTGTCGATACAAATCAGCGCCACCTCAAGCAAGCGGCAACCTCAAACCCGCCGCTTGCTCCGCCGGAACTGATCGAACAGCACCGCCAGCAGCAGAATCCCACCGCGAATCAGATACTGATAAAACGTCGGCACATTCAACAGGCTCATCGCGTCCTGCACCGAGCCCATAATCAGCACGCCGACCAGCACGCCGGAAATCGTCGCAACACCACCCGTCAGCGACACGCCGCCCAGCACGCAAGCCGAAATCACACCGAGTTCCAGCCCCACCGACGTCTTCGGATCGCCGAGACTCATCCGCGACGCGAGCATCACACCCGCGAAACCCGTCACCAGCCCTTGCAGCACGAACACCGTGATCTTGATACGCGTGACAGGCAGACCCGCCAGCAACGCGGCCTCGCTATTGCCACCGACCGCCAGCACGTTCTTGCCGAACACCGTCTTGCGCAGTAAGAAGCCGAACAGCACGAAGCCGACGATGTTGCTCCAGATCGGAAATGAAATACCGAGGAACGAGCCGCCGCCGAGATCGAAGAAGCTCTCTTCCGAAATCATCACCGCATCGCCGTTCGACGTGATGAACGCGAGGCCGCGCACCACTTCCATCATGGCGAGCGTGACGATCAGCGAATTGATCTTGTACCGCGCAATCAGCACGCCGTTCACCATCCCGACCGCGCCACCCGCCAGCACGCCCGCAGCGACGCCGAGCATCACACTATGCGTCGCTGTAATCAGCGTCGATGCCACCACGCCCGAAAACGCGACGATCGACGCCACCGACAAATCCACTTCGCCGAGCGCCAGCACGAACATCATCGTCACGGAGATCGAGCCGATCAGCGTGACCGACAGCAACAGACCCTGCATGTTGCGGGTCGTCAGAAAGTCGGGCACCGCGAACGACAGCACCGCGAACAGAATGACGAACACCATCACGATGCCCGACTTGTTGATCAGGTCCCACGTGCGCGCCGCGTGCGCGGCCGCGCCGGGCGAGGCGGCGTGATTGGCTGCCGGCTCGGTCGCCGGACGTGTGCTCGGTGTTTGCATGGTCTTCCAGTTCCGTGGTCTACGTGGTGCGTTGTTGCGCGCGCTGAGTCGCTGAATGCGTTACTGCGGCAAAGCGAGTTTGATCAGTTGATCGGGCGTGGCCTGCGCTTTCTGCAGATCGCCGACGATGCGTCCTTCCTTCATCACCAGCACGCGGTCCGCAATGCCGATCACTTCCGCCAGATCGCTCGATACGACGATCACCGTGCGCCCCGCTTCTGCGAGGTCGTACAGCAGATCGTAGATTTCCGCGCGCGCGCCGACGTCGATGCCCCGCGTCGGTTCGTCGAGCAGAAACACGTCGATGCGTTCCGCGAGCCAGCGCGACAGGATCACCTTCTGCTGGTTGCCGCCGGACAACGTGCCGATCACGGTTTCCGTGTTGCGTGTCTTGATCGACAGCTTGTCGATGTATTCGCGCGTGAGGTCGCGTTCGCGCTTGCCGTTCAGCAGAAAGCTCAACGGGCTGAAATGCCGGCGCGCGCTGATGTTCAGGTTGTCGGCCACGGAAGCAATCGCGACGATGCCTTCCTGCTTGCGATCTTCCGGGCACAGCGCGATACCTGCGCGCACCGCGTCGCGCGGCGTCGCAAACGACACGCGCTTGCCGTTCAGTTCGACATGGCCGCTTGCTGGCCGCGTCGCGCCATAGAGCAGCTTCATCAGCTCGGACCGCCCCGCGCCCACGAGCCCGAAGAAGCCGACGATCTCGCCCTTGCGCGCAGTGAAGGAGACCGGAGCGGAAAGCCCCGGCCCCATCAACTGCTTCGCTTCAAGCTGTACCTCGCCCGCCGTACGCGGACGATATCCATACACATCGCGAATCGAGCGGCCCACCATACAGCTGATGAGCCGGTCGCGATCCAGGTCCGCAACGGAATCGAACGTTTCGATCCGGCGGCCGTCGCGGAACACGGTGACGCGGTCGCACAGTTCGTACACCTCGTCCATCCGGTGCGTGACGTAAATCACTGCGCGCCCCTGCGCGCGCAATGCATTGATGATCTTGAAGAGCCGTTCCGTCTCGCGCGCGGACAGCGAACTGGTCGGTTCGTCGAAGGCGATGACGCGCGCATCGCGCATCAGCGCCTTGCCGATTTCGATCATCTGCCGCTGGCCGATCGACAGGCTCTTCACCTGCGTATTCGGATCGATCGATTCGCCCAGCCGCTCCAGCTCGGTCATCGCGCGTTTGACGAGCGCTTTCTCGTCAAGCACGCCGAAGCGGTTCGGCAACTGCCCGAGCATCAGGTTCTCAGCGACCGTCAGCTCGGGCACGAGATGCAGTTCCTGATAGATGATCGCGATGCCCGCCTCGATCGCGGCCTTGGTCGTCGTGAACCTGTGTTCGACACCGGCGAGGCGCAATGCCCCCGCCTGCGTCTGGTTCACGCCCGACAACACCTTCAGCAGCGTCGACTTGCCCGCGCCGTTCTCGCCCATCAGGCCGTGCACTTCACCGCCGCGCACGTCGAACGACACGTTGTCGAGCGCCACCACGCCCGGAAACGCGACGGTAATGCCGTCGAGCTGGAGGTGCGTGGCGGACGCCGTCAACGGCTGTTCCGAAGGAGCCACGTAAGTGGCATTAGTGGCGCTGGCGGCGTCATTCGCGTTCATCGTGTTTTGCATCCGTTCTACTGCATCAGATTCCGAGTTCAGTCCGCACGTCCTTCCAGTTCTCGCGCGTCATCAGCTTGCCCGTGGTCTGCGTATCGGCGGGCGGCTGCTTGCCCGACTTGATCCAGTCGACGAGGTTCTGCATGCTCTGCTTGCCGTGGTTCGTCGAGCTGACGGCGATCGTGCCGTAGAAGCCCGTCGGTTCCTTCTTCTGGAACTCGGCGAACGCTTCGCCCGCGCCGTTGATGCCCACGCCGATCACGTCCGAACCGGGAATGTGCAGTTGCTCGGTAGCGCGCACGCCGCCCAGCACGCTCTCTTCGTTCAGCGCGAAGATCACCCACTTCTTGATGTTCGGATGCTTCGACAGCACGGGCGACGCTGCGTTGAAGCCGCCTTCGTCGTCGGTGGTCTTTTGCGGCGCGTCGAAGATGTTGTCCTTCTTGAAGCCGTTGGCGAGCAGCGATTCCGTTGCGCCGTCGGTGCGCAGCTTGGCCGTCGGCAGTTCGTAGTCGGTGATGCGGATCGCGCCCACTTCTTCCGGCTTCCAGCCGCGCTTCTTCATTTCGTCGGTGATCGCCGTGCCAACCTGATTGCCGATCTTGAACGCCGACATGCCCAGATGCGGCACGTTCGCGAGCGGCTTGCCCGTCGAGTCGACCAGTTGATCGTCGACGGTCACGAACTTCATGTTGTAGCGCTTCGCGCGCGCCTGAATCGCCGGTCCAAGACGCACGTCGGGCGGGCAGATCACGAAGCCCTGCGCGCCTTGTGCGCCGAGGTTATCGATCGCGGCGAGCACTTTTTCGCCGTCGGGCGCGCCGATGTTCACGACCGAGAAGCCTTCCTTCTGGCCCAAAGCCGCCGCCGCTTTCTGCTCGTTGATGAACCATGCCTGCTCCGGCATTTTCACGAGCACGCCGATTTTCAGCGGCGTATCCGCGTGTGCAGTCATCTGCACGGCGAACGGCGCGGCCAACAGCGCGGCGGCCATCGCGGACAAAGTGAGGCGTCTAAGCTTGCGGGTCATGCTTGTCTCCTTGGATCAGGTCGTTGCTTGTGGTTGTTCGAATCAGCGCTTAACAGGTCTAACGGGACGACCAGGCCCGCGCATCTCTCAGGCGCTAGTCGTGAAACGGCTCGACCTCGTGACGACGGCCAAGCAGGAATGCATCAGCCACCAGCCGCAGCGGGCGCACATCCACGTCGTGTTCGCCGTGCGTGATCAGCCAGTGAAACCGCTCGTACAGCGACGGGTATTCGCGCTCGGGACCGAGCTCGACCGGCTTGCCCGCGATCGCGAGCTTCTTGCCGCCTTCGCTCAGGTGCAGCACGCCGTCCGTCGTCTTCACTTCGATTTCCCATTGCTCGACGGGACCATGACGCCAGTCGAATTCGGCACGCACGGGCACGCCCGCTTCGTCGATGAAATCGAGCTCGGCGGCGATAGGCGTCTGCACGTTAGCGGGCACCGAGAGCGTCGCCTCGCGCAGAATGACTTCGCGCGGCAGCATGTGCGTGATGATCGACAGCGCGTTGATGCCCGGATCGAACACGCCGAGTCCACCCGGCGTCCAGATCCACGCCTGGCCCGGATGCCAGCGGCGCACGTCTTCCTTCCAGCGCACCTGCACTTCCTGCAGCGTGCGCGAGGCGAGCCATTCGCGCGCTGTTTCGACAGCAGGCGCGTAACGCGAATGCCATGTTGCGAACAGCGTGCGGCCCGCGTTACGCGCCATCGCACGCAGTACGTCCACTTCATGCACGCTCGCGCCAGGCGGCTTTTCGAGCATCACGTGCTTGCCGGCCGCGAGCGCAACGCGCGCCTGATCGAAGCGCACCTGAGGCGTCGCGCACAGCGACACAGCGTCGAGTTGCGGCTCATTGGCCAGCATCTCTTCGATGGTCTTGTAGTTGCGCACGCCGTCGACCTGCGCATTGCGGCTCGCGCACGCCACGAGTTCGAAGCCGTCGAGCGCGGCGATAGCAGGAAGATGCTGGTCGCGCGCAATCTTGCCGACACCGACGATGCCAATGGAAAGTCTGTTGTTCATATAGTGAGCTTCGAGGGACTAACGGATTGTTAGCGGCCTCAGCGTAACGCAAGCGTATTCAATACGCGTACGAGTTCGCATGAATCGACGCGTGCGGCATTCGACATCGAGTCGACCTGCGGAGCGAGTCGCACAACGTGGGATTCGAAGAAGCGTTTGCCCGACATTGCCACTATTTGAGACTCCTCATTTTCATCACGCTGCCGACTCGCCTTTCAACATGCCGCCGACGAATTAGCCAAACTATATTCGCGGAGCCGAACCGTTGTGATTGGTGTTTTCCCCATGCACAACACTCAAAAGTCATTCTATTTATCAAGTTGAGCATCGCGTACGAAGTATTACAGCGCACTTCGTACCCGCTATTTAAGACATTCTGCCGACAATAGGCTTTTCAAAAGTTTGCTTGTAAGCCCTAATGGACATCGACGCGAGTCGTGCATATAGTCTTACTATATTTGAACAATGAACGAGACACCATGACCGACCAACCCCGCAAACTGCGCTCCGCCGCCTGGTTCGGCACCGCCGACAAGAACGGCTTCATGTACCGCAGCTGGATGAAGAATCAGGGCATCCCCGATCACGAATTCGCCGGCAAGCCGATCATCGGCATCTGCAATACGTGGTCCGAGCTGACGCCGTGCAACGCGCATTTCCGCAAGCTCGCCGAACACGTGAAGCGCGGCGTGTATGAAGCGGGTGGTTTCCCCGTCGAGTTCCCGGTGTTCTCGAATGGCGAGTCGAACCTGCGGCCCACGGCCATGTTCACGCGCAATCTCGCGAGCATGGATGTCGAGGAATCGATTCGCGGTAATCCCATCGACGCCGTCGTGCTGCTCGCCGGCTGCGACAAGACCACGCCCGCGCTGCTGATGGGCGCGGCCAGTTGCGACGTGCCCGCGATCGTCGTGAGCGGCGGACCGATGCTCAACGGCAAGCATGAAGGACGCGACATCGGCTCGGGCACGGTCGTGTGGCAACTGAGCGAACAGGTGAAGGCGGGCAAGATCTCGATTCACGAGTTCATGTCGGCGGAAGCGGGCATGTCGCGTTCGGCGGGCACCTGCAACACGATGGGCACGGCATCGACGATGGCCTGCATGGCCGAAGCGCTCGGCGTCACGCTGCCGCACAACGCCGCGATTCCCGCCGTTGATTCGCGCCGCTATGTGCTCGCGCATCTGTCGGGCATGCGTATCGTCGAGATGGCGTTGCAGGATGTGCGGCTGTCGAAGCTGCTCACGAAAGAAGCGTTCGAGAACGCGATCCGCGCGAATGCCGCGATCGGCGGCTCGACCAATGCGGCGATCCACCTGAAGGCGATTGCGGGACGCATCGGCGTGAAGCTCGAACTGGACGACTGGACGCGTATCGGGCGCGGCACGCCGACGCTCGTCGATCTTCAGCCTTCAGGCCGTTTCCTGATGGAAGAGTTTTACTACGCAGGTGGCTTGCCCGCCGTGCTGCGCAGGCTCGGCGAAGCGGGTCTGCTGCCGCATCCCGATGCGCTGACCGCGAACGGCAAGACGCTGTGGGAAAACAGCATCGAAGCGCCGATCTACAACGACGAAGTGATCCGGCCGCTAGAGAAGCCTCTGCGCGAAGACGGCGGCCTGTGCGTGCTGCGCGGCAATCTCGCGCCGAATGGCGCGGTGCTCAAGCCGTCGGCGGCCACGCCTGCGCTGTTGAAGCATCGCGGCCGCGCGGTCGTGTTCGAGAACTTCGACGACTACAAGAAGCGCATCGTCGATCCGGAACTCGACGTGACGGCGGACTCGGTGCTCGTGATGAAGAACTGCGGGCCGAAGGGTTACCCCGGCATGGCGGAAGTCGGCAACATGGGCCTGCCGCCGAAACTGCTCGCGCAGGGCGTGACGGATATGGTGCGCGTGTCGGATGCACGCATGAGCGGCACTGCGTATGGCACGGTGGTGCTGCACGTGGCGCCCGAAGCGCGCGCGGGTGGACCGCTTGCCGTGGTGCGCGACGGCGACTGGATCGAGCTGGACTGCGACGCGGGCCGCTTGCATGTCGATATCGACGAGAAGGAAATGACTGCGCGTCTCGCCGAATGGAAGGAGTCGCTGCAACGCAATCCTGCCGATGCGAGCGGCTATCGCAACCTCTATATCGACCATGTGCTTCAGGCCGATCAAGGCTGCGATTTCGACTTTCTGGTGGGTTGTCGCGGCGCGGACGTGCCGGCGCATTCGCATTGAACGCGCCGCGCTACGCAGCGTAGCGAATCAGCTCAGGCTGTGCGCGGCGATGCCGAGAATCGTATCGGCATCGACGCGCGCGTTTTCCAGCTGTACGAGGCTCGCCTGACGCGCGGCCAATGCATCGCGATTCTGGATCGCGGTGAGGATCGCCTTATGGCGCGGCAGCGATAGCGCATGCGTGTCGGGATGGCGGCTCGTCAGCTTGATCGATTCCGACAACGCCAGCGACATCATGTTGCCGATATACGCAAGCATGTCGTTGTGCGTCGCAGCCATGATCGCGCGGTGAAATTCGAGGTCCGGCTCGAGCAGATCGCCGGCGCTCTGCGCATGCTCCATGCGGTCGTACGCGGAGCCGATGCGCACCAGATCTTCGTCCGTCGCCGCCGTCGCGGCGAGCGCAGCCGCAGCCGGTTCGATGATGCGGCGCACCGTCATCAGCGACAGAAAGAACTCACCTTCGGGAATGCTGTTGAGCGTCCAGTAGAGCACGTCGGGATCGAGCATGTGCCACTCTTCGCGCGGCCGCACGACGCTGCCCACGCGCGGTTTCGAAACGACCAGCCCTTTGGCGACCAGCACGCGTGTCGCTTCGCGCAGTACGGGACGGCTCACGCCGTATTTTTCGCACAGCGTCGCTTCGGCGGGCAGACGTTCGCCTGGCGCCAGCCTGCCGCTGACGATCTCGATGCCGAGTTCCTGTACGATCCGCGCATGCAGGCTTTTGCGTTTCTGAAGATGCCGGTAGTCCATGATGTATTTGTTGTGGCCGTGCGAATGCGGATAGCTGTACCGTTCCCGTTGCGGGCTGTGCAAGCATAGCATGGGGCGCACGCCCCGCCTTCCGCTTTGACGCAGTACGACGCGCTGCCATTATCGCGCTGGCCTGATGTCGCCATGCGTGCGCTGCGCCGCGTTGGGTTCGTTTTTTGCTTGATCGTTTGTGGACGGGCTGCTTTACTCAAAGGCAGCCCGGAAAACCCGTGCATTCAACTCGACATGGACCACGGCAATGAAGCTCAAACCGCTACTTCTGCTGATCGCATGCGTGGCGGCGGCGAACGTCGGAACGGCCGCTACGCGCGACGAGCAGACCAAGGCCTGCAAGCACGACGCGATCAAGTTCTGCGCGATCCATATTCCCAACAAGGAGAAGATCGAAGCGTGCATGAAGCAGCACTACGACAAGCTGTCGCCGAAATGCCAGGCGATGTTCGACCCGCCTGACAATGACAGCGGCAGCCAGTCGTCGAGCTAGCCGCGCTTATCAACGTGCTGATCGTGCTCAGCCCGCTTTGACGAGCGGCACGGCCACTTCGACCCGGCCCGTTTCGAGGCCGACCGTGTTACGCATGGCGCGCAAACGGAAACCATCGAGCGCTCGATGCGCAGCTTCGTCGCCGATGCCGAGCTTCGCCAGCAATTCAGCGACGATTGCATAGAGAATCGTCGAGTTGCCGTCTTCCACTTTCACCGCGATGCCGAGCGCGCCCTTCGCGCCGAGCTTCGCCGTCTGCGCCGACGCGCGCACGCGGATCGCGTAGCTCGCGTCCGCGCCGACCTTGCCAACCAGCGCGCCTTCGAATGCGCGCATCAGCGCGGTGCAGAAGCGCCCTTCGCCCGCGACCATTTCGGGGTGGGACGTCATCGCGCGATAGATTTGCGAAAGCGCCCGGTCTCTTTTCGAATCCGTCGACACATGCCCGTCGGCGGCCCGCGCGAGCTTCATGTAAAGACGCGCGAGACGGTCGAGCGGGAACGCGGGCGTCGGCAGATTGCAGCCGTCCACAGCCCATTGCACGCCGTCGTCGGGCAGATCGCAGGCGTCGGCAACCGTGCGCTTCACGAGCCGCTGCAACGGATGTTCCGGCAGATGGTAGTCGGCGAGCGCCGCGCCGATCGCTCGCGCGCCCGCCAGCATGCCCGCGTGCTTGCGCGAACAGTTGCTGCACACGGCGCCCGGAATGAAGTCGCGCTTGATCCATTCACGGTAGACGGCATCCGAAATGGGCGGATGGCCGCCGCAACGCAAATCGGCTTCCGTTGCCTGCGACTTGGCGAGCATGCGGCGTGCGCGTTCAATGTGTCGATCTTCGCTGCTGTGCGAGCCGCACATCAGCGCGAGGTCTGCGTCGTCGAAACCAAAGCGCTCGAGCGCGCCCGACTCGACGACGGCGAGCGCCTGAGCCGGCTTCGCTGCCGACCTGACCAGCGTGAAGCGCGACGGGTCGCCGTACGAATACAGCAGTGATCCCTCTGTATCGACGACGGCCACATGCGCGATATGCGTGTTCTCGACAACATCGCCACGATAGACGGTTGCAGCAACGGACATCCCGGTCTCCTTATGTGTTCGGTTCGGTCTGCGCAACGGCAGAGCATGCCGCCGGATTCTACAACCCTGCCAGGCGCGATACGTGCGTGTCGAGTACATTGGATTCACCCGGCCGGCACGCTGCATCGGGCCGGGTTTATCCGACCGGGTTTATCCGAATCAGGCCGCGCAAGCGGAATCGATCGTAAAGCCATTACGACAGGAGAAAAGAAATGCACATCGCCAGAAAACTGATCGTCCTCCTCGCCTCGGCCTCGCTGGGCATCGGCGCGGTTGCGCCGGCGTTTGCGCAGAACGATACGTCGACGGATACGGGCGCGGCGGGCGTGGCCGCCTCCGCCGCGAAGCCGACCAAGCAGCAGAAAAAGCAGGCCCGCAAGGAAGCGCGCGCGAAGAAGAACGCCGAGTTG
>Ga0247692_1000055_pt1 | contig 22706 bp, 23 predicted proteins | sample CNK33_metaG_FD_183041 | JGI IMG/M metagenome (GOLD analysis project Ga0247692, IMG submission 183041) | Soil microbial communities from Purdue University Martell Research Forest, Indiana, United States - CNK33 | ecosystem: Environmental > Terrestrial > Soil > Temperate forest > Bulk soil...
CTCAACGCCACGTTCCTGATTCCATTACTACGTTGCGCATCCTGCTTGGACAAAGGCTCATGGAACGATGGCGCTCTTCCTGTACGACAATAGAGCGCGCAACTGATTATGTGACACAGTAAGACTAGGCGCGTGATAGTCAAAAAGCTCTGTGAAGCGCCCCGGGAATCGTGGAGGCCGGGTGGTGCCAGCGCTTCTTGCATTCCCTGGTGCGCCCCTGACTATGCCGCTCGTGGGTTATTCGATCATAGCGCCCTCCAAGGTAACTGCCTTCATATACTTTAGCACGAGCGGCATAGTTCGACAGGCGGCTTGCTGGCTTGAAAACCAGATATGTCCACGGGCCATCGGTCGGGCCAACTGGGGGCTCGCAGTTTCACTGCGAACGGGGCAGCGTGGTGCTGCGATCATGAGCCTGATCCGCTCGGCGCAACTCAACGGGCACGGCCCGCACGTGTATCTCAAGGCCATCCTCACGCGTGCGCCGACGCAAAAGGCCAGCGACATTGCCGCGTTGTTGCCGCATCGCAGGCGGAGCGAGTCAAGGGAGTTGTCGCCTGATTCATGCAGCGAAATTCTTTTTATCCTCGCCATGAAGGTGGTGGGCCGGCCCCTGCGAAAACCGGACACTGGGTAACGCTTAAACTATGAGGTAGTCTTCCGACTATGTTTAAGCCTACAACTAACATCATGGAACCCGTTGAGGTTCTGACCCAGCCGGAGCAGCGCCGACGCCGCTCGGTTGAAGAGAAACTGGCGATTGTGCGTGAAACCTTCGAACCCGGAGCCACCGTTTCCGGAGTAGCCCGTCGTCGTCAGGTGAATGCGAATCAGGTGTTCGCGTGGCGCAAGCTCTATCAGGACGGCAGCCTGTCGGCAGTGAGTGCCGGTGAGCAGGTGGTGCCGGCATCGGACCTGGCTGAAGCCATGAAGCAGATTCGTGAACTGCAGCGACTGCTGGGAAAAAAGACAATGGAAGTGGAAATCCTCCGCGAAGCAGTGGAGTACGGTCGGGCAAAAAAATTGATTGCGCGCTCACCATTGCTGCCGGGGGACGACCGATGAAGACGGTCTGTGAAGTCCTGGGTGTGTCGCGCTCGAATCTCGCAGTTAAATCAAGGCGACAGTCCGATTGGGTTGACAGGCGCAAGACACCGACCCTGGACGACAAACCGCTTGTTGCAGAGCTTCAGGAAGTCGTTGCCGACCTTCCCACATACGGCTACCGGCGTGCATGGGCGCTGCTCAGACGCCGTCGCGACGCGCTGGGCCGTCCACGTGTTAATGCAAAACGGGTTTATCGCGTCATGCGTGCCCACAACCTGCTACTTGAACGCCGTCCTCGTCATACTCCGTCCTCGCGACGGCACGACGGCAAGGTCGCGGTTGGCAGGAGCAATGCCCGCTGGTGCTCGGACGGCTTCGAGTTCCGTTGCGATGACGGCGTGCCGCTGCGCGTCATCTTTGCACTGGACTGTTGCGACCGGGAAGCCATAAGCTGGGCTGCGACGACGGGTGGCTACACCGGGGACATGGTGCGCGACGTAATGCTTCAGGCGGTGGAGAACCGTTTCAATGGTGCGCTGAAAACCGACAGCGAAATCGAGTGGCTCAGCGATAACGGTTCCTGCTACATTGCCGAGGAAACGCTGATGTTCTCGCGGAAAATCGGTTTGAAGCCCGTCACGACGCCTGTCAGAAGTCCGCAGTGCAACGGGATGGCCGAGAGTTTCGTCAAAACGATAAAGCGAGACTACGTTTCGTGGATGCCCAAGCCTGACGTCAGAACCGCTCTGCAAAACCTGGCCATCGCGTTTGACCATTCCAACGAGTCGCATCCGCACAGCGCCTTGAATTACTGCTCGCCACGCGAATTCCGCCAGCGCGCAACTTCACCAACCGAAGCGTGACCGAGTGTCCGGACATGCAGGGGCAAGTCCAGTCAGCCGAAACCCACAATCGCCGGACCTCGACCGTCAAGACGGGATCGCTGGCCGCTTACCGCAGTACTGTTCGACGTGCGATTGGCAAATCAAAACTGGGATTCCTTAAAATGAACAAGGGGCCGAAGCCCCATTGAGTCAGTAGTGCTGGACGGAGATTAGAAAATCTCGAACAGCGCGGCCGCGCCTTGTCCCCCGCCGATACACATCGTGACAATGCCGAACTTTGCACCACGGCGATGGCCTTCTATCAGGATATGACCGGCCATACGTGCACCCGACATACCATAGGGGTGGCCAACGGCAATCGCGCCCCCGCTCACGTTCAGGCGATCATCGGGAATTCCCAGGACGTCCTGGCAGTGCAGAACCTGGCATGCGAACGCTTCGTTGAGTTCCCAGAGCCCGATATCGTTGATCGTGAGGTTGTGTTGCTTAAGAAGCTTGGGGATAGCGAACACCGGGCCGATACCCATTTCATCCGGATTGCAACCAGCGACTGCCATACCACGGTAAGCGCCGAGCGGCTTGAGGCCACGCTTGGCCGCTTCGGCAGCTTCCATGACGACCAATGCCGCTGCACCATCCGAGAGCTGCGAGGCATTGCCTGCCGTGATGTAGTTGCCTTCCTTGAGTTGTTGACCACCACGGAACACGGGCTTGAGGCTCGTCAGGTCTTCGAGCTTGGTGCCCGGACGGTTGCCTTCGTCGTTAGTGAGCGTCACGGTCGTGAAGCTGATTTCTTGCGTTTCCTTGTCAACGACTTTCGTTTGCGTCGTCATCGGAACGATCTCAGCGTCGAAGCGCCCTTCGGCTTGTGCTCGTGTGGTCAGTTGTTGTGAGCGCAGAGCATACGCATCCTGACGCTCACGGCTGATACCGTAGCGAGCGCTCACGATTTCAGCCGTTTCCAGCATCTGCATGTAGACCTGCGGAACCGTCTTTTGCAGTTCGGGATCGAAAATCTGGAACTGGTTGAAGTGTTCGTTTTGAACCAGCGACACGGACTCGACACCACCGGCAACGACGATCTGCTGGCCGTCGTACATGATCTGCTTCGCCGCCGTAGCGATAGCCATGAGACCAGAGCCGCATTGACGATCAACCGTCATACCCGCAACGGAGTGGGGCAGGCCAGCACGCAGGGCCGACTGACGAGCAACGTTGAAACCCGTAGTGCCTTGTTGCAGGGCTGTGCCCATGATCACGTCGTCAACGTCAGCGCCGTCGATGAGAGCGCGTTGCACAGCAGCGTTCACGACATGGCCGCCCATTGCCGGCCCAGTCGTATTGTTGAACGCGCCACGGAAGGCCTTGGCGATGGGAGTACGAGCTACAGAAACGATTACAGCTTTACGCATGAGTTAAATCTCCTGTTAAATACCTTGAATACGATTACGCTTTTTACGCTTGATAAACAGGCCACTGGCTAGCCTTGGCAGCTTCAGCGAGGGACTGCGCAGGCCTCCACGTATCACCGTAAAGCTCGTGATATTCCTGAACCTTCTCGTAGACCTTCTGGAGCCCTGTTTGCTGCGCCCAGAACATCGGGCCGCCGCGATAGCTCGGGAAGCCATAGCCGTTGGTGTACACGATATCGATATCGCCCGCGCGCTGTGCTGTACGGGAGTCGATGATGCGAGCACCCTCGTTGACCATAGCGCACATAATGCGTTGTACGATTGTTTCGTCTGAGATCTCACGGCGTTCGATACCGGCGTCAGCCGAAACCTGGACGATCAGCGCCTCGATATCTGGACAGGGCGTCGCTGTACGACCTTCGTACTTGTAATAGCCGCTACCCGTCTTCTGGCCGAATCGACCTAGTTCGCAGATACGATCAGCGAGCACAGAATAACGCTCATAGGCAGGGCGCGTGCCTTTCTGTTCCCGTTCCTGACGAATGCGCCAGATCACGTCCAAGCCTGCCATATCGCGCATGGCGAACAGACCCATAGGGAAACCGAACTGATTGAGTACGCGGTCGATTTGCCACGGCGTTGCGCCTTCCTCGAGAAGATAGTCAGCTTCGCGGCCATAGGCACCGAGGATACGATTGCCGATAAACCCTTCTTCGTTTCCTGCGAACACGGCGATCTTGCGTAAGGCTTTCGTGACCTTGAGTATAGTTGCAGAGACTTCGTCCGACGTCTTTGAGCCCTTGATAACTTCTACTAGCTTCATCACGTGGGCAGGGCTGAAGAAGTGCATGCCGACAACTTGCTGCGGACGACGAGTCACGTTCGCAATCAGATCGATATCGAGCGTAGACGTATTAGTCGCCAGGATCGCTTCAGGCCTGGCTACAGCATCGAGATCCTTGAAGACACTCTGTTTTACGCCGAGGTCTTCAAAAACAGCTTCGATAACGAGATCGCACTTCGAGGCCGCTACGAGGTCGCTGGAGATCGAGATCAGATTGAATGCACGATCAGCCTTTGCGCGTGCCATAGAACCGCGAGCGACTGAGGTCTCGTAGTTACCTTGAATAGCAACGATAGCGCGTTCTAGCGCTTCATACGTGCGGTCTACGAGGACGACGGACATGCCACCGTTCGCACAGGCTTGCGCAATGCCCTGACCCATAGTGCCTGCGCCGATAACGGCCACAGACTTGATATCCAGCGGTGTTGCCTTGTCGGTGCCGGGGACTTTGCCCGCTTCCCGTTCAGCGAAGAACAGGTGACGCAAGGACGCGCTTTCAGGGCTGTGCTCGCACTCCTGGAATGCCTTCTTTTCGAGTGCGCAACCTTCGTCAAAGGTCAACGCGCAGGAAGCTTCGAGGACGTCGACAATCTTCTGCGGAGCTACCAGACCGCGCCACTTCTTTTGATTCTTTTGACGATAGGCTTCGAACACTGCAAGGTCTACGTCTTTAACAGGTCCTTTGATGGCGCCCAGGTCCCGAGCGAGGGTGCCCTTGCTAATCAGGTCTTGTGCGAAGGCTGTAGCTGCTGAAACGAGGTCGACGTCTTGGTCAGTAACCAGATAATCGATAACACCCCATTCGTGTGCTTGCTCTGCGGACACGGGATTGCCCGACGTCGAAACGTCTAGAGCAACTTGAGGCCCGGCGAGTCGGAGCCACCACTGGGTACCGTAGCCGCCGGGCATCAAACCGAGTTTCACTTCGGGTTGTCCGATCTGGGCATTCAACTGAGCTATGCGCCACGTGCACGAGAGCGCGAGTTCGAGACCGCCGCCCAGTGCCATCCCATGAATAGCTGCAATAGATGGCTTGGAACTCGTGCCCAATGCGTCGAGAATCTTGTACAGCGAGGGTTCTTCGTACGGCTTGCCGAACTCGCTGATATCCGCACCTGCAACGAATGTGCGGCTAGCGCATGCAATGACCAGTGCTTTTACATCGTCTTCAGCTTGCGCGCGTTCGATCGCGTCCATGAGACCGCGACGAACGCCGATGCTCAGGGCGTTGATAGGCGGGTTGTCGATCGTAGCGACAGCAATACCGTTCGACTTTGAGTAGGAAACGTAGGACATTAGAGTTCTTGGGTAGTGGGGAACTTAGCGCACAGGGTCCGCGACTTTGACAATCAGGCGGCCTTTATGCGCTCCGGTGAAGAGGCAGTTGTAGACATCGGGTACAGCCTCGAACCCCTCTCGGATATCAATGTCGTATTTCAACCGGCCGTCAGAAATCCAATCATTGATAGACTTCAACATTGCACGCGTTCGAGCTCTGTCTCCGAGAATAGAGCTGACGAGGAAGCCGCGGACTTGCGCAGTCTTGACAACGAGGTTCCAAAGATTCGAAGGCCCCGGTTCAACGTTAGAGGTGTTGTAGCGGCTAATCATGCCGCAAATTGCGATACGCGCATTCTGCGCCAAGTGATTAAGCGATGCTTCAAATATCGAGCCACCCACATTTTCGAACAGTAGATCGATCCCTTCGGGGAGAATCGTGTCTAGTTGGGTGTCTAGATCGCTACAAGAACGGTAGTCGATACAAAAGTCATAGCCGTAGTCATCGATCGCGCGTTGGCATTTAGCTGTGCCACCCGCAATACCGACGACCCGGGACGCGCCTTTAATCTTTGCGAGCTGGCCTACGAGGGAGCCGACTGCGCCAGCGGCACCAGAGACAAGTACCGTATCGCCGGATTTGAAATCGCCAACGTCAAGAAGGCCGTAATAGGCAGTCAGGCCAATAGTGCCCCGCACGTGCGTAAAGGACGCGAGATCCGAATCAGCGTCTGCTTCCACGACGTAGAACTGTGTTGCAGGAGCCACAACGTAATCGCTCCACGTGCCGAAGCCCCACACAAATTGACCTTCACTGAGGTCAGCACCCGGTCCCGTTCTTACTACTTGCCCGAGCATGACTCCGCGCACGGGCGCTCCCAGCGGCAACGGTGCAGCGTAGTTGCCCGACGCATTCATGAATCCGCGAATAGCAGGGTCCATAGCGAGATACAGGACACGTACCAGTACTTCACCGTCCACAGGAACGGGCATGTCTCGGTCTTCGCGTGTCAAGTCGCCTGATTTGATGACGCCCCGCGGACGATTGGAGAGTATCCAGTTTCTGTTTTTCATTACGGACCCTGGGGCGTATCAGAGGTATGCGGCAGCGCCCATTACGGCAGCGATACCCGAAGAAGGAACGGAGCACAGAATAGCTTCGACGAGTTCAGCATCCGTAGCCTGAACGGCACGTGCTGCGCCGATATGGCGAGCGACCATCGGGCTGTAGTCAGAAGCGAGCACGGCGACGAGGCACAGTTCTGCGTATTTCGGTTCGATAGTGTTGCAGTAGATCGTGCCCTTGCGCATCAGGTAGTACGCGTCCGCGCCCTTGGGCGACAAATCAAGCATTTTCTGAAGGGGGGCGGGAATAGTGCCGAAGTACTTCTTGAAGTCAGCCTCGGCCTCGCCCTGAGCTACGACCTGGGGCTCATAGTCAGCGACTGGGCTCTGGGGATCGCGCGGATACACCTCGTTGACCACGCCTTGATATGCGAGCGCCGCACCTTCACCGCGAAGGCTACTCAGGAGAATCAATCCCGAGATTGCCTCATTTTTAGTCAGACCGTGCCCTTGCGCGATAGAGAGCGCACGGCTAGCGACGTCAGTGTAGCCCTTGTTGATCGCAGCGACAGCGACGAACAGAGTCTTGAATTTCGCGGGAATCGCGCCATCGATCTCTACGATATCGCGGAACAGTTGGTAGCCCGACAGCGTGTAGGGAGCGATCTCGCGCAGCAGTTCTGATTCGATCAGTGGGTTCACCATGGGTTTGCTCAGGTAGAAGTCTACGAAAACGCGATAGAGAATACCGTGTCCATGCTATCGACCGACTGGTCGGGCGTCAACCCCATGCGAGCCCTAGTTAGTAACCCTGGGATAGTCAGCTTTCCGGGAAAATCTGCGCGCGCGCAGTTGACGCCCGACCAGTCGGTCGAGTACCCTCCAGTCAACAGCAAGTACGAGATAGCACGCCCGTTCTGTGTTGTCGGCAATGGGCGTGCATGTCATGAGCATTGTCTTAGGGAGACTTGGATGAATTTCGAACATTCGAAAAAATCGAAAGAGTGGTATGGCCGTGTCGAAGCTTTCATGAACGAGTACGTTTACCCGGCGATCCCCGCGTATCACGAACAGCACGCAAAGATGGATCGCTGGAAGGAAACTCCCGCTATCTTCGAAGAACTCAAGGCTAAGGCTAAAGCCGCAGGCCTCTGGAATATCTTCATGCCGCCCTCGGACCATGACGACGAGTACTTCACCAGCGTTGGACTGACGAACGTTGAGTACGCACCGATTGCGGAACTCATGGGGCGAGTCTCGTTTGCTTCGGAAGTGTTCAACTGCATGGCGCCGGACACCGGCAACTTCGAAGTCTTGCACCGCTACGGTACGCCGAAGCAAAAAGAACAGTTCATGATTCCGCTGCGTGACGGTCTCACGCGTTCGGCTTTCTTGATGACGGAGCCTGCTGTCGCTTCGTCGGATGCGCGCAATATACAAACGGGAATCAAGCGCGATGGTGACGAGTACGTGATTAACGGTCGCAAGTGGTGGTCGTCGGGCGCTGGCCATCCGAAGTGCGGGTTCTTCATCGTCATGGGCAAGACGGACCCTACGGCTTCGGCATATCGCCAGCAGTCGATGATTCTCGTGCCAGTCGGTACGCCGGGCGTGACCCTCGTACGTCACCTGAACGTGTTCGGTTACGACCACGCGCCGCACGGCCACTTCGAAGTCGTACTCGATAACGTTCGCGTGCCCGCAGAAAACATGCTTGTGGGTGAAGGTTGCGGTTTTGAAATCGCGCAAGGTCGCCTCGGGCCGGGTCGTATTCACCACGCTATGCGCACGATTGCTTCAGCTGAAGTCGCACTCGAACGCATGGTCATCCGTTTGATGTCGCGAGAAGCATTCGGCAAGCGAATTCACGAACATTCGATTTGGGAAGAGCGTATCGCCCACGCCCGAATCAATATCGAAATGGTTCGTCTGTTGTGCTTGAAGACAGCACACATGATGGACACTGTAGGCAACAAGGAGGCGCAAGGCGAGATCGCAATGATTAAGGTCATCGCTCCGCAAGTCGCCGAACGCATTATCGATATGGCAATTCAAGCTCACGGCGGTGGTGGCGTGAGCCAGGACTTCGGCCTGGCTGAGATGTATGCCAATACGCGTATCGTGCGTCTTACCGATGGCCCTGATGAAGTGCATTGCCGTGCCGTTGCTCGTCTGGAATTCAAGAAGCAAGAAGGCCGCCAGTACAGCGATATCCTCGCGTACTCGAAATAATCGAAGGCGAGGCCTACCGGTCTCGTTTTCATACAGCTAAAGAGGGCTACAAGATTGAGTACGCTGAAAATACAAGCTGCTGAGGCTAAGCGCTACATCGGTGAAGTCGGTTCAGTTCGTGAAGGGAGTCGCTTCGATGAAGCGCGTCTTGCCAGGTATTTGAATGGCATGATCCCGGGCTTTGGCGGCCCGATGGTCGTGAAGCAATTCGAGGGCGGGCAGTCTAACCCCACTTTTCTACTAGAAACGCGGAGCTGCAAATATGTATTACGCCGTAAGCCTGAAGGTGTGCTGCTGAAGTCAGCACACGCAGTGGACAGGGAGTTTCGAATCATTAAAGCCCTTTCGGTTGCAGGCGGCATTCCTGTCCCTCAAGCGCTGTTGCTTTGCGAAGACGACAGTATTATCGGCAGCATGTTCTACGTCATGCGCTTCGTGCCAGGCCGTGCTTTCTGGGATTGCAAAATGCCCGACGTTAGCCGTGAAGACCGTGCGGCGATCTACGATTCTGCGAATGAAACGCTCGCACGATTGCACTCGATTGACTACAACCAGATCGGCCTGCCGGACTACGGTCGTCCTGGAAATTACTTCTCGCGTCAGATCTCGCGTTGGTCGACCCAGTATGAAGCTTCCAGGTCGGAAGACATTCCAGAAATGGATAAGCTGATCGCGTGGTTGCCAGGTCAGGTCTCAGCGGACGATCAGCGCTCGTGTATCGCTCACGGTGACTTCTCCTTCCACAATCTGCTGATCCATCCGACTGAGCCACGTGTAGTTGCGGTTCTGGATTGGGAGCTGTCGACTATCGGACACCCGATGGGCGATCTCATGTATCACACTATGGAGTGGTACAGGCCGCAGGGCGTCGATGCTCGCGGTACGTTGAACGGCGCAGACTTGCAGGCCTTGGGTATCCCAAGTTTTGAACAGTACGTCGAGCGCTATTGCGAACGTACGGGATTCAAGATCGAAGGGAACCTCGACTTCTACAAAGCATACAACCTGTTTCGTGTCGCCGCCATTCTGCAAGGCGTTGCGCAACGGGCTTCGCAAGGCAACGCTGCATCGGCTCATGCGGATACGGTGACGAAGTTGATCAAACCGCTGGCTAAGGCTGCTTGGGGTTTCGCACTCGCTGGTGGGGCTGTGTAATCGAGTCACGAGAGGTCTTGGATCAGGCTTCTATCGATTCTATTTTGCGACAATCATATGGACGATACGATCAAATCTGCACGCGTGCGGGCTCAGGCACTAAGTACGCAAATACAAGAATTCTGTAAGAGCGAGATGCCTCCCGATCTTCTTGATCGGTCCCGACGTCACCAAGTACTGAGCAAAGAGGACTATCTTTGCTGGATGGGATTGTTGCAGAAGAAGAATTGGGGTACCGCGCACTGGCCTGCAGAGTATGGTGGGCAAGACTGGTCTCCGCTCGAACGCTTTACCTTCGAGGATCAGCTTGCACGATTGGGTTGCCCGTGGGTGATTCCGTTTGGCGTCAAGTACGTGGGACCCGTCATCTATAAGTACGGATCGCCGGAACAGAAAGCACGATTCCTGCCGCGCATCGTCAACAACGAAGACTTCTGGGCTCAAGGCTACTCCGAGCCCGGTGCAGGCTCTGACCTGGCAGGTTTGCGCACGACGGCAGTTCGTGACGGTGACTACTATGTAGTCAATGGTCAAAAGGTGTGGACGACCTATGCGCAGTGGGCCGATTGGCTGTTCTGCCTCGTGCGTACCGGCGACTCTCAGACCAAGGCGCAAAACAGTATTTCATTCCTGCTCATCGACATGAAGTGCGAAGGTGTGACGGTTAGGCCTATCGACACGATGGACGGCTATCATCACGTGAATGAAGTGTGGTTGGAAAACGTTCGCGTCCCTGTTGAGAACTTGATCGGCGTTGAAGGGCAGGGATGGACGTATGCCAAGTTCTTGCTCAAGAATGAGCGTACGGCTGGCGCTACAGTCGGCATGGTCCGTCACGCACTAGATCGACTCAAGCGCGCTGCCACAGAGCATGGTGAACTCGAAAACTCGCTAATGCGTAACCGCATCGGTGAATTCGAACTGCGATTCATGGCACTCGAACAGGTGGCATATCAGTCTGTTGAAGCGATGATGGACGGTACGGAGAACGGCGGCGAGGCCTCGCTAATCAAGATCCGTTCATCGGAACTGTACCAACACGTCGCGGAAGCTACGGTTGAAGCTCTAGGTATGGAAGGACTTCCGTTCGATATCGAGGCACTGCACAAGGGAACGGAACCTCCGATTGGCCCTGACGATGCGGCTGGGGTACTTAAAGACCACTTCTACAACCGTGCAGCTACGATCTTCGGCGGTGCATCGGAAATCCAACGCAACATTATTGCTAAGGCCGTTCTCGGACTATGAGTGCAGACCAAGAAATGCTCGCTCTGCTCAGTGAGAGTATTGAGCGCTATACGAGCGATAACTACGACTTCCAGAAACGTCTCGCTGTACTTAAGGGGGCTCGGAGCTATAGCGAGCAAGCGTGGAAAGACTACGCTGAATTTGGCTGGCTAGCTCTAACACTCGGAGAAGACTTGGGCGGTCTCGATGCTGACACGACTACACTGGGTCCGCTCATGGAAGTCGTTGGCCATCAAATGCTCATGGAGCCAATTCTATCGAGTGCTGTCATCGGAACTCGATTGCTATCCCTGTTAGGGAGCGCAGCGCAGAAGGATCAGATTCTTCCGACCCTTATTGATGGGTCGGTAAAGCTCGCTGTGCTTGATCCTGGAACGCCGCGTTTGCAGTGGCTGACAGCATCGGAGAACCGACTGACCGGTACGGCACCTATGGTGTTGCATGGTGATGTAGCCGACAAGTTCGTCGTGCCAGCGAAAGATATAGACGGCGAAGTTCAGGTCTACGTAGTAGCGGCACCGGACTGCGTTCGCAAGAACTATCGCCTAGTCGATGGGCGCGGTGCTGCATCAGTCAACTTTGAAGGCGTAGTCGCTCAGCGACTGGGTTCTGACAACAGCGGTGCGACAGTAGAGGCTGTACTGGCTGATGTCGCGGACGAGGCTGTAGTAGCGCTCTGCGGTGAAACTTTCGGTATTGTCAGGGCCCTGGTGAATTCTACTGCTGATTACTTGAAGGTGCGCAAGCAATTCGGCAAGACCCTGGGTACTAACCAGGCACTCCAGCATCGCATGGCTGACATGTACATGATTCAGCAAGAAGTCGGAGCGCTGACGAAGGCTGCGAGGCTCTCAATGAATCAACCCCGCGCAGACAGGGCTCAGATCATTAGCGGAGCAAGGGCGTATATCGGCAGGACGGCTCGCATGGTGGGTAATGAAGCTGTCCAGATGCACGGGGGTATCGGCATTACCGAAGAGCTGGGCGTGAGCCACTATTTCCGTCGGTTGATAGTCAACGCAGTCTTGCTCGGTAGTCTCGATCACCACTTCGAGAACTTTGTCAAATTGACATTGGCTAGCAGCAATGGCCAGCACTAAATCTCTAATGCCCCATTCGATTTCGCTGGGAACGTTAGTTTGTGAGTAAGGAGTGGCACAATGAGTGAAAAGAATGCAGCAGTACTCGTGCTTCGTACGGGTGCGATTGTCGAAATCGTACTGAATCGCCCCCACGTGCTGAATGCAGCAAACGTACAGTTGGCGACCGACTTCCTGTCTGTGTGCCAAGGGATTGCCGGCGATCCCGGTGTTCGCTGCGTTGTCGTGCGCGGAGAGGGCAAGGCGTTTATGGCTGGGGGCGATCTCGCTGAATTCACTGCAGACCTTGATCACGCTGCCGAAGTTGCCGACACGTTGATTAAACCGCTGAACGAGGCGGTGACTATCCTTTCTCAGATGTCGGCACCCGTGATCGGTAGTGTTCACGGCGCAGTCGCAGGGGCTGGTGTGAGTCTAGCCATGGCGTGTGACCTGGTGATCGCTGCGGACAACACGAAGTTCAACATGGCGTATTCAAAGATCGGAGCTAGCCCGGACGTAAGCGGTTCCTGGTCGCTGCCTCGTGCAGTGGGGCTGCATAAGGCTATGGAGATCACGTTGCTCTCCGAGACCTTTGATGCACAGGAAGCGCATCGTCTGGGGCTGGTCTATCGCGTAGTCAGCAATGTTGAGCTTGCTCAAGAGACTATGAGCCTCGCAGATCGACTCGCTAAGGGGCCTACACGGTCGTTTGGTGTCGTCAAAAACCTGTTTCGAAATTCGTTCGACCGAAACTTGAATTCGCAGCTCGAAGCAGAGCGTCTGGGTTTTCGTGAGTGTGCGGCAACTAATGATTTCAAGGAGGGTGTCGTTGCTTTCCAACAGCGACGCATGCCGCTGTTTACAGGTTCATGAGTATCTGTGTAGGTATTCGCCGCAATCGCGGCATGTTGTGCAAGGTGCTAATCTAATGCATCTTTAAATTTCAAAGAAAATCGAGGTGAGGCCGCCTATAAGGTTTCGTCCTGCCACGATATAAGACGCGTAGAGTCAAAAACAATAGCATCGGTCTAAAAAAACAACAAAACACTAATCAGTTTGAGACATAAGGAGATACTATGAGGTACATAGGCGTAACTACCTATGCTTATGAGGGGCATGAGCATATAGCGCAGAACGAATCGAATATGTTTTATCGGGGAGGCAGATAATGGTTAGCGCAGCCCAACGTAAATATATTCTCTTCTTGCTGTTCATGGTGTCGGTATTCAACTACGTTGACCGCACGATTCTTTCTATCCTGCAAATCCCTATCAAAAAGGAGCTGGGCTTGACCGATGCTCAACTGGGCATGCTCACGGGTCTAGCCTTCGCGATCTTCTACGCGGTACTCGGTGTGCCCATCGGACGCCTGGCTGACTACTGGCAACGTCGTCGTCTCGTAGCAGGCGCGTTGACAGTCTGGACTGGTTTCACGGCACTCACGGGTATCGCAACCAGCTTCGGATCACTCCTGGGTTTCCGTATCGGCGTCGCTGTTGGGGAAGCTGGGTCGATCCCAGCATCGCACTCGATTATCTCAGACCTCTATCCGCCTAATAAGCGTGCTACGGCAATCGCAATCTTCGGCCTGTCGCTGCCCGTGGGTATCCTTCTGGGTTACTCCGGCGCTGGTTGGCTTGTGACTAACGTCGGCTGGCGTGAAGCGTTTTCCGTTATCGGTCTGTCTGGCTTGATCGTCGTCCCGTTTATGTGGTTCGCAAAAGAGCCGAAGCGTGGCACGTTCGATCCGGTTGAGGTAGCGAAGGCACCGGCACCGTCTACTGCGGAAGCGCTGAAAACCCTGTGGAGCAAACGAGCCTATCGTTGGCTCGTTCTTGCGGGCGGCTTCCATGCCTGGGCCTGGTATTCGGTTAACTCGTGGAATGCCATGTTCTACGTGCGTGTCCACCAAGTGCCGCTGTCCACGGTTTCGTACTATCTGGCACTCGTGAACGGTATCGGCTCCGCAATCGGTATCTATGCCGGTGCGAGACTCGCTGACTACTTTGGTTCGAAGGACGTTCGCGGTCGCCCTCGCGTCATCGCGATTTCACAGTTCATCATGGTTCCGATTGCAATCGTCCAGTACATCGTGCCGTCGCACGTCGTATCGATGGTGCTTGGCGCGATCACGATGACGATGATGCTCGTCTACTACGGTCCTATCGTGGCAGTTGCTCACCAGATGATGCCCGCTAACATTCGCGGCTTTACGTCTGGCGTGCTGACACTCGTAGTGTCGCTGATCGGCTTGGGACTCGGACCTCTCGTTACTGGCTTCTTGAGCGACAAGTTCACGGCTGCCTATGGCGTGCAAGGTCTTGGCTATGCGATTTGCGTTACGGTCTGCGCGTCGCTGGTTTCGGCATTCATGTTCTGGCGTAGTTCGGTACATCTACCTAACGAAGTTTTGAACAAGGAACTCGTTAAGGAAGCGGTGGTTTAAGTACTGTAGTCGTACACGCTGTGTCGCGATTAACGTAGCAGAGCGTGATCTGCTTTATGCAAAGCTAAATTAACTTGAATCTGGACGTAGAAAATGAGCAAGCTTATTGGCAAGGTCGCACTGGTTACGGGTGCAGCACGGGGTCTTGGTGCTGAGGTGGCACGCGTGTTTGCACAGCAGGGCGCAGCAGTACTCGTAGCTGACGTCCTTGATGGCTCGGAAGTTGTGAATGAGATTATCAAGAACGGCGGTTCTGCTAAGTACGCTAAGCTCGACGTCACCAGCGAAGCTGAATGGAAACTCGCGGTTCAAGAGGCTGTTGACTGCTTCGGCAAGCTCGACATCCTGGTCAACAACGCGGGCATCGTTCCAAAGGTCGCTCCTATCGAAGAGCGGACGGTAGAAGAGTGGGATCAGGTGATGGCTGTGAATGTTCGCGGTGTGTTCCTCGGCACGAAGATCGCTATACCTGAAATGCGCAAGGCCAGATCCGGTTCTATCGTGAACGTATCTTCGATTGCGGCACTCGGACAATGGACCCATATGGAGGCGGCATACGCGGCTTCTAAAGGCGCTGTTTTGATCTTCACGAAGACGACAGCCGCTCAATATGCCAAATATGGTATTCGCTGCAATTCGATTCACCCCGGCCCGATTGATACGCCAATGCTCCGGGCTACCTTCCCGAATGACGAGGCCATGAACAAGCGTCTCTCGCGTATTCCTCTCGGTCGTATGGGCCAAACACCTGAAGTCGTGAACGCCGCGCTGTATCTCGCATCTGACGACTCGTCGTATACGACTGGTACTGAGCTTACCGTCGATGGCGGCGCGTCCGTGCTCTAAGCGGTAAGCTAAAATGGGAGACGAGAACATGGCATGCGAAAAACAATCTCAGGCTTTTCCGCGACTCTTTGAAAGCTTCAAGATCGGTAAAGTCGAACTTCAAAATCGACTCGTAGCGTTGCCGCATGGCACGTCGATGATCAAGGATGGCGCGATCATGGATGCAGATATTGCATACTATGAGGAACGTGCAAAGTCTGGTCTAGCAATGATTATCACGGGCGCTGCTGTAGTGTCTCGTACGTCGTACATTCGTTCGGGCAAACTCGTTGCCCCGTACGACGAATCTGTTTTCGAATCCATGCAAAAGCGCGTGGACGCTGTGCACAAGCATGGCACGAAGATCGTAGGCCAAATCCTGCACCTTGGACGTGAAACTATCGGTGGCGAGTTCGAGAACGCGCCGCTCGCTCCTTCGGTTATCCGTAGCCCGCGCGACCCGTATGGTCCCAAGAAACTCAATGATAAAGAGATTCTTGAGATCGTGGAAGCTTTCGGTATCTCTGCAGCTAACCTCAAAGCTACGGGTCACGACGGCACGGAGATTCACGGAGCGCACGGGTATCTCGTCGGACAATTCTTGTCCGAGGCTACGAATTTTCGTGATGATCGCTGGGGCGGATCGCTCGAAAATCGTATGCGTTTCCTGCGTATGGTCATCGAGTCTATCCGCAAGCACTGCGGCGAAGACTTCATGCTCGGTTTGCGTCTTAGTGCTTCTGAGGAAATCGCTGATGGGATGGAAATCCCCGATGCCGTCCAGATTAGCAAACTCATTGCCGCTGACGGACTGACGGACTACCTGAGCATTACGATGGGTACGCGCGGCCTCTACGTCAAGGATGCAACGCAGCCGAAGGCTATTGCAGCACGTGCGGCCGGCCTGATCCGTCAAGCTACGGGCTTGCCTGTGATTGTCGGCCAGCGAATCAATAGCCCCGAGATCGCAGAGAAGGTGCTCGCTGAAGGTCAGGCGGACATGATCGGTATGGCGCGAGCATTCATCGCTGATGCTGACTGGGTCACCAAGGCCCGTGCTGGACAATCTGAGCGTATCCGCCCCTGCGTCGGTCTGAATCAGGAATGTCGTGCATTTTCGCCGCATCTCCACTGCGCAGTGAATCCTCGCGCTGGTCGTGAGCTGGTACCTGAATTCACCATCAAAGGCCCGCTGCGTAAGCGCAAGATCGCAATCATCGGCGGTGGCCCTGCTGGGCTTGAGACGGCGCGTGCTGCGGCTGACCGTGGTCATCAGGTAACGATTTTTGAAGCAACGGATGGGCTCGGGGGTTTGTTCCTCTACGCCGCTTCGTTGCCGGGCCGTAGCGATCTGCGAAATCTCATCGATTATCTGCAAAGCGAGATTCGTCGACTCGGTGTCACTGTCGAACTGAATCGTCGCATTGAATCAGCTTCCGAACTCGACGGGTTTGACGTCGTTGTTATTGCTACGGGCTCGCAGCCGAATCCGTTGTCGGAAGAACAATCGGGCCCGCACGTCAAGACGTGGTTTGAAGTCCTCGATCAAGAAATGCCCGCGCCTCACGGACAGGGACGCGTGACCGTCATTGACGATGGGTCAGCATTCTGGTGGACGTATGGTGTCGCCGAAGCGTTGATGAACGCAGGTTGGAAGGTCACGATCGCTAGTCCTGGCGTGAGTGTCGCGGGACAAATTCCCACGGAGAGTATCGGGCCTTTGATTGCTCGTCTGGGTAGCGGCGGCACTGAGTATCGTGTGCTTTCTATCCTCGATAGCATTACCGAGAAGGGCGTTACGCTGATGAACGGCGGGTCCGGTGAAACGTCGGAATATGAATGCGATCTCGTTGTCATCCAGACGGGCCGTACTTCACGTACTGCTCTGATTGACGCACTCGAAGAATCTACCATGGAAGTGCATTCGATCGGTGATTGCGTCAGTCCGCGTCGTGTCTCACACGCAATGCTGGAAGGTCAACGCCTCGGCTTGAGCTTGTAACGTAATCAGGTCTTTCGGCAGGGTGCACCTGGCACCCTGAATTCAACAGTGCCCGGATGACTAACAGATGGCTGGGCACAGCTTGATATGTGGAGAATCATATGCAATCCTTCGAAGGTCGAGTGGCGGTAGTTACGGGCGGCGGTTCGGGTATCGGTGAAGCACTCTGCTGGCGCTTTGCTAACGAAGGCGCGAAAGTCGTTGTCGCTGACGTCAACGAAGCAGAAGCGACGCGTGTTGCGCAAGCTCTGAAAGACGCAGGGCACCAAGCTCTTGCAGTTCGCTCCGATGTGACGAAGGGCGATCAAGTCGAGGCCTTGGCTAAGGCTGCTGTCGATACCTTCGGGTCAATCGATGTCCTGTGTGCTAACGCAGGTGTCGTTCCCTCGGGCCGCTATCGTCCAGTGTGGGAATACCCGATCGAGGATTGGAAGTGGTCGTTCGACGTCAACATGATGGGCGTCGTCAACAGCATCCGTAGCTTTGTGCCGCGCATGCTTGAACAAGGCACGGAAGGTCATATCGTCGTCACGGCTTCGATTGCAGGTATCGTCAGCGGCTCCGCATCGGTTGCCTACGGCGCAGCTAAGCACGCGGCTCTGCGCATCACTGAGGGATTGTATGCGGGTCTGAAGGAGCGTGATTCGAAGATCGGCGTAACGGCCTTGATTCCGGGTCTCGTCAATACGAAGATCTATCAGTCGGAACGCAACCGTCCGCAAGAACTGCAACCGGAAGGCGGCGCTCTCGAAGAGACGCAAGAGCTGAAGGCAGTCGCAGACAATATGTACAGCGGCGCCCTGTCGCCTGCAGAGGCCGCGGGCATTGTGGTCGATGCTATCCGCGCCAATCAACTGTACGCGATCACGACTACGGCGTTTGATGAGGCGATCAAGGAGCGTCATACGGCTATTCAGAATCGTGAAAATCCGCAGTTCGCCACTCTGCTGGAAATGACGAAGCGCGATATCCGCAGCGGGGAGATGAAAGCGCAATGAGCCGACTTGCTAAAAAGGTTGCACTTGTAACAGGTGCGGCTTCTGGTATTGGCCTTGCTACGGCACAACGGTTTGCTGAAGAGGGGGCCGTTGTGGTCCTCGCTGACCGCAACGGACTGTTGTTGGCGGAAGCACTCGCCAAGATTCAGGAGATTAGACCCGAGTCTGGTAGTGCATGCTTTGACGTCACGTCAGAGCAAGAGTGGAAGGATCTCGCGACTACTCTTATGAATCGTTTCGGCAAGCTTGATGTCCTGATCAACAATGCAGGTTTCGGACACTTCCAGTCGATTGCTAACCTCTCGTATGAAGATTGGAAAGCAACCGTTGCTGTGAACCTCGATAGCGTGTTCCTGGGCACGAAGTACATGATGCCTCTGCTCGCCAAGTCAGGCTCCGGCTCGATCGTCAATATGTCGTCCATGCGCGGTATCGCGGCAGGATCTAACGCAAGCGCCTACTGCGCAGCTAAGGGCGGTGTCAGGATGCTGACTAAGGTCACGGCACTCGAATGCGCGGAGGCCGGTAATGGTGTTCGCTGCAACTCAGTGCACCCGGGTCACGTTGAGACTCCGCTGACAGCAGCGGCATACGCAAAACCGGAACTCGCTAAGGAGTTTCTAGCTCACACGCCTCTCGCTCGTTTCGGTAAGGCACGGGACATCGCTAATGCCTTCCTGTTCCTGGCTAGTGATGAGTCTAGCTACATGACGGGTTCTGAGCTGGTTGTCGATGGCGGAGTGACTTGCCAATAATCGCGGAGAAGGAAATGGAAACGAAAAGCATGAGCCCGCTTCTGGACTCGAATGTACTGCGCAAGATCGCTCCCTATACGCTCGCTGGCTATTCGCGGTGGCGCCAAATCGTCAACAAGGACGGTGCTATTCCTGCGCGTATCAAGGCTCTGTACGTAGCAGTAGCTGCGAACACGAAGGGCTATCGTGAGATGGCCGAGCGTGAACTTGCGCGTGCGCACCAGTTGGGCCTCACGTACGAGGAAGCTAGCTCGGCAGGTATCATTCTCAGTAGTTGCCGTGGCGAGGGCGCTGCATTGCGCTTCCTGGCCCTCCTGGACGCTGAGTACCAGGTTGTACCTGCCGCAGCGGCTATGCCGGTCATCGACGTCGAGGCGGGGCAAGTCGAACAGAACTTCCTCAACTACTTCGGCGCCATGCCGCCGCCGCTGGGCAAGCTGATCGATCTGCTTCCTGTAGGTAGCGAAGCCTACTACCTGATGCGGGAAGGCACGATCAACGGCACGCCGCTCGGCGCGAAGTATTCGGAACTGATGCTCGTCACTATCCTCGCCGCAGACTACAGCGACTGGACGAACGTCCACATGAAGGGTGCGAAAACTGCGGGTGCGACTGATACCGAAATCGCAGAGTCGTTAGTCTGCGCTGTCCTGACCAGCGGTCTGTCGGCATGGGTAGTTGGAGCTACTGAGATGGACAAGATGTAAGTGCTGCTCTCAAGCTCGCCGGTACGTGGAGCTTGTATTACAAATAAAAGAGGCTCTTTTAAAATTTGAATGGGTTATGTCTAGCCCTAACTTTGAGGTCCGGCGCGCATAATCCTCTGATTTCTCGCGGTTATGCGCGCGCGAGCGGAGCGATTACTGGGTACAGGCGACAGGGCTGACGTTGAGCAGGCGGAAGGCTTTTTCCTGAACGGGCGTGGGCCGCGTGACCATCACGATCTTTGCGTCCGGGTTCAGAGGTGTGTGGCAGATGTTGTATGCCAGCTTGGCCAGATCATCGAGCAACGTGCGGAAGCTGTGGAGCGGCAAGCCGTCCTCGCAAAGCCGGGTGGTGTCTTTGGCTTAGCCTGGTCAGAACGGGGTGCTTTGGCCACTGGCGAGGCGCGCGCGAGGTCAACGTATTCATCGTCAAACAGCATCGGCTTTAACGTCTCGCGCATGTGCCACTCGACGTAGAACGCGAACATGCACAGGAAGACGTGAGCGCGCACACGCTGGGCGTTCCAGTGGAACACGGGGCGCACCTGCGGATCGACTGTCTTGAGCGAACGGAAGGCACGCTCCACGACCGCCAGACTCTTGTAGGCCGACACGGCCGCCTCGGCCGGCAGGTCCTGCACTGGCAGACTCGTGCGCACCACATAAAGGCCATCAAGCATGGCTTCCTGGCGGATCTGTGCGGATTTGCGCACCCACGTGAAGCTCGAGTCGGTGATGCGCAGCTCGAAGTGCTTGCCCATCGTGAAGTGATCGATGAAGCGGCCCACGGGCAAGGCAATTGCCTCGGTATCCTTGAGGCGGTTGCGGGCGCGCGTGGTCGCTTCGGCAATCTTCATCAGCTCGGCTTCAGTGGCCTGCAGCAAGGCCTCGCGTTTGCGGGTCCATTCCTCGGCCAGCAGCGGATTGCGACACACGTTCATAAATTGGTGGGCGCACTGAGCGGTAGTCGGTGCGCCACTCTTCGATTCGCTTGCATGCATCATCGAGACTGACGAACGCATGCTGGTTCAAGCATGCTTCGCGCAGTCGGTCATTGAGGCTCTCGATGTGCGCGATTTCCACTGGCTCGCCTGGACGGATGAACTGCAGCTCGACGCCATGTTCGTGCGCCCATGCATCGAGCGCCTTGCTGACGAACTCTGGTTCCTTGTCGACCTGAGCCAGATCTGGCCGCCGTCCTCGCCGATATAGCGGCTCCAGCACGCGCGACTCGAACGCCTGTCAGCGAGGAGTCGACCTCGATGTGCGGACATTCGCGATTCCATGCGTCGATGATGGTCAACATGCGAATGCGCTGGCCATGCGCCAGCGCATTAGCAACAACGTCCATCGCCCAGCTTTCGTCTGCGCCGTTGGGCGTGGGCATGACCACGCGCAGATGACTTGGCCGCTTCTTTCCCCGTTTCAGGCGAAGCGACAGGCTTTCCGCTCGGTACAGCCGCTCGGTGCGCTTGTGGTTCCGGACCAGGCCCCTCCCGGCGCTCCGAGTAGCCGTGCTGTTCAATCGCCTGCTCCACGACTTCCCGGCGCTGCGCGAGCGAACTCACTTTTTCCCGAGAAAGTCCTTCAGAGCCTGGATGTCCAGCGCCTGGTTTTCCTCTTCCAGTTGCCGCAATCGTCGCGCTTCCGACACACCGTTCGAACTAGCTTGCGGTCAGCAGGGCAATAGCGTTTTTCTGCAAGGTCTTCTTGTCGACCTTGCCGGTAGTGGTGACAAGCATTTTGTCGACAATCACAAGATGCTCAGGCCACTTCTTCTTCGTCAGCCCGATAGCTTCCATATGAGCCGTCAAGTCCGACAGTTGCAAGGTCGGGAAACCCGGCCGGATGACACAGATAGCACAGGCTTGCTCGCCGAGTTTCGGGTGCGGTACACCGACGACAATTGCGTCTTCGATGGCAGGGTGCTTGAGTACAGCGGCTTCGACTTCAGCTGGGTCAACGTTGTAACCGCCGCGAATGATCTGGTCCTTCAAGCGGCCAACAACCTTGATATAGCCATCTTGGCCGACGATGATTTCATCGCCGGTCAGGAAGTAGCCGTTTTCCGTCAGTCGGTACTCCTGGCTGCCCAGTCCTTCCGCGTACTTGAGGAACAGCGACGGTCCCTTGACACCTGCTTGACCGCGCTCACCGGCGGGCAACGGGTTGAATTGAGCGTCGAGGGCTTGATCCTGAGTGCCGGGGAAGGGCTTACCGTCCGAGTTTTGACGTACTTCCAGCGAATCCGTGGGCAGGGCGCTGCAATGGCCCATGCACTCAGACATGCCAAACATACGCAGTACCGGAATGCCAAGCAGTTCGTCAGCGTCTGCAATCAGTTGCGAGGTCATAGCCGAACCACCGACTGCGAGAGCTTTCAGCGGGCTACGCTTCGACCACTGGCCAGAACGAGCACACTCGACCATCGTGTGCAGGTGCGTCGGGACACACATACCCCAACGGCAGTTATGCGCATCCATGAGTTCCAGCGCACGCCGAGGGTCCCACGCATCAACGATGATCAACGGATGGCCCAGCGACAGGCTGAAGTGCAGCGTGAACGTGAATCCGGGTGCGCTTCCGAGGGGCACTACGCCGACAATCGCATCACCCGGTTCGAGGCCGGCAATCCTGGCACCGGCACGTGTAGCGTAATTCATCCCGGACACAGAGTGCATCACCCCCTTGGGGATGCCCGTCGTGCCGGAAGTGAAGGCGATAAGCGCGGCCTTCTTGTCGGCTTCGTCCCACATGCGATCTTGACG
>Ga0247692_1000057_pt1 | contig 22119 bp, 34 predicted proteins | sample CNK33_metaG_FD_183041 | JGI IMG/M metagenome (GOLD analysis project Ga0247692, IMG submission 183041) | Soil microbial communities from Purdue University Martell Research Forest, Indiana, United States - CNK33 | ecosystem: Environmental > Terrestrial > Soil > Temperate forest > Bulk soil...
CACCAGAGGCGACGCCATTACCTCCGTTGCCGCCTGACCCCGGATTGCCGCCACCGCCACCACCAGCGCCAGCAGCTCCATTCACGGCATTCGAGCCACCACTTCCTGTCGCCGTGGATCCGCCGGCCCCACCAGCCCCTCCGGCCACACCACCAGCCCCAGTCGTTACCGCGCCGCCTGCGCCTGCCGTGATGTTCGGCTGCCCCGCACCTCCGCCAGCGAGATCGAGATGCGTGATGGTATCCGTCGTGTTCTTGAAACTAGTCACGCCGCCGGCGACACCCGCCGCACCGCCCGCGCCGACAACGGCTGTATAGGTTTTCCCAGGCACGAGACTGACGGAGAGTCCAGCCGTATGGGAGGCTCCGCCACCCCCGCCACCAGCGCCATTGCCACCGGCATTATTGTCAGAACTCCCGCCGCCGCCACCACCAGCAGACGCTTTGACGAGCACCGTCATTGTCGTCGCGACCGTGATCGTATAGGTGCCGACCGTCGTGAATGGCAGAATCCCACCGCTTGCCATATCTTGCGTGCCGGTCGTAGTGCCGTCCCATGTCAACACGGCTTGCTGGGAAATCGTCGTCGGATTTCTGAGGAGCAGGAGAAGGTCCGTCGTGCTCGTCGCCAGCCCAATTAGCACGGCATTTGCCGGAGCTGTAAACGTCAGGGCTCCTGGTGTGGTGGCCAGATAATAGACTTTGCCTGCTTGCAGACCAGTCAATCCACTAAAGATGCCGCGGTCGCGCGTCGTGACATTGGCACCCGCAGAGATCGATTCCGTTGCCAATCCGACGATCGCTGCTTGCGTGCTCTTACTGACGGAGGACGCATCGCCGAGAAATGCTCGTCCAGGCGCCGACTGATCCGCGCCAGCCGAGACATAGACCACTTGCCCTGCCCCGATATTGGTGCCTGCGAGGAACTGGAGCAGATTGCCGACATTCGGTGAATGTGTGCCATTGTCCAAGTGTTCGACGTTCGACCATGATTTGAGTGTCGCGACGATGTTATCTAGTTCGTCTTGCACGACTTGCAAGAAACCTGAGAGCCGCTCGCGGAAATGGAGAGACAGGATCATGTGAGCGGCTGTCCCTGCGTGACCGGCATGAGGGCGCTCGAGAGTTCCCACGCGACGGATTGCGCGGCAGCATCGCCAAATTGCACTTGAAAGGTGTTCGTATCGCCGATCATCAGACCATCGAGCTTACGCGTGACATACGTCTCCACGGTCTGCGGCGTGAGCACGACGGATCGTTGTGTGACTTCTAACCCATAATCCGCGATGTATTGCATCTGGACGGTCACGCCTTGGGCCGCTTTCGCCGTCAGTAAGGGTTCGCCGACATCGGCGTTATGTCCTTTGATGAGTTCGTAGGGTTTCGTCTTGATGTAGCTCTGATACGACGTGCCGGCGTCATCAGTCGCTGTAAGGGAATCCGCCCGAAAGAGTTTTAACGAGGTCACGAAACCGGCATACGGTTTCTGTTGACGCCCCATTGACGCGGCAATCGTCGCCGCGAACATCACGCTACATCGTGAGACAGCGAGATCGCCGGTCCATTTCGCCCAACCACGACGCACACCTGCGGTAGGCGGCGTATCGCCCACCGGATAAATTACTGCGTGCCCGATAATCGTGTCGAACACAATCAGGAAGGTGGGATCGTTACTGGTGCCAGTCGCAATCCACCACCAGATCTGATGCAACGCGGCATGGTAGACGCCATGACATACCTTGTTCGTGGCGTCTAGATTGATCGTTTTCCAGATGTCCTCAACATCACGTCCCATGTATTGCAGCCCTTGCGACCCTACCCGATACGGGCCTTCCGCTGACAGGAAATACAGAGACGGTTGCCCATGTTCATCGCGACCGAGCACGATCGACTTGTGCTCAATGCAGCCGACGACGCGCGAAATGGGCGTTGGATCGTAGGGCGCGCTCGTGCTTCCTGTCGCGGTCAGTTTCCAGATCTGCCGATACTTGAAGACCCACATGGCGTCCTGTAACGGCCCAGCTAACCCCGTGATAAAGCCGCCGTCGTTCTCATTCAGATCGACGTAATAGTTCTGCTGCGTGGTTTGCGGATTTCGTTCATCGTCGCCGGGATTCACGAACGGCGGCGTAAAGAACACGCGCGAATATTTGCCGGTGGTGGTTTCCCAAGCGGTCGCGCCGAGAATCCGGTTTTCATCCGCCGCCAGATATTTCACCGAGGGGAATAAACTGTTCGTGCCGACGAGTGGCGCGAGCGTGCCGGTCAGCGACGTATTGTTGTCATCCGCCGTCGTCGTGCCGATCGGATTGATGCTAATTAACTTGTAGACGCCATCCGTGGAGGCGCCGTAGAGTTCCCAATGCGTTTCGATCTCTCCAGGTGGACTGACACGCGTGACCGTGGCTTTTTGCGCTGCCAGGGCGACACTCGCCGAGGCCGCCGATAATTCCGACCGAATCCATGTCACGCCTGCGATTTGATACGTGGCGGCTGTTTTGTAGGTGCGTGTATCCGTAACCGCGCCGCCACTCGTCGTGGCGGTCGGCGTGCCCATCACCGCCAGCCCCATCCGGCGACACGTTCCCGTTACCGGGTCATAGACATGACAGCGATCCACCGCAGATTTGAACGCGAGGAAGAATTTTCCATTGAACGAGACGCCGACCGTATCTTGCGGGCGCGCACTAATGGCATCGACCATCGACACGTTCGCCCACGAGGTTCCACCCGCCAATCGTTTAACGATCGGCGTGGCAGCGGAGTCGATCGCCCACATCTCCGCCACGGTTTCATCGGCACTCGGTAAATGTCGCCCGAGGAAATTCAACGGCGCCGTGAAGGCCGTGCCGCCGGTCAACGCGACACTATCGCAGCCCGGCCGCTTGCGACCGATGCCACCGACATTCCAGTCCACATTGATTGCTTCTGAGCATTGATCACTTGGGATCAAATGTGGCGGATCGGCACCGTTGCGCCCGCCTTTGAGCGATTCGATGTTAAATAGTTTCGCGCTGGGGGATTTTGTCGCTGCCAAGACTCACCACGTCCCCGCCGGAAACCACGAACCGACATTTGAGAACCGTGTGCCACGCGGTTGCTGACCAGGGACCACGATGTAATCGTCATTGTTGCAGACGAAATCCATCAGTCGTTGCATCCCTTGCTGAAGGTCGCGTAAACAGGCCGCTTGTCCGGTGAAGTCTTTCTTGAACTCGTATTCGTTGGCTCGAGCGCCACAGCCCAGCAGGTAATGGAAATCGTCTGGCAAGAGCGGCGTATCTGTCGGCTGCGCCATCTGCGAGATCGCCCGCGTATAGTCCACGTTCATCGTGTAAACCGAGGCAGGCGTCGGCCACATGATGATCGTGAAATAGTAGGCGCGCACCTGTCCTGAAGGAATCGTCGCCAGCGTCACGCCCCCAGAGGGCAACGTCATCAGCGAGACGGCCCCCTGACAGGCGGCATCGAGATAGAACTTGTTCACCACGAGTGCATCCGCAATCGTGCCGAGTTGCACGGATGTCGTGCCATTGAGATTCGCATTCAGTCCGAACCAGTCGCCAGAGCTCGCACCGGTCTGTGCGCCTTCGACATAGATCTTTTGAGTCGTGTCGTTGTTATCGCTACTCTTGATCCACAGGGCCGTTCCCGCCGCCGTGCCAGTCGAAGGTTGTTTCGCGACCGCCGTATAACCAAGCGGAATCCATGCTTCTGGAACACCGCTCGTTGTGCTCGGCATGTTGCGCAGCCAATCAAGCGAGCGCTCCACGAGTCGAATGCGGTTCGTCGTGGGTTCGTAGATCCTGAGAATCTTCGCGATCTGCAACGGCAACGCGTAGCGCGGCGTGGCGGCGACGGTCGGAAACGTGATCACGTCATCGCGCAGCCGCTCGAGCCCAGGTTGGGAGAGGATCCGCCGATGCCAATCATTGAGATACGCGCGAATGCGTGTGCGGGCATCACTCGTGGTTTTTTGTGGATCCTGCACCACTCGCACGAGAGTATCGTCTTCAAGTTCGCGCAAAGTCATATCAGTGATCCAGAATCAACAACTCGGCGGTCTGATCTTCGATTAACCCGGCCGCTGTGGTGATGCGATTACGCATCCGATACGTGCGTCCGGGGGTGCCACCAGACAGCACGATCGTCGTCGTCACCGTCGTATTGGAAGAGGATGTGACCGTGAGATCAGACGGAAGTGGAGCCCACGCGGACGTGGAAATGGTATCGCCCGCGAGCCATGCGGTCCAATCGAATTGGTAGGCACTCGTCCCATTCGGATCTTTCTCGAAGATCATGTGATCAACTTATTCGTCCGTGGAGGCACGATGAGTTTATTGTTTCGTGGAGGAATGATCAGGGTGTGATTCAGTGTCGGCGCGGCCCCAGCACCTCCAGTGATGCTAGGCGTCGGCACCGTCCACACCGCGATAGCACTTGACGCACCAATGGATACACCACTGACCGTAACCGTCGCCGCAGGCACGGTCCATGAGGCGGTCGCGGTCGGCGCCGCGATCGACGTATTGCCGTTTTGAACGGTAACGGCCGGAACGTTCCACGTAGCCGTGGCGACTGGCGCATTGATCGAAATCGCGCCGGCAACAACCGTCGCAGCAGCGACGACCCACGTCGCAACCGCCGACCCGGCATTGATAGACTGATTGCCACCCGCCGTGATGAGCGCGCGCTTGATGATCGGGGCGAACGGTTGACCGCGGCCTAAGCGAGCCATCTACTCATTCTTGGAGATAAAATATCCCGGAAGCATTGAATACGATCGTGATGTCGCTGCCGTTGGTGGCCGTGTCCGCAATGTCGAGAATCGCGATCGGCGTCGAGCCAGCGTCATTCGTGACGAACTTGAAGATCGCGATCCATCCGACCGTCGAACCGCCAGCCACGGCTGTCCACGTCGGATCCGCTGCGTCGTAGACAATCCGATCGTTCGTGGTGTCTTCGGTGAATGTCTTGGATCCGAGCGTTTGATCGGTGCCAATCTGCGTGTAGCCGGTCATCGACGTGTTGTCTTTGTCTGGGGTAAACGAGCTGGCGACGAGTCGCGCTTTGATCGTATCGGATGCCCAGACGATCTGTGTGCCGCTCGTTGCGACCGATAAATCACGCGCGCCTCGATTCGTTACAAAGGAGGCCATCTATTCCACCAACGCTATGTGGAGCGTGGCCAGCAGTGAATGGATCTCGGATTGTTCGCGCGGCAGATTCGGGTCGCGATTCGGATCGATGGGCCGGAACTCTGATTCGTCTAGCACCTCGCCGATGCTGCGCACCTTGCCGCCTATTTCCACGCTCTGATTGATGACACGATATTTCGCCATTAGGTGCTCCAGCCTGAAACGCTAGGATCGAAGAACACGCCAAAATACTGGCCTGGAGAAGGTTGACTCGCAATCCATGCAGACCGCGCCGTCCAGTCGGCTTCAAGCGCCGTCTTCATCGTGGCTGTCGGCGTGCCGACTGGAAATTGAAACGTGCGAACTTCCTCACGGACGCTTCCAGCTCGCAGCGCATCGACCTCGGCTTGGCTCCGTCCAGGCCACGCACTTTCTAAGGACGCAGACTGAGGAATCGGATTCGTCAAAGGGAACCAGAACGCCGTGCGGATGGTGACGAAACCGCCGTCCGAGGCGCTCGTATCGAGCACAATGATCCGCTTTGCCATTACGCCTCCACCAGCACATAACAGATCGCATTGATCGCCGCGCCGAAGGTGACGCGAATGCGGAAGAACTCGCCGGCCTGCACCACGAACGCGACGCCGAGCGGGAACTGATAGATCAACTGATTCGTCGGCGCGATCAAGTGCGTATCGCAGATCCGATTCGTGCCGACCGTGCCTTCGGATGACGCAGTGTAGCCAGTGCTCGTCGTCCCTACGGCGAAGATATTCGTGGTCGGGTCGCCAGCCGCGAGCGCTTCGCTGTCGTATTTGTTGATGCCTGCTGCTGCGTGCGCTGTGACTGTGGCGGCCGTGTCCGTCACTGTGGCCGTGACGATGCCCGGTGTGGCGGCCGCAGATCCATCGAAGGAGATGCCCCACTCGCGGATTTTGATGATCTGCGTGGCCCCAGGCTTCACTTGCAGCAACGTCTTAAGTGACGTGCCCGTCGTGACGGAGACAAATGAGCCTGTAGTCGGGGAAGCCCCATTGAAAATCTTATAGAGCACCGTTCAACTCCTCACCAGTAACTCGCGCGTCTGACGGCGTATTCCAGATTCACGACCGGCGCGGCGATAAACGCGGGGCCACCAGTCGAGGGCGCAAAGCTTGCCACTTCCATCGACATGGCGACCGCGCCGCCGAACGTGCAGGTCGTTGTCTGCGATCCCGTGCCCACGGTCCCATTGCTGTCTGCGAAATGCCCACCCGACGACGCGCGCAACTCCGTCGTAATCGCATTGCTCCACGTCGCCGCCGCGCCCGCGCTCTCTCGCAGATTCGCCACGATCCAGCAGTTCGAGGCCACGACGGTGATCGCTTTTGAAATGGAGGTCGCCGTCGTCTGGTTATTGCCGAACGCATCCGGCATACCCGTCTGTGACACCCCGGCGTAATCCGCGGCGAACGCTTGCACCGCGCAATTGGGCGAGACCGAAATCACGACGTTGTTCGCCCCCGTCGCTGGCGCCAATTGCACGTAGAGATACGAATAGCGTTCGCCAGGGACGAACGTCTTATCGATCAGCGTCATCGCCGATCCCGCATACGTGACGCCCGTTACACTGTCCGTATTCTGATCGGCGAAAAACCCGACTTTCAGCGATCGGTCACTGCTTGACGTGACGGTGTAGGACCGCGTGTAGGCCCCACCAGTCGTCGGATTGTCGAGCCCGAGATCCTGAGAATTATTGCGACTGATCGCGCACGACAGCGGCAGATAGAGCCCTGGTTCTCTCCACCAGAAGCGCTGCACGGGCGCTGGCGCTCGTCGCTCAGGCGCTCGCAGATATGCATCTGCATAGAGCCATGTGCGGACATCAGGCGCGGGACCGAGCCAGTCAGATGTAAGCGACTGTGACATCATGAGCCACTAACGCGTCAGTGCAGCCACGGGCGTCGCGTCCAATGCTTGCTCCAGATCAGAGGCGAGCGGGCCTCCGCCTGCGAGCTTCGGCGATGACGGATGACGTGAGGATGGCATCGCATCGCCTTCATACTGGCGCAGCCGTTCCTTCAACGCCGCGATCTCTCCGAACAGGTCTTGCATGTCGCTGACCTGCTGCCCAGTCTTCAGTTCATGCACCATCAGCCAGATCGACTGCGGCGCGTTCATCCGGTGATCCAAATGGCGCACCGGGATACTCACATGGAGTTCTTCGCGCTTCCGGCCGCGCTGTTTGATCACGGCTGTGAACAGACCGCCCCGCGCTTCGCAGTCGTCATCGATCGAGTTGTAGGCGTCGATCTCTGACGGCGTGAGCTGTTCTTCGTTCTCTTTGTGGTAGTTGAAAAACGTATCGCGCTTCAGTTTCGGTTTCGGGCTCGCGATGTCGCCGGCTGGATACGAGAACGCCGAGATGTGCGGATGCGTGTCATTCTCAGGCCGCACGGCTTTCTGCATGCCGAGCGCGGTGGACATGCCCACCTTCTCGAGCACGGCGTTGAGCGCTTCTGGCGTGAACTGATTCTTCTGCCCCTGCTCCAGAAACAGCACGAGTAGTTTTTCAAGGCGTGATTCGGCGTCGGTCTGTTCCGGTTTCTTATCGGGGGCCATGCGGTTTCAATCCTTGTCGGATGTAGTGGTTGACGAGCGCCTGATGTTGTGGCGACTTGACGTGCTGCGGGAGTGCTTTGATGTTCGGTGTCTCATGCGCCCATCCTAGCGCCTTCTGTTTCATATCTGGACCGAGATAGCCACCGAAGGCCGCGGCCATCTGTGCCTGTGATTTGAAGGGCATGTAACACCTATTGCGAGAGATAGCCGCTCATGCTGGCGCCTTGCACTTCGCCGGTCACGCCCGCATTGAATTCGGCGGTCATCGCCGTGTTTACGGTGCCGATGAGATCCAGGCCGCAGATCGAGTGCGGGGCCACCGTTTGCACACCCGCAACGGCTGCGACTTGATGGGCGACCGCATATGACCAGATGACCGTGCCAGCGCCAGTAGCGCCGTCTCTAATGACGAATGTGCCTGCTGCCGCTGTGACCGCGGCGCTCGCGTCTGCGGAGAATGATACGCAATCGACGACGCGCTTGACGCCAGCCACAGCCGCCACAGATGCCGTCGCCTGTGAATTCGCCGCAGGCTGGCTGACCACGACCCAGCGCGGGCCTTTTTCAGCGACGACGAACGTCTGCGCATAGAGCACAGCCGACCCAATCGCAACGGCCAGTAGGACCACTATGATCGCCCTCTGTTTCATGGGATCTCCTAGCATTGGCGCTAATGCTTTTCGAGTCCAGAGGCCGCAGGACTAATCGCGCCTCCCGTGCGTTCCTGATTTTCCGGCTGCGGGTTGTTCCCGATCTGGATCATGTCTGGGGGCGGATCCTGCGGCGGCGTCGCGTTACCGACTGAGATGTTCTCCAGCCCGTAGACGCTGCCGACCGCGATGTTGTCATAGCCGACCGTGCGATTGCGCCAGGTGCGTGCCATTAGGGTTCCTCCCGATACGTCCACTCACCGTCCGACTCACCGACGTGATGCAGCATCGGACCATCCTTCGCGCGCACTTGACGCCATTTGCGCCACGTTGGATCACCTTTCTCGGCATCGGTGTAATACTCCGGCGAGACTTCGACGAGATGGCCATCTTCGTGGAGGACGTGCGTGCCATCACCGATCTTCTTTTTCGCCACTTTGAGTTCTTTCTCTTTCGCCGCGGTTTCAGCCGTAGCCGCTTTCTCAGAGGCTTTTGCGTCGGCTTCTGCCTTCGCTTTTGTATCTTTCTCGGCTTTCGCATCAGCGTCGGCGAGTCGCTGTAGATCGTCGGCCATCGTCTGTTCTTCAGGTGTTAGTTTCGGCTTTGCGTCGCTCATGATTGCACGTCCTCACTCATTTCAAATTCGCGATCGCAGACGAGACATTTCCACCGGCCGGACGGGAGGCGCACCAGATCGTATTGCCGGTTGAAGATCGGATCCCGCCCTTCGCACACGGGGCATTTACGAGTCGCTGTCGATGACGGCGCGGTGGATTTGTCCACAGAGGTCATCCGCGATGCGATCATACGCGAAATATCCGGGTGGGACGACGGCTTCGACGGCTAAGCTATTCGCAAAGCCGACGCGCACCGTCACCCCTGATCCATTCGGCCACACGCGAATCTGGAACGGCTGTTCGCCTCGAGCGCGCAGCCGTTCCACCACACCCGTCGCAAGCAACCGGCTTTCGAGTTCAGTCACTAGTCGAGGAAGCGCAGATTCACCGCGTTGTTTTTTCCGTCCACGCCAATCTGCGCCATCGTGCCGACGAACTGCGCAACGACGAGATTCGTCGTGGTTGTGATGATCGCGGATCCGGCCGTTGCACTTGGCGTCATGACCATTGCCCCTAGTGCCGGCGTTCCGGAAATGAGCGTCGAGCAAATCCCCGCTGTCTGGAGCCAGCCATACTGCGCCGCCGTGATGATGGCCGGAGCCACGCCGACATAGCTGCCGGTCGCCGTGGTGACAGGGAACTGAATCACCGACCGATACGGATTCGCGATCAAGCCCACGCGCGACGACGTGGTGAGCGCCACCTGAATCGCGTCGGTCAGGTTCAGCGTGAACGCCGTCGCCGACGCGATCGCGGCGTGGCCGCTCACCTGATACGTGTAGCCGTTGCCCGGCGTGGTATCGACTTGGAGATACCCGCCGGCATACTGGTTGGCGACGCCGGTCGCTGCGCCAGGCGTGTAGGTGAATGACGTGGCGCCGACTGCGACGGCCGGAGGCGTATTCGCCAGATGCGCCGTCACGATGGCCGAACTCTGAATCACGTTGCCGGCTACGAGGTCCACGGCGCCCGCAAGACAATAGCGAAACTGTCGGCCATCGCCAGCATTCATGCTGCCGCCCAATGCCGCGCGTTGATCCGTTGTCGAGTCGAAGGTTCCTGACTGCGCTGAAATCTGCGGCCCGCTAAGATTTGCCATGATGTGTCTTTCCCTACGTTAGCGTTCCGGCCCATACCGCAGAATTACGGTATCAGGCCGGTTGACGCTCGTTCCTAATCGGGTTTCGTCACGGCGACATTCGCCGCAATATACGCTGCACTGATCGCCGCAATGGCCGCGTTGATGTCCGTGATGTTCTGCGCCGAAATCGTGTTCAGACTCACGGTCGCCATCGTCGTCACCAATGTCGCGTTATTGGTGCGCAATGCCGTGATCAACGTATTCCATGCCGCGAGTCGATCTGCATAAGCCATCAGCTCGCCAGTCCTGCGTTTGATGCCGCCACCGCTTGCTGTAAGGCGACAATCGCTGTTTGCAATACCACACGCGTCGTGATGATCTCCGTGAGTGCCGCGTTGATGTCCGCGATATTTTGCGCGGAAATCGTATTTTCAGAGACGAGCGCCATCACCGCGACGATCGCGTTCAAGTCGGCGGTAATCGTGGCATTGACCGACGCAAACGTGGCACCTGCCGCCCGCACGGCGGACAAGAGGGTCGTCCACGCTTGCTGCCGATCCTGTTCCTGTCCCATGACTAGGTCACAGCAGTCACGACGCCGAGTCGCCGCGATTCGCTCGTGCCAAGATTAGCGAAGGTGGCCACCTTGTGAACGTTGGTGAGCTGGTTGGCCGGGTCCACTTTTGGATACATCTTCATCCAGCCGCCCTGAAGATATGCGAGCTTCAGATACTTGCTGTTCATGAAGTAGACGTTGCCGGCCGGCGCATCTTCGTCGTAAGCCACCGGCGCGCCTTTGAACGTCAGAATGTCGTTCATGAACGCGCCATCGCCGCCTCGCTTCTTGAACTTGTCGGCCGGCAGGAACCGCTCGTTTGGCGTCAGCAAGCCTTCGTAACCTTCAAACGTCGCCCGGTCCGTGATGATGCCGGTCGGGGTGTCTTCGATCCCCCCGCGCGAGCACTGATTGAACACCGACCGCATCGCCGCCCGGAGGTTGTCGAACGCGTTCGTGGTTTTGGTGCCCGCGGTCTGTCGGTTGCGCCAGAACGAGAATGTCGCGCGATTGATCGAACCCACGGTGCCAGTCGTCGGCGTCGAGGAGATGATCAACTGCAACCCGCCGATGTCCTGCGAGCCGTTACCGGTGCCATCCGAAAAGAGCTGCGTGTTGAGCGCGGCGATGTGCGAGTCTTTGCCGTTGTCGAGTTTGATTTCGAGCAGATCGTATTTGCCGGACGACGCCTGCGCGCGGAGTCGTTCCAGCTCGGAATACTGCACGACGCCCGCGTTGATCTTCCAGTCGAAGCGTGCGGCATCGAACACGTTGACGCGGGTTGTATCGAGCGCGTCGTATTCGCCGTAGGATCGGAACGTCGAGTTCGCGGCATACTGCAAGCCGAACTCGATCAGACGCCCGCCGTCGCCTTCCTCTTTGAACCCTTCCTCGTTCATCAAGTAGAACAAGGCTCGGGAATTGAAGATATTATCAACGGGCTTTTTGGTGAACTTCTGCTCCCAACTTTCTGTTGCTTTAATGACCGACCCTTGGTAGAGTCGGCGGGCAGTCATTTCTGTCTGCCTCTCACGGTTGTTATTCCCGTGAGAACGGACTATCGCATCACCGAAAGACTGGGACGAATGAAGCAGACCAAAGCAGAGAAATACGCCTACAACAAGGCTTGGCGCGCGGAGAACCCGGAGAAGATGAAAGCACTCCGAGATCGTTGGTTTCAAGAAAACCGCGAATACCGCCGAACCTACATGAAGGCATACAAGGCCAGAACGTATAGCAAGCGCTATCACGGCGTGGACCGTGCGACGTATCTGGCGATGTGCGAACAACAGCACCATCTCTGCGCAATTTGTCAGCGCAAGCGAAAGCTCGTGGTGGACCACTGCCACACGACGAACCTTGTCCGCGGCCTGCTGTGCCGAACGTGCAACACAGGCGTCGGATGCTTCCGTGATAATTGCGATCTGCTTCAACTCGTTATCCTCTATCTTCAGGCGCCGGCTCGCTTAGTCTCTCACGGTGCCCAGCAACCGATGTTGCCTGCTTCCGCCTTGTTCCCGTCTCAGGGTTCAAGTCAATCAGAGCCGGTTTAGAGACCGCCTAGTTGACGGTCGCCGCGATCTCGCCGATGTCGGGATCGGCGTAGAAGCGATCGAGGGGAGTTGACGTGAGGGGAACTCCGAACCAGGTAGAACGAATCAGACTGAACATGGGGCTAATCCTCGCCAGAGGTTAGCCGCGACTTATCGCCCGATGCCGCGCTTTCTGAATTCGCGACCGAGAAGCTGGCCGAAGGTTTTCTTCGTCAAATCTTCTTTGCCGCCGCCTTGCGCGCTGCTGGGGGAAATCGTCGTGGCTCCGGTTTTTGCTTCGGTGCTGGCGATGACATCCTGTCGGGCGCGCGATTCCAAGGTCGGGATCACGACACGTCGATACGCGGTCTCAAGACCGATACGCGGATTCTTGCGCATCTCCTCGAAAATCGCGCCTTTGTTCGACTCGAAATGAGGCCACTTGGACGCTTCGCTCAAAATCTGCGAGGCTTCCTGTCTGGCACGCATCTGGACTTGCGCGGAGCCTAAGAACTTCTCCGTGGGTCCGATGCGTTTTTCCCATTTCTGGTCTTGCTGATCGACGTAATACTGGACCAACTTTTGCGCTTGTTCCGCAGAGTAGACCGTCAGTCCCGTCTGCGGATCGCGATAATCCGGTTGGGGCGGTCCTGCGGGTTCAGCGCGGCCGTTGCCGTTGGTCGGCTGTTGTGGACGTTGGATGATTCCGTGCGCTTCGAGTTGCGATTGATAATACGCGTTAAAGCCACGCGGATCATCATTCGCCCATTTCGCGAGCGCGACTTGCGCCCGAATCGTTTCCGGGTCAGAGTCGCCGAAATCTTCGGCCCACTTCAGCTTCGAGTATTTCTCGTTGACTTCCTTGAATCGCGCGTAGGGAACAGGTTGATCGTCTGCACCACTAGCCCCAGTCGCATCACTGGATGACGCTCCAGCGGGTGAGGGCCGTTCCGCAACGGCCGATGCTGAACCAGAGCTGCCGGAAGCCGGCGAAGCTTCCCCGGAGCCGGATGGACCGGCGCCGCTCGTAACACCATCGAGCTCAGGACTCAATCAGATCACTTCCTTCGGAGTGGTCCCCTGTGTCGTCGGGAACATACTGGCATCTACCTTGAACCGGTCGGGCTTACGTGTCAAGAGCTTATTTGTTTCACGCTGAGCGCTTGATAACGTCGATCAGGATTGAACGGAAGGACTCGCCGCCGCGAAGGTAGTGCGAGGCCGCGGTCATAAGGCTTCTTCGCCAACTCAGAAACTCTGGCCCTGGTAGAACAAGAGCCGATGGCGACACCGTATCACGATCTGGTGATCTGTCACACTTGCATCGGTTCCGTCGTGTTGCGTCTGAAAACACTCTCGGCAATACAGCGCTTCGCGCATCCCGTATTTCAACAGAAAGTGTTTCTTATAGTCGCGCAACAGTTTGGCTGTGTCATGGTCAAGAACGATGGTTGGAATTGCGGTTTCTTCACCATCGGCCGTGATAATCGTCCCGCTCGTCTTTTCTGCCACTACACCCACCTAGAAGTAAAGTTTGATTTGTCGGTGCCAGGCGGCGGCGTATGCTTCACGGCGTTCACGACATGCGCGGCTTTGGCGGCTTCGCGATATTTCGACCACGAATAAAACTTCTGAGGCTTCGCGGACAAATTCTCAATAACGATGCCGCCTGGTATGTCGTCGCCGATCACTCGTAATCGCGCCTCACCATGCGGACGGATCGTGGTGATGCAGCCGAACTGACCGATTTCAAGCGGCAACCCACACACGGCGCAGAGGTTCATTGGATGCCTGCCGGCGCGTTCGGCACGCCGCCGGTGGCTCGTTCGGTGTGTTTGTTGAGCCGTTCCACTTGATTCGCCGCGCCTGGATGTTCGCGGTTCGGCGCCGTGGGATTCTGGCTCGCGCCCGCTGGCAAGAGCCCCGGATCGTTGATCCCTGAATGCGCCATGATAAGCGCTTGCGCTTGCCGATGCTGCTGCGCTTTCGCAATCATCTCTGGCGCGAACACATACCCGGACTGCTGCAACAGCGAGAGCTTGATTTCAAAGAGCGGATCCCCCATGTCGAGATCCTCGAGCTTCATGCTCATCGCGATTTCTGCGGGCTTGGGCGGTTTCGGCGGAAGTTTTGAGACGACAAGTCCGGCTTGCCCGTAGGGATCGAAATCAAATGCGGTCGCAATCCGTTCAAGGAGAGGAATCGCGTTAACGTTTGGATCGCGACGGATAAGTTCGTAGGCTCGGAGTAAGTCGCCGCGCTCTTGCACGTAGTCGATTTGCGCCGCCGAGTCGGGTTTGATTTCAAACGCGTATTCGCCCGCGATTTTCGTCTTGTCCCAGGACTCATAGCGTTTCTCCCCGTCCTCGCCGACGATTTCTACGAATTCTTCCTTGTCGGCAAAGAGCTGGATCAACGCAAAGAGTTTTGACGCGCATTTGACGAAGAAGTCCATCGTCTCGCGACGTTCGGCGGAGAGACGCGCGGTGGCGTTCCCTTGCGCGATCCGCATTTCGGTGGCGCTGCGCGATTCACTGGCTTCCTGTCCGCGTTGATTAGGACCGAAGGCCCAGACTTCCGACAGATCCCGATCGAGTTGATTGCGCGTCTGGTAGTGATCCGTCGAAAGATGGGGCTTCGCGGCTTCGTGTAATGGCGGGTTGTTGGAGTCGAGTCCATGCACGCCGATGATGCCGCCGAAAATTCCGCGGCGCATTTTCTCGAGCGTGGACGGCCCGCCAATGCGATCGATGTCCGCCAGCAGGAAGGACACGGCCCGGTCGCGCATCGTCGCGGACTGCGTATCGAACCGGCTCAGGTTTTCCACGAGCGCGCGCCCAATGGTGCATTCTGAAGGCGGATACGCGGAGTCCGACACGTAGCGCAACGCCCCGATCTGAATCGGGAATCCGCGCATCCCGCGCACGAGGCGTCCGGTCTTTTCGTCAAAGACTTGATACGGCGAATCCTTATGCACGACGGGTTCATCGTAACCGTCAAGAATCACGAGGAGTCGAATCTTCTCGGGGTGTTTTTCGTTTGGATCGAAAATCGCGGCCTTATACCAGATCTCCCAGCCGGTGATTTTTTGCGTCTGCGTCCGTCCACTCGCGTTCGCTTCCGACTTTAGGCGGTGTTCATCTTCGCTCGTGCCTTTGCCGGCATCATCCTCAAGTTGGTAACGCCGACGAATCACATCGGCGTAGCCTTCAAAGCGTTGGCCATTCCAGTGGGCCAAATCGTAATTGCTGCCGTGAAAGCCTTCAGGGATCAAAACCTTCGCAGGCGAAATACGCTCGACGAAATACCGCTCGGAAATAATCCGTGGGACTTCCTGTTGGATCGGAATCGTCGGCGGTTGTGCGCCAAGCCCTAAGATCGAACCAGGCGCTTGCGCTCCGGGCGCGCCGACTTCGCCAAGCGCTGGAGCAGGCGGCGCCACGCTTGGCGCCGGAACGTTGATAACGATTTGCGACGTGCCATCCTGAACGCTCTCGTATCCGACCTTACAGGCCATCAACCCCGCCGGGCAGAGGGCATCGAATAAACATTCCGCCATCATCTTGACGGCATCGACGCGATTCGGCCCCAGGTAGAACCGAATCACCGCTTGCGCGATTGGTGCGGCCTGCTCGAATTGCGGCTGCAATGCCTTCAAGATGATTTTGGGAAGTTGGAAAAAGAGTTGCGCTTTTTTCTGCTCGACGTTTGCGAAATCTTTCGGCGTGACGAGTTGATCCGGGTTGATGGCTTCGGCGGTCAAGCCATTGGGTTTTGCAAGATAACTTTGGAGATTCCGATTCCACATCGGAACCATGTCATCATCGCGCTTCGATTCCGAGGCTTGAATTTCTTTCTTCCAGAAACCCCACGATCCGAATCCATCAGCGGGTAACGGCAGTGGTGTAGCGGGTGACGGCGCAGCGTCAGGCATGGATTAAAATCCGCAGCGGCGGGCGATTTCCTGCCAATGTTTCGGACAGAGCGCTAACCAGTGGCGCGTCCAGCCGCGCGTTTCGTAACCACAGACTTCACATTTCCCGCGCTCTGGCGGGTTGTAATCGTCGGGATACTGGCTAGGCATGTCGGTGGTGCGGGTAGTCTACCACGGCCGATACCGCGTGAGTTCATCTTTCGCGGCTTGGAACAGTGCCCCTGCGCTGTCGGGCGGATACGGTTTCTTTTTCAAGGCTTCGTAGTCGATGATTTCAGGACGTAAGCCGAGGATCACCGACCGATAGCGGGGATGAGTTTTAGGGCAGTCGAGCAAGGCTTGCTGAATCAAGGATTCGGGAAGATTGTGGGCATTCGACAGCAGTGAAAACGAATAATACTTTCGTGACGGGTGCGGGTTGTTAGCCGGGTAGTCCTTCGCCAGCCAGTGCCAGTTCTCGGTCGGATTCGGCGTGAACGTGAGTTGCGTTGGATAGGCTTCGCCGCGCACCCTCGCTTCAATGTTCGGACGGAGCCGACGACGCAGTTCAAGCGGGAACGATGGATCCACTTGCTCCGCCTGATCGACATAGATCCGCGACACAGACAATCCTCTAATTTTCCCGAATTTGCGGTCAGGTGCGATCTCGTTCGTTTGCAATCCGAACGCGAAACAGCGTGAACCATTTTCACATTCGTAGCAACTCTCCTTCGCGTTCCACGTAAGTTTTGTTCCGTGAATGCGTGCGAGTCGTTCAAACTCTGGCCGCAAGAGCGTATGGACATGGCTGTCCACCCACCGCGCAATCAGCGTCCAGATGCCTGGATATTGCTTGAGTTTAATTAGCTCCTTCCACAACGCAACGACACTCTTCCCCGATGCCAACGATCCTTCCGCGTCTATCTCGGCCGTGTCGTCGTTTAAGAATTCCAAATGTTGCCCTTTGAAGGTCAAGGTCTCCATATCACACCAGATTTTATAAAGAGTTTTCGCAGCGATACGAGGGGTATCGCTAGAAACGCAGCGAACTCTGTTGGTGGATGCCTTGGAATGTGAGCATCAGAATCCGCTCTTAAGAATCCAGCTCGTCACGCGCTTGCCGTTCCAGTCCTTCGAGAGTTCTTCATTCGGGTAACGACTGACCGAGATACCGCGCCGATCCGTCAACATCTCGCGCCAGATATGCAGCACGTAGTGATACTCGCGCGTGCGGAACAACTCTCGCCAGATGCGCATCTCTCGCGTGCTCATCAGCTCATCTCGTTACGAGGGTTGGTCGCGTGCGGGACGATGTTTGTCCATTCGTGGCCGTCGCGCTCTTTCGCGAGTTCGATAAATTTCTCGCGCGCATCAGGACTCGCGGCCGAGAGCCACCAGGACGTAGGTTTCGGAGGAGGAGGCGCGACGAGCACAGGGCCAGAATTCCAGCGGCGTTTGATTTCTGCCTTCTGCGCTTTCTTGTCAGCGGTTTTAGACATGATTATGCAGCCATGAAATCGCGGAGGATCACACCGACCATGCCGTCTGAAGTCAGCAGAACGCACGTTGAATACTTGGAATCAAGCCACGGCCGACGGGGATTGTCCTTGTCGTCGTGATTTTCATCACCGGCGTTCGCATCAGCTAATTGGCGCGCGTCCATCTCTGTCTCAGCGCGAATCACATATCCAGCGCTTTTGTCATACCACGGCTCCCACGGATCATCGTCGCGTGGAAGGTCTTCGCGTTTTTCCAACAACCACAGCTTCACTGCACCCTCATCGGCGTCGAAAGAATCGTATTCAGCGAATCAGAATCAGGATCGAGATTACCTACAGGCCGTCGATATGCGATCGCGGCGTGATATTTTTCGCGCACTGAGAGCGTCGCGTCGCAGTAGTCGCCCGTGCCTGGATACATCACGTCGTTGATCGTGCCAGCGTGCCAGAACCCGAGTGCGTGCCCAAGTTCGTGCGAGACGACGCGCGGCCCCATCTCGGAGACACCGGGACACCGACAGTAAAAGCCGGTGTTCTGATTCGCTTTGTAGAACAAGTCGATCGCGCCGGGATTCGCGCCGATGTTCGCTTGCCCGCACCGCGCCGTGCCGTTCGTGGAGAGCACCGTGCGATTCGACCAGTTCACGTTGATCCAGCCGACGCGCGATTCACGCAGTGCCGTGCCGCGCTCAAACGCCGCGACACTGAACTGGCCGTTCGTCCATTCGGGCACCATGCGGCGGATCGTGTTCTCGGCGCTATCGAGCGTCTTTGCATCCATCACGACGCCGTTTTCATCGGAGATTTTCATATAGAACGATGGCGATTGCGTCCAGCGTCGCAGCGGTTCACTCGTCGTCGGCGCGTCGAGTGTGTTGCGCACTAGTTGTCGATAGTAGTTCAGATCGAAGCCGCCACCGAGGACAATCGCGTCGAGGCTCAGCGCGCGATTCATCGACACCGCGGCCGTCACGCTGCGAGGTACGATGCTAGACCCGTTCAACGTAATGCGACTTGAGCCGAAGGGTTGCGTGCTCGAGAAATTCCCGAGCGCATCCGACACCATCGACGCGGATCCGACGTTTACGGAAATTCCTGCGAGCGCTTGCCCGCCATTCGTCGCCGTGATTCTTCCGCTGATCGTCGCAGAGGTTGGCGCGGGTGGAGGCGTGGTGATCGGTGGAGGCGTCGAGACACTTGGCGCTGTAGGAGAATTACTGCCGCCGCAGTTCACGCAGCAGACGAGCAATCCAAATCCCAACAGAAGCAGGGCACTACGAGCGGACGGCATCGCCGGTCTGGATCTATCGATCCAACTTCTTCCCGCCAGTTCCCGCACGCGGCCATCTACCGCGCATGGTTCGTAGTCCCTTGTTTCTGTTGGGGTCATTTCAATTTCCTGTTTTTGCGGGTGAGGAAGTCCGCGTAGCTGGGGCTCATAAAGTTCAATCAATCAAAACTTCGTAGTAAAACGCATCCGGCGCGTAATGGATTTTGGACGCTGACTCAGGATATTCGCGTCGGACGAACGACGCATAGTCTTCAAAAGAGATTCGCCGCACAACGCGAAACCGCGCCGGCTGATACTCGTGGTTCTGATCCCGCACATAGCCGCTCGTGATGAGTGCGCCCACTTCCATCGGATCGGTGCTCCAAATCGGATGTAGTGGCATCTACGATTCTCGGTTCACAGTCGGCATGTCACAATCCTCGTAAGTTGTTGAAAATATCTCGAAATTCAGAAACCCCGATTTTGCCCTAGGGACGACTTCTCGGAAGTTTCGATACCTAGGTCGATCTGAAAACGCTCTCGCTACAGCGAATCCTCGCGCGTTTGAGAGGCATTCTGAGAGACCGCTTTGTCCGGTAATTTCTTCGTATCGGCCGGACTTTTATCTTGACTGCGCTCCCAGCCAGTGCCTCTACAAGCCTTGCATGGTTTTCGCAGATTCAAGCGGATCATCATCAGCCAGGCTGTCGCTGTGCTGACGTTCAACTCTTTCGCGAATTCCCGTGAGGTCGGCACATGCCGGCGTTTCTCAGTGACGCGCTTGAACGCGCTCGCTGCCTGCGCTGCTGTGAACTTCGGTCTACGTCCCATTTGCAAACACGTTACTGGAAAGCGTTCGGCTTGTCAAGATTTCTCGATGTCGGTCGCAAGTCTGTCGAGTGCATCGGCTATCGCGTGCTCTCCGGAGAGTTTCGCCAAGGCATAGGCCGTAAGGACCATTCCGACGATTCGGCGGCGCTCGTTCTCGACGGCGAGTTTTACGCTTTCGGTAATTTCAGCCGGTATCGTCATTCGTGTCCTCTTTTAGAACAGGCAGTGAAACCAGACTGTGCGGACGGGGTTTCCCCTTAAGGGGGAAAACCCCCCACGTCCGACACGTGTCCGAAACGACTGTCCGGACACACTGTCCGGAATCCGCAAGTCCTTCGTATATAGATAGTTATAATGAAAATAGGCTATGTTAAAAACGACTGTCCGGACACACTGTCCGAGAGGACTGTCCGGACAGTGTCCGGCACGGAATTTGCGCAATAAAACTGACACGCCGCGTATCAAGGTTGGTTGCCCTTCACGAGTCGGATCTGTGTCACGCCGTTGATGTCGAGTGTGCGCGTGAGGGTCTTTTTCTCGATCCATCGGTCGATGGTTTTTCGGACGCTGTCGGCTTTATGGCCCATTGAGCACTCAGCGAATAGTGCTTCTTCAGAGAGCGGGCCGTATTTGAGCGCCAGCTCTATCTTTTGTTTGAGTGTGAGGTTCTTCTCGATCATCTTGTCGGTGAACACACCAGGCCCGACCGCGATCCGCTCCCTTGAGAATTCGACACGCATCGCGAACGGCGCACGCAAAGCAGTTAAGTTCGCTTTTTTGTTGAAACATCCGACCGTGATTTCGTTCGGGTAGGGAGAATCTTCGCCACGTTTCAGAAACCACGTCGCTCGAGCCATGTTGTGCCAGTAGGTTGATCCGAATGGCCGTTCTTCGGCCTGCTCTGAGCGATTGATATGCGCGATGTGTAGCGACCCGATGTCTCCGCATTCGCGCAGAGCTTGCTGATAGCCGAGCGCGGATTCCGACGACTCGATCGGAGCCTTAGCGCCGAAGCTGAGTGAGTCGCAGATCAAAAACTGGATTTTGCGTTTCGCGATGATGTCGCGGATTGGCAGGATGTCATCGACAAACGGGCGGTTGCAGCGTCGATAAAACAACGTGTCGCGAATTGAGTGCATGTTGCCGAGCAGCATCGTGATCCGCTGCGCATGTTCTTCTGCGGTCAGCTCCCAATCGCAGTAGAGCACACGATAGCCATTCTCAGCGAGATCCGCCGCCGCGTAGAGCGCGAGCAAACTTTTCGCTGCGCCGCCATCACCGAACCAGATGACCGGATGATGACGTAAAAGCGGCATTCCTGCGGCGATGATGTCGGGACTGTATTCCTTTTCAGGCCGCGGGACATCGGCGAGCGCGATTTCTGGATCGCCGCGCTCCTCGTGACTGAGCACTTTGATTGCAAGTTCTTCGACAAGGCCGCGCCAGTCAATCGAGGCTTCGCAGCCGCGCGTTTCCAGTTCCTTCGATCGCTCATGGCGAGCGCGCACGCTCGAAAAACTGAAATCACCCATCGATAGCACGTTGTCAGCCACGATTTTCGCGCCAGCAAATTGCGCTCTCACAGTGAGCAAACCCCATACCTCATCGAACTTGAGGCGGACGCGCGCGACATCGAACGTGACCTGAATATCTGGCACGTCCATGCGATAGCCGACGCCTGGAATTACGAACCAGTTTCGCGCGAGCCCGCGGAAACTCCCCGGCTTGCGCGGCTTTTCCTTGAGGAAGTTGGTTGCGGCTGCCGGCAGAATACGAGGTTGCTTAGTCGGTGGACCTAGGTCAGAGACGAGCGCGTCGTCTTTCACGATTGCGCGCGTTGCGTGGTGTAGATGTGGACGAGAGCTTGATGGGAGATGTCGAGAAGTTCGGAGACCATCTCGCGAGCCACGATCAGCGCTGCGGCCAGCTCGATGTTCTCAAGTTCCAGTTGGATGACATCAGCGGCAAGCAGGTCAACAACGTCTTTGTCGGACGCACCGGACATCGGCAACACCCCTCAAAAAGTGTAAAGGCGTCGGGCCGCAGCACGTTTGAGGACGAACTGCGCGCTCGACTGAGCAACCCACGGCCGCGGGCGCCCGAGCCGACGCAAGAATGCGCCTTCCTTACGGAATTGTCAAACGCTGAGTATTGTTCCGCTGCGCCCGAGTTAATAAATGCCCATTCACAAACGAATAGTGATATACGATCCGACCAATGCGCCAGGCAGATAGAAGAAATATATTGACAGCTCTACAGGAATGGATCGTCGAACGGTATTTAGGGATGGAACAAATAAGGCAAGTGGTCAGACCGGTATGTAAATGGTCATTCAGTAACTCAGGAATTTCTAAGGAAAACGAGAGGTTGAAGAAAATGCTTGACAGCGCGTTTGTGAATGAGTATTTACTAACGTTGTCGGCCGGTTGGCA
>Ga0247692_1000058_pt1 | contig 22117 bp, 18 predicted proteins | sample CNK33_metaG_FD_183041 | JGI IMG/M metagenome (GOLD analysis project Ga0247692, IMG submission 183041) | Soil microbial communities from Purdue University Martell Research Forest, Indiana, United States - CNK33 | ecosystem: Environmental > Terrestrial > Soil > Temperate forest > Bulk soil...
CCACACGAACCGGTACGCGCTGTATATCCAGCATAGCCAGAACTTCGGTTCGGGCTTCGGCGGGTATATCTACTACAACAAGGTCTCGGACAACACTTATCCGGAAGACCTGTCGTCGTCGACGAACCAGTTTCTGAACGGCACCCAGCTGCTGTACCAGCAGGAAGCGGGTCTCACGTATAACAACGGGCCATGGTCCGTGCTCGCGCGCGAGCAGCATTGGCAGACGCTTTCGCCGTCCACCGCGCCTTACGGCCGCGAGCCGCAGTTGAACGTGAAGTACGCGAAGTACAACGTTGGCGGCTTCGACTTCGGCGCGGAAGCGGACTACACGCGCTTTCGCATCACGACGGCGGATGCAACGGAAGGCGACCGTGTCGTCTTCAATCCGTATCTGTCGTACTCCGTCATCGGTCCGGGTTACTTCGTCACGCCGAAGGTGCAATGGCACTTCGCGTCGTATGACCTGAGCAACATCGGCACGGGCTCGCCCGCGAATCAGCCGAAGAACTTCACGGAGTCGATACCGACGTTCTCGTTCGATACCGGCCTGATCTTCGACCGCTCGGTGCGCCTGTTCGGACAGGACTTCATCCAGACGCTCGAACCGCGTCTGTACTACGTCTACACGCCGTATCGCAACCAGAGCTTCGCGCCGCTGTTCGATACGGCTGAGTCGGATTTCGGCCTCGCGGAAATCTTCACGCCGAATACGTTCGTCGGTAACGACCGTATCGCCGATGCGAACCGTCTGACGGCCGCAATCACCACGCGTTTCCTGAACCCGGCGACGGGCGACGAGCGCGCGCGTTTCGTGATCGCGCAGCAGTACTATTTCCGCGATCAGCGCGTCACGCTGGACCAGACTCAGCAGGCGTCGGAGCAGGCAACCCACTCGGACCTGATTCTCGGCGCGTCGCTGAAGCTCGGGGCCGGTTTCGCCTCGGAAACGGCGTTCCAATATAATGCGGACAACAATCAGCTGGTCAAGACCAGCGTCGGCTTCGGGTACAGCCCCGCAGCAGGCAAGGTCATCAACGTTGGCTATCGTTACACGCGCGCCAACACGACGCTGGACAACCAGCCGATCAACCAGTTGCTGATCTCGGGCCAGTGGCCGTTGATGCACCGTGTGTTCGGCGTAGGGCGTATCAACTACGACCTGAAAGGACACCGCGCCGTCGACGCGCTGCTCGGCGTGCAATACGACGCGGATTGCTGGACGCTCGGCGTCGGCTTCCAGCGCTACGCAAACGGGGTGAACACAACGGGCAGCCAGACGTCCGGCACGCGGGTGCTCGCACAGCTGACGTTCAAGGGGCTGTCGAGCGTCGACAACGGGCTGATGTCCGCGTTCCGCGCAAGCGTTGCTGGTTATCAGCCGCCACCGCCGCCGCCGCCGCCCGAATCGCAGTTCAGCAACTACGAATGACGGGGTCGCGAATGACGGGGTCACCTATGAGCGAGTCGCGAGTGACAGATCGATGCCGCGTCGTTCGCAGAACAGACAAGACGGGCCGAGCGTGCCCGACATCACTGGAGTATCTGTGGCAATCATGAAAAAGCTTCGCCTGGCAACGTTCGCGACCGGCTTCGCTGCGGCCGCTTCCATTCTGCTGGCAGCGCCTGCGCACGCGCAGGCGCTGGGCGGCAACAGCAATGCTCAAACGGTCGATACGATCGCGGCTGTCGTCAACAACGGCGTCATCACGCAGCGCGAGCTGGACATGCGCGTCGGCCTGATCACGAAGCGGCTGAACCAGCAGCACGCGCCGATTCCGCCTGCGGATCAGTTGCGCCAGCAGGTGCTCAACCAGATGGTGCTGGAGCGGATCCAGTTGCAGAAGGCGCGCGAAGACGGCATCAACGTCGACGACGCGCAGGTGCAGCGCACGCTCGAACGTCTCGCGCAGGCCAACAACATGCCACTCGAAATGTATCGCGCGCGTATCGAGGCGCAAGGCGTGCCCTGGGCGACCTTCATGGGTGACGCAAAGACTGAGCTGATCCTGTCGCGTCTGCGCGAGAAGGAAGTGGACAGCAAGGTCACCGTGTCGGACGCGGAAGTGGCGAACTACATCGCGAGCCAGCGTGGGCCGACGGCCGGCCTCACCAGCGACCTGCACCTGGAGCATATCCTCGTGAAGGCGCCGCTCAACGCGTCGCAGACGGATATCGAAGCGGCGCAGGCCAAGGCGAATGGACTGCTGCAGGAAGCATTGAAGGGCGACAACTTCGAGAAGCTCGCGAAGGCCAATTCGCAGGCGGCGGATGCATCGAAGGGCGGCGACCTGGGCTTTCAGTCACCGTCCAAACTGCCGGCTGAATTCGTGACGGCAGCGTCGACGCTGCGTCCGGGCCAGGTCAATCCGTCCGTGGTCCGCACCAACGACGGCTTCGAGATCGTGCGCCTTGTCGATCGCCGCTCGGGCCAGGGCGCGGCTTCCGCCGATTCGACCAAGCTCACGCAGACGCACGTGCGCCACATCCTGCTGCGCGTTGGCGACGGCATGTCGGAGCCGCAGGCGCGCCAGAAGCTGCTCGAAATCCGCCAGGAAATCGAAACGGGCCAGGGCGATTTCGACAAGTTTGCGCGCACCTATTCGCAGGACGGCTCGGCGTCGCAAGGCGGCGATCTCGGCTGGATCAGCCCGGGCGAAACGGTGCCCGAGTTCGAACGCGCGATGAACGCGCTGCAGGACAACCAGATCAGCCAGCCCGTGCGAAGCGAATATGGCTATCACCTGATCCAGGTGCTCGGCCGCCGCGAAGCGGAAGGATCGGTCTCGCAGCAGATGGACCTCGCGCGCCAGGCCATCGGCCAGCGCAAGGCGGAACAGGCGTATGCCGACTGGCTGCGCGAGCTGCGCGACACCGCCTATGTCGATTACAAGGCAAACCCGATCACGGGTACCTCCCCGCAATAACTCTGGAATCGTCATGACCGCTGCCCAGCCCTCGAACGCACCGCTGAACATCGCGATCACCACGGGCGAGCCGGCGGGCGTCGGTCCTGAACTGACGGCACAGGCGCTCGCCGCGGCGGGCGCGCACTGGCCCGACGCACAGTTCACCGTGCTCGGCGACAGCGGTTTGATGACCGAACGGGCGAAAGCAGTTGGGATCGACTGGGCGGCGCAGCAGGGCCGCCACATCGCCACGCAGCATCACGCGCTCGCCGCGCCCGCGCAGGCCGGCAAGCTCGACGTAAAGAACGGGCCGTACGTGCTGGGCCTGCTCGATGCCGCGATCGATGGCGCGCTCGCGGGCACGTTTGACGCGATCGTCACCGCGCCGCTGCAAAAGAGCACGATCAACGATGCTGGCGTGCCGTTCACCGGCCACACCGAATATCTGGCGGAGCGCACCAGCACGCCGCGCGTCGTGATGATGCTGGCGGGCACGGGCGCAAGGCCGCTGCGCGTCGCGCTCGCCACGACGCATCTGCCGCTGAAGGACGTGTCGGCGGCGTTGACGGTCGACGGCCTCGTCGACACGCTCCGCATCATCGACCATGACTTGCGGCACCATTTCGGCCTGCCCGCGCCGCGCATTCTCGTCACCGGCCTGAATCCGCATGCGGGCGAAAACGGCTATCTCGGCCGCGAGGAAATCGACGTGATCTCGCCGGCGCTGCAGCAGGCCAACGGGCAGGGCATCGACGCGCGCGGCCCGTATCCCGCCGATACGCTGTTCCAACCGCGTTATCTGAACGAAGCCGATTGCGTGCTAGCGATGTTTCACGATCAGGGTCTGCCTGTTCTGAAATACGCGACGTTCGGCGAAGGCATCAACGTGACGTTGGGCTTGCCGATCATCCGCACGTCTGTCGATCACGGCACGGCGCTCGATCTCGCCGGCACGGGCCGCGCGGATGCGGGCAGCCTGATCGCCGCAATCGACACCGCAGTTTCCATGGCGCGCAACCGTCGCGCCGCATGATTTTTTTGTAGCTTCTATCGATGTCCAACAGTTCAAGCAAGCAGCACCAGGGCCACTTCGCGCGCAAGCGCTTCGGACAGAATTTTCTGGTCGACCTGGGCATCATCGATTCGATTGTCGACGTGATCCGTCCGCAACGCGGCGAGCGCATGGTCGAAATCGGACCGGGGCTGGGCGCGCTGACGGAGCCGCTGATCGGGCGTCTCGCGACGCCCGAAGCACCGCTGCACGCCGTCGAACTGGACCGCGACCTGATCGGGCGTCTGAAGAAGAAGTTCGGCGAGCTACTCGAATTGCATGAAGGCGACGCGCTCGCGTTCGACTTCGGCGCGCTCGCGCAAGCGGGTGAGAAGCCGACGCTGCGTATCGTCGGCAATCTGCCGTACAACATTTCGAGCCCGCTGCTGTTTCATCTCGCCACTTTCGCGGATCGCGTGATCGATCAGCATTTCATGCTGCAGAACGAAGTGGTCGAGCGGATGGTCGCGGAGCCGGGCACCAAGGCGTTCAGCCGGCTGTCGGTGATGTTGCAGTACCGCTATGTGATCGACAAGCTGCTCGACGTGCCGCCCGAATCGTTCCAGCCGCCGCCGAAAGTCGATTCCGCGATCGTCCGCATGATTCCGTACGCGCCGCACGAACTGCCTTCCGTCGATCAAACGACCCTCGGTGAACTCGTCACCGCGGCGTTCTCGCAGCGTCGCAAGATGTTGCGCAATACGCTGTCCGCATATCGCGATACCGTCGATTTCGAAGCGCTCGGCTTCGATCTGCAGCGCCGCGCGGAGGACGTGCCCGTCGCAGAGTATGTGTCGGTTGCGCAGGCCGTATCGGCGGCTTCTCCGAAGTAGCTGGAAACGCAGCGAGTCAAGTCACAACTACGACTCGTTGCATCTGCAAAGGCCACTGTAGACAGCCCGCAACAAGCGGGCTTTCTTTTATCTTCCCGACTCTTCATACAGATTAATCTTACGCTTGCTTGCGTTCGCCTATTTACGCGCCAGCGACGCCGCACCGCTTTAAGACATTCCCACGCACTTACGCATGCAGGATGGATCAGGAGACGGTATGACGAAGGGGAGCAAGAGACTGAGGTTCTGCGCGTGGGCAGCGCTTTCGCCCGCGTTGACGTGCGCGACGGCACATGCGCAATCGAGCGTCACCTTGTACGGCATTGTCGACGAAAGCGTCCGGTATATGACGCACGTGAACAAGAACGGTGACTCGAGCGTCGGCCTCGGCAACGGCGGCATGTCGGAGAGCCGCTGGGGCTTGCGCGGCGTCGAGGACTTGGGCGGCGGCTGGTCGACCTTCTTCAAGCTCGAAAACCGTATCTATATCAACAGTGGTCAGAGCGATCCGACGCTGCCGTTTTTCAACGAAGCGCAGGTCGGCGTGCAGTCGTCGTCGTACGGCAAGCTGATCTTTGGGCGGATGCCGAACGTGCTGATCGAAGGCATCACGATTGGTGGCTATGGCAGCAACCCGTGGATTCCTTACGATTTCAGCTTCCAGCCGGAAGTGACGATGTCGGGCGGCATCTGGACGAGCAATCAGGTGCAGTATCAGGCGCGCGCGCATGACGTGTTGTTGTCGATTGGGTATGCGTTCGGTGGGGTCGCGGGGCACCAGTCGTATGGCTCGCAGTACGGGGCGGCCGTTGCTTATGCGCCTAGTGGCGGGCCTGTGAATCTGGGAGGCGCGTATGAGGAGTCGCGAGATTCCGTCAATGGCAGCGCGGCGAAAGCGTGGACGTTCGGTGCGTCGTACACATGGAACCAGACGCGCTTCGCGCTCGGCTATATCGTCAATCAGAACGACGCGGGCTTTTCGAATTTCGCGAACGGTCCGTTTACGGCGCCTGTGCTTGCGGCGCTCAAGTACACGGACTTTTCACGGCGTCGGATGATAATGGGCGGTATCACCCAGCAGGTGGGCGCTGCGTGGCATTTCGCAGCGAATGTGTGGCGGACATTGCAGGACGGCAAGACGCCGGCGCAGGATGGCTCTGCGTGGCAGTATCAGCTCGTAGCTGATTACAGTTTGTCCAAGCGCACGGATGTTTATGTGGAAGGCGATTACGCGCTGTATCGCGGGGATCTGATTGGCGCGCAATTGCAGGGTGTGAATGGTGTTGGGCTGGCGCAGAAGGGGACGCAGATTGGGCTGATGACAGGGCTGCGGCATCTGTTCTAAAGTTTTGCCCTATGGGCGCATGCATGCCACGAGTTCAGGTTTAGCGGGCGCGCGGCTTTTTCTGTACATTAACGCCCTCGACATCCCTACACAATACTGGAGTGCACAATGCGCCTTCTTCACACCATGCTTCGAGTCGGCAATCTCGACCGCTCGATCAAGTTCTACACCGAGTTGCTCGGGATGAAAGTGCTGCGTCGCAATGATTATCCTGAAGGCAAGTTTACGCTTGCGTTTGTTGGGTATGAAGATGAGAAAGATGGCACGGTTATCGAGTTGACTCACAATTGGGATACTGAGTCGTACGATTTGGGTGATGGGTTTGGGCACCTGGCGGTTGAGGTTGATGACGCGTATGCCGCGTGCGCGAAGATCAAGGAGCAGGGCGGGACGGTTGTGCGGGAGGCAGGGCCGATGAAGCACGGTACGACTGTTATCGCGTTTGTGACTGACCCTGACGGGTATAAGATCGAGTTTATTCAGCGGAAGTCTTAACGGTTTTTTGTTGTCTGCGACGCTGGGTGGTTTGCTTGTGTTTTTGCTGGCATCCGCGTTACGGTGTTTGCTGCGCAAGCTGTTTGGTTTTTTTGGGGCTTTGCGCTGGCATCCGCGTTTTGCCTTCGTGCTTCAGGCGTCGCCGCGCACAGGGGCGACGCCTGAATGGCAAACACCATCACGCGGATGCCAGCGCAAAGGCAAAAAGATCAAATCGCGTGCGCAACAAACACCGTAACGCGGATGCCAGCGAAACCCCAAGCAAACCACACCAGCGTCGCAGACACCAAAAAAACCCAAATCACAAAGTAGGCAAAAGCTCCGGCGGATGATGCTTCAACGTCTGCCTGGCCTCCCGAAACTCGGGAAAAATCGACTCCACCGTCTGCCAGAACTTAGGACTATGGTTCATCTCGCGCAAATGCGCGAGTTCATGCGCGACGACGTAGTCAATAACGGACAAAGGAAAGTGAATCAACCGCCAGTTGAGGCGAATCTTTCCATCGCTAGAACAACTACCCCACCGCGTCGCGGCGGAAGAAAGCCCATAAGCCCGATACGAAACCCCGAGCTTCTCGGCGTACACAACAAGACGCTCACCGAAAATCCGCTTCGCCTCGTTCTGCAGCCACCCCTGCACGCGATCCTTGATCTGCTGCGGATCAGCCTGCGCCGGCAGCGGCAACGCGAGCATGTTCCCCGCAGCATCGTACACAAGCTGACCATTCGCAGCCGCAAGCGTCACGCGCACAGTCTGCCCAAGATAGGGCAACTCAGCGCCATCTTTCCAGTCGACGCGCGGCATCACGCGCTGCTCAGTACGCGTCTGCCACTCAGTGAGTTTGGTAAAAATCCAGCGCTGCTTTTCGGCGATCGCCGTTTCGATATCAGCGAGCGTGACCCACCGCGGCGCGGTGATCGTAAGCCCCGTGCTGTCGATAGCAAACCCGATCGAGCGCCGCGACGAACGCTTCAGCCCGTAGTGCAACGTGCGCGCACCAAGCGTGACGCTGCGCAGTTTCGAACCATCGGGAGCGAGGGGAGCAGCGGACTTGGGTTGCGGCGGCGCGGCAGATTTGCCCGGCTCGTCGAAGAGCGGCAGATCCAGTTGCCGGCTATCGAGCGCCACAGCAGGCTGCGGCTTGGAAGACTTCTGCATCGGACTCACTTCGCGCTGATACGCTGCAACGCGCTCATGTGCGCATTGCAGCGTGGCGCGTCAGATACGGGCGGCGGCGGGCGTGCTTTGCTCGTCGCCATAAGCGGCCGGATCGATACGACGCATCTCGGCCTCGATCCACGTTTCAACGCGCGTGTTCACTTCGTCGGGCGTGAGCCCGGTGGTGTCGATCGGTTTGCCGATCGACACTGTGACTATACCCGGATATTTCATGAACGAGTTGCGCGGCCACACGCGCCCTGCGTTATGCGCGATAGGGACGACGGCCGCGCCCGTCGCGACCGCGAAGCGCGCGCCACCCGTCTTGTACTTGCCCTGCTTGCCCGTCGGCGTGCGCGTGCCTTCCGGGAACATGATGACCCACGCGCCTTCAGACATGCGTCGCGCGCCCTGCCGCGTCACCGATGCAAACGCATTCTTGCCTTCCTTGCGGTCGATGTGAATCATCTTCAGCATGCCGAGCGCCCAGCCGAAGAACGGCACATACAACAACTCGCGCTTGAACACGTAGCACAGCGGCCGCGGCATCAACGCGGGAAACGCGAGCGTCTCCCACGCGGATTGATGTTTCGACAGCAACACGGTGGGACCGTTCGGCAAGTTTTCCATGCCGCGTATTTCGTAGCGGATGTTGTTCAGCCAGCGCACGACAGCGAGCGTCGTGCGGCACCAGCCGACAGCCATCCAGTAGCGGTTATCGGCGCGCATGAACGGAAACGCGATGAAGCACGCGGTCGCGTAGGGAATCGTGAAGACCGCAAAAAAGATCAGCAGCAACAGCGAGCGAATGAAGCGCATCGGCGTGGTCAGTGAAGTGAGGGCGTGCTAGGCACGCATCATTCTTGTTCTTCGGCGAGAAAGTCGAGTGCGAACGCGCGCAGGTCGTTATGCACGACCGTACCTTCGGGAAGGCCGCCTGCTTCGAGCGTCTTCTTGCCCTTACCCGTCAGCACGAGGTGCGGGACGAAACCGAGCGCGGCACCTGCCTGCAGATCGCGCAACGAATCGCCGACGCAAGGCGTCTCTTCCGGTTCGATCTCGAAGCGCTCCGCGATCATCTTCAGCATGCCGGGCTTCGGCTTGCGGCATTCGCAGTGGTCGTCGGCCGTGTGCGGGCAGAAGAACACGGCGTCGATGCGCGCACCGACGGCGGCCGCCGCGCGATGCATCTTCAGATGCATCGCGTTGAGCGCGTCCATGTCGAACAGGCCGCGGCCGATGCCCGACTGATTCGTCGCAATCGCCACGCGATAGCCGGCCTGATTGAGCCGCGCGATTGCTTCGAGACTGCCGGGCAACGCGACCCACTCGTCGGGTGTTTTGATGAACGCGTCCGAGTCGGCGTTGATCACGCCGTCCCGGTCGAGCACTACCAGTTTCTTTGAAGTCCCCATGATGCGTCGCTCAGGCTGCCAGACGCGAAATGTCCGCGACGCAGTTCATCTGTTGATGTAGCGCGCCGAGCAGCGCAAGGCGGTTCGCTCGCAGCGCCGGGTCTTCGGCGTTGACCATCACGTCGTTGAAGAACGTGTCGACGGGTTCGCGCAGCGCGGCGAGGGCCGACAGCGCGCCCGTGTACTGGCGATCGGCCAGTTGCGACTGCACGCGCGGCGCAACCTGTTCGAGTTGCGCATGCAGCGCCTTTTCGGCTGCTTCGACGAGCAGCGCGATCTGCACACCGCTCGCGTTCGCGCCTTCCGACTTCTTCAGAATGTTCGAGATGCGCTTGTTTGCCGCCGCGAGCGACGCTGCTTCCGCCAGCGCCGCGAATTCACGCACGGCATCGAGACGCGCGACGATATCGTCGAAACGCGTCGGGTTCAGCGCGAGCACGGCATCCACTTCGCCTGCCGAATAGCCGCGTTCGCGCAGTTGACCGCGCAGACGGTCGATGCAGAATTCGTAGATCGCTTGCGTCGAATCGGCGACGTTCGGCACGTTCGCGAACTGCGCGTACGTGACGCGCAGCAGTTCGACGAGGTCGATCGGCAATTGCTTCTCGACCAGGATGCGCAGCACGCCGAGCGCGTGACGGCGCAGCGCGAACGGATCTTTTTCGCCCGTCGGTTGCAGGCCGATGCCCCAGATGCCGACCAGCGTTTCGAGCTTGTCCGCGAGCGCGACGATCGTGCCCGTCACCGTCGACGGCAACGCATCGCCGGAGAAGCGCGGCTGATAGTGTTCCGAGCACGCGAGCGCGACTTCTTCCGGCTCGCCGTCGTGGCGCGCGTAGTACGTGCCCATCGTGCCTTGCAGCTCGGGGAATTCGCCGACCATGTCGGTCAGCAAGTCGGCCTTCGCGAGATGCGCGCCGCGCTTCGCGAGCGCGACGTCCGCGCCGACCATCTGCGCGATCGCGCCTGCCAGTGCTTCGACGCGTTCGACACGTTGCAGCGCCGAACCGAGCTTGTTGTGATAGACGACGTTCGCGAGTTGCGGCACGCGGTTCGCGAGCGGCTTCTTCTTGTCGTGCTCGAAGAAGAACTTCGCGTCGGCGAGGCGCGGGCGCACCACACGCTCATTGCCTTCGACGATCTCGGCCGGCGTCTTCGTCTCGATGTTCGACACAATCAGAAAGCGCGAGCGCAGCTTGCCATTCGCGTCGGTGAGCGCGAAGTATTTCTGGTTGGTCTGCATCGTGAGGATCAGGCATTCCTGCGGCACCCGCAGGAACTCGTCCTCGAACGTGCACGCGTAGACGACGGGCCATTCGACCAGGGACGTCACTTCGTCGAGCAGCGACTCGGGCATCACGACCTGATCGCCGTTCGCCTGCGCGAGCAGATGCGTGCGGATGGTTTCCTTGCGGTCCGAGAAATTCGGCACGACGTGACCGCGATGCATCAGCGTTTCGGCGTAGTGATCCGCATGCTGGATCTGCACGAAGCCTTCGGACAGGAAGCGATGACCGAGCGTGGTGTCGTCGGCATCGATGCCGAACGCGGTGACGGGTACCACCTCTTTGTCATGCAGCACCGTCAGGCGATGCACGGGGCGCACGAACTGCACGTTCGAGCCGTCCGGGCGCTGATACGTCATGACCTTCGGAATCGGCAGCTTGGCGAGCGTTTCGTCGAGCGCCGTCTGCAGGCCTTCGGCGAGTATCGCGCCGGGCGCCGCGTAGCGCAGGAAGAATGCGTCAGCCTTGCCGTCGTTCGCGCGTTCGAGATCGCTCACCGAGAAATCGGGGAAGCCGAGCGCCGCGAGCTTCTTTGCGAGCGGCGGCGTGGGCTGGCCGTTCGCATCGAGCGCGACGGACACGGGCAGCACTTTTTCGCGTACGTGTTTTTCCGGCGCGACGCTACGGACGTTCTTGATGGTGACGGCGAGGCGGCGCGGCGTGGCGTAACGCTCGAACTGCAATTCGCCTTCGATCAGATCACGCGCGGCGAGACGTTGCGCGATGCCTTCCGCGAACGCATCACCCAGGCGGGCGAGCGCTTTGGGCGGCAGTTCCTCGGTCAGCAGTTCGACGAGCAGGGTGGCTTGATGGGATTGCGTCATGTCTTCTTGGTCTCGTCAGTCCTGGTCGATCTTGCGTTCGACTTTGAGCGGCGGCGCCCACGTGGGCATCGCGGCGTCCTGTTCGTCGGTGGTGAGGCCGGGTACGCCGTGCACGGGATTGCCGAGCATCGGGAAGCCGAGCTTTTCGCGCGAGTCGTAGTAAGCCTGCGCGACGAGGCGCGACAGCGCACGAATGCGGCCGATATATGCCGCGCGTTCCGTCACGGAGATCACGCCGCGCGCGTCGAGCAGATTGAAGGTGTGAGCGGCCTTCAGCACGAGCTCGTAAGCGGGCAGTGCGAGCGGCACTTCGATCATCCGTTTCGCTTCGGCTTCGTAGCTGTTGAAGAATGTGAACAGCAGATCGGTGTTGGCGTGCTCGAAGTTGTACGTCGACTGTTCGACTTCGTTCTGGTGATACACGTCGCCATACGTGAGGCGGCGCATTTCCGGACCGTTCGGGCCTTGTTCTTCCCACTCGGTCCAGATGAGGTCATAGACGTTCTCGACCTTCTGCAGATACATCGCGAGGCGTTCGAGTCCGTATGTGATTTCGCCGAGCACCGGCTTGCAATCGAGACCGCCCACCTGCTGGAAGTACGTGAACTGCGTCACTTCCATGCCGTTGAGCCACACTTCCCAGCCGAGGCCCCACGCGCCGAGCGTCGGGTTTTCCCAGTCGTCCTCGACGAAGCGCACGTCGTTCTGCTTCAGGTCGAAGCCGAGCGCTTCGAGCGAGCCGAGGTACAGGTCGAGGATGTTTTCCGGCGCGGGCTTCAGCACGACCTGATACTGGTAGTAGTGCTGCAGACGGTTGGGGTTCTCACCGTAGCGGCCGTCCTTCGGACGGCGCGACGGCTGGACATACGCTGCCCGCCACGGCTCGGGGCCGACCGCGCGCAGGAACGTGTGGACGTGGGAAGTGCCCGCGCCGACTTCCATGTCGATCGGCTGGAGCAGCGCGCAACCCTGCTTGTCCCAATAGGATTGCAGCGTCAGGATGATTTGCTGAAACGTGAGCATGAAGTGCCTTGAAGGGTGCCTTTCAGGCAGGACGCGGATGCCGTGCGGCCTGGGGGCGTGCCGGTCGTGCTGGGCGTCCGCTCCATAGCCGGCCGGTTGCGCGGCCCAGTGCTGTAAAACCCTGAATTTTACCGGATTGCCGGTGGCTTGAGACTTTCTGGGGCCTGGTGATTCGACGGGGGCGCGTTGTTGTGTTGTTTCGCGTTGCGCCGCCCGTATGACTTGATGTTAGGCGTTGTCGTCGCGCTTTGTGTCGGTGCTTACGCTGTTCGTGCCGTTGCGCACCGTGGCGCGGCCCGACCGATCGCGGCCCGGACCGAACGCAAAACCAAATGCGAGGAACAGCAGCGAAACGGCGAGCACGGTGTTGTTGCCGCTCGTCACGTATGGCGTGAAGCCCGTCGTGCCTTGCACGGTCGTTTCGATCGAACCTTGGGTAAATGTGGGCAGGCGCGCGATGACGTTGCCGCGCGCGTCGATCGCGGCCGTCGCGCCCGTGTTCGTCGCGCGCAGCATTGGACGGCCCGTTTCGAGCGAGCGCATGCGCGCGATCTGCAGATGTTGATCGAGCGCGATCGTGTCGCCGAACCACGCGAGATTCGTCGAATTGACGAGCACGCCCGCCGGCACGTCACTCTCGCGCACCGTGCGCGCGATTTCCTCGCCGAAGATGTCTTCGTAGCAGATATCGACGGCGACCGGCTGGTTGTGCACGACGAACGGTTTCTGCACGGGCGCACCGCGCGCGAAATCGCCGAGCGGAATGTTCATCAGATTCACGAACCAGCGGAAGCCCCACGGCACGAACTCGCCGAACGGCACGAGGTGATGCTTGTCGTAGCGATACACGCCCGTCTGGCCCGGCGTGATGCCAAACAGGCTGTTGGTGTAATCGACGACGCGCCCTTCCGGCGTGATCGTTCCGCCGACCGCACCGAACAGAATCGACGAATGCGTCGAATCCGCGAAATTGCGCACGGCGAGCGCGAACGACTCGGGGATCGCCTGCGCGAGGACGGGAATGGCTGTTTCCGGCGTGACGATGAGATCGGCGGGTTTTGCCGTGATCATCCGCTGATATTCGTCGATGGCCGCCTTTACGCCGGACTCTTCGAACTTCATGTCCTGCTTCACGTTGCCTTGCAGGAGGCGCACGGTCAGCGTCGCGTTGGCGGGCGTCGTCCACGAAACGAGCGGCAGCACGAGGCCCGCTGCGATCAGCGCGACAGCAATCGCGGCGGGCACCGCAACGCGCGCGGTTCGCGGCGCAGCGGGTGCATTGCCATTTTTCGATGTGAGCGAACGCAACACGGCCTGCGCGATCAGCGCGGCGGCGAGCGCCAGCACCCAGCCGACGCCGTACACGCCGACAATCGGCGCGAATCCTGCAAACGGCCCATCGACCTGCGCATAGCCGCTCGCGAGCCACGGAAAGCCGGTGAACACCGTGCCGCGCAGCCATTCGCCGATCGCCCACGCGCTCGCGAACGCAAAGGCGCCGTGCCAGGTCGGCGAAAACGGCTGATCGTCGACGAGTTTGCCGTTGCGCGCGTGTCCTGCGCAGAACGACCAGACGCCTGCCGCGAGCGCCGGATAGACGGCGAGGTACAGCGAGAACAGCACGAGTGCCGTGCCCGCGAGGGGCGCCGGCATGCCGCCGTAGAAGTGCATGCTCACGTACAGCCACCACACGCCCGACGCATAGTTGCCGAAGCCGAACGCAAAGCCGGTGAGAGCCGCGCTTTTCCAGCCCGTGGTGCGCGTGAGCCACGCGAAGAAGAAAACGAAGATCGCGAGTTCGAGCCAGCCGCCGTGCGGCGTGGGCGCGAAGGATAGCGTGTTGAGCGCGCCAGCGGCTGCGGCGGCGAGGTAATGCCACCACGGCAACGCCCGGGCGCGCCCGATGTTTGCATCGGCTGCGTCGGACGTCACGCCGCGGCGCAGACGGGAAGTGATCGGGTCGGCCATTCTTGCGTGGTCGGCTTCAGGGAAACGGGGGAATCAGGTTTGCACGTGCTGGGCGTCGCGTTCGCGCTGCCCCGCGAGCGGATCGCGGCGCACGAGCAGCATGTGGATCTGGCGCGCGTCGGCGCGCAGCACTTCGAAGATGAGGTCGTCGAGCTTCACTTTCTCGCCGCGATGCGGCACGCGTCCGAAATGGTGCGTGACAAGGCCGCCGATCGTGTCGACTTCCTCGTCGGAGTAGTGCGTGCCGAACTCTTCGTTGAACTGCTCGATCTCGGTCAGCGCGCGGACGCGGTAGCGTCCGTCCGGCGACGCGATGATGTTGCCGCTTTCTTCGTCGAAATCGTATTCGTCCTCGATGTCGCCGACGATCTGCTCCAGCACGTCCTCGATCGTGATCAGGCCCGCGACGCCGCCGTATTCGTCGACGACGATCGCGATGTGATTGCGGTTGACGCGGAAGTCGTGCAACAGCACGTTCAGACGCTTCGATTCGGGGATGAACACGGCGGGGCGCAGCATGCCGCGCACGTCCGCTTCGCCTTCGGCGTAATAGCGCAGCAGATCTTTCGCGAGCAGCACGCCGATCACGTTGTCGCGATTGCCTTCGTACACGGGATAGCGCGAGTGCGCCTTTTCCAGCATGTAAGGAATGAATTCGTCGGGGGCGTCCGCGATGTTGATCGCGTCCATTTGCGAGCGCGGGATCATGATGTCGCGCGCGCAGAGCTCGGAAACCTGGAACACGCCTTCGATCATCGACAGCGAATCTGCGTCGATCAGATTGCGTTCGTGCGCGTCCTGCAGGATTTCGAGAAGTTCACCGCGAGAATCGGGCTCGGGCGAGATGAAGTCGGTCAATCGCTCGAGGAGGGAGCGCTTTTCCTGGGGTTTGTCGCTGGTATGGCGTCGACTGGGATACGAATCGTTCATGGTGGTGCGCCCGGAAAGCTGGGCGCGCTGTTGCAGAGTGTTAAGGATACACCACGTGCGTGGCAGGACCGTGTCCTGGGGCCACCGCGTGGTGCAGGGCGTATTTTCCGGGTTGGGGCGACTGGTTCCACCGGGGGCACGATGGTTTTCGGCGGAAAACGCTCGCTTTTATCCTAACTGATATCTGGGGGTTGGGGGGCGTGTGGTCAAAATTAGGTTTTTGTCGTGGGCCAGCGGGTTGGTTTTTTTGTCTGCGACGCTGGGTGGGGGGCTGCGCGGGCTTTCAACGCTCTGTGCCCGTCTTTGCGCTGGCATCCGCGATTCGTTAGCTTGCTTCACGCGTTGCCCCTGTGCGGGGCGGCACCTACTTTTCTTTGCCGCCGCAAAGAAAAGTAGGCAAAAGAAAGCGGCTCACACCGCCAGCCCTTGTTCCTGCCTGAGGGCCCCCAACCGGTCCTACGCTTCACACGGCAGCATTTCTGTTCGCGTTAGTCGCCAACGCTTCGAATGAGCGCCTCACCCACTTCAGACACCCACACAAGAACTAGCTGCAGCGAATGGTATGTGCCGCCCAGGTGGCAAACTGTGTGTAGGTTGTCGCGGCGTATAGCCTGGCGCTCTTACAGGGTGGAACGCGTGCGCTATCGGTCCGAAGTGAGGCGTGTGGAGCACTTGGGCCGACACACAGTTTGCCACCTGGGCGGCGGTGGACTATCTGGCAAGGCATGCTGAAACGCGGGAGCGTGAAGCGGGTGAGGCGCACTGCAAGAGCGCTGGCAACGAACTTGAATCGGGAAGTTGCCGCGTGAAGTAAGGGACCGTTTGGGGGCCCTCAGGCAGGAAGAAGAATTAGCGGTGTTAGCCGCTTTCTTTTGCCTACTTTTCTTTGCGGCGGCAAAGAAAAGTAGGTGCCGCCCCGCACAGGGGCGACGCTTGAACGGCAAACACCATCACGCGGATGCCAGCGCAAACCCAAGCAAACCAAACCAGCAGTCGGAAGACAAAAGTCTAGAGCAACGTCCTCACATGCCAAAGCTCAGGAAACAGCACAACATCAAGCATCTTACGCAGATAAGGAGCACCTGCAGTCCCACCGGTCCCTTGCTTAAACCCAATAATCCGTTCAACGGTAGTCACATGTCGAAACCGCCACTGCCGAAAGGCATCCTCAAGATCGACAAGCTCCTCAGCCATCTCATACAGCTCCCAATGCTGAGAAGGATTCCGATAAACCTCAAGCCAGGCGGCTTCAACCGAAGCATCATGCTGAGTAGGCAGCGTCCAATCCCGCTCCAGCCGTGAGGCATCAATATCAAACCCCCGCCTCGCCAACAAACGAACCACTTCATCATAAAACGAGGGCGCCTCAAGTGCCGCTTTCACTTCGGCAAACACATCGGCATGATGCGCATGAGGCTTGAGCATCTGCTCATTCTTATTCCCGAGCATAAACTCCAGCTCACGATACTGATAAGACTGAAACCCCGACGAACTGCCAAGAAACGGCCGCATCGCCGTATATTCCGAAGGCGTCATCGTCGACAATACACTCCACGCCTGAACAAGCTGCTCAAGAATCCGCGACACACGCGCAAGCATCTTGAACGCCGGCGGCAACTCATCACGATGCACTGAAGCAAGCGCGGCACGCAATTCATACAGCGCGAGCTTCATCCACAACTCGCTCGTCTGATGCTGAATGATGAACAGCATCTCGTTGTGATCCGGCGACAACGGATGCTGCGCATGCAGAATCGATCCAAGCGACAAATAATCGCCATAGCTCATCGACTTCGAGAAATCGAGTTGTGCGTCGTGCCAGCCTTCGCTCTCATCGGCGGCCATGTGCGACGCGTGCGTCTCGCGCGGCGTCTGCGTGCCGCCGTGCCCGAACGGGCAGCCTTGCGCGGGCTTGTCTTCCGTCATCTTCATGTGGTCAGTCATCGCGCGCTCCTCAGGTCACGGCGCCGCGTGCGGCAAATTCAGGCGCGCGCCAGATCTCGTGCTCGAGCACGTGTCGCAGATGCTCGACGGCATCCCATACATCGACAAAGCGCGTGTACAGCGGCGTAAAGCCGAAACGCAATACATGCGGCTCGCGATAATCGCCGATCACACCGCGCGCGATCAGCGCCTGCATCACTTCATAGCCGTGCGGATGCTCGAAGCTCGCATGCGAGCCGCGTTGCGCATGCGCGCGCGGTGTCACCAGCGTGAGCGGAAATTCCTTGCAGCGCGTTTCCACCAGTTCGATGAAGAGATCCGTTAGCGCAAGCGACTTCTTGCGGATCGCCTGCATATCGGTTTGCAGAAAAATGTCGAGCCCGCATTCGACGAGCGCCATCGACACCATCGGCTGCGTGCCGCACAAAAAGCGCCCGATACCGTCGTCGGCTGCATAGGTCGGGTCCATCGCAAACGGTGCGCGATGTCCCCACCAGCCGGACAACGGCTGCTCGAAGTCGTTCTGATGACGATGCGGCACCCACGCGAACGCGGGCGAACCCGGACCACCATTCAGATACTTGTACGTGCACCCCACCGCGCAATCCGCGCCGACGCCATTCAGATCGACCGGCACGGCACCCGCCGAATGCGCGAGATCCCACAGCGCGAGCGCCCCCTTGTCGTGGATCAGCTTCGTCAGCGCGGCCATGTCGTGCATATAGCCCGTGCGGTAATTGACGTGCGTGATCATCGCGACGGCGACGTCGTCGGTGATGGCGGTGGACAATTCGGACGGATCGTCGACGAGGCGCAACTCATAACCGCGATCCAGTTGTTTGATCAGCCCTTGCGCGATGTACAGATCGGTCGGAAAGTTCGAGCGCTCCGACACGATCACGCGGCGCTTCGGGTCGCGCTTGTCCTGCATGCGCAGCGCCGCCGACAGCACCTTGAACAGGTTGATTGAAATCGTGTCGGTCACCACGACCTCGTTGTGCGCCGCACCGATCAGCGCCGCGAGCTTGTTGCCCAGACGCCGCGGCAGCGAGAACCAGCCGGCCGTGTTCCAGCTGCGGATCAGTCCTTCGCCCCATTCGGCGCCGATCACGGTCTGCGCGCGCTGCGCAGCCGCGGCGGGCGGCACGCCGAGAGAATTGCCATCCAGATAGATGACGTTCGGCGCAAGCGCGAACTGGTCGCGCAACGGCGCGAGCGGGTCGGCTGCATCGAGCGCGAGTGCTTCTTCACGTTGATTCATGGTGTTCGTTCGGTCGAAAGAGTGCGTTTAAGCGGAAGGTCGTTGTTCAGGCAGCGCGCGCAGCACGGCGCGCACCGGGCTGGCGTCGAGCGTCGTCAGCTTGAGGGGCAGCGCGATCAGTTCGTAGTCGCCGGGTGAGACGGCATCGAGCACGATGCCCTCGAGAATCGCCATCCGGTGCGCGCGGATGCGGTGATGCGCATCCATCGTTTTCGATTCCTGCGGATCGAGCGACGGCGTATCGATGCCGATCAGCTTCACACCGTGCGCGGCGAGCAGATCGATCGTGTCGGGCGCGACTGCGCAGAAAGTGCTGTCCCACGCCGTGACGGGCGCTTCGCGGTAGGTGCGCAGCAGCACGCGCGGCGGCACGCCATCGAGCGACGCAGCAACGTGCTCCGGGCTCACCAGCGGCTTCGCGCCGATGCAGTGGATCACGCGGCAGCGGCCGAGATACGCATCGAGCGGCACCGCGCCGATCGCGGCGCCGTCGGCGTCGTAATGCAGCGGCGCGTCGGTGTGCGCGCCCGTGTGCGGCGAAAGCGTCAGCCGCGCGACGTTGACGGGCGAGCCTGCCTCCATCCGCCACACGCGCTCGATGCCCACGGGCGTGTCGCCCGGCCAGACGGGCGTCGCCGTATCGACGGCGGGCGTGATGTCCCAAAGCGTGTCCATGCGTCTCCTATTGACCACAGTTGGCGCCTCAGCGTCTCATCTGGTCCCATGCAAGTACCGTTGTTCTGCAACCTTCTTTGGATGATAGGCGGCATCAGACGAAATGTGCTTGCTAAAAAAACTGTTTATTTCGCCCCCTTTGGAACATAATTTGAGGCAAACGGGAAAGGGAGACCGAAAATGAACGCGATCTCACTGGACGCCACCGATTGCCGTATCTTGACGGTGCTGCAGCACGAAGGACGAATCAGCAATCTGGATCTGGCGGAGCGCATCTCGCTTTCGCCGTCCGCGTGTCTACGACGTTTGCGCCTGCTGGAAGAGCAGGGCGTGATCGAACGTTATCGCGCGTGCCTGAACCGCGAAGTGCTGGGGTTCGAACTGGAAGCGTTCGTGCAGGTATCGATGCGCAACGACCAGGAGAACTGGCACGAGCGCTTCGCCGACGCGCTGCGCGACTGGCCGGAAGTGGTCGGCGCGTTCGTCGTGACGGGCGAGACGCATTATCTGCTGCGGGTGCTCGCCCACAATCTCAAGCACTATTCGGATTTCGTGCTCAGCCGCCTGTACAAGGCGCCGGGCGTATTGGACATCCGCTCGAATATCGTGCTGCAGACGCTGAAGGAAGATTCGGGCGTGCCCGTCGCGCTGGTAGCGAGCTCGAAGGCGCAACAACCAGGCTAGCGGCGCCGAGGCGGGCGGAAAACCGCGCCTCTCGTCGCACGCAAAAGCGCCGGCCGGTCAGCCGAGCCGCTTCAGGCCGTGAAAATCGCCGTTGTGGAACACGAGTGGTTCGGTTTCGCTGGCCTGATCGTGGACGCCGCAGCGCTCCACTTCACCGACAAAAATGACGTGATCGCCTTCGTCGTAGCGGCTGCGGTTATGGCATTCGAACCACGCGAGCGCGCCGTCGAGCACGGGCATGCCCGTATCGCCCGCCGCATGCGATACCCCTTCGAAGCGGTCGCCCTTGACGGTTGCAAAGCGCTTGCACAGATCGAGCTGCGTCGAGGCCAGCACATTGACGACATAATGACTGTTCGAGCGGAACACGGGCATCGAGGCCGAGCGTGTCGCGAGACTCCACAGCACGAGCGGCGGTGCCAGCGAGACGGAATTGAATGAACTGGCCGTGATCCCGATCAACGCGCCCGACGGCGCGCGTGTCGTAATGACGGTGACGCCCGTCGCGAACTGGCTGAGCGCGCGGCGAAAAGCGCCGTTGTCGAAATTGGGCGGGTTGGCGTGCTTCATCGGCTGATGCATTCTGGCGAATGGACCGCTTGATGAAGCGACCAGAGGGAAAAAAACGGTTCGAAGGTCATGTAGAAATTCGGCGAATTGTCCCAATTTTAACTGCAATCGCAGAGAGCCAGGCGCGAGCGCGTGGCGGGACAAGGGCGGCCGCATGGTACGGATGGTGCGTACGGGCTGCATGAATCCCGAAAAGGGCGGAGTATTGCGCCGGTCGGATGCGGTGAAGCATCGGGTGTCCACAGTGACTGCGGCGAACCCAGCGCGTTTTTGCCTGAAGGGCAAGCGTCGCGGCGAGCCAAATTCAAGGAGCGAGCATGAGTCAGTCAGTCGAGACCGCCACGCTGGGCGGCGGGTGTTTCTGGTGTCTGGAGGCGGTGTATCTGGGCGTCGATGGGGTGACGTCGGTGGAATCGGGGTATGCGGGCGGGCAGGTCGACAATCCGTCATACGAGCAGGTCTGCGACGGCGACACGGGGCACGCGGAAGTCGTCAACGTCGAGTTCGATCCGGCGCGCATCATCTATCGCGAGATCCTCGATATTTTCTTCGCGATCCATGATCCGACCCAGCTTAACCGCCAGGGAAACGATGTTGGCACGCAATACCGGTCGGTGATCTTCACCCACTCGGACGCGCAGCGCGACACGGCCCTGCAGGCGATCCGCGAGATCGCCGCCGAAGGCATCTACGACGGCCAGATCGTCACGCAGGTGCTGCCGCTCGACGGCAACTACTTTGCTGCCGAGGCGTATCACCAGAACTACTTCGCGCAGCATCCGGATCAGGGCTATTGCGCGTTCGTCGTCGCGCCGAAGGTGGCGAAGTTCCGGCAGAAGTTCGCGCATCGGATCAAGGCCGGCGCGTGAGCGCGGACTGATCCAGAGGCGTATTGACGTAGCAGCTTGCGCGGCGCAGGTCCTACGTGGACTGCGCCGCGTTTTCTTTTTGTGCGCCGCGAAGCCGTTCGCACGCGGCCGCGATTTGCGCAGCGAGCTTCACGCAGGTCAGTGGGGCGGAGCCTTCGGCCTTGTTGTTCGCGGCGATCAGCACTGGCTGGCCTGCAATCGCGTAACGCGCGGCCAGCTCGGCGAGCGCGGTGCGGGTGTCGGGGTCTTCGTCGACGAGTTTGTCGAACGGTTCGTACTTCGCTTTTGCCTGTTCGTACTTGAAGCCGCCGTGCAGACTCCAGCGCACGATCAGCGGCCCCGACGGCGCTTCGTCCAGCAACGCAAGCGCGGCGGCCTGCCGCGACGGATCGGGCATCCGCGCGTGAATGCCGACGCAGTAGCGCACGCCCGTCGCCTTCAGCGCGCGAATCAGGCGCGGCGTCAGCATCGACGCATCGCGGATTTCGACGGCATAGCAGGTATCGCCTTCGAGCGGCGGCAGCGCTGCCAGGAACGCCGTCAGCCGGTCGACGAAGAGGGCCGGCCGCGCGAGCATCTCGTTGCGCAGCGGCGAGAACTGGAACACCAGCGCGCCCGCCTTCGCGCCGAGCCCGTCGACGCACGGCCGCACGAATTCGTCGATGGCCAGCTGCGCGTTCAGAAAGCAGGGATTCTCCGACACCGGCTCGCCGCGTTCGGCGCGCACGGTGGCGTCGGTGACGAGCGCCGGCGCCTTCACGATGAAGCGGAAATGGTCCGGCACCTGCTGCGCGTAACGCAGATAGTCGGTGAGCGTGAGCGGCGCGTAGAACGAGCGGTCGATGCTCACCGTGCGCAGCAGCGGATGCGCGCCGT
>Ga0247692_1000059_pt1 | contig 22101 bp, 30 predicted proteins | sample CNK33_metaG_FD_183041 | JGI IMG/M metagenome (GOLD analysis project Ga0247692, IMG submission 183041) | Soil microbial communities from Purdue University Martell Research Forest, Indiana, United States - CNK33 | ecosystem: Environmental > Terrestrial > Soil > Temperate forest > Bulk soil...
GGTGAGGACCGCGATCGCATCCTGACTGTACCAGGAGTGGCTACCGGATCGTACTCCCGTCATACGCAGACGCTCCCGATCCCGAGCAGCAACATGAAGCCCGCACGCTTCTCACAAATAACACGCCGGGTCGACAGCGACCGCTGCCGGTGGTCGGCTCGCACCTGATCGACCGGGAGGCAGTTCTCGCAGAGCTCATGACGTCGTTGCGCGCTTCGTCGTCATTGACCCTCGTTGGCACGGGAGGCGCGGGAAAGACGCGTCTCGCCGTGGAAGTGGCTCGCGGGATGCAGGGGGAATTCGCTGACGGGGTGGTGTTTGTGTCATTTTCCACCGCTCACAATGCCGAGACTGCCCTGAACGCCTTGACTCTCGAAACATGCACCGGACTGCCGTCAGGACGAAGCCCGTATGAACGGATTGCCGACGAATGGCGGGAGCGAAGCGCGCTCGTTGTCCTTGACAACTGTGAGCACGTGGCGGATGTTGCTGCGAAAGCGGCTGAAACCCTGATCAACGCTGGAAGCGGCATGCGGGTTCTGTCGACAAGCCGCGAGGCCCTGCGAACGTGTTGTGAAGTCGTCTATGTATTGCCGCCGCTGGCGGTTCCCGATAAGGGCGACTCGGGCAGCAAGACATTGAATTCGCCTGCCGTGCAATTCTTCCTCGCCACCTACGCGCACTCGATGTTCACCTCGCATTGGACGATGTGAATGTTCAGTTGCTAGGCGAAATATGTCGTCGACTCGATGGTATTCCGCTAGCGCTCGAGCTTGCGGCGGCACGGGCGTCCCTGCTCGGTATTCAACTGCTTGCCGTGAACCTTGACGACGTTTTTGATCTCCTGACGGGTGGGCGACGAAATGCACTGCCGCGTCATCGGACATTCAAGACTACCCTCGACTGGAGTTACTCGCTGCTCGACGGAATCGAACAAAAAGTACTACGGTGGCTTGGCACGTTCGCCACCAGTTTCACGTCTGATGCAGCGTGCCGGCTGCTGCGCGGCGCGGGACTGGACGCAACCGAGGTCCTCAACGCCATCAGCGGGCTGGTGTCAAAATCCTTTCTGACCGTTGAACTGGACGGCGCCATATACCGATACTGCATGCTCGAAACGACCCGTGCGTACGCATGGAGGCTACTCGATGATAGTGGAGAGCTTATCGAGGCAGCTTCCGCACACGCGTCGCTTGTGCGTGATGGGTACTGCTGTTGAACAACGCGATTGCAGAAAGCGGGATTGCCGAATAGCAGACCTCCCGCGCGTTAACTTGAATCCTGCTCCTAAGGACGCGGATCGCTTCAAACTATGCATCTCAGATTTGCGCCTTCGAGCCGGAGAAGGCCCGTTTTGACGACGTCGCTTTCACCGTGTACTCGCATCGGTTTGGACTTGCGGAAGCTTTTTTGTTCCCTCGTGAGCGATAGAGCTGTTTCGATCGACATCCGGTTCGCGCCGCGTCGCCCCCGGAGAATCCTGGGCTCGTCATCCGAACTTCCGGTCCTTCGGCTGCGCCTCGACCATGGGCCCCGTCCAATTGCGCCAGACACCCGGTGACGTTCCAACGATCCGTTTGAAAACGCGGCTGTAATGAGCCTGGTCAGCGAAGCCATACGCGTGCGCAATTTCGTTCAGACTGAGGTTTCCTTTCAGGAGATCCCGCTGTGAGCTGCGCACTTTTTCTACCAGGCGCCAGTTATGAGGTGTCGTTCCTGTGGCGCGCTTAAATACACGCAGGAAATGCCGCTTCGACATCTGAACGGAAGCTGCTACAGCTTCTATCGACTTGCCGGTACTCAGCGTCGCTAGCATCAAGACCCTGGCCGTTTCGATAACGTCAAGCTCGGTCGACGAGCGGCTGTCTCGTGCTACGCTCCGCGAACCGCTACTTTCGCTTTGCCCAATCGGGAGGCGCGTGATTCGTTCCATGTCGCAGAGCACCAGAAGCAACGGATGTAGCATCTTGTCCCTCGGCAAAGTTGTCGCCTAGCCCCACGCCGTCAAAACACTCTTGATTTTTAATCAATAATCGACCGCGAAGCGCCGAACCTATCGGTAACCGGGTATTCGATAGGGCCGCTCTGAAAAGGCGGCGAGCGTACAAATTCGGAAAGGGGCCTTCTTTCTCAATACAGATCTACACGCAGCAAGTTCAAAGATCCCGCTGTCGACCCATGTGCCGATCCATCACTCTGGATCGGCCGCTTTACGATGCGGCATCTGGAATCGCCAGGTCGTCTCGAGTCTGCATCGTGTAGTTGGTGAGCAAGTTCAAGAAGCATTCGCCGCGGTCATCCCTTCCGACGCTGATGCGGGCCTCGTCGCCAAAGCCGTGGTGGACGTCGTCAACAAAGAGTTTGGAAAGCGGCCGTTTCGGGTGCACATCAATCCGACCGAAAATGGAGCGAAGATCGGCTTCACTGTTCTCGATCTGCTTCGCGCAGAGATGCTCCATCGCATAGGCCTTAAAGAACTGCCCAAGCCTCGAACGCTGATCTAGCATACATCGGGCAGCAGGCTCACTCTCAAACAGGGGGCGAAGAGCGGTGCCCCTGTCTCGTTGACGACGTATCCCGATTTCCCAGGCCGGAGCTACGACCTACCGCTTGACAACGGGAACCGGGAGGGAGGCTTGCGCGGTCAACTGCAACCCGGTTCCAACGTACTTTTCCTGCGATTTCTGGCGGTTTGTGCTGCCCGGCCCCCAGCAGAAAGGCTTTGCCGCCTATGAGAGTCCGCGCACCCATAGAATCGCAAGCCCTTGATCTATAGGCTGTTATCCGTTTCAACTGCCAGAAATCGCACGAAAAGTACGTTCGCCCCATCGTCCGGATGCCCATTCGGTTCATGCGGCCAGCGATGGCGTAGGATTCGGGGACCCAGCGCGGACCGCCTCACGCACGAGTCAAGATCGTCTCCAAGAAAACCTACGTCATTGAAGCCGTTTGGCATGACTGGAATCCCCTTCCCTAGAACCGTATCGCAGCAGTCAATTGTTCGAACTCGTTTCGATTCGATGCGAACTTTGATTCGGGCGACCACGCAAGAACATAGATGATGCTCCTGCTCGATTTGATCACCGTGCCGGAATAGTGAACGTTGACGCCGTTTCTGGACGCGACGGCGCATTGCGTTATCCTGACGCTCCCGTTCAAAAGGAGCACACATGAAGCTTTCGAAATGTCTGTTACTGGTGGCGTTGTTCCTGTCCGCTGCCGGTCACGCGCAAACCTCACAGACGTATTACTTCGGCGAAGGCCAGGGCGCGCCGCAACGCGGGCGCGCCACGTCGTCGCCGCCACTTGCCGGAGCCGAGTCGATCGGTAGGCAACACCGTCATCACCATATGACGCGCCATTCGCCGCATCTGAACCAATATTCGCGTCCCTGATCCCGGTTTGCGTCGAGATCGCCTCACCGGTGCTGCACTTTCCGTGTCCCCATGTACGCGTCGAACAGACCCGCATGCAGGCGGCTGAGCTTCTGGCGCAGGCTGACCAGCTCATGCTGATCGCCTTCGTGCTCCCGGCGCAGGATCTCCCCCAGCAGGGCCGTCGCGCGCGAGGCCGCCTGATCACGCCGCACGCGTGCCTCGCCCAGCCGGCCCGCGAGCGCCGGCTTGACCACCAGCAGCCACGCCGGGAACCACGCGTAATCGTCGAGCTGGCCCGAGCCGGGAAACTCGGCATCGAAGCGCCGGCGCAGCGCGTCAAGCGACGCGTCGCCCAGCCTGATCAGCAACGCGAGCGGCGCCGGGATGCGCCACGAGGACTCAATGCGCTCGACCGCGTCACATGCGGCCGTCCACTCGCCCGCCGTCAGCCACAGCGGCGCGGCGTGGTTCCCGGCGTGACTGTCGGCATCGCCGCGAAAGGGCAGCGTGGCGGCCCGCTGGGCAAGCGACGACCAGCATGGGGCCAGCCAAGCGTGGACGTCCTGCGCCAACAGCACTCGCCGGGCAGCCGGCACCACCTCGTCCTCGAGGTGGCCGCGTGCGCTGGCCAGCGCTGCGTGATCAGCAAACAGTGCTGTCGATCCGCTTCCGAGTTCACGGACCAGCACGATCATCGCGGGCAGCGTGTCATCGTCGGGATAGTCGCCCGCAAGCCGTTCCAGTGCCGTGTGGGCTGCTGTCGCATCGCGGCGCTGCAGCTGTTCCACCACGTCATTGCGCAACATCACGTCGCGGCTGTCGGCAAAGATATCCAGTTGCTGCACGCTCTGCATGGTCATCGCGCTCAGAAAAGTTGCTTTTCAGGATGGGCCAGATTAGCCCACTTCACCGTGCTACGGAAGGTACGGCCGTCCTCATTGACCGACTCGATGATCACGCGCTGGCCGCTCGCTTCGGCGATCACGCGCACGATCCGCTCGCCATAACGCATCAGCGCACCGATGGGCGGGCAGGCCGGCGTCTTGCGCCCGGTTCGCCCCTGCTAGGCGAGTTGCCTGCTCCATCCCGCCTACCCCCGCTTCTTCCGGCGCGCCGCCGTCTTGCTGGATGACACGGAGGCTACCGTGCGCGAGCGCAGTGCGGTGAAAGTCGCATGCTGCGTTCTTCGGGGGCCGCGTTCCCGTGAGGGATCGTGGCTACCCTCTCAAATTCTGGCGGTTAGGATCGAAAAAGGCCGCCTTATCAACGACTTGCAGATCGCCCGATCTGTCGCGACTGGCATATTTGCGAAGCCTTGCCATAGGCGGCTCCGCGCCCCGCGACCGCCATTTTTTGCACCAAAAGGACGAATACCCATGATCGGACAACGTTTTCAGGTTGCCATCGTAGATCGAACGAAGCGTCCCGACGTCAGGCGGCTGCATGCCCAGTTGCTGGCCGAGGTGTCGAAGAAAGGACAGTTGGAATCTGCTTGTATGAGTCGAGCGTCCGACCTGTCATCCGTATGAACCCAACGTGGAGTGCCATGGCCAGCCGGTAGAGATCGGACCGTCGCGAATCGATGCTCGCGAGTTCGCGTCTGGAGAATGTGAAAAACGTGTTGAGTTCGAATTCGCTGAGTTCGCGCGGTACCTGTCGGATCCCGAGGTATGCCATTCGCCAATGATCCATCTCGATCGCTCCGCATCGACGATGAAAGCGACCAAGCGTAGCGCCGCAAAATCAGTCGCGCTACGGTAGAAGTCGGGATGGCTGTCTCGGGTACAACGACTAAGAAAAGTGTCGGAACGCAGCGCTCATCGATTGAAATTTTGTGCATGTTTGATCGCTTGTCGAGCGAATCGCGCGACAGGAGATGCCGAACCAAAGTGGTGGCTGCCGGCCAAGCCCGTGATTCCTGCGGTCGACAAAATCACAACGTGCTCGGACGGTATCCGCTCGAGCTCTTTTAAATATATTAGGATTCCTTAAAAAAGTTGATATATTGAGATTATGCCTTTTACCCTAATCACCGTTGGTCAACACTCAGGCGCCGCAGCACGTCGCAGCAATCGCGTATCGGTCAGCCACTCCTCACGAGCCCCGATTTGGACGTGGGCAAAATCGGTGTGATTGGGATTGAGCAGATAATTGGTTTCAGCAGGAACGACTGCACTTGGAACGGCCAGCACGGCACTTGCGCGCGTCTGCGACCACCTGGCTCCGACCTGCTGCAGTTCGCCGCGTGCGGAGATCTCCCGCCAATCGACAGGCAAACTGGCTGGATCCATACGTTCCATGATTCTTTCGGGGAATCTGGCGGGAATCATCACATAGCGTGCGCGCAACGGTGAATCCTGGACCAGCATCTCCAAAAGCGCCAGCGATTGCGTTTGCGCCGTGTACACCATCGCGACGCCTTTGGGATTCCACCGGCCACCGTACAGTCGTGCGCCTTCTCCGGAGAAAGCGGTATCCGCATACCGCTCAGTCACTACCCGCCATACCGTGAGCATCACGCAAACACGCCATGCTCGATGCGTCCGAGCGTGTCCATCACACTATCGGCGCCGATGTCGGTATCCACAAGGCTAAGGGGCGTCGCACCTTCCAGCGCAGCGATCGGAGTCTTGAGCCAGGCGAGCGCAGGGTCAAGATCCTCAAAAACCTCCGCAGCGCGCGCGACCACGCGCGCAAGCCGCAGCAGCTTTGCTGACTCTTCACGACTCAATACACCTTCCCGCTTGCGACGCGCCAGAGTCCGCTCAGGGATATCGAGCGCCTGCGCCAATTCCGCTTGCGATAATCCGATCGATCTGAGCATGGCATCGAGCGCCTGCGATGAAATCCCGTGGCGGACCACATCCACCCACTCCAGACCCGACCGGGGCGCGCGCGGGAATACAGTGCGACCTCCAAGCAGTGAGTCGGCTGATACCCTTCCGTTCAAATTCATGATTTCATTCTCCTGCCATTTGGCATCTATTTTAAACCAAAATGGCAGCGTTTGTGTGTCGGTTTGTGTTCGTTGTGGCGTCAGTCGCGCAGCCAGCGGCGGTCACGGCGGCCGACTGTGGCATTTGGCTGCTGGCATACATGTCACCCAATCGTACGGTCGCTCGCGCGGCAGGATTTACGTCGTCAGATCGTGGGAGCAAACGACGGACGGAAACCGTGTGGCCGGGCTTTGCAGTCGGGATCATCCGCCTATCTACTTCCCGGGAAGTGGACGAGTCCGCTCCTGTCTCCCGCCGCGAACACCCCCGTTGCGCGCCGCGAAGGCTAGGGCCGAGATTCCAGCGTCAGCGACGAACCGCACCGCCCCCGCCCAGCGTCCGTTACCATCCTGCCAGGCCCGGATCGTGCTGTCCAACGATCCCGACGCCAGCCGCCCGTCGGCCAGTACCGCGAGTGCGCAGACCTGAACCGTGTGTGCTTCGAGCGTCGCCTCGCAGGCGCCGCTCGTTGGGTTCCACAGTCGGGTTGTATGGTCCCACGTTCCCAACGCGAGCTGCCCGTCTGCAAGCACCGTCAGCGCGGTCGCTGAAACCATGTCGCTTTCAAGCGTTGCCTCGCACACGCCGCTCGCCGGGTTCCACAGCCTGATCGTGTGGTGCAACACCTGCTTCCGGCTAGGAAGTCACTCGATACGTTCGTTAGCGCCCTTTATTCCGCCCGGGTTCGAGCTATGGTCGCCTGCAAGGAGGCGGCACGTTCGTCACGAAGTGGCCTCGAGCGCTTGCCATCATCGTTAAACCTGTATAAATTAACAGTACTGTATTTATACACAGTATTCTCGGGAGGCACGATGGAGCACCTGGTTAGGGTCTACAACGAGAAAGACCGGCAAACGCTCGAATGGCTACGCAGGCACGTCGGCGATGTCGCGATTGCCGGCGCCGTCGCGCAATGTGCCGGATCGGGCAAACCTTATCTCTCTACCGTCTGCAGACGCCTCGGTGTGAAAACGCCGGAGTTTTCCGTGCCGCGGCGACAAACGTCGAGTCCGGTCGCCGAACACTCCCTGGCGACCATCCGGGGCATTCTCGCGGCCCGGACGGCGTCGGCAAGACCGACTGCTGCCTGGTAGGGCGCATCGCGACGGTCACGGCTGGCGTTGGCCCGCTCCACCCGTCCCTGACGCACGGAACTACCCCACCGGTTGTGCCCCGTGGCCTTTGCGCTGTACAACGCCTCGTCGGCCGCGCGGATCACGCTGCTGAGTCGCCCTGCTGGTCGGTGAACCAGCTGGCCGCGCCAATGCTCGCCGTCACGCGCCCGTATTCACCGCCCGCACGCACGATCGCGAGCGCACTGGTCGCGCTGCGGAACTGCTCGGCAATCTGGCTCGCGCCGACCGGCGCGGTATCGGGCAGGACGACGACAAATCTTCGCCGCCGTAACGCGTCGCGCTGTCCACTGGTCGCCGGATATTGTCGCGGATGCATCGTGCGACGGCTACCAGCGCATCGTCTCCGGCCTGATGACCATATGTGTTGTTATAAGCCTTGACCCGGTCGCTATCGGATCTAACACAGCGTGCGACGGTTGTGCAGGCCGGCGAGTCCGCCTGTTCTCGCGAGCAGTTCAAGTTCCGATCCGGCGGCGCAACTGCGCACCCAGCAGGAATGAAAGTCCGACGAAGCCGAGGGCGCACGCGGCCATCAGCGAGCCGATGGTAATCGCGCGTCGCCGCCACGCCGTGTAGATGTCCTGTTCGGCTTCGGCCACCATGATGATAAATAGACATATCGATACGTACTACGAAGCAATGTTAAAAAACCTTATGTAAAATTGACGTACTCACCCGCTTGCGGCCTTCTGCTACGGCGACACGCCAACGCGATCAGGCCAAATTTAGTCTCGCCGGCAGTGGCGCGGTAGTAGCAGGTAGGGAAGCGTGCTTATTCCGTAGAGTAATAATCGGTCTCGGCCCAACGGATCGTTCAACGCGTCGGCGGCAAAATCGGCGAATGTCGACCGTGACCGGGCGACAGCGTCACGGGCGTCCATGCCCGTAAAGAATGGGTGTTATTCGCCCCTCCTACCTACCGACGTGACGCAAGTTCTCCGAAGATGACATTCAGGACGAACCCAAGGTTCGTCAAGCCAGATTCGATACCCCTGATTGATTAATCAACCGGAGACTAGTAATGTCGCTTCAGGACAAACTCGACGCATTCAAGACCGATTTCAAGGCGGGCAAGCCGCCGTACCACGCGCCGCCCGAAATCCATCCGATCATGGAACGCGCGACTGCGGAACTCATCGCCAGCGGCCAGGCAACCCGCGCCATCAAGGCGGGCGACCGCGCCCCGCAATTCCGTCTAAAGGATCAGGACGGCAACGAAGTATCGTCGGACGAGCTGCTGGCCAAGGGACCGCTCATCGTCACGTTCTACCGTGGCGTCTGGTGTCCCTACTGCAATCTCGAACTCCAGGCCATCAATGAAGTGTTGCCGAAGATTCAGGCACTTGGCGCCAGTGTAGTCGCCATCTCACCGCAGACCGCCGTCAATAGTCGCAAATCCGTGCGTACGAACGAACTGGGCTTCCCGGTGCTGAGCGACGTCAAGAACGAAACGGCAGCCGCGTTTGGCCTGCGCTTCAATCTGCCCGACTATCTGGTTGAACTGTACAAGAACCTCAAGAACGATCTCCCCGCGTTCAACGGCGACCCGAGCTGGACGCTGCCGATGCCGGCGCGCTACGTGATCGGCCAGGACGGTGTCGTGCTGTACTCCGAAGTCAATCCGGATTACACGCATCGCCCCGATCCGTCGGACATGCTTCCAATCCTCGAGAAAACCGTCAATATCTGACACATCGCCCGCCCGCGCCGCCCCAGGCGGTGCGCTTTTTCGTGACTATCCTGAGGATTAAAATGGCTGCACGCACCTTCCTGATCACCGGCGCGACCAAGGGTATCGGACGAGCACTCTCCGAGCGTCTCGCACGAACCGGCCATCACGTAATCGGCCTCGCACGCGAGGATGCCGACTTCCCCGGCGAGCTCGTGCGGGTCGACCTCGCAGACCGCGATGCGACAGCGGCTGCGCTGCAGAATGTGGCGCGCCGCCATGCGATAGATGGCTTGGTCAACAATGTCGGCCTTGTGCGTCCCCAGTCCATCGGGAAAGTCAGTCTCGACGATCTGGACGACGTGTTGTCGCTCAACCTGCACCCCGCCGTGCAGGCCGTTCAGGCGGTGCTGCCCGGTATGCGCGAGCGCCGCTGGGGACGAGTCGTCAACATCTCCAGCCTGACCGTGCTCGGCATCGTTCAGCGAACGGCTTACGCAGCCTCGAAGGCCGCTCTCGTGAGCTTCGCGAGATCGTGGGCGCTGGAACTGGCCGATTCCGGCATTACGGTCAACGCGGTAGCACCGGGCCCGACCGAAACCGAACTGTTCCGCGCCAACAACGCGCCGGGCAGCGAGGGCGAACGCCGATACCTCGCCGCAGTTCCAATGGGGCGGCTCGGCAAGCCCGACGAAATTGCGGCGGCGATTTCGTTCCTGCTCTCGGAAGATGCAGGCTTCATCACGGGTCAGACGCTGTACGTGGACGGCGGCGCGTCCATCGGCAAGGCCTCGTTTTGATCATCGGGGATCCGCTTTGACCCGGGCGCGTAACGCGTCACGGGTCGAAGCGTTGCGCATGATGATGCTCAAGCGCCCGTCGTACCGGATTTCCCGTTTTCCGATTGCGCTAGCGCCTCTTCGACGAACGCAACGAACGCGCGGGCCTTGGCCGTCACCAGCCGCCCGGACGGAAAAACCGCCCACAGGTCGATGGGCGGCAATGCCCAATCGGTCAACACGGCCACGACCTTTCCGGACGCCAGTTCAGGAGAGAACATCCAGCGCGACGCGACCGCGAGCCCAATCCCTCCCAGTACCGCCGTCCGTATTCCTTCCGCCGCGCTTACGCGGACGCGTCCCGACACTGTCACCTCCACGTTGGCGCCGTTCTGGCTGAATGACCATGCCTCGCCGCCGCCACGCTGCGAATAAACGATCGCCTGATGATGGTTCAGGTCGGCGGGCGTCACGGGTATGCCCGCCCGCGAGAAATATCCGGGTGTACCCATGACGAGCCGCGGGCTTCGCCCAAGGCGCCGCGCAGTCATCGCGGAATCGGTCAGCGAGCCCATGCGCAACGACACGTCCATGCCTTCCTCGAGCAGATCGATGTTGCGATCGTCGAGCGTCAGGTCGATTTCCAGCTTCGGATGTCGGCTCAGGAAAGTGTCCAGTAACGGCAGCACATGAAGACACGCGAACGTCACTGCCGCGCTCACGCGCAGCTTGCCGGACAGGCTATCGGATGCATGGCGGACGACCTGCTCGGCCTCGTCGGCCTCCTTGATCGCGAGCTTCGCGTGCTCGTAGAAGCGTTGGCCGGCGTCGGTCATCGTCAGACCTCGCGTCGAACGCAGGATGAGTCTCGCACCAAGGCGCTCTTCGAGCTGCGCAACGGATTTCGAAATCGCAGGCTGCCCGACATTCATCCGTTTCGCGGCTGCCGAAAACGAACCCGCCTCGGCAACACTGATGAAGATTTCCATCGCAGCAAGTCGATCCATACTGCGCTTCTCCCCTTTTTGGTCGATGCAGCCGTTTCGCGGCGGCCGCCGTGCACAACGACGATTCAGTTGCCGAAGAACTCGATCGCCTGCCCGTACAGCCGTGGATGAGCGACGACCGCGCCGAGACATTGCCCACTATCGTAGTCGAACGCGATGACGCCATCTTGTGCCGTGCAATACAGATGGCCGTCGGGCCCGAACCGCAATCCGCGCGGGCGACGAAACGGGACGTCGGCTACAGGAGAGAATACGCGCACCAGCGCCCCGCTGCTTCCGTTGTATTCTCTAACAGATGCATCGGCTGCGGGTGAACCGAAGGGAAACTCGCTCGACACCAGCACATTGCCATCTGGAGCGATCGCGAGATCCAGAGGACTCATCGCGTCATCGACGGCAAACCGCTCGTTTTTGAGCGTCCCGTTCGCCGCAAATTGAAGGATCGTGTTTGCGCCGCGCCCGTCCGGTCCGACACCCGATGCAAGAAACAACTCACCGTCATCGGCGAACGCGAAGCCGCGTGGAAAAGGCACGATGCCAGGTGTCAATATCGGCGTGCCAATGCCATCGAGGTCGGCAGGAAATGCGGCAATGGTTCTATCCGTCCGTAGTCCGACGTAGTAGCGACCGTCCGGGCCGAGGCTCCCGCCACCCGCATTCAGGCCCGGAATATGACAACTGTCGAACTGAACTTCGCCTCCCGAGTCGAGCGCGAGAATGCGGTCGTCGCCGCTATTGACGTAAAGCAACTGCCGGCTCGCGCTGACCCGGAGCCCACGTGGATCAATGATTCGCCGGTCGTTGCTGAACGCGCCCAAAGCTACGCCGTCCATCGAGAACGCCAGCAGTTGGCCATATCCGTTTCCGTTGGCCCCCGAGGCGCTCGTCACTAGTATTTTCATGTCGCCGTTCCTGTCGCTGTTTGGCACTTGAGACACCATCGCATCGCACGCTTGAACGTGTTGCGTCGATTGCGGACATCTGCGGACCCTGCCGATTCAATGGCCAGATGGCGTAATCATGCCTATGGTTCTGTCCTCGCAACATAGCGTATCGGGCATAGCTGCCATTCCGCATAAGCATACGTGCCCTGTACGGCGATTCTGGTTCGGCGACCATGCCTGTGTGCTGCGCCCTGCAGAGCGGCATGCCATGCCGGCACCGAATGACACTTATTGCCGCAACGCCTCTTTTGCAAGAGCGCTTTCACGATCATGATTCGCTCATCTTCAACGCTGACCCAAGATCAACGATTGAACAAGCTATTCAGCCGTACCAACGTCGGACCTTTTGAACTCAGTCATCGCGTCGTCCTCGCGCCGCTCACCCGGATGCGTACCGAAGAAGGCAACGTCCCCGGCGACCTCATGTTGAGTACTACATGCAACGCCCCTCTGAAGGCGGCCTGCCGATTACCGATGCAACCGCCGTCTCACCGCTTGGCGTTGCATACGTCGACGCGCCGGGCATTTACACGGACGCTCAGGTCATGGGTTGGAAACGCGTGATCGATGCCGTCCATGTCTAGGGCGCCCGTATTTTCCTTCAGATGTGGCACGCCGGACGCCAGGCGCATCCGGCCAACACGGGCGGGATCATACCCATTGCGCCTTCCGCGCTACGCTCGCTCGAACACGCGGCTATTCGCGACGAGAACGGCAACATCACCGAAGCCGAACTGGTCGTACCGCGTGCGCTCGAGCTCAGCGAGATTCCGGGCATTGTCGAGCAGTTCCGCCGCAGCGCCGTGCTTGCGAAAGAAGCGGGCTTCGATGGAGTCGAACTCCACGGGGTCAACGGACACCCGAGCAGTTCCTGCTGGATGGGACGAGCTATCGCACCGACGCGTATGGCGGTTCGATCGAACACCGCGCGCGATTCCTGTTCGAGACGCTCGATGCCGTCATCTCAGTGTGGGGCCCCCGACCGTGTCGCTCTTCGCCTATCACCCAGCGGCACGTACGGCACGATGTCCGACAGCGATGCGCATGCCACGTTCGGCTATGTCGCCGAGCGTCTGAACGGCTACGGCCTCGCCTATCGTTCTACGGCGGCAATGGACGCGGCTATACGGACTACGCCTCTCATCCCGAGATCGTGGCTGCGTAATCGGCCTTCTACGTGGCACAGGCCAAAACGGGCGTACGCGCCGTTTTGGCCAACTGCAACAATGCACGAATTGCTATGACGTTCAAATCGGGAAGGATAGCATCATGAATCGACTTGCGAACAAGACAGCCGTCGTCACGGGCGGCAGCCTGGCGCGCAGCGCGTCCGCTTCAACGGCGGTGGAAACCTGGCTGTCGATAATTGGCGTGTCGATGGCGCCCGGGCTGATGACATTGACGCGGCCACGGTCCTTGAGCTCGACGGTCCATGTCCGCGCGAGTGAGCGAACGGCAGCCTTCGCCGCGCTGTAAGTGTCATGGGCCTGCAGGCCTTTGACGCCTGCGATCGAACTGGTCAGGATGACCTTGGCGCGAAGCAATCTGCGATGGTTGAGTCCGTCCCGGCGGGCATAGCGCACCGTCCCTTACAGCACGAACATGCCGGGGCTTTCGCCGCCCGACTGGTAGAGCATTTCACCCGCAGCGTAGCTGCGCTGCTCGCCAAACCGGGTGACTCGCTCGATCTCAGATTCGGTCAGCACCGGAAACATCTGGTCGTAGCGCGAATCCTTCGTGGTGTCTGTTCCTCGTCCAGTGCAAAGTCACCCGCGCCTTCCATAGCACTCTCCTATGAGGCCTGCATTACTGGTTACCAGCGCCAAACGCCGTACCCATTTCGCTCATGCGACAGAAGCAATGTAGTTTGGAAAGCGACCCAATAAGGAGCTATGGAACAGCCCCTTGTCAGGTGACATCTGGCGAGTATGCATGGGGCGGTTCTTGTGAAGCTGCGCCAGCGTTGCGAGCGAAATGTCATCGCTCGGTGTCTCGCCACGCCATTGGCGACGCCACAGTTGCATCAACGGCAGCTTGCCGTCGGACCGACGCGACAAGCAACGTCAAACAGGCCGCAAGCAAAGCGACGTCCTTGATCAGGAACTGCTCGACGAGTGTCGATACGATCGGAAAGCCAGTCGGACTTGTCAGCGTAATGCCTGGCGTGCTGAAGACGAACGACGTCGTCAGGACAAACGTCAGCGCTGCCATTGCAGCCCCTACCGCAGACGCGATGGGGACCACGGATCCGGCAATCAGGATCGCCGCGGTGAGCAGTTCAATCGTCCCGATGATTCTTGCTTCGCCGATCACGCCGAATACACCCAACCAGCTGATGAACGGGCTGTGCGAAATCAGCGGCGCAATCGCGTCGGCGGCATACGGGGTGAATTTCTGAATGCCAAACCACACGAAAATCACCACCATCGACCACCGAAGCAAGGCTAGATGATGATTGTTCGCGCCGCGTTCGGCCACCTGGAATCGCGTCGACATACTTCGCTCCTCTCGTATTGCGACCGGATCAGGCAGGCGGCCGCGTTTGCACATCAACCTGCAAGTCGGGGCGAGCGGTCACGCCTGCCCCGACCTGCCGGTTACTTCACCGGCGGGAAGTCGACCGTGGTGTCGTTGATGCGGTTGAAGGTGTTGGTGAAGATGGTCAGCGCGATCGCCAGCGAGATGTCCGCCAACTGTGTCTCCGTGTATTGCGCCGCACGAATGGCGTCGAAATCCGCCTGCGAGAGCGTGCCGCTGCTCAATTGCAGCTTGCGAACAAAAGCAACGAGCGCGTCGCGCTTCGAATCGCCCGTCGACTCGCCCGCCCGGATGCGATTGATCGCCTCGGCGCTCAGGCCCGCCATTTTGGCCAGCATCACGTGAGCCGCGACGCAGTAATCGCAGCCAGTCAACTCGCTGACCACCACCTTGATCGTCTCCAGATCCTGCTTGCTGAGGCTCGCTGCTGCCAAGGCGCCTTCGGCATTGAGGACGGCGGACAACGACGCCGGCGCGAGATGGCCGAGCGCTGCAAACAGGTTGGGTACGCTGCCGCCGGCAACTTTCCGGACCTGTGCATAGACTTCTGCGGTAACGCCCGTCGCAGTGTAGATGGCGGGAATGGAGATGCGGCTCATGGTGAGACTCCTTGTACAAACGTTGAAGTGAAGTCGTCACTCTAGGCTCGCAGGATGATCTTGTAGAGACTTAAACGTGGCAAAAAAATGCTCACAAGTATCAAAAAGGTCGAGTATTGCGGAAGACAATAGCTTGACTGAGCCAATTGCTGCAGCCCATTACCGTGACCGGGGAACCGGAAATCCGATGCAATGTCGATCTGCTCGAAGAGGGCATCGACATTGCCTTGCGCATGGGGCAGCTCGAGGACTCCGCCATGACCGCGTGTAAGATCGGCGAAGTGCCGCGCCTTCCGCTGGGCACACCCACCTACTTCAAACGGGCGGGCGTCCCTGCTTCCCAAGCTGAGCTGACTTCCCATCAGGCAATCGTTTACAGCCAGCGCGGCGGCGGAACATGGCCGTTTCGACGCGAGAGCTCGGAGGTGGCCGTCGTCGTATCGGGACGCGTTACCACCACGGCGGCTGAAGGAATCCGTGCTGCCGTACTCGCCGATCTGGGCTTGGCCGTGGTCCCAATGGATGTTCTCGCCAGAGTTGAAAAGCGGCGAGGTCTGCTCGGTACTCAACGACTGCGAACTTTGGGCCGTGTACCCGGCTGGTCGCATGGTCAGCGCCAAAACACGGGCTTTCCTCAGCTTCCTCGACGATATTTTCTGCTCCAGCGCAGATACCGCGAGCTGAGAAGGTCTTTTGAAAGTTGCAGCTGTGTGCGGCATACCGGGTGCGAGCTGCTTCGTTACTGAAATTCTTTTCAGATCGCTGCTCTACCGATGGACGCTCCGCCGTCAATGAAAAGCGTCTGCCCGGTCATGGACGCTGCGGCATCGGCTAATAGAATCTTCTCCTTGCAGAAAAGACTCCGCGATATGCTGGAAGACAGTTTCACATAGTCGCCGTGCTGGCTGTCGCTTCGCGCCAGGACCCCGCGATGCAGGTTCGAAGAGCCGGCACATATCTCTCATCTGTTAATGACCCACTAGAGTCGCCAAAGACGATACCGTGCGCTCATGCATAACACCCATTCTCAATGGGCATATCACGCGCATGCAATCGAGGCAACACGCGGGTGCCCCTGAACGCTACCTTGAGAGGCCAGAGATTTCATTCTTTCCGGACATAACAGGTATTCCTAGCGCGCACCTACGAGCCGGCGACGCCGATGAGTATCATCAAAGCGAGTCCATCAACCGGCGAGCAGGTGTTGCATCTTCCGATCCCGCCGTGACCCACCATTGCTACTGCCGCAGTCCTTTCTAACGTAGCGGAGGTCCGAGATTCTCATGGAGAAGACACGCATGGCGCGAGGCGCCGACGCCGGCGCTTGCAACAGCGTTCCTGCCCTCTCGCTCGAGGCGGAGTTCATTCATAAAACTCATGCAAAGGCCGAGCAAAATGCGTTTGATGGCGCTCCATCGCTCACGCACACTTCCGATACGGCCGGTGCGAATTCCGCTTCGGAATATTGAATGACCCGGCGATCAGGAGACGTGAAATGCAAAGGGAAATATCGGCAGACTTTCCGTTTGGGCTCAAGCGAGTTCGCGTGCATGACGCGGAAATGGCGTACGTCGACATTGGGGAAGGGGATCCGATCGTCTTCCTGCACGGCAATCCAACCTCCTCCTATACATGGCGAAACGTCATCCCGCATGCGCAGGCGCTCGGGCGCTGTTTTGCGCCCGACCTGATCGGGATGGGTGCGTCGAGCCCATCCCCGATGTACTCCTACACATTCGCCGATCACGCGAACTACCTCGATGCGTGGTTTGATCAACTGAACCTGCGCAAGAACGTCATTCTGGTCGTTCAGGACTGGGGGGCGGCGCTCGGCTTCGATCGCGCGGTGCGCTTTCCCGACTCGATCTCCGGCATCGTCTACATGGAAGCAATGGTTCGCCCGCGCCTGTGGACGGACATGCCGCTCGAGCGCCAGCAGATGTTCAAGCGGCTGCGCGGAGAGGAGGGGGAAAAGATGTGTCTGGAGGGCAACTTCTTCGTGGAGAAGATGTTGTTCGAATACGGCGTCATTCGAAAGCTTACCCCGCTGGAGAAGGAGACCTATTTGAAGCCGTTCCGCGAGCCGGGTGTCTCGCGCCTCCCCACGCTCGTCTGGCCTCGGCAAATTCCGTTCGACGGCGACCCGCCGGACACGTTTGCGCGCGTCAAACGATACAGCGATTGGCTCGCACAAAGCGCTCACTTGCCCAAGCTCTTTGTCAATGCCGAGGAAGGCCACGGAACGGCCGGTGCAGCGCGCGAGTTTTGCCGTGCATGGCCCAACCAACGCGAGGTTTCTTTGCGCGCCCGGCACTATTTGCCCGAGGACTGTCCGCACGAGATCGGAGAGGAAGTGGCCCGATTCGTCACCGAAGTGCGTAGTTCGACCTGGAACGCCAGTCAGGCGTCTTAAATTCAAAACGTCTCATCATGTCGACACTTCAAACTTCGCACACCGATCCGGCTCCGCATGAGCAATCGGCAACCGGGCTCCTCGAGTCACGAGACTCCTGGAATGCCCTACGCCGCGAACTGGCGGCCGCCTTGGGCACGTCAGCGCATTTTGGCGCGGGACATCTGGCCGTCTATGCGTCCGATGCCTCCAACTACCGCCAGGTACCGGTCGCGGTAGTCATCCCGAGGTCGATCAACGAATTGATTAACGGCATCGAAATATGCCGGCGACACCACGCCCCCGTGCTGATGCGAGGCGCTGGCACTTCGATGAGCGGGCAAACGGTCAACACCGCAGTCGTGTTCGACATCTCCGCCCACTGTACAAGCATCATCGAGCTGGACCCTGTCTCGCGTACGGCTCTGCTCGAGCCCGGCGTGATCTGCGACCAGCTTCGCGATGCAGCGGAACAGCATGGGCTGACGTTTGCGCCCGATCCGTCCACGCATAGCCGATGCACGCTCGGCGGGATGATCGCGAATAACTCGTGCGGCCCGCACTCGGTGATGGCCGGAAAGACGCTCGAGAACATCGAAGAGATCGAAGTTCTGACGTACGACGGAGCCCGGTTCTGGGTGGGACCGACCAGCGAGGACGAGCTTGAGCGCATCATCGCCGAGGGCGGCCGCAAGGGCGAGATCTATGCCGCGCTGCGTTCGCTTCGTGACAAGTACGCCAACCTGATTCGCAGCCGCTTTCCGAACATCAGGCGCCGGGTCTCGGGCTATAACCTCGATCAACTCCTCCCCGAAAACGGCTTCAACGTCGCACGCGCGCTAGTCGGAACCGAGGGCACGTGCGCGCTGACGCTTCGCGCACGGGTCCGCCTGGTTCAGAGCCCCGCGCATCGAGTCGTGCTCGCGTTGGGATTCCCCGACATCTACGTAGCCGCCGACGCGGTACCCGAATTTATGCAGTGCTCGCCGCTCGCCATCGAGGGGCTCGACCGCCAGATCATTCGAGGTCTCGAAGCACGCAAGCTGGCGGCTGCCGAGATCGCGATGCTGCCCGAAGGCGACGCTTGGGTTTTCATGGAGTTCGGCGGCGCAACGCCGGAGGAAGCGGTTTCACACGCGGAACGCGCCGCAGCGCAGCTTCTGGCTCGGGACACGGGCCCGGTACCGTCCAGCAAGCTGCTCGTGAGCCGCGAGGACCAGAAGCGAATCTGGTCGATTCGCGAGAACGGCGCCTCCAGTACGCAGCTGACGATCGTTCCGGGCGAACCCGATCCCAAGGTCGGCTGGGAGGATGCGGCCGTCGATCCGCATCGGCTCGGCGACTATCTGCGCGCCTTCCAGGCGCTCGTCGATCGTTACGGGTACAAGACCTCGCTGTTCGGCCATTTCGGCGACGGGTGCGTCCATGCCCGCATCACGTTCGACTTCAAAGAGGCGCAAGGGGTGCTCGACTATCGACGGTTCGCACGGGAGGCCGCACAGCTCGTTGTCGACTACGGCGGTTCGTTGTCGGGCGAGCACGGCGACGGGCAGGCCAAAGGCGAGTTGCTTCCGATCATGTTCGGCGACGAGCTGATGGAAGCCATGCGCACCTTCAAGAGGATTTGGGATCCGCAGGGCCGCCTTAACCCGGGAAAAGTTGTCGATGCGCACGGCCTCGATGAAGACTTGAGAATGGGCCCCGCCTACAAGGTCGTCAACTTTTCGACCAAACTGCAATTCAGGAGCCCGGAAGGAAACGGCTTTCAACGCGCGGTAGAACGTTGCGTTGGCATGGGGCGCTGTCGCACCGAAAAGGGCGGCACGATGTGCCCAAGCTATCGGGCGACGCACGACGAACGCTTTTCGACTCGCGGCCGCTCGAGACTACTCTGGGAGATGTTGCAGGGTGACCTCGTGCACGAGGGCTGGCAAAGTGAGCCCGTGAAGGAGGCGCTCGACACCTGCCTCGCCTGCAAAGGCTGCCGCAGCGACTGTCCGACGCACACCGACATGGCCTCATACAAGGCCGAGTTTCTCGCGCACTACTACGAGCACCGGCGACGCCCTCGGCAGGCAATCTCGATGGGCCGCATTGGCGATTGGGCGCCCGTCGCCGGTCGCCTGCCCGCCCTCGCCAATGCATTGACGCAGACGCCTCTGCTTTCGTCCGTCGCCAAGCGGATCGCCGGGATTGCCTCGGACAGAAAGCTGCCCCGCTTCGCGCCGCAGACGCATAGCCGCATGCACAAACGTCGCGCCGCCAGGCCGTCGCCGTCGCTGAAGAAGGTGATTCTTTGGGTGGACACCTTCTGCGAGCACTTCCATCCGGAAATCGCGAGTGCAGCGGTCGACATACTCGAGATCGCGGGCTTCGATGCGCAATTGCCGAAGCGCCGCCTGTGTTGCGGCCGGCCGCTCTACGACTATGGCTACCTCGCCGCAGCGCGCGAGCGTTTGCAAGAGATCCTCGAGACGGTGTCTCCGCTTTTTGATGAGGACGACGCGGCCGTTGCGCTCGTCGGGCTCGAGCCCGGCTGCATGTCGGTGTTCAAGGACGAGCTGCTGAAGATGTTCCCAGACGATCCGCGGGCGAAGCTCCTCTCCGAGAAAGCCTTCCTGCTTGGCGATTTCCTCAACCTGAACGGATACCAACCGCCTCAGTTTCGCGCCGACGTGATTGTCCATGCGCACTGCCACCAGAAGTCGCTCTTCGGCGTGGCCGGTGAAAAAGCGATTCTCAATACGATGGGCGTCAACGCGACGTGGCTCGACAGCGGGTGCTGCGGGATGGCGGGCTCCTTTGGCTTTGATCCGAAGCATCAGGAGATTTCTATAAGTGCGGGCGAGCTCGTGCTGTTGCCCGCTATGCGGAAGGCGCCGCAGCAAGCGTTCATCTTGACGAACGGCTTCAGTTGCCGGGAGCAAATCCAGCAAAAGACCGGTCGCCAGGTCGTGCACTTCGTCGAGCTTCTCAAGATCGCACACCAAAACGCCGCGACGCGGTCGGATAGCACGGATGCCCTGACCGCGAACACCTCACTGGAAGGCGCATGTCACTGACCCGCCGACCCATACGGACTTTAACTACACGGAGTGCATCGTGACATCCCTCCTCGCAGCCGATACTCAACAGCCCATTCGCGGCGTGCTCGCTCCGGTCGTGACGCCGTTCCGATACGACCTCGAAATCGACACCAGCGCATTCATCGAGCACTGCAAGTGGATCGTGGATGCCGGCGCTGGTCTCGCCGTATTCGGAACCAACTCGGAAGCCGCGTCGCTGTCCTTTGCCGAACGCATCGCGTTGCTCGACACCTTGATCGACGCCGGCTTGCCGGCCGCGAAAATGATGCCCGGCACCGGCACGGCTTCGCTGAAGGAAACGGTAGAGCTGACCCGTCATGCCGTCAACGCGGGGGCGGCCGGTGTGCTCATGTTGCCGCCGTACTATTTCAAGAATCCGTCGGAGAATGGCCTCTTCGACTACTTTTCCCGCGTGATCGACTCGGTTTCCGATTCGCGGCTGAAAGTCTATCTCTACCACATCCCCCAGTTTACGCAGATCCCCATCACGCTGGCTCTCATCGAGCGTTTGGTCAAGCGCTATCCGGGCGTGGTTCGCGGCGCAAAGGATTCGTCGGGGGACTGGGCGAATACTGAGGCGATGATCCGCACTTTCGGGCGCAATGGATTCGACGTCTTCCCGGCAAGCGAGGCGCTCATGGCCAAAGCCGTGGCGATCGGGGGCGCTGGATGTATCAGCGCGACGGCGAACATGTATCCTCGCGGACTCACCGAGCTTTACGACGCACTGACCTCGGGCAAGCCCACTACGACATCGAGCACCGCGTTGGCCGTGCGCGACATCTTCATGTCGGTGCCGATGATTCCCGCAATGAAATACGTGATTTCGAAGGTCACCAGGCAGCCAGCGTGGTCGGTCGTGCGGCCGCCGCTAACTGCGCTTCCTGAAGAGTTGGGAGCAGACCTGCTAAGGCGCCTCGAAGACATTCGCTTCGCCATGCATGGTCGGAGTGCGTAGCAACCCGCCCTGCTTCACCATCTTGAGAGAGAGGTTGCCGATCACGATTGCGACTCCGTCACGACAGGACGCCACCGATGCATCGTCAAGGCGACGGTCGATGCGACGAAAAATAACGGAGTGAGTCGGATCGGCATGAGGTTTCAAAGAGGAGACAAGGATGACCAGCTTGGAGAGCTACGCCGTGCAGACCCCGGCGGCTGTATCGAACAGAAAGTTGACGAGGACTTCCCTCCTGTTCGTCATGACTTTGCTCGGCGTCTCGTACGTGTTCAATGCGATGGACCGGCAGGTGTTCCCGGCGCTGCTTGGCGGGATTCGGACAACCTACGGTTTGACGCTGGCGCAATCGGGATTTGCTAGTACCGTCTTTTCCATCAACGTTGCGATTTTCGGCGCGACGAGCGGATGGTTTCTCGCGCGCTTTAAGCGCCGCTCGATTCTCGTCGGCGGCCTCATTGGCTACTCGCTCTTTACGCTCGTCACACCGCTAGCGCACGGATTCGTCAGTCTGTCGGTCTATCGTGCGCTGACCGGAGTCGGAGAAGCGCTGCAGATCGCAACCATCTTCAGCTGCATGGGTAGCTACTTCGGCCGGACCCGTGGTGCCGCGATGGGTG
>Ga0247692_1000060_pt1 | contig 22020 bp, 16 predicted proteins | sample CNK33_metaG_FD_183041 | JGI IMG/M metagenome (GOLD analysis project Ga0247692, IMG submission 183041) | Soil microbial communities from Purdue University Martell Research Forest, Indiana, United States - CNK33 | ecosystem: Environmental > Terrestrial > Soil > Temperate forest > Bulk soil...
GCACCCGCCGCGTTGCGCTTTCGCAAGCGGCAGGTGCGCTTCGTTATGTCGTCTGGTTGGGTCGGGAAACGATCAGGCTGCGAGCACTTCCTTGGCAGCCTTCTTCGCGCCCATTTCGCCCAGCGCGCGCTTGTATTCGGTCGGGAACACCTTCACGAACTGACGGCGCGACGCATCCCAGTTTTCGAGCAGCGCCTTTGCACGCGGCGAACCGGTGAACTGGAAGTGACGTTCGATGAGCCCCTTGAGTAGCGCTTCGTCGGTCTGGCCGATGTGCCACAGCGCCTTGTCGACCGTGCGTTCCTGTTCGGCCTGTTGCAGCACCGGCTCGAGCGCGACCATCGACTTGTTGCACTTCGCCGCGAACGAACCGTCCACGTCGTACACGTAGGCTAGACCGCCCGACATGCCCGCCGCGAAGTTACGGCCGGTTTCGCCGAGCACGACGACCGTGCCGCCCGTCATGTATTCGCAACCGTGGTCGCCCGTGCCTTCGACAACCGCCGTCGCGCCCGAGTTACGCACGCAGAAGCGCTCGCCCGCGACGCCGCGGAAGAACGATTCGCCTTCGATCGCGCCGTACATCACCGTGTTGCCGCAGATGATGTTTTCTTCGGACTTGCCGCGGAAATCGTTCGTGGGACGGATGATGATGCGGCCGCCCGACAGACCCTTGCCGACGTAGTCGTTGCCGTCGCCGACCAGATCCAGCGTGATGCCCTTCGCGAGGAATGCGCCGAAGCTCTGGCCCGCCGTACCCTTCAACTGGATGTGGATCGCGTCGTCGGGCAGACCGTCGTGGCCATACTTCTTCGCGATCGTGCCGGACAGCATCGCGCCGACCGTACGGTTCACGTTGCGCACCGGCTGGATGAACGACACGTGCTCACCCTTCTCGATGGCCGCCTTCGCCTTCTCGATCAGCACGTGATCGAGCGCGCGGTCGAGGCCGTGATCCTGCGAATTGACGTGCATGCGCGCGACGCTCGCGGGGACGCTCGGCTGATAGAACACGCGCGAGAAGTCGAGACCCTTCGCCTTCCAGTGCTCGATGCCCTTCTTCATATCGAGGAATTCGCTGTGGCCGATCAGATCGTCGAACTTGCGCGCGCCCAGTTGCGCCATGATTTCACGCACTTCTTCAGCGATGAAGAAGAAGAAGTTCACGACGTGTTCCGGCTGGCCCTGGAATTTCGCGCGCAGCACGGGGTCTTGCGTCGCGACGCCGACCGGGCACGTGTTCAGATGGCACTTGCGCATCATGATGCAGCCTTCGACGACGAGCGGCGCCGTCGCGAAGCCGAATTCGTCCGCGCCGAGCAGCGCGCCGATCACGACGTCGCGGCCCGTCTTCATCTGGCCGTCGGCCTGCACGCGGATACGGCCGCGCAACTGGTTCAGCACCAGCGTCTGCTGCGTTTCCGCGAGGCCGAGTTCCCACGGCGTGCCGGCGTGCTTCACCGACGACAGCGGCGATGCACCCGTGCCGCCATCGTGGCCGGCGATCACGACGTGATCTGCCTTCGCCTTCGCGACACCCGCGGCGACCGTACCGACGCCCACTTCCGACACGAGCTTCACCGAGATGCTCGCCGCCGAATTCGCGTTCTTCAGATCGTGAATGAGCTGCGCGAGGTCTTCGATCGAATAGATGTCATGGTGCGGCGGCGGCGAAATCAGACCGACGCCCGGCACCGAGTAACGCAGTTTGCCGATGTACTCGGACACCTTGTGACCCGGCAACTGGCCGCCTTCGCCCGGCTTCGCGCCTTGCGCCATCTTGATCTGGATCTGGTCCGCGGAAGCAAGATATTCCGCCGTCACGCCGAAACGGCCCGACGCGACCTGCTTGATCTTCGAGCGCAGCGAATCGCCTTCCTTCAGCGGGATGTCGGTCACGACTTCATCGCCGAGGATGGACTTCATCGTGTCGCCATTCTTGATGGGGATGCCGCGCAACTCGTTGCGATAGCGGTTCTCGTCTTCGCCGCCTTCACCCGTGTTCGACTTGCCGCCGATACGGTTCATCGCGACCGCGAGCGTGGCGTGCGCTTCCGTCGAGATCGAGCCGAGCGACATCGCGCCCGTTGCAAAGCGCTTGACGATGTCCTTCGCCGATTCGACTTCGTCGAGCGGAATCGCCTTCGACGGATCGACCTTGAATTCGAACAGGCCGCGGAACGTCATGTGACGCTTGGTCTGATCGTTGATCAGATGCGCGTATTCCTTGTACGTCTGATACGAGTTGCTGCGCGCCGAGTGTTGCAGCTTCGCGATCGCATCCGGCGTCCACATATGGTCTTCGCCGCGCACGCGGTACGCGTACTCGCCGCCCGCGTCGAGCATGTTGGCGAGAACCGGGTTGTCGCCGAACGCGTCGCGGTGCAGGCGGATCGCTTCTTCCGCCACTTCGAACAGGCCAATGCCGCCGACCTTCGTCGCCGTGCCCTTGAAGTACTTGCTCACGAGATCTTCAGCGAGACCGACTGCCTCGAAAATCTGCGCGCCCGTGTACGACATGTACGTCGAAATGCCCATCTTCGACATGACCTTGTACAGGCCCTTGCCGACTGCCTTCGTGAAGTTGTAGACGGCCTTTTCCGCCGACAGGTCGCCCTTCATGCCCACTGCCATCTGCGCGAGCGTTTCCATCGCGAGGTACGGGTGAACGGCTTCAGCGCCGAAGCCCGCGAGCAGCGCGAAGTGGTGCGTCTCACGCGCCGAGCCCGTTTCGACGACGAGGCCCGTGCTCGTGCGCAGACCCTGCTGCACGAGGTGCGAGTGAATCGCGGAGGTAGCGAGCAGCGCCGGGATCGCGACGTTGTCGCGGTCGGTCTTGCGATCCGACACGATCAGCATGTTGTAGCCGGACTTGACGGCATCAACGGCTTCCGCGCACAGCGACGCGAGGCGCGCTTCGATGCCTTCCTTGCCCCAGCTGACTGGGTAGCAGATGTTCAGTTCGTACGAGCTGAACTTGCCGCCCGTGTACTGATCGATCGCGCGGATCTTCGCGATGTCCTTGAAGTCGAGCACCGGCTGCGACACTTCGAGACGCATCGGCGGGTTGATGTTGTTCGTGTCGAGCAGGTTCGGCTTCGGCCCGACGAACGACACCAGCGACATCACCATGTTTTCACGGATCGGGTCGATGGGCGGGTTCGTGACCTGCGCGAACAGCTGCTTGAAGTAGTGATAGAGCGTCTTGTTCTTGTTGGACATGACGGCCAGCGGCGAGTCGTTGCCCATCGAGCCAACGGCTTCTTCGCCTGCCTGCGCCATCGGCGCCATCAGGAACTTGAGGTCTTCCTGCGTGTAGCCGAACGCCTGCTGGCGATCGAGCAGCGCAGCCGCTTCGCGGCGCTCCGTGACGACGTCTTCCGCGTTCGGCTCGATTTCGTCGAGCTTGATGCGCACGGCATCGATCCAGCTCTTGTACGGCTTGGCGTTCGCGAGGTTGTCCTTCAGTTCCTTGTCGTCGATGATGCGGCCGTGCTCCATGTCGATCAGGAACATCTTGCCCGGCTGCAGACGCCACTTCTTGACGATCTTCGATTCGGGAATGAGCAGCGTGCCCGCTTCCGACGCCATGATGACGAGGTCGTCGTCGGTGACGATATAGCGCGCCGGACGCAGACCGTTACGGTCGAGCGTCGCGCCGATCTGGCGGCCGTCGGTGAACGCGATCGCAGCGGGACCGTCCCACGGCTCCATCATCGCGGCGTGGTATTCGTAGAACGCGCGGCGGTTGTCGTCCATCAGCGTGTGCTGTTCCCATGCTTCGGGAATCATCATCATCACCGCGTGGACGAGCGGGTAGCCGGCCATCACGAGCAGTTCGAGACAGTTGTCGAACGATGCCGTGTCCGATTGGCCCGGATAGATCAGCGGCCACAGCTTCGGCAGGTCGTCGCCGAGCACGTGCGAGGCGATCGCGCCCGTACGCGCGTTCAGCCAGTTGACGTTGCCCTTTACCGTGTTGATTTCGCCGTTGTGGGCGATCATCCGGTACGGGTGAGCCAGTTCCCACGCCGGGAACGTGTTGGTCGAGAAGCGCTGGTGCACGAGCGCGAGCGCCGACACGACGCGCTCGTCCTGCAGGTCGCGGTAGTACACGCCGACCTGGCCCGCCAGCAGCAGCCCCTTGTAGACGACCGTGCGCGCCGACATCGACGGCACGAAGTATTCCTTGCCGTGCTTGAGCTTGAGCGCCTGGATGCGGTGGCTCGCCGTCTTGCGGATCACGTACAGCTTCCGCTCTAGCGCGTCCGTCACCATGATGTCCTTGCCGCGTCCGATGAAGATCTGGCGGATCAGCGGCTCGCTCGCCTTCACAGTCGGCGAAATGGGCATGTTGTGGTCGGCGGGCACGTCGCGCCAGCCGAGCACGACCTGGCCTTCGGCCTTCACCGTGCGCTCCAGTTCCTGTTCGCAGGCGAGACGCGACGCGTGTTCCTTCGGCAAGAAGATCATGCCGACGCCATATTCGCCCTCGGGCGGCAGCGTCACGCCCTGCTTGGCCATTTCCTCGCGGTAGAACGAGTCCGGAATCTGGATCAGGATGCCCGCGCCGTCGCCCATCAGCGGATCGGCGCCGACAGCGCCCCGGTGATCGAGGTTTTCCAGGATCTTCAGGCCCTGCTGGATGATTTCGTGGCTTTTCTTGCCCTTGATATGCGCAACGAAGCCGACGCCGCATGCGTCGTGCTCGTTTGCGGGGTCATATAGACCTTGCGCGGCGGGAACCGTGGAAAGCGGCTGCTGATGGTCGTTCATGGGGACACCGTCTGTCAGGGGCCGTGGGGCCGTTGAACCATTTTGTTTTTGCCCGCGGTGCGGACTTCGACCGCGCGGGCGGCCGCGGACGCGCGATATTGCAGTTGCACATCGGGACGCCGGAAATCGGAATATACGCGACGAATCAAAGGAATAGCAAACAAAATCTGATGTTCAGACCCCTATTATCAATGTGGTGCATTTTTATCCCCATTAATCGGTGCCACATCAAAATAGGGCAAAAGAAAACGGCATTCGCAGATGCCGTTCGCTTTCTACTTTCACCAGCAAACCATTGAGCACAAAGGCTTTATTGGGTTTGCGGCGTCTCCCGGACCTTGCGCGGCCGGCCCCTTGGCAATGGCGAGACCCGCCGGTTCGCCGCCCGCGCCGCCCACTCCCGATACGAGTCGCTACCAAGCACCCAGCCCTTCAACGTGGCCTGCTGAAGCTGGCTGGCTTCGCGTTCGTCGAGCGGTTGCTCGCACAATTCGCGGTACGCGCGCTGCCGTTCGAACGGCGTATTGCCCAGTGACCAGTACAAACGATGATCGGTGATCAAACTGTCTAAGGTCAGGCCGATGTGATGCCGATAACTGGACCATCGGTAGTCTTCCGGTGCACTCGCCAGCTCGTTACGCACCGGCGACATTTCGACCACGCGGCTCGCGAGCAGGAAGTACTTCTCGCCTTCGATCACCGTCGCGCGATAGCGGCCTTCCCACAACGTGCCGCGCCGCGAGTAACGGCGATTGAAGTGCGCGACGTAACGCCGGCCGACGGCCTGCATCGCTTTGGGCAGGCTCGATTCGTCGGTGGGCGTGACGAGCAGTTGCACCGCGCCGGGCATCAGCGCGTATGCATGAACGGATAGGTGGTGATCGCGCGAAGCCGCCTTCAGGCAATCGATGAACAGTTCGTAATCCTGGTCGTCCACGAATGCGGGCTGCTGGTCGAGTCCGCGCAGGATCACGTGTTGCGGCTGGTCGGGGACATAAAGACGTGCAAGCCGTGCCATGCTGGATTATCCAAAGTCGCGTTGGTACATACCCGAAGGTCCGAAAAACTGCGTCGGCGCGGCCTCACGCGCCAAGCGGGTCTGCCGGAAAACGGCATAAAGCCTAGGCAGAACGCTCTAGCCGGCGCGTATGGTTTGTTTGAAACGTTGTGGTCATAATTGGCGGGCCTTTTTTGGAGGAGCACAAATGAAATTAAAACAGGCCTTGGGGGTCGCGGCACTCGCTTGCATAACAACCACAGCGCACGCGCAATCGGCCGGCAGCATCTACGTTACAACAGGGTGGTTCCATCTCGCGCCTCAATCCAGTAGTCAGCCGTTGAGAGAGACAAACGTAAATGGCACGCCCGTCAACATCACCGTGCCGAACACGGGTGCCTCGGCCGGCGACGGCGATACCATCGGCTTCACGGCGGGCTACTTCGTCACCGACCATATCGCCACGCAGTTCGACTTCGGCATACCTCCGCAATTCGACCTGAAGGGCACCGGCTCGTTTCAGCAGTACGGCAAGATCGGCTCGGCAAAGCAGTGGAGCCCAACGCTGCTGCTGAAGTACTACTTCAACCAGCCGCAAGCGAAGTTCCGCCCGTATCTCGGCATTGGGGTAAGCCGCATCTGGTTCACCGACGAGCACATCACGAACGGCACGTTCCAGAACAACGTACTTCATGGTCCGACCACGGTGACGACGGATAGTTCGTGGGAGCCCGTGTTTAATGCCGGCTTCACGTACGCGTTCACCGACCACTGGTTCGCGGGCTTCTCGATCTCGTATCTGCCGCTCTCGACGACCGCCAAGCTGAACACCCAGGCGCAGACGCCGATCGGTACCGTCAACGTGCAATCGGAAACGAAGATTCGTCTAAACCCGATCGTCACGTACGTGAACCTCGGCTACCGGTTCTAACACAACAGGGTAGACGAGTTTTTCGGGCTTGAACAACGCCGATGTGCAAAAGCGCGTCGGCGTTGTCCATGCATTCACGATACCTGTATGTGCATGCCTTCGTCTCCGACGTATCGCGACATCATTCCTGCCATACACGCCGCCCGGCGCAGTCGGCCGTTGTAAATTTGACTGAAACGTGCACGCCGGCGGTGCAATTTCTGCCGCATGCGACATGCATCGGTCCAGCGGGAACGGCGGTGCGAATCATGTCGCCGGGCAGGCATCGAAGTTGCATCAGAGGAAACTTCCCGCGCTGTGTTGCGGGGATATTCAACTACCCTCATCGACGGAGCGACCATGACTGCACTTCCTAACACGCGAGATGCCCTGGGCGAATCCTGGACCACGGCTGGCCGTCGTGCGCGGCGCATTGCGCGCCACAGTCGACACGCGGCTGAAGATATTGCAAGCGAACTGCGCACATTGATGAACGAACTCGAGAACACGCTCGGAGACGGCACGCAAGCCGACGCCGCGGTGCTACGCACGCAGATGCGCAAGCGTCTCGACGAAGCGCGCACGCGTCTGAACGACACGCGCGATGCGATGCGCGAGCGCGCCGAAGCGGCATTGCACGATGCCGACGATTACGTGCATGAAAATCCGTGGCGGACGATTGCCATTGTCGGTGGCGTTGCGCTGATCGCGGGCGCCTTGATTGCGCGAGGCGGTTCACGCTGACGCACGCGGCGTCGGGTTGGGCGAGCGGCCAGCCGGCGACGGCTGGACCTCGGATCGCTGCGTAGGACGGGCGCGGCGCGTGTTTGCGCGCCGCTTCCTTAGTTGTGTCGAACCGAGCGTCGGACCGCTTGTGCGCGGTTGCGCCGTTGCGCCGTTGCGCAGACTGTTGACGTCGCGGGTTGTGCGGTTTAGCGGTGGGATCTACCGCGCATCACCGCATCAATCGCCATCGACGATAAACAGCCGCTGGTATTCCTTCGACGCGTAGCGGTCCGTCATGCCCGCGATGTAATGCGCAATGAGGCGTGGCTGCTTCGCTGCGTCTGTCGTCTGGTAAGCGGGCGGCAGCAGGCGAGGATCGTTGATGAACGCGTCGAACAAACCGGCGATCACGCGCTGTGCCTTGTTCGCCATGCGCATCACGCGATAGTGGCGGTACAGGTTCTTGAACAGAAACCGCTTGAGTTCCGTCGCTTGCGCAGCGACAGCCGCGCTGTGCGCGACAAGCGGTGGCGCGCGGCGCACGTCGTCCAGCGACGCGGGCGCATGCCGCGCAATATTGCGCGTGGTCGTGTCGATCAGATCGACGATCAGCGTGTTGATGATTCGCCGCACAGTCTCGTGAATCAGCCGACGTCCCTCGATCTGCGGATAGTCGCGCCGCGCAGCGTCGTAATGCCTGTGCCATAGCTCGACTTCGGCGAGCTGATCGATCGTGAGCAATCCCGAGCGCAACCCGTCGTCCACGTCGTGATTGTTGTACGCGATTTCGTCGGCGAGATTGGCGATCTGTGCTTCGATCGACGGTTGCCGCCCTTGCAAAAAGCGCTCGCCGAGTTCGCCGAGACGTCGCGCGTTTTCGCGCGAGCAATGCTTGAGGATGCCTTCGCGCGTTTCGAAGCAAAGATTCAGGCCGTCGAAAGCGCCGTAATGCTCTTCGAGATCGTCGACAACGGAGAGACTTTGCAGATTGTGCTCGAAGCCGCCGTAGTCGCGCATGCATTCATTGAGCGCATCCTGCCCTGCATGGCCGAACGGCGTGTGCCCGAGATCGTGCGCCAGCGAAATCGCTTCGACGAGATCTTCGTTCACGCGCAGATTGCGCGCGACGGACCGCGCGATCTGTGCGACTTCGAGACTGTGGGTGAGCCGTGTGCGGAACAGATCGCCCTCGTGATTCACGAAGACCTGTGTCTTGTACTCGAGCCTTCGGAAAGCGGTCGAATGGACGATGCGGTCGCGATCGCGCTGAAATTCGGTGCGCGCGCTTGGCGGCGCTTCGTGATGGCGCCGGCCACGCGATTGCGAAGAATGCGCAGCGTACGGCGCGAGGTGTGCTTCGAGCGCGGCGATGGTGGGCAGCGATACGACGCCTGTAGCGGGCGTCACAGAAGCGGCGTCGAGTGATTCGCTCAGATGGTCGCTGCGTATTTCACTCACCGATATCTCCGAATCAGATGCGACGGCCGCTGTGTGCTGTGCCGGGCCGCTTCGCTTCGCGTCAGGTGCCGACGCTGGCGTCGAGGGTTTCGAGCACCGCCTCGTCGGGGGCGCGGGTGATCAGTGTGTCGCCGAAACGCTTCAGCAGGATGAACTTGATTTCGCCCGCTTCCGCCTTCTTGTCGACGCGCATCAGATCCACGTAACGCGCCGCGCCGAGCGTAGGCGCCTGAGTAGGCAGATGCGCAGCCTCGATGACGGCAACGAGCCGCTTGCGCGCGGCTTCATCCAGATGGCCGAGCCGTACGGACAGGTCCGCCGCCATCACCATCCCGCAGCCCACCGCTTCGCCGTGCAGCCACTCGCCATAGCCGAGCCCCGCTTCGATCGCGTGACCGAACGTATGGCCAAAGTTGAGGATTGCGCGCAGACCGCCTTCGCGTTCGTCCTTGGCCACCACGGAAGCCTTGATCTCGCACGACCGCTTGACCGCTTCGGCGAGCGCTTGCGGATCGCAGCGGTTGAGCGCTTCGATGTTCGCTTCGATCCAGTCGAAAAACGTTGCGTCGGCAATCGCGCCCGTCTTGATGACTTCCGCAATCCCCGCCGCCAGTTCGCGCGGCGGCAGCGTTCGCAGCGCGCCGATATCGGCGATCACCGCTTGCGGCTGGTAGAACGCGCCGATCATGTTCTTGCCGAGCGGATGGTTGATGCCCGTCTTGCCGCCAACCGACGAATCGACCTGCGACAACAGCGTGGTCGGCACCTGGATGAACGGCACGCCGCGCATGTAGCAGGCGGCTGCGAAACCCGTCATGTCGCCGATTACGCCGCCGCCGAGCGCGATCAGCGTGGTCTTGCGATCGGCCCGCGCGCCCAGCAGCGCGTCGAAGATCAGATTCAGCGTTTCCCAATTCTTGTGCGCCTCGCCGTCGGGCAGCACGACCGTCGTCACGTCCTTGCCGAGCGGCGAGAGCGCCTTGCGCAAGGTGTCGCCGTACAAGGGATCGACTGTCGTGTTGGTGACGATCGTCACCGACGCGCCGCGAATATGCGGCGCGAACAACTCGCTTTTGCCGATCAGATCGGCGCCGATATGAATGGGATAGGCGCGTTCGCCCAGTTCGACGTTGACGGTAATCATGGAAGTCATCTCGTCATTATGACGCAGTCGGCCTGGCGACGCCCGCCATCTCGAGTTGCATCAGCACCATGTTGACGAGCCCGTTGACGGACGGACGGCCCGTTTCGATCACAAAATGGGCGCACTCGCGATAGAGCGGATCACGCACTTCGTAGAGCGCTTCGAGGCGCCCTTTCGGGTCCTCGGTCTGCAGAAGCGGCCGGTTCTTGTCGCGGCGCGTGCGGAGCCAGAGATCGTGCGGATTGGCGCGCAGATAGACGACGATGCCGTGCGCGCGCAACGCGTCGCGGTTTTCCGGGCGCAAAACCGCGCCGCCGCCCGTGGCGAGCACGATGCTTTCGCGCCCGGTGAGCTCGGCGATCACTTGCGCCTCGCGGTCGCGAAAGCCCGCTTCGCCTTCGAGTTCGAAGATCACCGGGATGCGCGCACCCGTGCGCGCCTCGATTTCATGATCGGAGTCGAAGAACGGGCGATCCAGCCGGCGCGCCACGGCCCGGCCCACGGTGGTCTTGCCTGCCCCCATGAGCCCTACAAAAAAAACGTTGGCGTGTGCGTCCCGCGGTTGCAACTTATCCTCTGGCTAATCCGGTGTAGTTCGTGCGGCAGCTTACTGGCAAAGCGCCTGCCTTGTCGAGCCTGATGGCCGGCGCGGCTGCCGCCGATCATGCTTTCGGCCCGCGCCCATGGCGCTTTCCCGACGATCCGTCAATTTGTCTGCACAACCCTCGGCGTAATGAAAACGACGAGTTCGCTGGTCAGATCGCGGTGGGCGCGATGCCGAAAAAGCGCGCCCAAAAGCGGAATTTTGCCCAGGAGCGGCACGCGCGTCATATCATCGCGGTCGTCCGACTCGTAGATTCCGCCAATCGACACCGTTCCGCCGTCCTCCACCTCGACGCGCGTCTGCACATGTTTGGTGTTGATGGCGCGCCCCGACGCCGTCTGCTCGCCGACACTGTCCTTCGCGACGTCGAGGTCCAGCACGACCCGGCCGTCCGGCGTGATTTGCGGCTCGACCTCCAGTTTGAGGCTGGCGCGGCGAAACTGCACGCCCGACACGCCCTGCCCGACTTTCGCCTGATACGGCAGCTCGGTGCCTTGCTCGACGATCGCCTTCATCCGGTCCGCCGTCACCACGCGCGGACTGGACACGATCCTCCCGAGCCCTTCCGCTTCGAGTGCGCTCAGCTCGATGTTCACCAGGCGCGTCGCCTGCGCGGCGAACAGCGTGAAGCCCGCCGTGGCCGCGTCGAAGCCGGAAATTGGCCGCGCCGACAGATCGAAGATCGCGCCGTCCTTGCCGCCGACGACGCCCGTCGCCTTGCCGTCCTCGTTCGTGGCGAGCATCGACAGCTTCACGCCGAGATTGCGCGAAAAGCCCTTCTCCGCTTCGACGATGCGCGCCTCGATCAGCACCTGACGCGTCGGCCGGTCGAGCGATGCGATCAGTTCCGCGATCTGCGCGAGGCGCGCGTCGAGATCGGTGACGAACAGCAGATTGGTGCGCGGGTCGGCCATCGCGGCGCCGCGCTTGGACAACACGCGCTGATTGCCCGATCCCGTCAGCAGCTTGCGCAGCTCTTCGGCATGCGCGTAGTGCAGCTCGAAGGTGCGGCTCGCGAGCGGCTCGAGTTCGGCGGCACGGGCGTGCGCTTCGAAGCGCTGACGCTCGCGCGCCGCCAGTTCGGACAACGGCGCCACCCAGATCACATTGCTGCGCTGTTCCATCGCGAGGCCGTTGACGTCGAGCAGCGTATCGAACGCGGCGCGCCACGGTACGTTGTCCAGATGCAGGGTGACCGCGCCGCGCGCCTTGTCGCTGGCGACGATATTCAGGCCGGTGAACTTCGCGAACGCACCGAGCACGGCCCCCAGTTCGGCGTGCTGGAAATGCAGCGTGATCGGCCTGTCGGCGGGAATCGACGGCGAAGCGTTCGTGCTCAGACGCGCGGCGGGTGCGAGCGGGACGGGCGGGCCTTCGAGCGGCTCCGTGCGCGCTTCGCCCTCGCGTTTCGGCTCGGCTTCGTCGCGTGCGGTGGAAGACGGTTGTGCCGCATCCGGCGATGCGTCCGCCTCGCGCCCCGGCGCGCCGGCTTCGTCAGTTGCATCCGGCGTGAACGGATTGGCGACGTCAGTCGTAACCACGCGCGGCAACGGCGGCATGCCGGCGGGCGTAAGCGCGTCGTCGAACGGCATGTCGGCGGGAAGCGGTGGCAGCGATGCGCGCGCCGCCATGGCGACGAAAGCCGCACACACGAGCATCGAACGCATGACGTTGAGCCGCATCATTCGACGGCCTCCGCGAGCGTCAGCGAATACACGCTGCCATCGCGCTTTGCAAGCGTGAGGGCGCGTGCGTCGACATGCGCAACCCGCTCGTCGCCCCACTGCTGTCCTGGTTCGAGCGTCTCTGCGTTGTCGCCCGCTTCGATCAGCGCGAGACCGCGCAGGCGGTCGGCCAGAAGCCCGACCAGCCGCATCGACGACAAGGCGTTCTCCATGGTCGACGCAAACGCCGCAGGTTGAAACGGATCGTAGAACACGATCGCTTCGTCGGGATCGAACGCGTCAGGATCATCACGCACCGTTCGATGCGCGGCATTCCGCACGGGATGAACCGCACTGAACGAATGCAGCGTCGCGTTGAATGACAAGGCCTCGCCCTGACGCTTGAGCGTCACTTCTTCAGGCACAACGAGAACCGGCAAACTCGCAGGCCCTTCGAAAAAATCGACGACATGATCGAAGTCGGCTTGAGCCGTGATACGCAGCGGACGCATGGCGTCGAGTCCGCTGCCAGTGACGACGCCCGGCTCGATTACGAGCAACGTCACGTCGTTGCGTGCCGCGAGCTGCGAAATCACGCGTATGTCGTCGGCCGAAGTCCAGTTCAAAGGCATCGGCGCGACGCTCGCCGCCTGACGCAATGCAGGCAGCTGCGCGACGGCCGCTTCGGCTTCGCCCAGTTTGCGTTGCGCCGCCGATAACATTTCGTGGCTCGCCTGCACGCCGCTCATATCCGTGGCGAGCCATGCATTCGCGCCGAGCACGAAAGCAGCGACAGTGATGCACAATGCGACGGCCCAGCGTCGTCGCGCGCTCCATGGTTCGAGCGGCACGCGCAGACGCTCGACGAGAGTATGTCCGAAGCGCTCGCGCGACGCCGGCATGCCGATGCGGCCAGCAATAGTCGTGTTCATTGCTTCCCTCTCGTGTTCTGATGCGCCGCTGCCGGCGCCCGGGGTTTTTCAGGCGGCCCGTCCCATTTCAGATGTGCTTTGATTTCGAACGCCGTCGATGCCTCCGTCGCGCCCGTCGCGCGATGCACGTCGCTCAAGTCCGAATCCTTCACGCCTTTCAACGCGGCGAGGCGGTTCAGCCACGCCGCCGACGCTGCATGATCGGAAGACACGGCAAGCAGTTCCGTATCGCGCTCACGTTGCCGCAACTGCCTGACGACGACAGCCTCGGACGACTCCCGGCTCAACGCATCGAGCAGATCGAGCAAATGCATGAGCGGTTCGGAAAGCGTCACGGCGCGCTCGCTCCTCAGGCGCTCGTCGCGTGCCTCACCGACAAGTCGTGTGTGCTCGGCAAGCGGCGGCGCGAGCACAACAAGGCGTTGCTTGATCGCCGCGCGCTCTCTGTCGACATGCACCCGCTCGAACGTCTGCCACGCCATCAACAACGCGACAGCGGCGCAACCACACAGCGTCGCACTCGTTCATTCGACATAGCGGCGCCGGCGCGCGAGCCGCGCATCGCGCTGCCGGTGCGGCAACAGATTGAAACCGTGGGCGAAGGTCATTGCGTAATGCCCCGCAATGCAAGACCGAACACAACCGCGAACGAAGGCTCATGCAACAGATCCGAGTCGGGGATCACGTTGCCGTCGCTGAGCGGAGAACAGTCGAACGGCAACACGGAACAGCCCAGCACATCACCGATATCGGCAAGCGAAAAGCACACGCCTTCGAGCAATTCGATTTCGCCGCCCACCAGCGCGCAGACGTTCAGGTTGTTTTCCGCGAGATCCCGCAACGCGTCGGCGACGCACGAATATTCGGGCGATGGATAACGGATTTCTTCCGCGATCGTTTCCTCTTCGATGCGCCAGCCGTACACGCCATCGCTGCCGATCCAGATCGCCGCATACGGTTCGTGCAGTTCGAGTTCGAAGGTCGCCGCGTGACGCAGCGCGCGCAACGCCGCATGCGGCTCGACGTCGACCGTTGCAGCGTCACGCCCGCCATCGCCGCGCTTTCGATGCGCGCTTCGAGATGTTCGCGCGCCGTCGCGGCAATCGACACCGTGCGAAGATGCGGCGTCGACTCGTCGACATGCCAGTCGACGGCGAGCGCATGACGTTCGATGCCCGCGACGCGCTCGGCTTCCATCAGCACCGTAGGCTCGATCGACGCAGCCGAACCATGCGGGCCGCTCACGTGATTGACAGGCAGATGCGCCGTGAACGTCGCGGAACCCGGAATCGCCATTGCGCAACGCAGTGCCGCCGACATGCATTGCTGAGGCACATGGCAGAATGCCTCGGACAACGCGCGCGCCACCGCTTGCCGGTCGACGATCTCCGCGCCTGCCATCGCGCCCGGCGCGAGCGGCTCCAAAGCCACGCATTCGATGCGCACGGGCCCTATCTTTCGCGCGCTGCTGCTCAGCGCCACGACCCTCACCGCTTGCGCGCCGACATCGATGCCGACTGCCTGACGCCGCATCGCCATTCGTAACGAGTGTTTCAACGCCATTCCTTCCTCCCTCAGATACCAACGGAAACTGAAGGCCCGCGGCATCCAGAGAACGCGGGCAACGGAAGGCATTCTGCTCAGCGCGACACACAAGCGAAATTCAGCCGAATGGCTAATGGTCGGGTAACTGATATCGGGCGACAATCAAAGGCACTACAGTGTTCTCATAGCCGTGCGATTGCGTCGGCCGTAAGCACGCCGAAAGCTGCCGGGCCGGGCGGCTATAATCGCGGGACCGTTTTCTGGTTTTCATATGCAATCCACGACTCCTACGTCTCCGCCTCCAGCACCGCAGAAGCGCAAGCGTCCGCTCTGGCTGAAGATCATCCTTGGCTTCGTCGGGCTGATCTTCGCCGGGATACTCTGCGTCCTGCTCGTGCTGGGTTACGCGCTGGTCGTCGCCACGCCCAATCTACCTTCGCTCGACGCGTTGACCGACTATCGTCCGAAGGTGCCGCTGCGCATCTACACCGCAGATCACGTGCTGATCGGCGAATTCGGCGAAGAGCGGCGCGACATCGTGCACATGCGCGAGGTGCCGGACAATCTCAAGAAGGCAGTGCTCGCCATCGAAGACGCGCGCTTTTACGATCACGGCGGCGTCGATCTGATGGGTATCGCACGCGCCGGCGTGGTCGCGCTCACGAACGGCCACGCAACGCAGGGCGCAAGCACGATCACGATGCAGGTTGCGCGCAACTTCTTCCTGTCCAGCGAAAAGACCTACACGCGCAAGATCTACGAGATGCTGCTCGCGTACAAGATCGAATCGAAGCTGAGCAAAGATCAGATTCTCGAGGTGTACATGAATCAGATCTATCTCGGCCAGCGTGCGTACGGCTTCGCGAGCGCGGCGCGCGTGTACTTCGGCAAGGACCTGAAAGACCTGTCGCTGGCCGAATGCGCGATGCTCGCCGGTCTGCCGAAAGCGCCGTCCGCGTATAACCCGGTGGTGAATCCGAAGCGCGCGAAAGTGCGTCAGGAATACATCCTTCAGCGCATGCTGGAGTTGGGCTATATCACGCAGGACCAGTACGACACGGCGAGCCGCCAGCCGCTCATCGTGAAGGGCGCGGGCAAGGAGTTCAGCGTGCACGCGGAGTACGTCGCGGAAATGGTGCGGCAGATGATGTACGCGCAGTACCGCGAAGAGGCGTACACGCGCGGCCTGAACGTCGTGACGACCATCGATTCCGCCGATCAGGACGCCGCATACCGGGCGCTGCGCAAAGGCTTGATGGACTACGAACGGCGTCACGGCTATCGCGGTCCGGAAGCATTCATCGATTTGCCCACCGACGCGGACGAACGCGAGCAGGCGATCGACGACGCATTGCTCGAACATCCCGACAACGGCGAAATCATCGCGGCCGTGGTGACGTCGGCCAGCCCGAAGCAGGTGCAGGCGACGCTGATCGACGGCAACGCCGTGACGATCCAGGGCGACGGGCTGCGCTATGCAACATTCGCACTGAGCGCGCGCGCGCAGCCGAACCAGCGCGTGCGGCCGGGCGCGATCATCCGCATCGTGAAGAACGACGACGGCAACTGGTCGATCACGCAGTTGCCGCAGATCGAAGGAGCGTTCGTATCCGTCGTACCGCAGGATGGCGCGATCCGCGCGCTGGTTGGTGGCTTCGACTTCAACAAGAACAAGTTCAATCACGTGACGCAGGCATGGCGTCAGCCGGGTTCGAGCTTCAAGCCGTTCATCTATTCGGCGTCGCTCGAAAAGGGTTTGGGACCGGCAACCGTCATCAACGACGCGCCGCTCTTCTTCAGCGCAGCTGAAACGGGCGGCCAGGCGTGGGAGCCGAAGAACTACGGAGGCGGCTTCGATGGCCCGATGTCGATGCGCACCGCGCTGCAGAAGTCGAAGAACCTCGTGTCGATCCGCATCCTCAACCACATCGGCACGAAGTACGCGCAGCAGTACATTACGCGCTTCGGTTTCGATGCGGAACGTCACCCCGCGTATCTGCCGATGGCGCTCGGTGCAGGCCTCGTCACGCCGCTGCAGATGGCGGCTGGCTACTCGGTGTTCGCGAATGGCGGTTATCGCGTGAATTCGTACCTGATCGCCGAAGTCACTGATCAGCGCGGCGTGGTGGTCGCGCATGCGGACCCGCTCGTCGCGGGCAGCAACGCGCCGCACGCAATCGAGTCGCGCAACGCGTACGTGATGAACAGCCTGCTGACGAGCGTCGCGCAGCGCGGCACGGGCGCGAAGTCGAACGTTCTGAAGCGCACCGACCTCGCGGGCAAGACGGGCACCACCAACGACTCGCGCGACGCGTGGTTCGCCGGTTATCAGCACACGCTTTGCGCGATCGCGTGGATGGGTTACGACAGCCCGCGCAGTCTCGGCGACAAGGAAACGGGCGGCGGGCTCGCGCTGCCCGTGTGGATCGACTACATGGGACGCGCGCTCAAGGGCGTGCCCGAGTACAAGATGCCGATGCCGGAAGACGTAGTATCGATCAGCGACGAGTTGTATTTCGACGACTTCACGCCGGGCAATGGCTTCGTGTCGACGGTCGGGGTGACGCTGCCGCCGCCGGAAGCGAGCGGCGCGGCAAGCGGTGCGCCGGCCCAGGTCGGCGCGCAGGAGAAAGAGGACATCATGAACCTGTTCAAAGGTCACTAAGTCCGGGTTGCCGGTGAGAAAAAGCCGCCGCGTATCGAACGCGGCGGCTTTTTTCATTTTCGGCAAACGTGCATCGGCTTCACACGCGCCGACATGAAATGCTCAGGGCGCGATCTGGACGTCTGCGCCTGCCTGCTGCGTCGCGTATTCGGACAGCGCCGCGTAGAACTCGGTGCCATTGCGCGTGTCGCGCCACGCGCCGTCGACAAAACGGAAGTGGTATCCGCCCGACTTTGCGGCGATCCATATCTCCTGCATCGGCGGCTGAAGATTCACGATGATCTTCGTGCCGTTCTCGAATTCGAGCGTCAGCACGTTGCCGCTGCGCTCGAATTCGACATCGGCGTCCGTATCGTCGAGCGAGCGTTCGATGGCTGCCAGTACAGCCTCGGCGCGGGTCAGGTATTCACTGTCGGACATGCTAAACTCCAGCGATTAATTATTCAGGGACAGTCATGCGAGTCGTTTTCCGGACGAGCGCCACGGCCACGATTCTAGCGACTGTGGCTATTGTCGCAGGTGTCGCGCTCAGCGGTTGCGGACAACGCGGTTCGCTTTATCTGCCTACCGTTCCGCCTCTTCCGGCCAAACCGAACGAACAGACCCAGCCGCCCTCGCCCGATGAAGTGAAACCCGGCGCCGAATCCGCTCAAGGTTCCGTTCCGGATACGTCGGGCACGCCGTTGTCCCTGTCGCCCGATTCCGAACTGCGCACTGCGCCGACGTCGAACGCACCCGCCCAACCGGCGTCAGGCGCGTCCGAAGCTCAATAAGACTGCCGTATGACTCAATCCGCTTTTGCCTACGTCGACGGCGCGCTGCACGCTGAAGGCGTGTCCGCCGTGTCGCTTGCCGAGCAGTTCGGCACGCCGCTCTATGTCTACTCGCGCGCCGCGCTAACCGAGGCGTGGCATGCCTACGCCGACGCATGCGCCGGCCGGCACGCAACCGTGCACGTCGCCGTCAAGGCGAACAGCAACCTCGGCGTGCTCAACCTGTTCGCGCGCATGGGCGCGGGCTTCGACATCGTGTCGAGCGGCGAGCTGGCGCGCGTGCTCGCGGCAGGCGGCAAAGCGGAAAACACCGTGTTCTCGGGCGTCGGCAAGAGCGTCGCGGAAATGCGCGAAGGGCTCACGGCGGGCGTGAAATGCTTCAACGTCGAATCGATTCCCGAACTCGACCGCCTCAACGCGGTTGCGGGCGAAATGGGCAAGAAGGCACCCGTGTCGCTGCGCGTGAATCCTGACGTCGATGCAAAGACACATCCGTATATTTCGACGGGCCTCAAGTCGAACAAGTTCGGCGTTGCATTCGACGAAGCGCGTGCCACGTATCGCGCCGCCGCTGCGATGAAGCACCTCGACGTGGTCGGCATCGACTGCCATATCGGTTCGCAGATCACGGAAGTCGCGCCGTATCTCGACGCCGTCGACAAACTGCTCGAACTCGTCGAGCAGATCGAAGCGGACGGTGTGAAGATCAAGCATATCGACGTGGGTGGTGGCCTCGGCATCACGTACGACGACGAGACACCGCCGGATATCGGCGATTTCGTGCGCACGTTGCTCGACCGGATCGAAGCGCGCGGGCATGGCCATCGCGAGGTGTATTTCGAGCCGGGCCGCTCGCTCGTCGGCAACGCGGGCATGCTGCTCACGCGTGTCGAGTTTCTGAAGCCGGGTGCAGAGAAGAACTTTGCGATTGTCGACGCAGCAATGAACGACCTCGCGCGCCCCGCGATGTACGAGGCTTATCACGCGATCGAACCCGTCGTGCAGCGCGCAGGCGACAAGCATGTCTATGACGTCGTCGGTCCCGTGTGTGAAAGCGGCGACTGGCTCGGACGCGAACGCAAACTCGCCGTCGAGCCGGGCGATCTGCTCGCGATCCGTTCCGCAGGCGCCTACGGTTTCGCGATGAGCTCGAACTACAACACGCGTGCGCGCGCAGCCGAAGTGATGGTCGACGGCGACAAGGCGTACATCGTGCGCAAGCGCGAAGAAGTGAAAGATCTGTTCGCGGGCGAGACGGTTCTGCCGGGATAACGCTGAAGTAACACCGCGCGTTTCGGACGCTCAAAGCAAAAAGGCGATGCCGCTCACAGCGCATCGCCTTTTTTGTCGCCGCCAGCTTCGGACGAATCAGGTTTTCGCCCTTTGCCTGATTCTGTCGCGCGCCCAAACCAGCACACGCCAGCCCAGCAACGCGATCACGATCGCGCCGTAAATCTTCGGCAAGATCAGATCGTGCTTGCCCGCCTTCATCCACCAGAAATGCAGGATCGCGAGCGCTGCGATCGGGTAGATGGCGCGGTGCAGCGTCTGCCAGCGTCGGCCGAGTTTGCGCACCATCGCTTTCGGCGACGTGATGGCAAGCGGTAACAACAGCACGAACGCCGCGAAGCCGACCGTGATGAACGGCCGCTTGCCGATGTCCTTCACGATCGCGGCAATATCGAACCACTTGTCGAACCAGAAGTACGTCGTGAAATGCAGCGCGGCGTAGAAGAATGCGTAGAGGCCGAGCATCCGGCGAAAGCGCAGCAATGCGTTCCAGCCGGTCAACTTGCGCAGCGGCGTGACCGCGAGCGTGATGCAGATGAAGACCAGCGTCCACAAGCCCGTCGAGCGCGTGACGAACTCGATGGGGTTTGCGCCCAGCCCGCCCGTGAAGCCGAGCAGGACGAGCCGCGCAAGCGGATACAGCGCCGCGACGAACACCGCAATCTTCGCGGGCACGATCCAGCGGCTGGCGTTCCAGCGGCTGGCATTGGCGCTCGTGCTGGCTTTTCGCGTCGGACGCACGGTGTTCGTGGCGTTGCTGGCGGTCGCGGTTTGGGTCGTATCGGTTGCCATGCGCGCCGTCATCAAAAGTTCTTCTTCAGGTCCATGCCCTGATACATCGACGCGACCAGATCGCCATAACCGTTGTACATCAGCGTGTTCCGCTTGGGCGTGAAGATGCCGTCACCAATGCGCCGTTCAGTCGCCTGGCTCCAGCGCGGATGGTCGACGTTCGGGTTCACGTTCGAATAGAAGCCGTACTCGCTCGGCGCGTAGGTGTTCCAGCTGGTCGGCGGCTGCTTGTCGACGAAGCGGATTTTCACCAGCGACTTCGCGCTCTTGAAGCCGTATTTCCACGGCACGACGATGCGCACGGGCGCGCCGTTCTGATTCGGCAGCACCTGACCGTAGACGCCCATCGTCAGCAGGGTCAGCGGATTCATCGCTTCGTCCATCCGCAGGCCTTCGGAATACGGCCACTCGAGAATCGGCTCGGACAATCCAGGCATCTGCGACGGATCGGCGAGCGTGATGAACTGCACGTATTTCGCGTTCGCCGTCGGCTGCGCGCGCTTGATGACTTCCGACAGCGGAATGCCGATCCACGGAATCACCATCGACCAGCCTTCGACGCAACGCATCCGGTACACGCGCTCTTCGAGCGGCGCGAGCTTCAGCAACTCGTCGACATCGTAGACCTTCGCGTTCTTCACCTCGCCTTCGACGCTCACCTTCCACGGACGCGGCCGCAACGTCCCGGCGTTGTGCGCAGGATCGCTCTTGTCGGTGCCGAACTCGTAGAAGTTGTTGTACGTGGTGATGTCTTTGTAAGCCGTGACCTTGTCGGTGACGACGAACTTCGGATTGGTCTTCGCGCCGAGCTTCAGTGCCTTCGGGTCGGGCGACGAATATTCCGCGTACGCCTCGCCGTGGACGCCGATGAGGCCGCCGAGCGCCACCGCGCCCGCCGCCTGCAGGATACGCCGGCGATTCTCGAACACGCGCTGCGGCGTGATTTCGCTGCGCGCGATGTCGTCACCGTACAGCTGGCCTCGGCCGCTTCGCTTGATCCACATGCTGAAAACTCCTTGCCGGGCGCGTTGGCCCGATCGGTATCCATTCGACTCGCGCGTGGGAGTCACCGTTCTTCGTTCTCGGTTCTTCGTTCTGTTAACACACGCGGCGAGCGATTCTTCCATACCAGCATAAAAAAACCGCCGGTGCAGCGCACACGGCGGTTTCTGGTCGTTCCGACCCGGCGAAACTGAAACTTACAGCTTGCCGTAGCTGTGCAACCCCGACAGGAACATGTTGACACCGAGGAACGCGAAGCTCGTCACCAGCAGGCCCGTCAGCGCCCACCAAGCGGCAACCGCACCGCGCAGGCCTTTCATCAGACGCATGTGCAGCCACGCCGCGTAGTTCAGCCAGACGATCAGCGCCCAGGTTTCCTTCGGGTCCCAGCTCCAGTAGCCGCCCCACGCTTCGGCGGCCCACAGCGCGCCGAGGATCGTCGCGATCGTGAAGAACGCGAAGCCGACGGCGATCGACTTGTACATCACGTCGTCCAGCACGTCGAGCGTCGGCAGGCGGTCGGCCAGCACACCGCGTTCCTTCATCAGATACGCGACGCCAACCATCGCCGACAGCGCGAAGCTGCCATAACCGATGAAGTTCGCGGGCACGTGAATCTTCATCCACCAGCTTTGCAGCGCGGGGACGAGCGGCTGGATCTGCTGCGCGTCGCGCGAGATCGAGTACCACATCAGGAAGCCGACGGCCGCGCTGATCACCAGCAGCACGAACGCGCCGAGCG
>Ga0247692_1000061_pt1 | contig 22015 bp, 29 predicted proteins | sample CNK33_metaG_FD_183041 | JGI IMG/M metagenome (GOLD analysis project Ga0247692, IMG submission 183041) | Soil microbial communities from Purdue University Martell Research Forest, Indiana, United States - CNK33 | ecosystem: Environmental > Terrestrial > Soil > Temperate forest > Bulk soil...
GAACGAATCGTCGTCGCGCTCGATGACAGCGCGTGCGCGCAGCGTGCGCTCGGAGAGGCCGTGCGGCTGGCCAAAGAGTCGGGTGGGGTAGTGGAAGTACTGTCCGTTGTGGATCGAGGCAAGTGGCCGGTAGAAGGCGATTCGGGATACGGGCTCGACCCTGAGGTGCGCATCGCCGCGAGCGTTGCCAGCCACGTCTTCGAAGCCGCGCAGAAACTCCTGCAGGAAGCAGGCGTGCGCGGGACGGTGCGGGCAATCGACGCATATGGCGAAAACGTTCCCACAGTACTGGCGCGGGCCGCCGACGAGTGTGACGCAGACGTCATCGTCATTGGCACGCATGGAAGGCGTGGCACGCGGCGGTTTTTTCTCGGCAGTGTCGCTGAGTCGCTCGTGCGTTCAACACAGAAGCCGGTGCTGATCGTGCGGCACGATTCCAATCACCTTGCGTGATACTTCGCGGGCCACGCTTCGCACGGGTGCAAGGGCCGCGTGACTTCAGTGTGCGTCCTACGCAAACAGACCAGCGCGGCAGATGCCCCAGGCGTGGGCTTGTCATCGCCGCGCTCCCGTGTCCGTTTAGTGCGACATCAGCACCGGTACGGTCATCGATTCGAGCATCGTCCGGGTGACGCCGCCGAACACCCTTTCCCGCGCACGGGAATGCCCATACGCGCCCATGACGAGCAGATCGAAGCGCCCGTCCGATGCGCGATTGAGCAGGGTTGATCCCGTCCCTGCGCCGAAATGATCGGGCGCCGTCGAAAAGGATGCATTGACGCCGTGCCTGTCAAGCCACGCTGCGACGTCGATGCCGATGGGGACTTCCGCATTTGGCTCAGTTCGGCGCACGATGTCGACCGACACGTAGCGCGCAGCCTTGAGTAGTGGAAGCGCGTCCGCTACGGCGCGCGCCGCTTCGCGGCTGCCGTCCCAGGCGATCAGGACATTTTCGCCCAGCGATTTCACCGTGCCGGCATGAGGAATGACGAGGGCGGGACAGCCCGCATCGAGGACCACGTTGCCGACGAATTTTGGGGTTACAAACGAAGCTGCATCCTCTGGATCGTCCTGACCGAGTATTAGCAGGTCTGCGTGGCGGGCATGGAGCGTGGCCACCTCCAATGCAGGTCCGCGCGGCGCACGCCATTCGACGCTGCTGTGGCCCGCGCGCTCCGCGGCAGCGAGGAACGCATCATGCGCCCATTGCTGGCGCTCGGCCTGCTGCGCTACGAGTTCTGCGAACGGCCGGAACGGCGGCCTGAACAGATCACTGGAGACAACATACAATCCGATCAGGTGAGCATCCCAGCGCCGCGCGAGATCGAGCGACAGTGCGATCCGGGCGTGGCTGCGAAGGCTATCGTCGATATGGACGAGCAGGGTCTTGTAGCTCATGTCAGTGCCTTTTCATCGGAAGTGGAGGCTGTGGGTCCGGCGGGACTGTCGGCCGCCCGCGCCGGAATCATCAGGACCGGGCAGGACGCGCTTCGTAACACCCGTTCGGCGACACTTCCCAGCACGAGACGCCGGAACCCGCGTCGACCGTGCGTGCCCATGACGATCAGATCGGCATGCCAGTCGGCGGCCATCGCGTTGATGCGATGTGCGACGTCTTCGCCGGGCGGCGAAACTTCGACCACACGCGGCGTACCCGTCACCCTCCGCTTCTCGATGCGGGTCTTTGCATCGGACGTAATCCGCTTGCCTTCTTCCCCGAAGGCATCCCGGATGATGGACGGATCGAAACCGGGTGCGTCGTAGGCGATCACGGGCACGTCGATCACATACAGCGGCAAGAGCTGTGCGCCGTGGTCGGCAGCGAGCTTCAATGCTGCATCGAGCGCGCGCGAGGCAGTTTCGCTACCATCGAGTGCAACCAGTATGCGGCTATACATGGCATCTGTCCCAGGGTCAATGCGAGAACAGAACGGGGACTGTCATCGACCGGAGGAGCGTGCGCGTAGCACCGCCCATCACCAGTTCCCGCAAACGCGTGTGCGCGTACGCGCCCATGACGATCATGTCGCAGTCAAGGTCGGACGCCTGAGACAGCAGGACGTCTCCGACGGGCGTGTTACGTTCAGCAGCGACTTCACGGACCTCGACTTCTACATCATGACGTGCCAGCGTCAGCGCGATATCGGCCCCGGGAATGCGCGGGCAATCCGGCGCGTCCCGTTCCGCGTTGACGGTGATCAGCGTCACTTTCCTGGCGTGCGAAAGGAAGGGCAGCGCATCGTGAACCGCACGCGTCGCTTCACGGCTTCCGTCCCATGCAATCAGAATGTGCTTGCCGCATTCCGTGAACGAGCCACTTGACGGCACCACCAGCACGGGACGACCAGCCGCCATCACCAGGTTCTCGATGAACTGCTCGGCGACGAACGACTCGGGATCGTTCGGATCGGTCTGGCCCGCGACGATCAGATCGGCCAGGCGTGCATACGGCGGTATGACATCGTTCGCATAGCCGGTGATCGCGGTCCATTGTCCGTCCACCTTGGCACCTGCGAGCGCTGCGTGAAAGACACGCTTAAGGTCGGTGCATCGCTCCTGTCGTGGCTGCTCGTGCTCGATGTAGTAGCTCGCCGTGCCTCCCATGATGAACAGCGCATGGGGGTCCGGGGTGTATGTGAACAGGACGCCCGTCAGTTTCGCGTGGAAACGGTGCGCAAGCTGCAACGCCAGTTCGAGACGCGACTGCGCATGTGTGCCCGTATCCAGGTGAACGAGGATGCTTGGGTAGCTCATCGCCATGGCTCCAGATGGTGGAACGGAAGAGCGGGCGCATGCCCGCAGTGCAATGAGTCTATGAGGTGAGCCACCGCGAGGGTTGATTCAGATCAACGCTCCGGACGTCGAACGGCGGCTTGATGCACGTCAATCCATACCGGTAACGCACGACTAGATTGTGTAGGGAAGCTTCTGCGACTCCCCGACTGTGGAGCATTGATCATGACGCGGGAAACTGATGCCGTTGGACCCTTCGAATTTTGCCGCGCGGAGCTGGCAGCGCCCTTACACGTGACCGAGGTTGCCGAAGACTGGTGTCGCGATCTCAACACGTTGGCCGGCCGCGTGATTGCGCGCGATCGCGATGCCCTGCGCCGTGTCGAAACGGCGCTGTCACAGTCGGGCGACTGGTACGGACTGGTCAGTACGATCCAGTCAGCGACGCAGCACTACACAAACGAAAGCTTCTCTATATGGGGCGATGCGTGTATGCAGATGACGAGGCATCAGGCAGAACTCATGGAGGCGCTCACCTCTGGGTCCGGCGCATGGCGTGCGTTCTGCTTTTCCCCAGTGCAGAAACTGCCTGGTGTCGAGGCGCCCATCGGCAGCTTTAGTGCGTGGTTGCGCGCCTGTCAGGACGCGATCGTGCAGGGTGCTGCGCCGTCGCATGAAGAGCGTGTGGCTCAATCGCCTGTCCGTCAGGCAACTGGGACGGGAGTCTGACATGAAAACGGGACGTGTGGCTTTTGTCACGGGCGGCATGGGCGGGCTTGGGGCAGCGATCAGCAGGGCGCTGCACGATGCCGGTATCACCGTGGCCATGTCTCACTCGACGCGCAACGATCACGTTGCGACGTGGTTGATGAACGAGCGTGATCTGGGCCGTAACTTTCACGCGTACGAAGCCGATGTCGCCGATTACGATTCGTGCGAGCGTTGCGCGAAACGCGTGCTCGATGAGCTGAAGAAGGTCGATATCCTGATCAACAACGCGGGCATCACACGCGACGTGACGTTCGCCCGCATGAGCAAAGCTGAGTGGGATGCCGTGCTGCGCACCGATCTCGATGGACTGTTCAACATGTCCAAGCAGATTCTGCCCGGGATGATCGAGCGTGGCTATGGCCGTATCGTCAACGTCGGCTCGGTGAACGGTTCGCGTGGCGCGTTCGGACAGGCCAATTATTCGGCTGCGAAGTCTGGTGTGCATGGCTTCACGAAGTCGTTGGCGCTGGAAGTCGCGATGCGCGGTATCACCGTGAACACAGTGTCGCCGGGTTATCTGGCAACGGCGATGATTCAGGCCGTCCCTCACGACATCATGGAAACGAAGATTCTGCCGCAGATACCTGTTGGACGGCTCGGACGTCCCGAAGAGGTCGCAGCACTCGTGGCGTTTCTCTGCTCCGATGAAGCGGCGTTCATGACGGGCGCCAATCTCGCCGTCAACGGCGGCATGCACATGGAGTGAGTCCGGCGTCGCTATTATCGCCAGATCACCGCCACCACCGACGGAGACCGACGTGTCCGAACCTCGCAGCACGATACTCGTGGTGTATTACTCGCGCACCGGCACGACGCGTCGAATCGCGGAGATGCTGGCGGCGGAACTTGGCGCCGTTCGAACCCATCCGTGAGCAGGGTGCGAACGTGTCGCGTGCCGGTGCGCGCGGCTACCTGCGTTCACTGATCGACGCGCTGTGCCGGCGTCGGGTCAGTATCATGCCTGCGCTGCACGATTCGTCGTGCTATGAAATCGTCGTGATAGGTTCTCCTGTATGGGCAAGTCACGCTTCGGCACCCGTGCTGGCCTGGCTCACGGAGCATGGCGAACAGATCCGGCACCTTGCGCTGTTCTGCTGTCTGGGCGGCCGCGGCGCCGGGCCGGCGTTGAAGCAGTTGGCCGGCGCGGCGCGTAAAGCCCCGGTGGCAACCTGTGCGATCACGACGCATGACGTGCATGAACGTCTCGATGGCGACCTGCGTCAGAGCTTCGCGCGGAAAATCAGGCACAAGCTGGCCGCTCGGCTGGAAGTGGAATGGGGCGTGTGAAAGAGTGAAGCACGGCACGCGCCGCGCCGTATTGGACAGGGACAGGCGTCGCCGAGTCGTTCACTACGCCTGTCCCCGTACGCTAGTCAAGCGCCAGCACGACGCGCCCGTCGACGGTTCCCTCACGCAATTGCCCGAGCACCTTGTTGATGTTCTCGAGGCGGTCGCGATGGATATGCGCACGAACGCTACCTTGCGCGGCGAAATCGAGCGACTCCTGCAAATCGCGTCGTGTGCCGACAATCGATCCGCGCACCGTAATGCCATTGAGCACGGTCGAGAAGATCGGCAACGGAAAGTCGCCGGGCGGCAGGCCGTTCAACGCGACCGTTCCGCCACGCCGCACCATGCCGAGTGCCTGTGCAAAGGCGCTACACGCCGCTGCCGACCTCGGCGACATAGCCCACGCCCTCATGGCCAGGAATGAACGGCAAGGATGGCTTGACGGGCCAGTCTCCGTCGGCTGCATGCAGATCGGTATGACACACGCCGGACGACTTGATATTGACCAGAATCTGGCCGGGCCCGGCTTCAGGAACCTGGAGTTCCTCGATACTCAGCGGCGCACCGAACTGATGGACGACGGCGGCCTTCATGTGACGCGTCATGTTTTGCTCCTTCAAAAAACTATTGCTGCAAAAGGATCCACAGTAGTGACAGCAGCCGGCACGCCGCACAGAGATGCGTCGTGCGCTCAAACCCCGCTAGACACGCAGTGAACCGCGTAATGCGCCGAAGTCCGTGCGTGGCCGGCGGTGCACGGGCGAACCGTCGCGCACCGAGAAGGTCGGCTTGTCGGCATCGGCGTGAACGGCTTGCGCGAGGTTGAATGGAAAGTTGCGCAGCGACGCGTTGTAGCGCCGCGCTGCACTGTCGTAGCGATCCCGTGCCGTCGCGATACGTCCAGCCGACGTCGCGAGGTGTGCCTGAAGCTGACGAAAGCGCGGCGTCGCGCTCAGCCGATGCACGGATTCGCACGCGACCATCAGTTGCGACATCGCGTCCGTCAACTGACGTTGTGCGACATCGAAGCGCGCGAATAACGCGGGCGCATCGACGAATTCCGGCGTCGCGTGTAGCGCGGCGACACTGGAGCGGGCGCTGGTGACGTCCGCGAGTACCGATGAGCCCGTTGGCAGGTATGGGCGTGCCAGCGCGGTCGCCTCGTCGACCAGTGAAAGGCGGTCGTTATACAGATCGAGAACCTCGGAGAACGCCGCCTGCGCTTCGTCATTGCGTACATGCGGGCCATCGGTGCCACAGCCCGCAAGCACACAGAAAGCGATCAGGAGAGGAATGAACAGAAGGGACTTCGTCATCGTGCATCGCTCGTGTGGGACCGGTCCCGTCGAGCGTAGAACGGTTCGCGCCCCGGCCGTTGATCCCTGTCAACCGGTTCGCGATTAGAACGGGTTTCCGGCGGCATTCAAGAGAATCGGACTCTCTTTGATCAGGATCAGTTTTGACACGCAGCGGGCCGTTATCTTGAAGGGGTTCATGAGTTCGCTGCGGAGCCGAAAACGTGTCGATCCAGCATGGTCAACCCGACGAACAGGCCGGACAAGCGGTCGCAGCCGGGCGGGTGATCGCGGTGCGCGGCGCCGTCATCGATGTAGATTTCACCGGGCAAGCGCTACCCGCCGTCGGTACGGCCATGTTCATATCGACGGGAGCCGGTCGGCAGGTTCTCGTCGAAGTGCAGGCGCACGTCAGCGATACCGTCGTGCGGGCGCTTGCCTTGCAGGCGACGGCGGGCATCGCGCGTGGCATGCCGGCGCATTCGACTGGCAGCCCCATCGAGGTTCCCGTCGGCACGTGCGTGCTTGGCCGGCTTCTGGATGTGGCAGGCTCCCTTTGCGATTCAGAAGGTCCGCTGCCAGACGATGTCGAGCGCCGCGTCATCCACCGGTCGCCGCCGGCGCTGTCCGCCCAGCGCGGCGCCACCCGGCTTTTCTCGACGGGCATCAAGATCATCGATCTGCTGACGCCGCTCGCGCATGGCGGCAAGGCGGCGATGTTCGGCGGCGCGGGCGTGGGAAAGACCGTCCTCGTGATGGAACTGATTCACGCGATGGCCGAGCAGCACGGCGGCATTTCGGTTTTCGCGGGCGTAGGCGAGCGTTCGCGGGAAGGCCACGAGATGCTTTCAGACATGCGCAGCTCGGGCGTGTTGCCGCGCGCGGTGCTCGTCTATGGACAAATGAACGAGCCGCCGGGCGCGCGCTGGCGGGTGCCGCTCACCGCATTGACCGTCGCGGAGTACTTTCGCGACGAGCGCAAACAGAACGTCTTGCTGCTGATGGACAACGTATTCCGCTTCGTGCAGGCGGGCGCGGAAGTATCGGGGCTGCTCGGCCGCATGCCGTCGCGGGTTGGCTATCAGCCCACGCTCGCGAGTGAGGTTGCTGCGCTTCAGGAGCGCATCGCGTCGGTGGGCGAAGTGGCCGTGACGGCCATCGAAGCGGTCTACGTTCCCGCCGACGATTTCACCGACCCCGCCGTGACCACGATATCGTCGCACGTCGACAGCATGGTGGTCCTGTCGCGCTCGCTCGCGGCGGAAGGCATGTATCCCGCCGTCGATCCCATCGCCTCGACGTCGATCCTGCTCGATGCGCTCGTCGTAGGCGACGAGCATGCCGCCATCGCCAATGCCGTGCGGCGGGTGATCGAACGTCAGCGTGAGTTGCAGGATGTGATCGCGCTGCTCGGCATCGAGGAACTCGGCGCGGAGGACCGTACGCTCGTGCAGCGCGCACGCCGTCTGCAACGCTTTCTGACGCAGCCTTTCGCGGTGACGGAGGCGTTCTCGGGGCAGCCCGGCCGTTCTGTCGCACTGGCCGACACCCTCGCCGGATGCAAGGCGATCCTCGACGGCGAATGCGACGACTGGCAGGAGAGTGCGTTGTACATGGTCGGTACGCTCGACGAGGCGCGCGACCGGGAGATACGCAGCCGGCAAGCCGCGGACGCGCGCGCCGCGGCCTGACAGGGGAACGGGAACATGTCGCACAACACGCTCACACTGACCATCGCGACGCCCACCGTCGTCGTTGTCGACGGACTCGCTATCCGCTCGTTGCGCGCGGAAGACGAGAGTGGCGCATTCGGCATCCGGGTGGGGCATGCGGACATGGTGACGCTGTTGAGCGCCTCGGTCGTGCGTTGGACGACGCGCGATGGCAACGAACAGTTTTGCGCGGTGGACGGTGGCGTTCTGACGGTATCGAACGGAACGACAGTTTCTCTGGCTTGCCGTGAGGCAGTGCCGGGCGATTCGCTGGCCGGGCTCGAACTGGAAGTGCATCACGCGCGCGCGAAACTTCTCGATGCGATGCGCCGCGCCCGTGTCGAGCAGACACGCATTCATGCACAGGCCGTGCGGCAGATGCTGCGCTACCTGAGTCCGCAGAAAACACGGGGAGAGTTCGAATGACCGGGCAGCGTCCGGACGATGCCAGTCAAAAGGATCGCATGGCGAACGCGGCGCGCCGCGCGGCGGAGCGCGACGAGTTGGCGCGGGACGAGCCGGAACCGTCGCTTGCCGCACGGCTTGGACAGATCGGAATTCTTGGCTGGACGATTGTCTTGCCGACACTCGGCTGTCTTGCGTTGGGCCGCTGGCTCGACCGGATGGTGGGGACGAAGGTGTTTTTTTCCGCGCCGTTGCTGATGATCGGCGCCGCGCTAGGACTGTGGTCCGCATGGAAGTGGATGCATCGACAGCAAGGGAGGAAGCGTGAATAGTGCCGTTTTTGCCGGTTTGCATGGCGCGTTGGCGCTCGCCGCAATGGGTCTCGCCGTGGGGCTGCTGGCGGGTGGCGTCCACTTCGCTTCGCTGCGGTGGAACGCCGCATGTTTTGCAACGGGGCGACCTGTCTTCGCACTGACGATCCAGTTCGCGCGCGTCGCCGTGTCGGCGGCCCTGTTTTTCGCGCTCTCGAAAGCGGGCGCGTTCGCGCTGCTAGGCGGAGCAGCTGGCTTCATCTGGACCCGCAGCATCGCGCTTGCTCTTCACCGGGTCGAAGCATGATGCACTCGCCATTGACCACCGAGCCGCTGATGCACGTCGGCCCCATCGCGATCACGGCGCCCGTGATCGTGACATGGGGGATCATCGCGAGCCTGGCCGTCGTGTCGGCGCTGCTCACGCGCAGGCTTTCTCTCGAGCCTTCCCGTATGCAGACGGTGCTCGAACTGCTGGTCGAAACGATCGATGCGCAGATTCGCGACACGATGCAAACGGGACCCGCGCCTTATCGCGCGCTGGTCGGCACGCTGTTCGTGTTCGTGCTGGTGGCGAACTGGTCATCGCTCGTTCCTGGTATCGAGCCGCCGACTGCCCATCTGGAAACCGATGCCGCGCTCGCGCTGGTCGTGTTTTTCGCCACCATCGTGCATGGCGTGCGCACCCGCGGCGTGCGCGGCTATTTGGCGACCTTCGCCGAACCGACATGGGTGATGATTCCGCTTAATGTAGTCGAGCAGATCACGCGGACCTTTTCGCTCGTGGTGCGTCTGTTCGGCAACGTGATGAGCGGCGTGTTCGTCGTGGGCATAGTGCTGTCGCTTGCCGGGCTGCTCGTTCCGATTCCCCTGATGGCGCTGGACCTGCTGACGGGCGCCGTGCAGGCCTACATCTTCGCCGTACTTGCGATGGTCTTCATCGGCGCCGCGGTTGGCGAAGCGCCTCTTCCCGTTCACAACAAGCAGAAGGGACAGACATGAACCTGATTGAAATCGTCAGCATCGCCGCTGCGGCACTGGCTGTGTCGTTCGGCGCAATCGGCCCGGCACTGGCCGAAGGCCGCGCGGTGGCGGCCGCGATGGATGCCATTGCGCGACAGCCGGATGCAGCAGGCACGGTGTCGCGCACGCTGTTCGTCGGGCTCGCAATGATCGAAACGATGGCGATTTACTGCCTCGTGATCGCGTTGCTGCTGCTGTTCGCCAATCCCTTTGTGAAGTAGCGCGACGATGAAAATCGACTGGTCGACGCTCCTCTTGCAGACCGTCAATGTCCTGGTGCTGGTCTGGCTGCTCGGGCGTTTTCTGTTTCGGCCCGTCGCGCGGATCATCGCGGAGCGACAGGCGCAAGCCGTGTCGATGCTGCACGACGCCGATGCCGCGCGGCTCGCCGCGCAGAAAGAGCAAGCCGCGATGACGGCCGAACGTGCCGAGCTTGCCGCACACAGAGCCGACGCCATGGCGCAGGCCAGTGACGATGCGTCGAAGCAGCGCGCCGCGCTGGTCGCGGCGGCGCAGGAAGACGCTGCCAGGCTGCGCGAGCAGGCCGCTGCGGAGATCGGGCAGGAGCGGGAGGCCTATGACGAGGCCGCGTCGGTGCGCGCGGTGCACCTGGCTGTCGATATCGCGGGCAAGCTGCTGGATCGCATGCCGGACGTACTGCGCGTGCTGCCTTTCGTGGATGGCCTCGCAGAGGGTGTACGCAAGCTGTCGCCCGCTGCGCGAGAAGACATGTCAGCGGGCGCCGCGTTGCAGCTGATCGTGCCGCGTGCGTTGACGGGCGACGAGCAGGCCGCCTGTGCAACTGCGCTCGCCGCCGTGCTCGGACACAAAATCGCGGTGCGCACGCAGATCGATCCGGCGCTGATCGCGGGTCTCGAACTGACCGGCAAGCATGCCGTCGTGCGCAATAGCTGGCGAGACCAGCTCGAACAGGTTCGAACGGGACTGCAGGGCAACGATGGACACGCGTAACGACACGGATGACGCGTGGCTGGCATCGAAACGTCATGCGCTCGCAGCCATCCAACTCGACGCGCGCGCAACGGGCATTGGCCGCGTGGAGCAGATGGCCGACGGCATCGCCTTCGTGTCGGGTTTGCCCGATGTCGCGCTCGATGAACTCGTCGATATCGAATGCGGCGTCGCCGGATACGTGCATGCCCTCGACGTCGGCGTGGCGAGCGTCGTCTTGCTCGACGGCAGCGGCGGTGTGAAAGCCGGTATGCGCGTGACCCGGAGAGGCACCGTGCTCGATGTGCCCGTGGGGGAATCACTGCTCGGCCGAGTGGTGGATCCCCTTGGCAGACCGCTGGACGGCGGCGGCTTGATCCAGGCAGAGGGGCGCTTGCCCATCGAACGCCCAGCGCCCGCGATTGTCGACCGCGATTTCGTCAGCGAGCCGTTGGAAACCGGCGTGCTCATAGTCGACGCATTGTTCGCCGTCGGGCGCGGTCAACGGGAGCTGATCATCGGGGACCGTGCGACGGGCAAGACGTCGCTCGCAGTCGATGCCATCGTGAACCAGAAGCATGGCGACGTGATCTGCGTGTATGTCGCAGTCGGTCAACGCTCGACGGCCGTGCAGCGTGTCGTCGATGCAATCCGGCAGTACGGTGCGCCGGAACGCTGCATTGTCGTGGTTGCATCGGCGGCGTCGCCGCCTGGCCTGCAATGGATCGCGCCGTTTGCGGGCTTCTCGATCGCCGAGTATTTTCGCGACCGCGGGCAGCATGCGCTGATTGTCATCGACGACCTGACCAAACATGCGGCAACGCACCGCGAACTCGCGTTGCTGACGCGCGAGCCGCCAGGCCGTGAGGCTTATCCCGGCGATATCTTCTACCTGCATGCGCGTCTGCTCGAACGCGCGGCGAAACTCTCGGCGGGGCTGGGCGGCGGCTCGCTGACTGCGCTGCCGATTGCGGAGACCGAGGCGGGCAATCTGTCGGCCTACATTCCCACCAACCTGATTTCGATTGCCGATGGCCAGGTCGTGCTCGACGCTGGTCTGTTCGCCGCGAACCAGCGGCCGGCTGTCGATGTGGGCCTCAGCGTCAGCCGTGTCGGCGGCAAGGCGCAGCATCCCGCGCTTCGCGACGTGGCGGGCCGCTTGCGGCTGGAGTATGCGCAGTTCCTCGAGCTGGAAGTGTTCAGCCGCTTTGGCGGACTTGCGGACGCCCGGGTGACGGCACAGATCGAGCGCGGCAGACGGATACGCGCGCTCTTTGCGCAACCGCGCTTCGCCGCGTTGCGCACGGTCGATCAGATTGCCTTGCTGGTAGCGCTCGCTGATGGCCTGTTCGACGGCGCGCCGCTCGATGCACTTGCGCGAACAAGGCAAAAGCTTAAGGCGCTGGATATCGCGCAGGCGCTTGCGGGCGATGCTGGCGGGTTGCGTGGTTCGCTCGATGCTGCGCAGCGTCAGCGCCTGTCGGACGTGTTGCGCGACATCATCGGCCGCGCCCGCGACGAACTTGTCGCCAATGCGAAACCGAAGGGAGCGCCTTGATGACCAGCAAACTGAGTGAAATCGACAGCCGGATTGCTGCGGCACATCAGCTGGATGCCGTCATCGGCGCGATGCGCGGTATGGCCGCGGCGCGGGAGCGCGAAGCGCAGCAACGGCTGGCAGGTATCCGTTCCGTCGCCGTGACGGTGGGCGAAGCGATCGCGATGGTGCTGGCGGCCGCGCCGGCGCAGTCGGCGCGGGAGCCTGGACCGCGACCAGAGCGCGCACAGATCCTGATCGTGCTGTGCACCGAGCAGGGGTTCGTGGGCGGATTCAACGAGCGGCTTTGGGAACGGGTGGAGGATTTCCTGTCGCATACGCAAGCCGAACTTTTTATCGTCGGCACGCGCGGCATGTTGCTCGCCGACGAACGCGGAAAGTCCTGCGGATGGTCCGCGCCGATGGCGGGGCATGCGAACGACGTGGCAAGAACTGCCGGCGCGATCAGCGACGCCGTGTTCGCACGTTTCGGCGACCATGCGGTCTCGGCGGTATGGCTGATGCATGCCGTACCCGTGTCCGCAGCCCACGACAACATCGTGACGAGACGGCTCGTACCCTTCGATTTCGAACGGTTCAAGCTTGCATCGACGCGGCAGCCGCCTGTCCTGACGCTGCCTTTCGACAGGCTGCTGACGGGCCTCGCAGAACGCTATGTCTATGTGCAACTATGCGAGAGCCTCATGCTCTCCTTTGCCGCCGAAAACCTGGCGCGCATGAACGCGATGCTCGCCGCCAGCGATCACGTGGCGGCCAGACTCGAAACGCTGGTGCGGGAGTCGCGCATTGTGCGTCAGGATGAGATTACTTCCGAGATCGTCGAACTCGCGACGACAGCGGCGCGGACGCCAATGCAATCGGGCGCGCAGGGGACGTCATGACACTGTTGAACATCGCGCTGTGCAGCGCGCTAGCCGGTCTGGCGTTGCTCGCTGCGTGTGCAACGGCGTCGCGCGAAACGGCATTCCGTGCTGAAGAGGTCGAGCTGTTCCGGGCACGCCAGGAAGCGAGCATCGTCTGCACAACGGCAGCTGCCTGCGATGACGCATGGACTCGCACAAGAACGTATGTTGCCGGGCACTCCGCGACGCGCATCGTGCAGGCCGACGATGCAGTGATTCAGACCGCGTTTCCCCATGCGTTCGGCTTCGTCTATCTGGCCGCGTCGAAAGACGCAGACAGCAAGGGCGGCGCTGCCATCCGGCTGAAGGCGATGTGCCGCGGAATGTACGACAGCGACGGCAATGCCGGGCTGCTGTATTCGACGTGCGCAAAATCGGTCATTTCGGTGGAGGCGGGTTTCAGGGCGTGGCTGGAGAAGCGGAGCGACTGAACCCGGCTCTGCCGAAGCCAATGTCTTCCGGGCGCCCGGGCCACTCCCAGACTCAGCAAACAGGCCGCCTGGATTAGGAATTTTCCTATTGCTCGAAAGCAATTACTACGTTCGTTTAAAGTCTCTCTGATTTCAATCGACGGGGGCACCCTCGATACTGTGGCTAACCACCTGTACATCAGTTTCGGTGGCGGCAACGGACAGATTGAGGAGGGCGAGATGAACAGCAACGCCATTTCCCTGAGAGCGCTCGTCGACAAATGGCTCGCGCCGACGAGGTCTGTCCCGGCACGGGTGACGGAAACAGGACGTTTCGGCATCGCCGGCGTGCGTTTTGTCCGCCTGGAAGGGCGGGTACCCACGGGGCAGTTGAGCATCGTGTTCTTCCGGCACGGCAACGGCGAGTGGGATGTGATTCCGCCCGTGCCGCCGTCGCCCGCGATGGGCACGCGGCTGTTCGCATTCTGACTGCGATGGCGGACCCTGATCTGAGTCAAGCGTTGCGTCGAGACATGGAATAGCCTGATAGGCAGCGGCATCGGCATTTTGCTGGCACGTCAGCCTGCACGTAGCACCCGATGTCATAAAGCGTCGTCTCCCACTCTACTTGCGCGATGGCTAACGGGCTCGACTTCTTTACGATCGGCGGCGCGGATGCGCATGACGGTGCGCGCGCAGTTCACGCGTGGCGCGTCATTCGCTGGCTTCTGTGCGGATGGAGCCTCCTTGTCATTCCCGCGTTCTATGGCGAGCTCACATCGGCTTCACAGGGAGCGCTGACCATTGCGCGCAGCCTGTACCTGTGCATGTTCGCAGGCTTCGCGCTCTGCCTGCTGTGGATGCTCCACACGAGCAGGAAGCCAAAAGCATGGCTTGCGCACAATCGCCTCGACGTGACGATCATGATCGGCGCCGCATTCAGCGCAGGGTGGGGCGCGCCGCCGTGGCAGACAGTCGAATGGGTGTTACGGTTGCTCTTCGTGGGCCTCGTTGCGATCCGCATCGTCCTGTCGTTGAAGGTTTTCTTCGCGCCCAACCGGCTCATTGGCCTGCTGATCGCAGGTGCCGGCGTGCTGGCAATGGCAGGCGCGGGATTCCTCTGGCTCGAACCGAGGGTCCACAACTATGCTGACGGTCTTTGGCTCGCGTTTGAAAGCAGCGCGACGGTCGGTTATGGAGACATCGCGCCCACCACGCCTGCGTCGCGCGTGTTTGCCGTGTTCGTCGTGTTGCTGGGGTATGGCATGCTGTCGCTGGTTTTTGCCAGCATTGCGGCCGCGTTCATCGGCAAAGAGGAACGAGCGCTGCGCCACGAGATGCACCGCGACATCAAACACCTGAACGCCGAAATTGCTCAGTTGCGCGCGGAGCTGCGGGCATTGCGCGAAAGCCTAACTCCGTCGAGCGATGCGATCACTGAAGCCGAAGCGCTTCATCCCGTGCCGCGAGATCAACACTGACCATGAAGTGAAATGGCGCAACGGGCTGCTTCTGTCGTCGCGCCGGATGCCCCGTTCACTCGCCGCGAAACTGCGGAACGGGAATCGGACGTTTGACCGACCGGCTTGCGTCCGGTAGCCCATTCGCGGCGTGGTTGTCGGCAGGCGGACACGACGTCGATTCCGGCTTTGTCTGGGCGTTTGTCGCCGCAAGCGAAGCAGCTGATTGCGGGATCGTCGCGCTGCCGTTCGCATCGAGGTAAGCGCCCGAGACCAGGTCTGACAGGCGCTTGCAATACAGCATGGTCTGCGAGGCACAGTCGGGCCACATCAAGGTGGCCGCCATCGCATAGTCAAGCGGACTTTTGGCGGAGGCTACACGCGACCACATCTCGCTCCAGAGCGCCATGCCTTTCGTGAGCGCTTCGGCCTGTGCCAGAGCGAATGTCTCCCACGTTGCTCCCGACGGCAAATGGTAAGACGGCACATGTCCCCACCATGATGTCGGTGTCGTGGCGTGCAGATCAGAGCGAGCGGTATCCATGCCTGTCTCCTGGGTTTCTGAAAAAGTCGCATCTCGACGCGTGATGTCGCGCGCCCGGTCCAATGAAAGTAGCTTCGACATCGACTCTAGACCCCGCTTCGGCTGCTCGTTTGAGGCACATCAAGATTTGCATTCCGCGTCCGGTGTCAGTGTGACGCGCATGAGGCCGAGCACCTCGACCACCGTTGATACAAATCAATCCCGCCATCTCGCGACCATCGAATATAGAAGCATGCCTGGCGCACACGCCGGCAATGGATGAGGGAAGGCGATGAACAGCAAAATGGCATACGACACGGCACCGGTCGCGTTAGAACGGGTACTGGTTGCCGCTGAAGGCGGCGCTGGCCTCATCCCGTTGACGCGGTTCGCGTTGGGATTTGCAGCGCCTCACGCGCTGGCGCGGCTCGTCGATGTGATCTGCAACCCCGCCGCGCTCGTCCCGACGCTTCTCCTGTCGTATCCGGACTGGAGCGAAGCCCATCGCGCGATGCTGCATGCGGCACAGGCCCGTCTCAATCAGGCTGCGCATGAAGCGGCAGAATTCGTGGCGCGTCCGGAGACCGAGCTGATCGACCTCGCAGAGATGCATCGTCATGCGACCGACGCCTTGAGCGACGCAGCGCGGAAATGGCACACAGACCTGATCGCCGTCGCTTCGCATCCACGCAGTCATCGTTGGGCGTGCAGGCTCGATCCCGAGGAACTCGTCGCCGTGTCCCATTGCCCGGTGCTGCACGTGCCGACCGCGTGCCTCGGCGGAATAGAAGCAGTCGTGGCGCGCGTGCTGGTTGCCGTCGATGGATCTGATGCCGCCATGGAGGCGCTACGTCTTGCGTCACGTATCGTGCCCAGCGGCGCCACGTTCAGGGTGGTCTACGTGGCGGACGGCCGCTCCGGTCTGAGAGACCTGCTGCCGCGCGGCTTTTTCAATCATGGCGGCACACGCGCACTGGCTGAGGCCGAAGCGGTGATGAAGCGCGCTTCGCTCCCGGTAGAAACCGCAGTCGCTGAAACGGATCTCGAATATGACGCTGTCGCCAGCGTCATTCTGCGTGAAGCAAGACAGTGGCGGGCCGACCTCATGGTGATGTCTTCCAGCAGCCGACCAATGCTCAGGCATCCGCTGCCGGGACATGTCGTCGCGCACACGCTGCGCGATGCCGAGTGTCCCGTGCTTGTCTGTCCGCCTCCGGCGGCGTGCGCGACGCGGTTCGAGTCAGCAGGCAGTAATGAGCAGCCGGTGGCATGGGAAGGCGCCGTTTCGCCTCCGCCCGTGTTCCTTTGAATTGTGGTTCGTGTTTTCCTTGAGGAGGAGTCCATCATGTACAAGCGGATTATGGTTGCGCTGGACGGCAGCAAGTCGAGTGCGCACGTGCTGGAAGAGGCGGTGAAGATGGCGGGTCTCACGCAGGGCACCGTTCACGCTGTCTATGTCGTCGACAAGACGCCGCTTTTCGGCTATGCGGGATACTACGACCCGATCGCACTCGTCGATGCGCTGCGCAGGGATGGCCGCGAGGCCCTCCAGAACGCGGAAGCGGCGTGCAAGGCGGCGGGCGTCGGGTGCGAAGCGGAATTGATCGAAACCGAGCGGCTTTCGGAAGACGTCGCCGAAACACTTCGACACTACGCTGCGCGCACAGGCGTCGAACTGGCCGTGCTCGGCACGCATGGCCGTCGAGGCGTGCGCCGCGTTGTGCTCGGCAGCGTGGCCGAGCGCTTCGTCCGCTTTGCCGAGTGTCCCGTGTTGCTCGTCCGTGGCGCGGAGCCCGAGCACGAGTCCGGGACGGACGCCTGACGCGGGAACGACAGGGAGTCGCAGGCCGGTTATCGGGAGGTCGTGCTGGCAGGGTTCGCCCAGGTTGCCGATGCACTTCGCGCGCTGGAACACGACGCTCAGACCGTCGAGGCGCAAACGCGGGCGGTGCAGTCCGCGGCCGACGCGCTGCGGCTGATCAAGGAGTCGTACCGCGCAGGGACCGTCGGGTACGTGCAGATTCTCATCGCAGACGGGCAGTATCACCAGGCACGGATTGCGTGGCTGCAGGCCACTGCGCAGCGCCTGCAGGATACGGTTGCGCTCTATGCGGCGCTCGGCGGCGGTCTCGTTCCGGAATCGTGAGCGCACCGTGTGCCGCCCCGACGGCGGGGCGATGACCCGTGCCATTCATGAGAAATGCTAGGCGAGATGAGCCGGGACGCCGGGCAGTTCACCCCAGCCGATCGGCGCGTACACGGATCCACCGGCGAGTGCGACGAATTCGTTGAATTTTCGCAGCGTGACGCCCGCCATGATGTGAATCTGCGGGCCATGAAAATAGGCTTCCGTGCGCAGCCATGGCCACGTACCCGCGTTCAGTTCGAGCACTGCGCGCGTGCCCGTTGCGCCCGGCCTCGGGTGGAAACAGAGGGCCGTCGAAGGCGACCTTGAGTATCTGATCGGGGCTGGCGGCATACGGCAGTTGCGCATGGAGCTGATATGGGGCCTTGTCCCAACCGCATTGCAGATCGAGATCGATTGTCGTCAGATACGCCCACGGCGCCCGGACGAAGCAAAGCCGGTAGGTGTTGCCCACACCGTTGAGATCGACGCGCAGTGTCATATGTCCGCCTTTGTGGGCGTGCTGGTTGGCAAGGATGCTTGTTGACCTGGGGTTTTCAGCAGCCCATGGCGATCGTCCCACGTCGCAAGCAGGCGCAATTGACTTGGATCAAGCGGCGCGTGACGTTTGCGTAGGCTTCCGGGTTGATGTACGTCAACGGGAACCGTGCGCGGGCCGATAGGCTGAAAACGTCGCGCGAGCTGAACCTGTCAGCTGCGCGACGTTTCCTGACCATGGGATGATGGCTATGAACATTTCCTTTCCTTCCTGTGCGCCTGAATACTGCGCACCTGATCTTGCATTGCAGTTTCCTGCGCTCGTCGATGATCGCCTGGTCGAGTGTTCGATTACGGCAGAAGCGCTCGAGGATCACTTCGGCGCGCGCTCACCGCGAGAAGAGGACCTGGTGGACGCGTTCATCGCGCATCGCACAGAAATCGCGCTTGCAGCGCAACGCCTGTTGAACGAAGTCGGCGGCAAACCCGTGATTCTGCATAGCGGCTATTTCCGCTTTTGCAACTGAGCGGCCTACGCCTGCGTGACGGCCAGTGCAATCTCCGGCTGCATGAAATCGAGCACGGGTCGCCAGAAGCTGGAGCAGGAAAAGGTTGAGAGCGGCACGGCTGTGTCGATCGGGAGGGTCAGCAAGGCTTCTTCGTGCGTCAGCAGATCGGCCGATGCAATTTGCAGCCCCAGGGTCGATATGTCGGCATCCGAAGCATCGCGCGGGCCGTGGCTGCGCGCCTCGATACGTTCGGCAAGAACCGCAGGTTTGGCGCGAAAGTCGAGAATGCGCGCGGGTACGCCGAGCTGGCTGGCGAGGGCGAAAAACGCGTTGCGGTGAGCCTGCTCGAGAAAGGTCGCATCGACGATCACGCTGTTGCCCGTTTGCAGGATATCCGACGTGAGTTGAAGCAGGCGATTGTATATTGCGCTGCGCGCCTCGCGCGTGTAGTGCGCCGCGTCGAGGCCTGAATGTCTGTCCGTGGGCGATTCGGACCGCTTTCGCTCTGTATCGCTCGACACGCGCACCGCGCCGCTGAGCTCAGCGAGGGCGTGACTCGCTACCGATTTGCCCGAGCCCGAATAGCCGTGACACAACAGCAATACGGGCCGCGGCCGATGGATCACGCTCAATGCCACGTCGAGGTAGCGGCTCGCGTCACGCGCCGCTGCGGCGGCTTTTGCCCGGGAAGCATTTCTACCTTTCAGGCAGGCGACCCATGCCCGTACGAGCGCACGGTACACGACGAAGAGCGGCATCAGCGCAAGCGCCACATGATCTCCGGTTACATCGAGCCAGCGGCCCAGCAACCGGTTTGCCGGACGCTCGCCAGCATGCGTGCGCAAATCCATGACGAGAAAAGCGACGTCGTTGGCCACGTCGATCCAGCGCAGCGCATCGTCGAAGTCGATGCAGTCGAACATGCTGATTGTGCCGCGCCAACGCACTACATTGTCGAGATGCAGATCCCCATGACAACCGCGCACGAATCCGCCGGCGCGGCGCATGTCGATGGTCGATTCATGCTCCGACAACTGGCGCGTGCACCACGCCGAAAGCTCCTGAAGCGCTGGATGAGAGAAGTTGGCGCGCAGTGACGCATTGACGGCCTCGACCTGGCCGCGAAGCAGCGCCGCACTGCCATATTGCGCGCGAGGTGCGCTAGCCGGGGCGTGCCGGTGATAGTCTGCGAGGCGTTGAGCCGCTTCGTCGATATCGTGCGGCGTCAGCGTGCCGGTCCTGACTAGCGTCGAAAAGAGCGACGCTTCGTCGAACCGGCGCATTTTCACAGCGTGCTCGACGGCGGCGGCGCGCGTGCCCATCACAAACAGACGGCCGCGCCGCACGATGGGCAGCACATCAAGGTAGAGATGGGGTGCAAGCGGCCGGTTCAATCGCACCTGTGCCTCGCAGCAGCGACGCCTCGTCCCTGTTGCGGTGAAATCGGCGAAGCCGGGTGCCACGGGCTTAATGATCTTGTATGCGAAGCGTCCTGCCAGGTAGACGATCGATATGTGCGTTTCGATTCTGACGATGCGCCCTGCGGGATGACGATAGGTACCCGCTCTCTGCAAGGCAGTATCGACTCCGCATACCTCGCGCTGTGCGGCACGAACGCGGTTGGTACGATGCAACGCGCCGTGGCTCGTGGCTGGAGCAGAGCGTCCAGGAGACTTGCGCGTGGGCGCGATGGTCATGCGTGCCTCCTGTCATTCGCTTGTCTCGCATTTTCCGCCATGCAAGCCGTGGCCAGCGCGTCTCGTTGCGCCCGATTCCAGAACTTGCATAGCTCGGGGTGCACGAGGTCCCGCCAGCGCGAGCCGGTGAAGAGATCGTAGTGATTGCACTGCGATACCGTCAGCTGTGCGTCGGATCGCAACGGAGTGAGATGACATAACGCATGGGCGCAATGCGTTTGCCCAAGGCCGGCAATGTCGTCGCTGTCGCCTTCTATCGTGCATAGCGGCGTGTGGTGCAGCGCCTGCGTCGCGACACGCCGTCCTGCGACCGACCACATCTGGCGCGGAAGCAGGCACTCATGAAACACCACGCGGATGATCTCGAGGAAATAGCATTCCGCCATATCGAGCACGGCGGCATATTCGTGCGATGACCGGAGCGCTGTCATGGCGTCTGGCACGTTGCCCCCGAACCAGTTCGACCAGTAGGCCCACTCCAGGCGAAGCTGCCGCTCAGGGTGCGCGGCGATGATGGCCGCCTGCTGGACGAAGCCGGGATAGACCCGTCGCCCGGCGCCGCGATAGGATGCGGGCACGACGTCGATGACGTTGCGTCTGAACCAGTCCAGCGGATGTGAACGGGCGAACCGGTCGATCAACGTCGGGTGCACACGGGTATCGATCGGACCGCCCAGCAGCGAGACGCTGGCGAGGGGCGCCGCCAGGCCGCTGTCAAGCAGCAACGCGGCCGCGGCGAGAACGGGCACGGTCGCCTGGCACACGGCCATGACATGCAGCGGTTCTCCGACCCGGGCGGCCGTACACATGAAGCGCTCAAGCGCCAGAACGTAATCGGCGAGCGAAAGCGGGCCAGCTTCGGGCGGCACGTCGCGCGCGTCGGCCCAGTCCGTGATGAACACATCGCGCTCCCCCAGCAGCGTCTCGACTGTTTCTCGCAACATGACGGCGTGGTGTCCGGCCAGCGGTGCGCACAGCATGACGGGCCAGTTTTCGGTCGACTCCGCTGCGCGTCGATTGCATGTGAATTTGCGCAGCGTGCCGACGGGCAAGGTTTCGACGGAGGTTTCGACAACAACAAGCTCTCTGCCGTGGCTGCGGACCGAGCGGATCGCGAACGGAGGCGCGTGTTCGTAGGCGCTGGAGGTTCTGAGCAGCCATTGGCTGAACACGTTCGCCCCGTCCTTGCGGACGTTCCAAAGCGCCTGCTGCGGCCACTCAAAAGGGGACGCGTTGCGGGATTCGCCGGCGAGAGCGCGAGCCACACGTCGTTGTGCATCAATGAGGCCATACCACATGCTCAGCTCCATCAACCGTCAATAATGCAGATAGCGTTGCCGAACCGGCCGGAATGCATCTGCTTCTCGGGTCATCAGTATCAGTAACGCGTCGGGGCCATCGCCGTACTCGATCGCTTGCCAGGTCGCGGCTGAGCCGATCGCATCGCGCGTCGCGGCGATATCGAACGCCTGCGGATACAGGGTGTGCAGGGTTGCGACGAGCGCCACGCCAAGACTGCCCGGCATGCGTCCGGATTGCGTCCGCGTGATGCGGATACCGTGACAGGGTTGGCCGCGATAGGTGGACTCGGTTGGCACGAAATCGACGGGTTCGAAGCGGGCGTCGTCGCGCGATCCGTTGAGGGCGGCAGCGAGCCTCGCGCCGTCGATCCACGGCGCGCCGACCCATTCGAACCGATGAGGCGTGCCGCGGCCCACGCTCACATTCGCGCCCTCCAGCAGCGCGACGTCAGGATAAAGATCGAGCGCGGACAGCGTGCGAAGGTTCGGCGATATGGGCAGCCAACCGAGGCCCGTATCCGCGAAACGCATCGATCGCAGG
>Ga0247692_1000062_pt1 | contig 21954 bp, 20 predicted proteins | sample CNK33_metaG_FD_183041 | JGI IMG/M metagenome (GOLD analysis project Ga0247692, IMG submission 183041) | Soil microbial communities from Purdue University Martell Research Forest, Indiana, United States - CNK33 | ecosystem: Environmental > Terrestrial > Soil > Temperate forest > Bulk soil...
CTTGCAGTGCGTGGGGCAGCAACATCTGCTGCTGCGGCTCGTAGGGGAGATAGCTTGTTGGCATCTCCTGACAACGGTTACCCGGCCCGGCCGGATGACATCAGATTTCTGCCGCGCACGCTCCTAGCATTCGCGTGAGGTCCGGCATGGTCGGGCCTTGCCACGCGTAGGCGAAGATCAAACCGTCGCCAGTTGCGTACTCGTTGATGGTCGTGCCACCTGCATCGAAGCTCGAACGTACCCGTACCGCGCTGCCCGGCAACACGCGTTGTGTCGGGTTGCCGGTGACCTGGGACGCGGGCATCGTGCCGCCGAGCTGGGCGCGCGCGTTGCCGGCAGCGAGCGTGTTCGCGCACAGCGCGAACACGACGGATGTAGCGATGGCGGTCGCCGGATGAGTACGGATAAATGACATGTGGCAACTCCCTCGGGCCCCTCAGGCTTGTTTTTGAGATCGTCAATTCAAGATAGCACCGGGGTTTTGAGATGAGATTTGCGACCGCAGAAACGTCACGTGCGCGTCTCAAAATTGGACACCCCGACCATGCGCATTTAGTTCATGTAAATCAATGACATAGAGCAAGACGATCGAGCGTCTCCGCTGCCCAAAACACTGTGTCGGAATGTTAAATATCGAGCCGAAAACCGGTCCAAAATGCAGACTTCCCGGTTCATTGTGAGATGATGCGTGCGGTTTTTTGCGGCGCGGGGGCGGCCGACGCGAAAGTTCGCAATTCGAACACCCGACCCAGCAGGCGGACGGGTCAATCAGGCCTCGATTGAAAGCAAAATGACGCGCGGTAAGCCGCGCTTTTTGCACTTCGTGTCGCCGGGCCGGTAAAATGATGGGTTAGTCCACGGACTTGCCGTGGCTTCCGTGGCTTATAGGAAGGATTCCTGGAACATGACTGAACTTCGTCTTACCAAGCGGTTTGCAGCATTGCTGATGGCAGGCGGTCTGGTCGCCGGCTGCGGCACGTCGTCGCCGAACAAGATCGACTACAAGAGCGACTCGAAATCGAAGGAAGTGTCACTCGCTGTTCCGCCGAACATGCTCGAGGAAACCGCAGACCAGCGTTCGCTGCCGCCGCAAAGCGGTCAGACCTCGCTGTCCACGTTGCAGCAGGTGCAAAGCGATGCGCCGACCACGGCAGTGGTCGCACCCGCCGTCAGCGGCATGCATATCCAGCGCGACGGCACGGAAAGCTGGCTCGTGCTCGACAACCAGAGCCCGGACAAGGCGTGGCCGCAAATCCGCCGTTTCTGGCAGGAACAGGGCTTTCTGCTCGTTGTCGACCAGCGCGACAAGGGCGTGATGGAGACGGACTGGAACGAAACGCATCCGTCCATCAACGACGGCCTGATCCGCAGCACGCTGTCGAAGGCGATGGGCAACTCGTACGTGACGGCCGAGCGCAACAAGTACCGCACGCGTCTGGAAGCGGCGCCGAACGGCGGCACCTATGTGTTCATCAGCCAGAAGGGCCTGCGCGAAGCGCTCAGCGGCGCGAACAACGACACGAGCAAGTGGGAACCGAAGCCGAATGACCCCGCGCTCGAAACCGAATACCTGAAGCGCCTGATGGCGACGCTCGCCAAGAACGACACGGGCGCGCGTACGGCCAGCGCGGCGGCTCCCGCAGATGCCTCGCCTGCCGGCTCGCAAACGCCGCCGAACGCAGCGACAAGCGGCGCGAAGTCGGCAGCGGCCGCAACGGCTGCACAGAATGTCGCGCTGGCTGCGCAGCCGTCCACGCCGGATGTCAGGTCGGAGGATACGTCGGCGCAGTTCTCGTCGACGGAACTGACGCTGGGCGAGCCGTATGACCGCGCGTGGCTGCGCGTCGGTCTCGCGCTCGACCGCAGCAATTTCACCGTCGACGACCGCGATCTCACGCGCGGCATCTACTTTGTCCGCTATGTCGACCCGAAGGACTTGACGTCGGCCGAGCAGGGCTTCTGGAGCCAGGTGTTCCACGGCCGCAAGGAGAAGGTCGCCAAGCAGTATCGCGTGAACGTGCGCGCAGTGACGCCGAACCAGACGCGTGTTGCCGTCGTCGACGACAAGGGCGACGTCGATTCGTCGCCGCAAGCGAAGCAGATCATGTCGCTGATGGTTGATCAGTTGCATTAACGCTGATGGCCGCGCTTCAGGCGGCCAGAGACAAAAAAACCCGCGTGACGGACGTCGTCACGCGGTTTTTTTTATTGCCAATGCGTTCCGCTTCGGCGACTGCCTCTAGTGGAAGCGAAGCACAGGTGCATGCGTTTTGTTCAGACGTCGATCAGGCCAACCATCGGAGGGGACCGGCCGTGGTCGACGTCATACCGTACTGGATGTGGGTTGTGTGCCTGATCGTGCTCGCTGTGATGTGCGGCGCGGCGCTGTCGTCCGAACCACCGAAGTTTCGCGCAGCGCGGCGCGGACTTCACGGACTCTGCAAACTCCATCGAGCATGATCCACGCTGGGCCGCGCTCTCACGTTCGATTCTCCACACTAAATCAACCAATTGTGTGAACAACGCGGGCCGCGCGTGATTGGCGCGCTAGCTGCGTTTAACTGTCCCGAGCTTGAGGGAATGGGTTGCAAAGCCTGATGCAGTCTGGATTTGCGGGAAGTTTGACCGTGAACCTGCCCAGGCTTTGCGCCCGCTGCGGATCGATGTGCTTATCGCCGGATATGGACGTGGCGTCTGGCAGCGCCCGTCTCGGTGGCCCGGTCGCCTATCCTCGTAGGGCGGCGGTTTCGCCCGCGCTCCATGGTTGGAGCGCGGGCCATTTTTTTGTGCTGCCGCCGTCGCCGCCGTTACCAGGCGGTGCAGCGGACGGCAGACCAGCGGATCAGCAGCGCTCGCTCGCGCGGTGTCCGCCGAAGCCTGGAATGCGCTTGACCACGCCCGTTGCGAGCGCGGTGCCGATGAGAATCACCGCGCAACCCTCGATCATGCCCATCGACACATGCTCGCCGAGAAACAGCGCGCCCCAGAGGATGCCGAAGATGGGGATCACGAACGTCACGGTGATCGCACGCGCGGGACCGGCGACGGCGATCAGATGGAAGAACAGCATATAGGCGATGCCCGTGCACGCGACGCCCAGTGCGATCACCGAGCCCCATGCGCTCAAGGACGGCGCGGCGGCGGGCCACGTCGCCACGGCCAGCGGCAATACCACGATCGTCGCGCCGATCATCGTGCCCGTCGCAACCGTGAGCGCGTCGACGCCCGTCAGATGCTTCTTCGTGTAGCTGGCGGCGATGCCGTACAGCAGCGTCGCGCCGAGCGCGGCGGCCGCCGCGAGCGCTGTCGTCGCGGGAGAGATGTTAGTGCCGCTCGGCGTGGCGATCTGATCCCAGACGAGCATCAGCACGCCCGCTAAACCGATCGCGAGACCGATGGTGCGCAGCACGCTCAGACGGTCCTTGAGCCACACGAAGGCGACGACCGCGCCCCACAGCGGCGTCGTGGCGTTGATCACAGAGGTGACGCCCGCCGACAGCGTGATCTCCGCATACGCGAACAGACAGAACGGCGCGGCGGAATTGAGAATGCCGACGACGAGCAACGGCAGCGCGCGCGTGCGCAACGTCGCCGCCGACTCGCGCAACGGACGCCGCGCGATGAGCACGACCAGCAGAAACAGCGCGCCGATGCCGACACGCAGCGCCATCAGCGGCGCGACCCCGAAGTCGCTCACACCAACGCGAATGAACAGGAACGACGCGCCCCAGAGGGCCGCGAGGATGAGAAGCTGGAGGATGTTGACTGGATTCATCGTGAAGGTGTCGCGCGCAGTTGAGTCGCGATGCGTACGCATGCTAACACCCGGATTACGCGCGTCGTTTCACGATGAGATGAAACAGCAAGAATCGACAATCCGCCTGTCAGGATTAGCGCTATCAGGCGGGCGCGCGTGCGCGGCGCCCGCTCTGGCAACGCTCAGACGTCAATGCGGAATCATCCATTGCAGCACGTTCTGCTGCAGCCACACGAGAATGCCGAGCAGGACGGTCAGCAGGATCGAATGCTTGAAAGTCTTCGCGAACACATAGCCTTCCTTGCCTTTGAGGTCGGTCGTCGCGACGCCTGTGGAAATGTTTTGCGGCGAGATCATCTTGCCCATCACGCCGCCCGACGAGTTGGTCGCGGCCATCAGCACCGGGTTCAGGTTCAGCTGATTCGCTGCGACCACCTGCAGGTTGCCGAACAGCGCGTTGCCCGACGTGTCGCTGCCCGACAGGAACACGGCGACCCAGCCGAGGAACGCCGACACCAGTGGGAAGAACGCGCCCACGGACGCCACGCCGAGACCCAGCGTGTAGTTCATGCCCGAGTAGTTCATCAGGTACGCGAGGCCGACGATGGTCGCCACCGTCAGGATGGCGATGCGCGTCTGCACCCATGTATCGACGATCGCGCGACCGAAGTCACCCGGTTTCAGCTTGACGACGAACGCCGTGATGAGTGCCGCGACGAGAATCGCGGTGCCTGTCGCGAGCGGCTGGAAGTCCCAGATCGCGCCATACGGCGCGTTGTACAGCGTGATGAAGACGGCCTTGTCGAGACCCGGCCACGGCACTTTCACGTCGCCGATCATGAAGATCTTCGCGATCGTCCAGATGATCACGACAGCCGACACGATCAGCCACGGATACCAGCCCTGCGCGCCCGTGATCTTGCCGCGCGTCTCGTTCACCCGATCGACGTTGATGGCGAATGCGGGATCGGCGGCGGGGCGCCAGACGCGCAGGAAGGCAATTGTCAGGATCAGCGAAACCAGCGACGACAGCACATCCGTCAGGCTGTAGTTGATGAAGTTCGACGTGACGAACTGCGTTAGCGCGAAGCTGCCGCCCGACACCAGCAGCACGGGCCACACCCGCAGCATGTTGCGAAAGCCCGCGTACACGCCGATCACGTAGAACGGCAGCGCCAACGCGAAGAACGGCAACTGGCGGCCGACCATTTTGGCCAGCGCGTCGGTGGGCAGGTGCGTGACCGCGCCGAGCACCGTGATCGGCACGCCGAGCGCGCCGAACGCGACGGGCGCCGTGTTGAAGATCAGCGTGAAGGTCAGCGCTTCGAGCGGCGGGAAGCCGAGCAGGATCAGCAGCGAACTGGTGATCGCGATCGGCGTGCCGAAGCCCGAGATGCCTTCGAACAGCGCGCCGAACGAAAAGCCGATCACGACGAGCACGATGCGCCGGTCGTTCGGCAGATTGTCGATCATCCACATGCGGAAGGCGGCGAAGCGGCCCGAGTACTGCGCGATGTTGTAGAGCAGGATCGCGGTGACGACGATCCACATCACGGGCCAGCAGGCGAACACGGCGCCCGCCGCGACGGAATCGAGCGCGAGGCCGACGGGAAAGTGCCAGCCGACGATCGCAATCAGCAATCCGACGACGAGACCGGCCAGCGACGCCTGCCACGCCGGGCGACGCGCCCAGCCGAGCAACACGAGCACGACGAGAATGGGCAATGCAGCAACGAGGAACGATGGCAACAGCGAATTGCCGATAGGAGTCAGAAACTGGTGGAACATCACGTCTCCATCATTGTTATTCGATTCGACGCGAGGACTGCACCTACGCGGCGAAGCGGCAGGGCTGGACGGATGAAAGCGGCGTAACGCGCGGAGTGGGGGAAGCTGGGGAACGCGCGACGTCGGATCACGCAATTAAACAGATGTTGCACAAGCAACCGCCAGCATAGAGCGCTGGCGATTTCAGTCAAGCAGGGAAAACGAAGAAAGTTGTTGCGGGAATAGAAGTGGATGCTGAATCGTAGCGTGGGGTTTCGTTGGCGTTTCGTTCGCGCTTCGTTGGCGTTTCGTTAGCGTTCGTTGGTGTCCGCGGAGCGGGGTACGCGTGCTTCGACGCGTGCCGCATTCGATACAGCTCAGTGCGAGCGCCCGTGGCCGCCGCTTGCCCAGCTGTTGCCGCCGCCACCCCAGCCGCCATGTCCGCCGCCCCAGCCAGCATGACCACCGTTCCAGTTGCCGTGGCCGCCGCCCCAGTAACCGTGTCCGTTGCCGCCCCAGTAGCCATGGCCGCCCCAATAGCCGTGATGCCCCCAGTAGCCATAGTGGCCGCCGCAGCAACCGCCCCAGTAGCCGAAGCTCAGCGAGATGGACGGTCCCCACCAGCCGGGCCAGCCGTAGTAGGGATAACCGTACGGATAGACGGGATACGCGACAGGGTAATAGGCAGGTGCGGCGTAAGCGGGTGCAGCGTCGTAGGCTTGGGCGGCCGGATAAGACGCGCTATCGCCAGGCATCGTGAATTGCGCCTGCGCGGCGGCTTGTGCGGGATCGCCGGCCGGATAGCCAGGTCCGACGGGCATCTCTTGCTGCGTTGCCGCCGTCGGCACGGTGGGGTAAGCGGGGTAGGCGGGATAGTACCCGTAGCCGGGATAGTAGCCGTACGGCGCATAGTAGTAGCAGCCGGACAGCACGCCCGACAGTGCCAGCGCTGCAACGGCGCTGGCGGAGCGCATCGTTGCATCGAGCGGTTTCATGACGTGCTCCTGGTGATCTCCAGCGCCCATTGATAGCGCGCTTATCCATTGAGCTTACGTCAGCATTTCATCGTGCACGTCACAAAGTGGTAACCGCGTATTTCATGCACGATCAATGAAAGGACATGTCCGGCGCGTACGTGCGCGCCGGACTTTGCCCATCTCCCTTCGGCTTTGAATTCCCGCGCCCGCAACTTCGCCTGCGCGGGATTCGAAGCCGTTTGCCTGCATCGCCTTCGACGACGGCGATTTGTCGTATTCCTGATGTTCCTTATCCGCGCGCGAATCGCTTTACGACAGCACCCGCATTTCAGTCAACGGCTTGCTACGTCACTTGCCGACCTGGTTGCCGATCACGCCGCCGACGGCCGCGCCACCCAGCGTCGACAGCGCGTTGCCGCCGATCACCGCGCCCGCTGCGCCGCCCACGCCCGCGCCGATCGCCGTATCGCGCTGCCGCGTGGTCATGCCGTCGCATGCGGAGAGACTTGCCACCACGGCCACGACCGTAGCCAGCGCACCGATTCGATGGAAGGTTTTCATGATTGCGTCTCCCTAGTGTTCGTATCGACGGAACTCGCAAATCACGGTCCCGATCTGGTGATTCGATGGTATCGCCGCGTGCCGTTTCTGTTTGTATGGGCTTGTCAGTAAAGTGTCGGTTTGGTAATCAAATGTTTCGACGCTTCGAACAATCACGGCGTGACGTAAAAAGCACATGCCAACGCGTGCGATGCGGTAAAAACGCGCGCAAAAAAACCCGCCTCGACTGCAGGCGGGCTTCGCATCCAGCGGCGTCGCAACGCTCGCTGCTTCACATTCACTGCCGCTGATAAATCTCCGCACCGTTCTTGATGAACTCGACGGCCTTCACTTCCATGCCTTTCTTCAGCGCCTCGGTGTCGCTCATGCCTTCCTTCGCCGCGTAGTCGCGCACGTCCTGCGTGATCTTCATCGAGCAGAAGTGCGGGCCGCACATCGAACAGAAGTGCGCGACCTTCGCCGAGTCCTTCGGCAAGGTTTCGTCGTGGAACTCGCGCGCCTTATCGGGATCGAGGCCGATATTGAACTGGTCTTCCCAGCGGAACTCGAAGCGCGCCTTCGACAACGCGTTGTCGCGCACCTGCGCGCCGGGATGGCCCTTCGCCAGATCGGCGGCGTGGGCGGCGAGCTTGTACGTGATGATGCCCGTCTTCACGTCATCCTTGTTCGGCAGGCCCAGGTGCTCCTTCGGCGTCACGTAGCAGAGCATCGCCGTACCGAACCAGCCGATCATCGCCGCGCCGATGCCCGACGTTATGTGGTCGTAGCCGGGCGCGATGTCCGTCGTCAGCGGTCCGAGCGTGTAGAACGGCGCTTCATCGCACCATTCCAGTTGCAGGTCCATGTTCTCCTTGATGAGCTGCATCGGCACATGGCCGGGACCTTCGATCATCACCTGCACGTCGTGCTTCCACGCGATCTGCGTGAGTTCGCCGAGCGTCTTCAGTTCGCCGAGCTGCGCTTCGTCGTTCGCGTCGTAGATCGAGCCGGGGCGCAGGCCGTCGCCGAGCGAGAAGCTCACGTCGTAGGCCTTCATGATTTCGCAGATGTCTTCGAAGTGCTCGTACAGGAAGCTTTCCTTGTGATGCGCGAGACACCATTTCGCCATGATCGAGCCGCCGCGCGACACGATGCCCGTCATCCGGTTGGCCGTCAGCGGCACATACTGCAGACGCACGCCCGCATGAATCGTGAAGTAATCGACGCCCTGTTCGGCCTGTTCAATGAGCGTGTCGCGGAAGATTTCCCACGTCAGGTCTTCGGCCTTGCCGTTGACCTTTTCGAGCGCCTGATAGATCGGCACCGTGCCGATCGGCACGGGCGAATTGCGGATGATCCATTCACGCGTCTCATGAATGTGCTTGCCCGTGGAGAGATCCATCACCGTGTCGCCGCCCCAGCGGATCGCCCACGTCATCTTGTCGACTTCCTCGCCGATCGACGACGTCACGGCCGAATTGCCAATGTTCGCGTTGACCTTCACGAGGAAGTTGCGGCCGATGATCATCGGCTCGCTTTCCGGGTGATTGATGTTCGCCGGGATGATCGCGCGGCCGCGTGCGATTTCCTCGCGCACGAATTCGGGCGTGATCTCCGTCAGTCCGTTCGGGCCGAACGCGCTGGCGCCGAACGCCTGGCCGGGATGCTGGCGGCCCATCATCGCGGCCAGCTTTTCGCCCGTCGGGCCGCTCGTCTTCAGGCTCTCCAGATACTCGGCGCGGCGCTGGTTCTCGCGAATCGCGATGTATTCCATTTCCGGCGTGATGATCCCTTGCTTCGCGTAGTGCATCTGCGAGACGTTCTTGCCGGGCTGTGCGCGGCGCGGCGTGCGATGCAGGCCGGGAAAGCGTAGTTGCGCGGTGGCGGGATCGGCGGCGCGCTCGCGGCCGTAATCGCTCGACAAACCGTCCAGCGATTCCGTGTCGCCGCGTGCTTCGATCCAGCCTTGACGCAGCGCGGACAGGCCGGCACGGATATCGATTTTCGCGTCGGGATCGGTGTACGGGCCCGACGTGTCGTACACGTAGATGGGCGGATTCTTCTCGCCGCCGAAGCCCGTCGGCGTATCCGATTGCGTGATTTCACGCATCGGCACGCGGATATCGGGCTGCGAGCCGGTCACGTAGACCTTGCGCGAGTTCGGCAGCGGCGCGACGGCGGCTTCGTCGACGTGGGCGTTCGCGGAAATGAATTTCGGGTTGGCGTTCATGCGTCTCTCCATGCAAATGTGGGGCGTTACAGCTACGCAGGAGAACGAGACGGAGGGGAAGTAGACCGGGTTCGCGCGAGGAGGTGAAACGGTACGGCAGGTGAAGCGGCGAGCCCGAACGCTTCCCTGCGCTGGCATTATCCAGATCAGGTTCAAAGGGTATTTCTCACCCACGCCGTGCGGTGCCCGGTGTCTTTCAGGCGACGCACAACGCAGGACCCCCGCGTTAGCAGCGCACACGATAACCTGGCCGGGCCGGGTTTGGCAACTTGTCTTGAAATTGGCGGAATGCGCAGGCGCCTCGCGCGATTTGCGCGTGCCATGGCCGGCGGGAAAGCCGCGCTACATCGGGTTTTCTTGCGATCGCATCGCCGGCGTGCGGCTCGCGCCCCACTCAGGCTGTTATCTCATCAATGCTGGGGAGAAAGGTTTTTTGTCCCCGGGCAAACATTCACCGGCTCTATTCAAGTTTGCTCGAGCCGAGCCGATACACCCCTCGAGGCAGATGATTGATCAGTCAGCCTAAACAAAATCAGTTTGAAAGGATCGTGCAATGAAAATATCGAGTCGGGCGCTCGGGGCGGTAGCCGCAAGTGTCGTCGCGGCAGCGCTGTGGTCGCCGATGGCGCTTGCAGCAGCGTCGTTTGGGCCGGGAGGGACCATCACGTTCAAGGGGACGATCGTCGCGCCGCCGTACGATATCGCGAGTTACGTTTTGGACAATTATCAAGGATTCCATACTGAAAAATTGGGCGTGAAGAATGAATCGGCGATCGATGTGACGTTCACGCCCGCACCGGATACCTCACCGGCAGCGCATATCGCGGTGCTCGTCAATACGGACGCGGGCGTCGCCGCACCGCATACGCTGAAGACGCGATTCACCGACAACGCGAATCGCATCACGCTGGCAGCGCGCGCGGAGTACAGCGTGGGCCGCGCGGGCGGCACGCTATCGATTGTGGGCGGCGCGCCAACGGAACGTGCCGTGACGGTGCTGGTGAGCTACGACTGACCGTGGCGAATCCGGGCGGGCGGCGCGCGATTCCTGCCCGCGCTCGACTTTTCATCCCGCTTACAACGAAAGTTACGATTCTCTTGCCGGAGGATTGCCCAGATATTGCATAATGCTCGGCGGCGCGAGCGATTCGCGCCCGTTGGCTGCTGTTGTTGCATTCTGCATCGCGTAGGCCATCAATTCGCACCATTGACCTGGTGCTTCCCTTGCCGTTCGACATCCGCTCTACTGCTATGCCCGCCCGCTTTGCCCTTCCTGCCGCGTCGCCGATGCGGCGCCTGCCGTCCCGTTCGTGGGTGTTCAGCGGGGCCGCGGCGCAGTCGCCGGCACGGGCGGGCTCGACGTGGCTCTGAATTTACCCGACCGTTTCCCGTTTCGCCATCCGCAATCCCATGGCGGACAGATCGCGCTCGCGCTCGGCGTCGTCTATATCGTCTGGGGCTCGACGTATCTTGCCGTGCACGTCGCGCTCGGCTCGTTTCCGCCGCTGCTGATGTCGGGGCTGCGCAACTTCTTCGCGGGTGTCGGACTGTTCATCTTCGCGATGCGCCGCAAACCCGCGTGGCCGCCGCTCACGGAAATCCGCAATGCGGGGATGGTCGGCACGATGCTCGTCGGCCTGTCGAGCGGGATGCTCGCGTACGGGATGCGCACCGTCGGCACGGGCACGGCGGCCGTGATGGTCGCGACCGTGCCGCTGTTCGCCACGGTCATCGCGGCGATCGCCGGACGCAAGATCGGCAGGGGTGAATGGTTCGCGGTCGGGCTGGGGCTGGTCGGCATCGCGATTCTGAGTCACGGCGACCAGAGTTCGGGCTCGGCGGGCGGCAGTCTCGCCATTCTGTGCGGCGCGCTGTTCTGGGCGGGCGGGGCGCATCTGGCGTCGCGCCTCAAGCTGCCGTCGGACCTGTTTCTGTCGACGTCGCTGCAGATCGGGCTGGGCGGCGCGATGTCGACGATGGTTGCGTGGGTCTCGGGCGAGCGGATGATGGACATTCACTTCCTGCCCATCGTCGCGTTCCTGTATCTGATGCTGATCGGCACGATGGCCGCGTATGTCGCGTACGGCTTTCTGATCCGGCACACGAGCCCGATCATCGCCAGCAGCTGCATGTACGTGAACCCGGTGGTCGCGGTCGCGCTAGGCGCGCTGCTGCTCGGCGAGCCGGTGACGCGCGCGACGGTCGTCGCGACGGGTGTGATTCTGGCGAGCGTCGGGCTGTCGTTCTGGTTCGATTACAGGCGGCGTGGCTTGAAAGACGCTAGCGCATAAAGCTACAACCGCGCGGCCAGTTCCGCGCCTTCGCGGATCGCGCGTTTCGCGTCGAGTTCCGTCGCCACCGAGGCTCCACCAATCAAATGAAAGCGCGGCCCATCCGCAGCGGATGAGCGGGGCGCAGCAGGGTAGAGATCGCGCAACGACTCCTGTCCCGCGCACACCACAATCGTATCGACGTCGAGCCATTGCTCGCTGCCCTCACGCTCGATCAGCATCCCGCGCTCCGTGATCTGCCGATACGTGACGCCATCGAGCATCTTCACCTGGTTGCGCGCGAGCGCCGCGCGATGCACCCATCCCGACGTCTTGCCGAGGCCCGCGCCGAGCTTGCCGGCCTTGCGCTGCAACAACCAGATCTCGCGCACGGGCATGCAGGCGCGCGGCGTTCTGAGGCCGCCGCGTGCGCCGACGGACAGATCGACGCCCCATTCGTCCGTCCAGCTTTCGCGCGATAGCGGCAGCGGCTCCTCCGCCGGATGCAGCAGGAATTCGCTGACGTCGAAGCCGATGCCGCCCGCGCCAATCACGGCGACGCGCCGCCCGACCTGCGCGCCGCGCAACACGTCGACATAGGACAGCACATTCGGCCCGTCGATACCCGCAATCGCGGGGCGGCGCGGCACGATGCCCGTGGCGACGATCACGTCATCGAACGCGGAAGCCGCCAGCAGCGCCGGATCGACGCGTGTGCCCAGGCGCACGTCGACGCCGTGCCTGCGCAACTGGCTGCCGAAATAGCGGATCGTCTCGCTGAATTCTTCCTTGCCGGGCACGCGCATCGCGAGATTGAACTGGCCGCCGATGGTTGCAGCCGCATCGAACAGTGTCACGCGATGGCCGCGCGCGGCCGCCACGGTCGCCGACGACAGCCCCGCCGGTCCCGCGCCGACCACGGCCACCGTGCGCGGCTTCTGTTGCGAAGTGAGCGGCCGATACACGAGTTCCGTCTCGCGCCCCGCGCGCGGATTGACGAGACAGGTCGCGCGTTTATTCTGAAACGTGTGATCAAGACATGCCTGGTTGCACGCGATACACGTGTTGATTTCATCCGCGCGTCCTTCGGCTGCTTTCACGACGAACTCGGGATCGGCGAGCAGCGGCCGCGCCATCGACACCAGATCGCCCGCGCCTTGCGCAAGCAGGTCTTCGGCGACCTCCGGCGTATTGATGCGGTTCGACACGATCACGGGCACGCCGACGGCCGCCTTCAGGCGGGCCGCCAACGGCGCGAACGCGGCGCGCGGCACGGACGTGACGATGGTCGGCACGCGCGCCTCATGCCAGCCGATGCCCGTGTTGAAGATCGTGACGCCCGCCGCTTCGAGCGCTGTCGCGATCTGCACGGTTTCATCCCACGTATTGCCGCCTTCGACGAGATCGATCAGCGACAGCCGGTACACGACGATAAACCGCTCGCCGCACGCCGCGCGCACGGCTTGCACGACTTCGCGCGCGAGGCGCATCCGGTTTTCTAGACTGCCGCCATAGAAATCGTCGCGCCGATTCGTGCGCGGACACAGAAACTGGTTGAGCAGATAACCTTCGCTGCCCATGATCTCGACGCCGTCGTAGCCGGCGCGTTGCGCGAGCCGCGCGCAACGGGCGTACGCGCGCACGGTTCGCGCGATGCCGGCCAGCGTCAACGCGCGTGGCTTGAACATCAAGATGGGCGACTTTAGCGCCGACGCCGACACGACGAGCGGCTGATAACCATAGCGCCCCGCATGCAGGATCTGCAGCGCGATCTTGCCGCCTTCTTCGTGGACGGCTCTCGTCAGCTTGCGGTGATTGTGCAGATCGAAGACGGAGTTCAGCGTGCCGCCGAACGGCAGCAGCCAGCCTTCGCGATTCGGCGAGATGCCGCCCGTGATGATGAGGCCCGCGCCGCCTCTGGCGCGCTCGCGAAAGTACGCGGCGAGCTTCGGGTAGTGCCAGAAGCGGTCCTCCATGCCCGTATGCATCGAACCCATCACGACGCGGTTGCGCAGGCGCGTGAAGCCCAGATCGAGTTCGGACAAGAGCCGCGGGTAAGACATGCAAGGCACCATGTAAAGTTGGGACGCGCTCGAACGATACACGTGCGCCTCTCGTAAAACCTCCGAGGGAAAATTCTAATCGCCTCCAACCCCGAATCTGGACGTCACTTTTATTCGCCTGCCATGGGTAATAACCATCGCGGCACGGCGATTGCTGTCCGCAATCGTCCAATCGATGCGGGCAAGTCGATCCTCAAAGCGCTGGCCGACCTCGTGGACATATGAAGGCGCGTCGCCATGACGGACGCGCAGTCGCGGCCGTGCGGCGGATAACGACACATAACGTCGACGAAGAACGGACGCGACTGCGCAGGCGGCAAGCCGCAGATCAACGGGCTCGAGCCCAATCAGGGAGAGGTGGCAAATGAAGGTTATCAGGACCATGGCGGCGCTCATCGGAGCGGCCGCGCTAGTGTCGGCGTGCGGTGGAGGTTCGAACGACGTCGGCAAAGAACTCGGGTTGCAGAATCCGTTGATCCATTTCGTGCATGCGATTCCAAGCGGCCCCGCCGTCGACTTTCTCGTCAACGGCGGCGCGTTGCAGAAGAACATCTCGTACAAGAACGTGACGAACTTCGCGAACATCAACACGGGACAGACGTCGGTTGCGTACGCACCGACGGGCACCACGACGGCGCTGGCGAGCGGCACTTTCCCCGATGTCGCGAAGGGCCACGAGTATACGGTGATCGCGGTGCCGGGCTCGTCGGGCGCTGACATTGGCCTGATTGACGATCCGTTCGACAAGGGGCTGTTGTCGAACAGCGCGCGCGTGCGGGGCTTCAATGCGTCGCTGAACGCGTCCAACCTCGACCTGTATCTGGTGCCCGCGAACAACACGAACATCACGAGCGCCAGTCCGACGCTGGCAGGCGTGTCCTTCAAGAACGCGGTGCCCGCGAGCGGCCAGGACTCCGTCTACGTATCGGGCGGCACGTATGTGCTGATCGCGACGACGGCGGGCAGCAAGACGCCGATCTTCCAGTCGAGTTCGTTCGATCTCGCGAACAACGCGGACTGGCTCGTGACGTCGGTGCCGATCGGCGGCGTGCTCAGCCAGTTGCTGCCGAACCAGATCCACCTGCTCGTCGCGCAGGGCGGCAACACCACGCAACCGGCGCTTGAATTGACCAATACGTTGAACGGCCAATAAAACAACGACGACATGGCCTGATGACGATGCGGTAGCAGGGGGACGGCACGGCGGCTCATGCGAATGGGCCGCCGTTCTGTTTTGCGCGCTTGCTCATGAAGTTCGTGAAGTAGTTCGCAAAGCGCAGGCGCAAAAAAACCGCCGCGTGGTACGCGGCGGCGAGTGGTAACGGATGAATCGGATCGGATGGAATCGACCGTGCAGGTGCGATATCAGTCGGAATGTTTCTCGGCCGAATTGGTGATCGCGTTGCCGCCCTTGGAGATGTCCTGGCCGGCGCCGGCCATCGTATTGCAGGCGGCCAGCAGTGTCGTGCCCGCGAGCAGCAGAAGTGCGATGAGTCGTGTCATGAGTTTTCTCCCTATCTGGAATAGTCAGGAATCTTCGACGTATGCTTCGATCGATTCGCGCGCGCCGGTCTGGTCAGGTGTTGCGTTCGACATCGCCCGGCGCGCGCGCCCTGTCGTCCGACCGGTGCGTCGCGCCAGCCGATCCGGTCTGATTCCATGGTAAGAGACGCATGGCCGCGATGCTGTCAGAGGCGCCACGATTTTTGTGTCGGCGCAATCCTACGCGGACATCAAAGGCGTTCGACGGGCGCGTGGCCTTGGGCGCTGGTGTCGTCCGGAACGCGCCTCGGTGCTTCCTCAACGATCTGATCGACGCCCGGACTGTCTTCCCTGGCCACGCCGACGGTCGGCACGGGCAGCACGACGCGTATGTCGGTGCCGTGCAGCTCGCCGCGCCGGATGTCGAAGCGTCCTCCGCGCGCTGCTACGCGTTGGCGCATGCCCATCAGCCCATGCGTATGGGTGCGCGTCAGGTCGGCGGGCATGATACCGACGCCGTTGTCGGCGATATGCAGCGACACCTCGCCATGGCCCGTGCCCAGATCGATTGTGACCTGCGTCGCGCGCGCGTACTTCGCTGCGTTGGTCAGCGACTCCTGCGCGACGCGAAACAGCGCGATCTCGGTCTGCTCGTCGAGTTGCAGTTCGTCGTCGGGCAGGTGCAGGTCGAGCGCCCAGCCATTGCGCTGCGCGGCTTCGTCGGCGAGCGTGCGCAGCGCGGTGACGAGGCCGAAGTTCGCGAGCACCGTCGGCCGCATGTCCTCGATGATGCGCCGCTTGAGCGCGATGCCCTGATCGAGCGTTTCGAGCGCGCGCGTCAGTTTCTCGGCGATCGCGGGGTCGGTGTCCTGAAGCTTGCGTCGCGCCCACGCGACGTCCATCTTGCTCGCCGTGAGAATCGCACCGAGTTCGTCGTGCAGTTCGCGCGCCAGCTGGGTCTTTTCGTTTTCGCTGACGGCCTGCAAGTGCCAGCCGAGCGCTTCGAGTTGCCGCGTGCGCTCGTTGACCAGTTGATCGAGTTCTTCCTGCTGCGTGATCAATTGCTTTTGAGTACGCGCCTGGCTGTCGAGCTGAATGCCGAGGTTGCGGAACAGCAGAATGAACAACACGATGTTGAGCGCGGACAGGCCCGCCGCGACGAATGTGGATACGCGCTGGTCGGCGCGGCTCGCGTCGAGCGCGCGCTGCGCGCGGCGCTCTTCGTTGTCGCGCAGTAAAGACAGCGTGCTCGTCACGAGCGACGCATCGACGTTGCTGTTCGCCGCCGCGGCGCCGCATGCGCCGAGATCGAGTGGATGCGGCGCAGCCTGCTGCAGCGCATGCGCGCCGCTGCCGATACGTGCGCCGATCAGCGCGGCGATCTGCGTGAAGCTGGACAGTTCCGCGCTGTCGGCGGCGCGTTTGAAGTACGTGTCGAGCGAACGGATGCCGCGGCGGATGTCGGCGGCGCGCGCGCAATAGCTGCGCGCGTCGGCATCGTCCCTCGTCAGAAGAAAGCGGCTTTCATGCGATTGCAACAGCGCGAGTTGCCCGGCGAGATCGCTGAGCTGCACGCTCGCGTTGCGTGCTTCGAGCGCCGCTTCGTATTCCGACGCGATGCGTTGGCGTGCCGTTTCCAGAATGACGAGACCCCCGCACGTGATGACGATCGCGACCGTCATCGCGATGGCCCAGCTGCGCTGATGCATCCAGTCCGTCAGCCTGGTGGTGAGTCCCGCTTCCGCGCCGTCTGACACTGCCATCTCCATGCGATGAAGTCATCGACAGTGTAGCGTCGCGCGGCGCGTTTGCGTTCGCGCGAGCGTCGCGACGGGCCGCCAGAAGCCTCGCCGAAAGCGGATGTCGGCGGATTCCCACATGAAAAACAGCGCGCGCCCGAATGCGGGTACGCAAACTGCTCCGTACGATGAGTGGCAGGAATCTATCGCCACCATTAGCCGCATTAGCCACATCAAGCCAGGGAGGTTGCCATCATGCTCAAGTGGGCGTTGTTCTTCGCCGTGATTGCCGTGATCGCGGGGCTGCTCGGATTCACAGGCGTCGCGGCAGGTGCGGCGGCTATCGCGAAGTTGCTGTTCGTGGTGTTCCTGATCCTGTGCGTCGTGTTCCTCGTACTCGGCTTCGTCATCACGAAGAAGATCGTCGATTAGCGAAGCCACGGAGGCAACTCAGGCACCTCAGGATAAAAACGCGGGCCGCTTGAACGGGTCCGCCGCCATTCATCGCTTAAACAGGAAGGAGCGTTGTCATGCTGCATTACGCACTCGTGTTCTTCGTGATCGCGATCATCGCCGCTGTGTTCGGCTTCACCGGCATTGCCGCCGGCGCCGCCGAAATAGCGAAGATTCTGTTCTACATCTTCCTGGTGGTGTTCGTCGTCACGCTGCTGCTTGGCGTGTTCCGAACCTAGCGCAAGCCCGCATGGCGCACGCTGCGCCGCCGCATATGACAAACGGCGGCCGCGTGTGCGTTTCCCACAATACCGGAACAAGGAGTCAGTCAATGTCGAACGCAACGAAAGGCGAATTCGTGATGGACCTCAAGCGCATTCGTGAACAGGCCCGCAAGGATATGGACGATGGTCCCGTCACGCAGACCTATGGCGCGGACCGCGACACCGTGCTCAAGCTGCTCAACGGCGCGCTCGCGACGGAACTCGTCTGCGTGCTGCGCTACAAGCGCCACTACTTCATGGCGAAGGGCATCAATTCGGAAGCCGTCGCGCAGGAGTTTCTCGAGCACGCGAACGAAGAGCAGGGCCATGCCGACACGCTCGCCGCGCGCATCGTGCAACTGGGCGGCGAGCCGGACTTCGCGCCGGACAGTCTGTCAAAGCGCTCGCACTCGGAATACAAGGAGGGCAAGAACCTGACCGACATGATTCGCGAGAACCTGGTCGCGGAGCGCATTGCGATCGATACGTACCGCGAGATCATCCGCTATCTGGGTGACGGCGACGTCACGACGCGCCGGATGTTCGAAGAGATTCTGGCCGTCGAGGAAGAGCACGCGGACGATATGGCCGATCTGCTGTCGGGTCGCGAGTGAGGGCGAAGGGCCGCTGGGCGCGAATGCGATGGGCGGCGCGCTCGCCGCGGCCGTCTTTGCAGGCTATGAAGCAAATGCACTTGCACTGCGGTAAACCACATCCATGATTCGAGTGCTGATAGCGGACGATCACGCGATCGTCCGGGGCGGGTTCAGACAGTTCGTCGCTGACGAGCCGGACATGTGCGTCGCGGCGGAAGCATCGACAGGCGACGAGACGATCCGCCTCGTGCGCGAGCAGCCGGACGACGAGCCTTTCGATGTCGTGCTGCTCGATATCGCGATGCCCGACAAGAACGGCATCGACACGTTGCGCGTGATCCGGCAGATGCGGCCCGGGCAGGGCGTGCTGATCCTGTCGGGCTATCCGGAGAGCCAGTACGCGATCAACCTGCTGCGCGCGGGCGCGAACGGCTATCTGAACAAGGACTGCGAGCCCGACGAGATCGTGCGCGCGATCCGGTCGGTCGCGCGCGGGCATCGTTATCTGTCGGAGGCCGTTGCCGATACGCTCGCAAACGGTCTCGACAAGCCCGCTGCGACGCATCCGCATGAACAGTTGTCGGAGCGCGAGTTCCAGATTTTCTGCAAGCTCGCGTCAGGGCGGATTCCAACTGACATCGCCGGCGAACTGCATCTGTCGGTGAAAACGGTCAGCACGTATCGCGCGCGCGTGCTGGAAAAGATGCACATGACGAACAACGCAGACATGACGTACTACGCGGTCAAGAACGGCCTGATCGAATAAACCCGTGATTCCCAGCGAGCATGGAACGCAACCGATGAACGCCGACTCCATCACCGCACACACCGATTCCGGCCGCGCGCCGTTGCGTGTGCTGCTGATCGAGGATTCGCCGCTGATCCGGCGCAGCATCGTCGAAGCGATCGATGCGTCAGGCGTGATGCAGGTGGCAGCGCAGGCCGAGTCCGCCGACGAGGCGATCGCGCTGCTGGATGGCGAAGCGTTCGACGCCGTGATCGTTGATCTGCAGTTGAAGGGTGGATCGAGCGTGCCTGTGCTTGCGTATATGCAGAAGGAAGGGCTGATCGAATCGACGTTCGCCGCCGTGCTGACCAACCATGCGCTGCCCGCGTACCGTGAGCGCTGCCAGCAATACGGCGTGCGGCATTTCTACGACAAGTCCTTCGAGTTCGATCGCGTGATCGACGCGCTGCACGACTATGCGCAGGGGCGGCTGGAAGAGCGATAGCTGCTTCGGCGCGGCGACATCAGTTCGCCATCACTCCGTCGCACCCGAAGCCGCCAGCGGCTCAGGACGCCCACGCAGGTGATTGAGCCCGGCAAGCGCGGTAAACAGCAGACCGGCAATACTCACGCCGACCCAACCGAACAGCGGCCACACGAACGCGCCGACGCCCGACCCGACCGCGCCACCGATGAAATAGCAGACCATGAACACCGTGTTCACGCGGCTGCGCGCTTCAGGCTTCAGGGCGTAGATACGCGACTGGTTAGAGATCTGCGCGGCCTGCACACCGACGTCGAGCACGATCACGCCGATCACGAGGCCAATGAGGCTCGTGCCCGACAGTGCGAACACGACGAACGACAGCGCCGCCAGCGCGATCGACAGCGAGACGATCGCGCGCGGCCCGCGCTTGTCGGCAAACTTGCCCGCGAGCGGCGCGGCCATCGCGCCCGCCGCGCCGACGATACCGAACAGACCCGCCGCCTGCGGCCCATAGTGAAACGGCGCGCCCGCCAGCAACAGCGCAAGCGTCGACCAGAACAGGCTGAACGCGGCGAACAGCGCGGCGCCCGTCATTGACGCTTCGCGCAGGCCGCGCAGTTCGACGGCGAGATGCCACATCGAGCCGAGCAGCTTTCCGTAGGCAAGCGTCGAGGTCGGCTTGCTGCGCGGCAGCCTCGCGATGATGACGGCGGCGAGCACCAGCAGCGCAGCGATCGATGCGCCGAATACCGCGCGCCAGCCGAGGTACTGGCCGACGAAGCCAGCCGCCGTGCGCGCGAGCAGAATGCCGAGCAGCAGTCCGCTCATTACTGTGCCGACGGCATGGCCGCGTTGCGACGGCGGCGCGAGTTCGGCGGCGAACGGCACGGCCTGCTGCGCGATTGTCGCGAGAATGCCGATCGCGAGACTCGCGACCACGAGCACCGACAGATTCGGCGCGGCAGCCGCGAACAGCAGCGCGATGCACAGGGCGGCGATCTGCAGCAGGACCAGCCTGCGACGGTCGAAGCGGTCGCCGAGCGGCGCGAGCAGCAGCATGCCTGCCGCGTAGCCGAGCTGGGTCATGGTCGGCACCACGCCGATCCACGATGCGCTTTGCGGAAACGACAGACGGAAGTCGTCGAGCAGCGGCTGGTTGTAGTAGATGTTCGCGACGGAGACGCCCGCGATCGTCGCGAGCAGTAGCAGAAGGCCGCTCAGCGATCGGTCAGTTGCGGTGTGGTCGGAGGCGGGTGTGGACATGATGCGGCGGCCGGCGTGGCGCCGGCGGGAGAGAGTCGAGCGTGCCGATGATACCGGAGTGGGGCGGAATGTGCTGGACGGCACGCCCGGCGCGGGCTCAGTCGATCAACGATCCTTCGGGTTCATAGAACGGATAGGGGCCGTCCGCTGCATCGACATAGGCGTGATGCGTGATGAGGCCGTTCACGCTGTCGTAGCGGTGTAGCGCGAACGCGGGCGGCTCCATCATGAAGGCCGAAGGCGCGTCGTCGCGCAGATCGAGCGCCACTTGATGCGCGGGCGCGGGCACCGCCGATGCGATTGTGCCGCCGAAGCGGACGAACATCGGGCGATGTACATGGCCGCAGATTACGCGTTCAACGTTCGAATGACGTGCGACGAGCGTCGCGAGTTTGTTTGCCGAGGCCGGTTCGAGCCGCAGCGCGTCCATGTGGCCGATGCCCGACACGAATGGCGGATGATGCAGCGCGACGATCACGGGTTTGTCGTGGGCCGTTTGTAGTTGCGCTTCGAGCCAGGCGAGGCGCGTGTCGCAGAGCAGGCCGGCGCTTTGGCCGGGGACCATCGAGTCGAGTGCGATCAGGTGGAGTGGGCCTATGTCGACTGTGTACTGGATGAACTCGTCGTTGGTGTGGAGTTCTTTGCGGTCGCTGAAGGTGGCGCGCAGCGCGGCGCGGTCGTCGTGGTTGCCTACTAGCAGGTAGTACGGGATTTTTAGCGGTGCTAGCAGGGACTTCAGATGGACGTATTGTTCGGGCTCGCCCTGGTCGACGAGATCGCCGGTGATGATGATTGCGTCCGGAGCCGGGACGAGCGCGTTCAATCGCTCTACGCAGCGCGATAGATATGCTGCCGTGTCCACGCGGCGGTAGGCCAGCGCGCCCGGGCGTTTGATGTGCAGATCGCTGATCTGGGCTATTAACATGGGGTTCCTCTTTTGGCTGTTTGTGTCTGCGACGCTGTTAGGGTGTTTTTGAGTTTGCGCTGGCATCCGCGATTTGTCTTCGTGCTTCAGGCCTTGCTGGTCGGTGTTTTGGCGTTTGCGCTGGCATCTGCGATTCGCCTTCGTGCTTCAAGCGTCGCCCCTGTGCGGGGCGGCACCTACTTTTCTTTGCCGCCGCAAAGAAAAGTAGGCAAAAGAAAGCGGCTCACACCGCCAGTTCTAGTGTTTGCCTGAGGGCCCCCAAAGGGTCTTACGCTTCACACGGCAATCACGTGACCCACGTTCGTTGCCAATGCTCTTGCGGTGCGCCTCACCCACTTCACGCACGCGTACTACAGCATGCCGTGCCAGATATTTCACGGCCGCCCAGGTGGCAAACTGTGTGTAGGCCGTAGTG
>Ga0247692_1000063_pt1 | contig 21837 bp, 33 predicted proteins | sample CNK33_metaG_FD_183041 | JGI IMG/M metagenome (GOLD analysis project Ga0247692, IMG submission 183041) | Soil microbial communities from Purdue University Martell Research Forest, Indiana, United States - CNK33 | ecosystem: Environmental > Terrestrial > Soil > Temperate forest > Bulk soil...
CTTCCCGCTGATGTGCAACGCGAGATTGCCCAGCACGAGCAGACCAGAGAGGCTACGGTGGCCGATCTGGCGCCGGTCAAGGAGCTGATCGACGTTAATCGGGAGTTCCTGGTCAATCAGGCGGGCAGCCTGCCGAATGCGTTTTCGCAACTGATGCAGTTCGCGCGCATGTCCGTTGACAATCCGGTGCAGCTAGCGGAACATATCCTCCGCGCAAGGGGCATCGATCCTCGCGCTGCGTTTGCCGGACAGCCTCAGGGCACCGCACCGCAGCAGCCTCAGGACATCCAAGCCTACGTTGCGCAGCTGGTTCAGCAGGCAGTGCAGCCTTTCCAGGCGCAGGCCGAGCAACAGCAGACACAGCAGCTTCAAACCACGATTGACGAGTTCGCGCGTCGTCCCGACCGTCCGTTCTTCAACGATGTCCGTGTCCACATGGGCCAGTTGATCTCGGCGGGCACCGCCAAGAGCCTGGACGAGGCATACGAGCAGGCAACGTGGGCCAACAAGGCGATCCGCGAGCATCTTCTTGAAGAACAGCGCGGGGCAGCGGAGGCGGCAAAGGCTGCGGAGGTACAGAAGGCAAAAGCCGCCCAACGTGCCTCAGTCACTGGATCGCCGCTACCGGGAGCCGTGGGGCTCAATGGCAAGAGCGATCCGAAGGCAACTGCCCTCGACGATGTCCGTGCCGCTTACAACGAGCTGTCGGGGGCCTAGCACAAGGTAAAGAACGATGGCCTCCCCCGGCCTGAGCGAACTGATCACCACGACCCTGAGGAACCGCACTCACAAACTCGCGGACAACGTTACCCGAAACAACGCCATCCTGCGCCAGCTTTCCAAGCGCAGTACCGGCCTGATGCCCTTCGATGGTGGTCGCACCATCCTGCAAGAGATCGACTACGCCAACAACACGAACGCCACGTGGTATTCGGGTTACGAGACGGTAGCCATCAACCCGCAGGAGACCTTCACCTCGGCCGAGTTCGACATCAAGCAGCTCATGGTTGCCGTCTCGGTGTCTGGCTTGGAAACCCTGCAGAACGCGGGCGCCGAGCGATCGATCAACCTCGTCGCCTCTCGTGTCGAGAACGCCGAGCGCACCATGCAGAACAACGTAGCCCTTGGAATGTATTCCGATGGCACGGCGTTCGGTGGCAAGATCATCGGTGGCCTTCAGCTTCTCGTTGCCGATACGCCGACGAACACGGTGGGCGGCATTTCTAGGTCCACATGGCCCTTCTGGGCGAACATCGCGGCCTCGATCACCAACACCGCGGCAGGCATCCAGGCATCGATGGACAATCTCTGGGTCCAGCTGGTTCGAGGGACTGACCGTCCGAAGATGATCATGGCGGACAACACCGCCTATTCGACCTTCGTGCAGAGCATGCAGCTGATCCAGCGCGTCACCGACCCCGACTGGGCGCAGGCGGGCTTCACCAACCTCGCCTTCATGGGCAACACGCCTGTGATCCTCGACGGTGGTTATCAGGGATCGACGGCCCCGCCGCCGGGACCGGGCACGGGTGGTGCGCCCTCGACGCACATGTACTTCCTGAACACCGACTACCTGTTCTTCCGTCCGCACAAGGACCGGAACATGGAAGTGGTGGACCCGGACAGATATTCTACTAACCAAGATGCCGTCATCAAGTTGATCGGTTGGGCAGGGAATATGACCGTTTCTAACGGCTTTTTGCAGGGAGTGCTGAAGTAATGGTCTACAGTCCCACCTGGATCTCCGAATCCACACAGATCGGCTGGACCGCTCCCGGTAACGTCGATGTCGATATGAAGGTGCCTGCCGGCACCGTAGCCACCTTCCGTGACGCAGTTTTGGGAGGGGGTGAGTTCATCTACCTGCTGGGCATCGCCAACACGATCCTCGGCTCGGTGGTGAGCTACCAGTTGTCCGATGGCGTGAGCCTGAACGGCACGACCGCGCTATGGGCAGGCACGGCCAACACTGGGTCTCCGCTTGCGGTGGCCACTGCAGCTATCGTGGCAAGCAACTGGGGCTGGTACCAGATCGGGGGTGCGGCGATTGTCGCCACGTCCGGTTCGGTTTCAGCAGGAAATCCGCTGTACTTCCAGACCTCGGGTGTCTTGCAGGCGGCGGCGGTCAACGGCAAGCAGGTTCTCGGCATGCGAGCCTCTTCGGGCAACGGTGTACCGACGACGAACCAGACCATCGTGACCATCGACAGGCCACACGTTCAGTCGCAGACTACCTAGGCATAGCAGCCTTGGAGGGGTGGGGCTTCGGCCCTGTCTCGTACTCTGGGGCGGTTCTTTCCACGGGACCGCCCCGCTTTTTCTACAACCGGCAGCCCTCAAGGCGATGGAGAAAACATGAGCGATGTTCCCTTTCTCTGGGTCGATCCAAACCCGTTCCCCGGCATGCGCCCGGACCAGCTGATCGTGATTTTCCGCGAATCGGCGCAGAAGAACCTGAAGGAGTCGGCCGAGAAGGGCTACGACGTTTTCGACAACGTGATTATCGCGGAAGTCTCCGCTGGCGGGCATGGCAGCAAATCAACCGTCATGCAGGAGATCGAGCGTCGGTTGCCTGACGGCACCGTGGTCAAGCATCCGGTGTACTCAAGGAAGTACGCGGCGATCTTCCAGCAGTTCAAGGAGGGTCGGACGGAGGACGGCGTGGGAACGCCCCTGAACCTTCTCCCCAAGATGGACCCGGCGCGGATCGCGACCCTGAAGGCGCAGGGCATTCATTTCGTGGAGACCCTGGCGACGGCGGCTGACTCGTCGGCTCTGGGCGAGATGATGGGCTTCCGCGAGATGCGGGCCAACGCGCAGAAGTTCCTGGATCTCCGGGAGAAGAATGCGCCGATGGTGAAGGCCGAGGAGATGATCAAGTCGCGTGACGACGAAATCAGCAATCTTCGCCGGCAACTCACGGAATTGGCGGACAGATTCACGGCAGAGGCTCCCCGTAGGGGTCCGGGCCGGCCGCGGAAGGAAGAGGAAGCGGCCTAGATGCCCCCGAACGATCCGGCACTGGAAGCGTTGGCCAACCTGCTGAAGACGACGCAGAGCCGGCGTATTGCCGAGCAGCGTCCTATGACGCCTCCGGTAACGGTGCCGAATCAGGCGGCCAACTTCGCACCAATGGCGGGGCCTCAGGCCATGGGTGCTGCGATGCCTCAGCCCGCTGTTGCGCCTCCGATGGCTCCGATGACGCCCCCTAACCCCGCGCCGAACCTGCCTCCTGCTTCCGACGCACAGTCCAACCTGCCCATGCAGAGTGCCACGGCGGCGGATGCCTTCGCTGTAGGCCCTCAACCCATCAGCAGCGGCATCTGGGACACGCTGAAGAAGATGCTGGCCAATGGTCAGGTTCCCGAGGGCTATCGGGGCGCCATGGGTGAGATGATCAAGAACACATGAGCGGTCTCAGTCTCTCCGTTCTCGAAATGGTGCAGGCAGTCTGTGCCGAGCAGTCTTTGCCGATCCCCACCACGTTGTTTGGAACGGTGGACAGCCAACCTTTGCAGCTCAGGGCGCTGGCCAACCTCGAGATCAGCACCGTCAGGAAATGGCCCGACATCTACTGGACCAAGCTCAAGAAGGAATGGACGTTCACCACGCTCGCGGCGGATGTGCAACCTTCCAATGCGCTGCCTCCTGCCGAGGATTTCGACCACTTCATTGACGGCAGCATGTGGGACCGGACACTGACCCGACCTGTGGTGGGGCCAATCTCTCCGCAATTGTGGGAAGCCTGGAAAGCCCGTCCTGTCCTGACCTCGGTGGTGTTCGGCTTCATTCTCCGGGGCAACGACTTCCTGACCGCGCCCAATCCTCCTGCGGGGGATAGCGTCTATTACGAGTACATCAGTCAGTATTCGGTCTATTCGCTCGGCACGGCTACGACGCCCGACCAACAGTTCTTCGAAGCCGACGCCGATACCTGTGCCTTCCCGACGACCCTCATTCAGCAGGGCCTGAGATGGCGGTTCCTGCGGGCGAAGGGGCTGTCCTATGCGCAAGAGTACAACGACTGGGTGAACATGCTCCAGATCGAGGTCTCGCGTACCGGAGGCATGCCGACGCTCTCCATGGCGGGTTCGTATAACGAGTGGCTGGCTGGGCCTTACGTACCGCAGTTCAATTTCCCCGGACCAGTCTGATGGCCGGCCTCTTGCAGGTCTATGCCATACAGAAGCTGTGGAGAAGTCAGGTCGTTGACCGTTTGGGTGGCAGCGATGGAACTGCGCTGGCTACTGATGCGACGGATGGCTTTCTCTACATCCCCTCAATGCCGGGCTCTCCCACGGGGACGCCTGTCACGAAGGACGGCCTGCTCCCCATCGTGATCGACAGCCTAAACAACCGCCTCCTGTTCTACAGCAACGGCGCGTGGCGCGCGGTAGGTCTGCCATGATGTTCAGGGCGGCAGTGGAGACGAAGGCAGAGGCTGGCAGGGGGCAAGTCTCGGCGCCGTTCAATCTTCCGAGTCCCACGGGAGGCATCAACGCACGGGACAACTTCACGGCGATGGACCCCAAGGACGCCATCAACCTCGTCAATGCGTTTCCCGAGGCAAACTCCGTAGATATACGTAGGGGATACGCCGCAGTCTCCACGGGACTGGGAAACCTCGTCGAGACCCTTCTGGTATGGCGGGGCACGACAGACAAGCTGTTTGGGGCCGCGGGTTCGGCCATCTTCGATGTCAGTGTCGATCCTGCTACCTCTGTCGTGACGGGTCTCACGAACGCCAGATGGCAATGGACCAATCTTGAGAATGCCGGCGGGCAGTTCCTCGTGGCCTGCAATGGCGAGGACCATGTGCAGGAGTTCGACGGGACGACGTGGACGGTTCCGGCGATTACTGGGGCGGACGATACGACGTTCATCAACGTTACGCAGTTCAAGGAACGGCTGTGGTTCGTGGTCGCCAACAGCCTGAACCTCTATTACCTCGAGACACAGGCGATACAGGGGCCTGCAAGCCCGTTTCCCTTGGGGGCAGTCTTTCGCAGGGGTGGCTACATCATCGGCATAGGGTCGTTCTCCAACGACGCCGGGGAAGGACCGGACGACTACCTGTGCATTGCCACGAACAACGGGGAGATTGCGGTCTATCAGGGAACCGACCCTACCAGTGCGACTACTTGGTCCTTGGTGGGCATCTTCACCGTTGGGAAACCGATCGGTCGTAGGTGCATGTCCAATCTCTCCGGGGACCTCGTGATCATCACCCAGGATGGCGTGGTGAGCATGCAGGCTGCTTTGCAGTACGGACGGGATGCCGGCAACAAGGCGATGGTGACTTCGAAGATCCAGACGCTGTTCTCTGAGCAAAGCCGGGCATACTTCACGAACTGGGGCTGGCAGCCCTTCGTCTATCCTCGAGCCAGGTATTTCATCGTCAATGTTCCTCAGGTGCAGGACATGACGCAAATCCAGCTGGTGATGAACACCGTTACCGGCTCGTGGTGTACGTTCACCAAGATGAATGCCGAGTGTTGGGGAACGGCCAACGATCTCTTGTATTTCGGGGGAAATGACGGCGACGTTTACCAGGCCAACGAGGGCTTTCTGGACGACGCGACGGACACAGCTTCGAACATCGAATGGGAGGTACAGACCTCGTGGCAGGCCCTGTGGGGCAAGTCCAACAAGATGTTCACCATGGTTCGGCCGATCCTTTTGACAGGAGGCGGGACGGTGTTCGCCATAGACATCGACGTGGATTTCGTCACGGAAACGCCGGTCGGTAGTCTGAACACCTCACCCATCTCTGGGATGGTATGGCCCTTCACATGGCCGGGAACGTGGGGAGGGTCGAACTTCTTCGATGCCCAATGGCACTCGGTGGGAAAATTCGGAACGTGGTCCTCCGTCCATGTGAAAGGCGTGATTGCCGGGGCTTCCTGTCAGATCAACTCTTTTGACATCCTTGGTCAACGTGGCGGCGTACTCGGTTGATGTATATGAGAAAATGTCTTCTTGGTTTTGATGTGACTGACTGCTTGTTGCGATATTCCGAAGCGGCGACCGATTTTTCTTTGGGAATCGGTAGACAGGAAAATTTCCATCGCCTGACTGTCCGTGATCTTTGCGTTATGGCCCAGTTCGCCAGCTTGTTTTGGTTGTCTTCCCTTTGCACGCATATCCGCGAGATTTTCGGCGCACGTTCCGAGAAAGAGGTGATCCGGGTTGATACAAGCCGGAACATCGCAGCGATGGCAGACAAACAATCCGTCTGGGATTGGGCCATTTTTGACTATCCATGCTTCGCGGTGAGCTTTTCGCGCTATGCGTCCATAGCTGAAGCAGCCGTAACCGACAGCGAGCGGTCCGGTCCAGAGAATGCAGCCATTTGGTTGTGGCGCAGAATGAAAGGCCAGCTTTTCCGCGATAGTTACCTTGCGCGGAGAAAAACGGTGTTTACGTTCGGATTTAGCCAAGATCGTCTCCACAGGGCGATTGAGGTCAGAGCCGGTGTCCGCGTTAGGAGCGCGGCCCGGCTCGCTAATTATAGCAGCGCGTTATGCGTCTGTTAATCGGCCATAGCGGGCAAGTCGGGGACTGGGTAGCCGATCGTGCGCCGTTGCAGAGGCCGGACTGGGTCAACTTCGTCGGCATAGGGATTGTGGACGAGACGGACAAGCTCGTGGCAGGGGTGGTATTCAGCGATTGGCAGCCGCGGTTTCGCAGGATACAATTCAGTGCTGCGGCAGACCATCGCCGCGCCTTCAGTCCCCAAATACGTCGCGAGATTGGCGACTACGTATTCGGACAACTGAACGTCTTCAGGGTTTGGGCAAGGACATCGGTGGAGAACCGCAAGGCACGCATTTTTCTGCGAGCCATCGGGTTCACGCCGGAGAGTACTGAAGCCCATTTCTATGGACCGGGCCATCACGCCATCCAGTATCGGCTTCTTGAACCGGAGTGGCGCAGGCGCTGGCCAGCACTGAGAAAGGCTGCATGATGGGCGGCGGGCAGGCTCCAACACCCCCAGATCCCTCGAAGGTCTCCGCCGACCAGTTCGGTTCCAACGTCGGCACCGCCGTTGCCCAGTCCATCCTTGGGAACACCAACCAGGTAACGCCCCAGGGCTCGCTGACCTACCAGCAGAGCGGCGGCCAGATGGTCAACGGGCAGTGGGTGCCCTCATGGACCGCCGTCCAGAAACTGAGCCCCGAACAGCAGGCGATTTACGACAAGACGACAGGGCTTCAGAGCAAGGCACTGGACCTCGGCCCTCAGGCGCTGACCAACGTAGGAACCTCGCTCAATACGCCCCTGTCCGATCCTGCCAAGCTCCGGGATGACGCCTACAAGGCTTTGACGGCGCGTTCTACGCAGGCCCTGGATCTCCAGCAGAAGCAGCAGGGCACGCAGCTGGCGAATCAGGGCATCAGTGCGGGAACGGAAGCCTACGACAACGCCATGCGCCCGATCGAGCAGGCGCGGGTGGATGCCTCCAACCAGGGGGTCATCAACGCCGGCAACGTGGCTTCCCAGAACCTGAGCCAGCAGCAGACCATCCACAATCAACCCCTGCAGGACTACGCCACGCTCCTTGGCTTCGGCGGGGGCGTGACCTCTCCGAGCTATGCCCCTGCGAGCGCCGGGACGGTGGCCCCCACGGATGTGAGTGGGAACTACTACAACAGCTATAACGGGAAGCTTCAGCAGTACGGGATTCAGCAGGGCCAGAACAACGCTCTACTCGGTGGCCTCTTTGGCCTCGGCGGAGCGGCGGCTGGGCTGGGTGGACTTTATGGCGCTAAAAAGCTGTTTGGCTGATGGCTGACCTCGGCGCCAATGGTCCCCTGATCGCCTCCCTGCTACTGGGACAGAGGCAGGAGGACAACCCATTCACTGCCCAGCGTAAATATGGGCGGCAGTTGATTGTGCAGGGCGGAGCAACGACTCCCCTTCAGTCAGGCAATCCGCTCGAGGGGCTGGCGCGGGCGTTGCAGGCGGGTGTTGGCGGCCTTGCGGTTGGACTGGCCAACAAGGAAGAAGCGGACCAGACGCAGCACAACGTCGGCCTGATGTCCGACGCGGCCAAGATTGCAATCACCGATCCGGGCAAGGCGGCGGAGATCCTGAAGGGCCTCAAGGGTTCTTCCGGCATGAGCGAGGCGTTGCTGGGCCAGATCGTCCAGAGCGGGATTGGCGAGGGACTGAAGCAGCAACAGGCTAAGGGTGTTTACGATAGGGGCGGCGGCACAGGCGGAATAGAAGGTGGCCCCGGCGTTACTATCGACATCACCAAGCCAAACATCAGTGCGGGAGGCGGCTATCAGCCGACCCTTGCAAGCCGTGAGAGTGGTGGCAATCCCCAAGCGGTCAATCCCCAGTCGGGAGCCTTCGGTCTCTACCAGTTCATGCCCCAGACAGCGGCAGACGTTCGCGCGGCCAATCCGCAACTAAACCTGCCGGAAGACCATCGGACGTGGACGCCCGACCAGCAGAACGCTGCCGAGCAGGCTCTTAGGGGAATGAATAACAAGCGGCTGGCTGAATTGGGCATCCCAGTTACACCAGCCACGCTTGCGCTCGCCCATGCGACGGGTGCGGACGGCACGGCCAAGCTTCTGAGCACTCCACCGAACACGCCGATGGAGCAGGTGGTGCCGGCCAGCTGGATCGAACAGAACCCGCCGATGCGGGGAAAGATGGTGGGGCAGTACGTCCAGCAATTCGCCTCGTTCAACCAAGGAGGACAGACGCAGCCACAGGCTCCGCAAGGTCCACAGGTAGCTCAAGCACAGGGACCACAGCCGACTCCGCCGCAGATTTCTCAGGTTCCTCCTGCCCCTGATGCTTTGCAATTCGCGAAACAGGCCGAGCAGTACGCCCGTCAAGGTGACTACGTGCAGGCTAATGCCTACCGGCAGAAGGCCATCGAGGCACAGGCCAAATGGGCAACGACGCTCCAGACCGAGCAGGCGAAGATTGGCATGACTGGTGCCGAGCATGACCGGCAGCAGAGCACGGCAACGCCCAATAGCGAGCAATCCCTGTCTGGTGGTTTCTCCGACCGTATGATGAACAGCGAGCGGCTGATCCGTCAGTATGGACAGGCGCTGACCAGCGCGGGTGCCAAGGCCAAGGACATGCTTCCTTTTGGCATCGGCAACTTTGCCCAATCGCCTGAATACCAGCAGGCGAAGCAGGCGCGCGACGACTTCATCAATGCCCAGCTGCGCCGTGAATCGGGTGCGGCAATTGCTCCGTCAGAATACGCCAATGCAGACCGGCAGTATTTCCCGCAGCCTGGAGATGGGCCGGACGTGATTGTCCAGAAAGAGCGGAACAGGCAACTAGCGATCGAGGGCATGGTGAGGAATGCGGGGCCTGCTTATCAGCCGAGTCCTACCGTTCGCGCACCAACGCAGGGAGGAAGCGATCTCCTGAACCAAGCCCGCGAGGCCATCAAACAGGGTGCGCCTCGAGATGCCGTCATCCAGCGCCTTAAGGAAAAAGGCATCTCGGCGGAAGGTCTCTGATGGCTGGACCTTTTGATGACCTGATCCCGCAGAAGCCAACGCCCGCTCTGGCGAATCCTTTTGCCGATCTCATTCCTAAGTCAGATGTGACACCCGATAGCGTGGTGCGTTCGCTCGCCTCTGGGGCATCTTTTGGCCTGGCAGATGAGTTCGCCGCCATGATGGATGCCGCCACGCATCCCGTCCTTGGACGGGGAGCAAGCGGCGAGACCTACGGCCAACGCTACGAGCAGAATCTCGCCAAGGAGCGTGGGCTGGATAAGGCGTTTGCCGAGCAGCATCCGTACATCGACACAGCCAGCAAGATTGCGGGTGGCGTAGGTTCCAGCGTTGCCACCCTCCCGGCAGGGCTTGTGAGTGTAGGGCCGAGTGCCTTGGGGAATGTCGCCAAGACTGCTCTTACAGGTGCTGGTCTGGGAGGGCTTCAAGGTTTTGGGGAAGGTGAGGGACTTCAGGATCGACTGGAGCGTGGGGCACTTGGGGCGACGATCGGGGGAGGAGTAGGTGCCACGGTTCGCCCCCTGGCCTCGGTAGGACGTGCAATTGCCGAAAGTGCCCCAGGGCGTGCCGTTTCCGATTATGTAACCAGTCCGGTTGCCAATGCGGCGCGCTCGATCTTCTCGTCCGGCGCTCCGGTTGCCGAGAATGCCGCGCAGACGGGTGCATTGGAGCGTCTGGCGACCGCCTTGCAGCGGGCGAAGATGACGCCAGAAGCTGCTGGCTCACGCCTGAACCTCCTGGGTGATCAGGCCATTCTGGCGGATGTAGACCCTCAATTGCTGGGGGCGGCTACGGGCGTGAAGGTGCTTCCGGGTGAAACGCGCTCTCTTGCCGAAAACGTCCTGATCCATCGCAACAGGGCAACAGGTAATCGGCTTGTCGGTGCTTTTGAAGGCGATCAGCCTCCGCCAAGTAGTTACGAGACCCTCACTGCCATGCAAGGCAACAAGCAGGGGGTTGGAGCGCGGGAATATGGCGCGATGCGTGGCGAGAAACTGAACATCTCCCAGGAGATGCAGAAACTGCGCGGGCTGTCGGCTATTCAGGATGCTGAGAAGCAGATTGTTGAAGACGCGGCTTCTACCGGCACACAGCTTTCTCCCATCGAGATCGCCCATCGGGTCAAGCAGCAACTCAATCGAGTTGCCGATGCGGCGATGGCTTCCGGGACGCCTATCAACAAGGCCGATTTGAGGGCTTTGGGAGATCAATTCGAATCGGCCTTCTGGCGAGCCAACCCGGCAGCCCGGACAGCGGACACTGCCTATGCCAAGGCAGCATCCTTGCCGGAACATTTCGAAGCGGGGCGTTCGTTCCTGTCGCGTGGCTCGAGCGAGAAGGCGACGGAGGCATCAGCGCCTGGTCTGGCCGACCTCCTCCAACGCGCGAACCCGCAGCAGCAACTGGCAGCGCGGGTAGGGGCTACGAATGCGGCTCGTGAGACGGCGCTGGAGGGGACCACTCCGGCCCGTGCGTTGGCACGTCGGATCAACGAAAGCGATCCGGTGCAGACCAAGATTGCCGAGCTTTATGGCCCCCAGGCATCCAAGATCCTCCAGCAGGCGGAAGCCGAGGGGGTGTTCGCCAATACGAGCAATCGGTTGCTTGGTGGATCACAGACAGCAGAGAAGCTATCCGACGCGCTCGATACCATGGGCAATATCGGGGTGCGGGCGACGCCCGGACAGGTAACGCCGCGTTTTACCGAGTCGCTGAAGGCTTTTGTGAATTGGGTCCGCAGCCCCAACGAAGCGGTTCGCAACGAAATCGGGAGACTGACCATCAATCCGAATGCAAGCGAGAACCAGAAGACGCTCGAGCTGCTGGCGGCCCTCCTGAAGCAACGCGCAGCAGGAAATACCGGAAGCGCTGGTTTGGCTGGAGCGCTCGGCGGTCAAGCGGGGGGGATTCGTTAGATGCCCTTCAACGGCAATGGGGTCTACTCGGCTCCGAGCCTCCCCGGCTCCTTCAACCCGGCGATTTCCGGTCAGGCAGCCACGCCCACGGACTGGAACACGCTGCTCACTGATCTCTCGACAGCTCTTAGCACGACGCTGACGAAGGACGGGCAGAGCACGCCCACGGCCAACATCGGCTTCGGCGGGTTCAGGATCACCAACGTCGGGAATGCCTCGGCTCTGACCGATGCGACGACGGCGGGACAGGTCCAGAACGCCCGGCATACCTACGCCATCGATACGGGAAGCTCGACGGCCTACGCCATCGCTCCCGCGCCTGCGTGCTCCGCCTATGCCGTGGGGCAACGGTTCCAGTTCAAGGCGGTCAATACCAACACCACCACGACGCCCACCCTTGCTGTATCCGGTCTGACCGCGGGTACTATCGTCATGGCGGATGGCTCTGCCATTGCCGTTGGCGCCATCGTGGCAGGGGGTGTTTATGAGGTCGCAGTATCGGCCGCCACGCCGGTTTTCCAGTTTCAGTCCCTGACCCAAGTTCTGCCGGCTGCCTCGACGGCAACCACGCAGGCACAGGCGAACAACAGCACCAAGCTCGCCACGACGGCCTATGTCGATCGGGTGGCCGTCCAGCAATACGTGATTACCACCGAAGCCACCGAGGAAGACCACGCCACCACGATTCCTTATGACGACACGATTCCTCAGAGCGGAGAAGGCAGCGAGTATTTCACGGTAACGATCACGCCCAAGTCAGCCACGAGCAAGCTCTTAATCAACGTCGAGTTCAACTGCACCATCACCGACGCCACGCAATTTGCCATCGTTGCCTTGTTTCAGGATGCGGGCGCCGATGCCTTGAAAGCGGTAGGTGCGGGGTTCGTCACTTCCGGCGGATCGGTGTCCATGGAAACCATTTCGTTCACTTATGAAAAGGTCAGCGGCACCACGAGCGCCACGACTTTCAAGGTGCGAGCGGGCACGGGTGGTGGCACGCAGTTGACCATGAACGGCGCTGGGGGATCTCGCTTGTTCGGGGGCGTCTGTATTTCCTTTATCTCCGTCACCGAGATCGGCATATGACCCAGCCTGTAACAGCTGTCCAGAAAGAGTTCACCCGCGTTTCCAGCGCGTCGTGGACACTGCTTTTCCCCTTCCAGCCATACAACGGGGGAGAAGGGGTTTCCCTGCCTTGCACCGTCTCCACTGCAAGAGTGGCCCTTGTCGGTGAGTTCGGTGCAGCGGCCGACGACAAGGTGAACATCGCCGTGATCGTGAACACCGGATCGGTTCCGGCCTTCGTACGCTTCGGGGATGTCACGGTGGTTGCCACGACGGCTAGCATGGCTGTGCCGGCGGGGGCGGCAGTGACTTGCACTATCCCCGGCGCAAACGATGCCGAGACGACTTACCTTGCCGGCATCACGTCGGCCGGTTCAACGACGCTTCAGATAACCACGGGATTTGGTAACTGACATGGCCGACATACCCATCAGCCCGAAGGCTCTCGTCACCAACGGGGACGTGGTCTCCACTACCAATCCGTTGCCCTGCACGTCAGCAAGTGCCGGAACGCCTGCGACGGATGTTGCTGTCAGTCCGGTGACGTGGGTGGTCAACGGCACCATTGTCAGCACGTCAAACCCGCTTCCCATATCGCTAAGCTAGGGAACACCCATGGCAGATATTTCAATCAGCCCGACAACTCCCGTCACCAACGGGAACATCGTTACATCTGGGAATCCTCTCCCGGTAACGATCGTCAGCGGCTCCGCTACCCCTTCCGGTCCTGCCGGCGGGGATCTGACAGGCACCTATCCCAACCCGACCATCAAGGCGTCCGTCTCGCTGACGACTCCGGTTCTGGGAGTGGCCACAGGAACCTCGCTTGCCTTGGGTGGCGCGACCCTTGGGGCGAACGCCCTGGCTGTCACCGGAACGACCCTGCTTGGGGGAGCCCTGACCAGCACGCTCGGCACGATCTCTGCAAACACCCCGATGATTGCCGGGACGCAGACGTGGAACAATTCGGCCATCGTTTTCGAGGGTATTAGCCTCGACGTAATCGACACCGCGAGCAGCGCCACATCCTTGCTGCTGGACATGACGGTGAATAGCGCCTCGGCTTTCAAAGTATCGAAGACCGGCGCGACTACACTTACCAGTGGCATCACGAGCACGGCGGGAACGATCACGGCCAGCACGCCGATGATTGCGGGAACCCAGACGTGGAACAACTCCGCGATCCTGTTCAAGGGTACTACGCTTGCCGTGGTCGATACCGCTTCTAGTGCCACGTCCGTGCTGCTCGATCTGCAGGTGAATAGTGCTTCGGTGTTCACGGTGGCCAAGACGGGTGGCCTCACGCTCACCAACACCGTCACTCCCACGCTCGGCACGGTGACGGCCGACACGCCGGTCCTTTCCGGGACGGCGACGTGGAACAACTCGGCCATCACGTTCAACACCATTTCCCTGACCATCACGGATACCGCGAGTCAGGCTGCCTCGAACCTCGCGCTCATGACCGTGGGCAGCGCGCAGATTTTCCGGCTGACGAAGCAGGGTGGCTTGACGACGGCCGGGAATCTCATCGGCCAGGCCAGTACAGCGTTGCCTGCCGGTGGCGTTGCCAGCAGCGGCATGAGGATCTGGGCGAGCGGCCCCTTCTACACCTCGGGCTCCGGCGCTCCCACGGCGGCCTTTCCCATCGGCTCGATCTATGCCCGCTCGGACGGTTCCAACGCCTCGACCCGGCTCTACAGCGCCACCTCCTCGAGCGGCGCGTGGACCAACGTGGTGACCGCGGCATGAGCGACATGGTTTACCCCGCGGCCGGCTCGATTTACTTGCTGGCCGAACTGAATCAACGGAACGCCAACATCTCCGACCTGATCGATAATTGCGTGGCAAAGGATCGCAAGATTGCCGAGCAGGCCAAACGCATTGCCGAACTGGAGGCCGAGCTTGCGAATCGCAGTCCTGATCCCAAGCCGCAAGCGGCCGTTTCGGTTACAAACGGCAGTGCAAAGCCTGCGGGCGCGGGAGAGCGGGCGTAACGCCGTGAGCTACCTAATCGGCTGCGACTCCGACGACCCGAAGACCATCGAGGCGGCCTATGCCCTGTCGCTTCGTTCCCCAATCGCGCCCATCGTCATCACACGTCAGCCTTCTCTGGGCGGCATCGTGAACCATCTCTCTGCCCAGATCGACGCCGATGTTTATTGTTCTCTCTGCGACGACATCGAATGCCTCGACCAGGATTGGGACGAGTGCATCCGGGTGAACTGGGAGAGATTCCCGATCGGAGTCTGGTGGTGGGGCTGCCCCACGGATACGACGTTCGCGATTGTCAGCAAGGCATGGAAAGAGGCGGCGGGCTACATCTTCACGGATTTCTTTCCCTTCTGGTTCGACGATATGTGGCTGTGGGAGCAGTGGAAACTGACCACTGCCCGGATGCCTGCCGTGATCGAGGCCAAGGTGAAGGATTGCGGACCGGCCACCCATCGAATGCGGGACATCAAGTTGTGGTGTGACTTCTTCCTGCACATGCGCGGCCATCGCATCGAGGAAGCCAGGCGCATCGCGGGCTTGCTGGGTTTTACGCCGGCCCCGAATCCCGAGCAGCAGTTCCTGACCGAGAACGAGACGGTCGATGTGAGCGCGATCGAAGCCAAGCAAGGAGATCGTGATCCGCCGACGCCCGAGTACCTGGCTGCGCTGGGTCGTGTGCAGGCGATGATGAGGCACTGATGATTACTCAATTCCTGACTTCCGGCGCCATCATCAATGCACTTGGTTATACGCCGGCCGATGCGGGTGCCGTCGTCATGGCCAGCGGCACCGAGGCCAATCCCGGCATGTTCTTCGGTGCCGAATCGACAACCGGCTTCTATCGTCCGGCCGCTGGCGAACTCGGCATCTCGATCCTCGGTTCCAATGTCGCCACATTCAGGTCCGAAGCCGTAGAGTTGGCGGTCGGTTTCTTTCCGACTGTTACGTTTTCACCGGCTGATGCTGGCAACACGATGTCGAATGTCATCGCAGTTACGGCTTCGGGCAATGCAAGCGGCGATAGCGATGTACGGCTTGTCTACCATCACTTGACACTTGATGGTTCAAACTCGTTCGACCGGGGATATGTCCAGTACAATGGCATAGATGTCACCGCGACGGCCGGCACGATCGATGTCGTCTACAACCTGCACAACTACGTCTGGAACCACGACGCGGCCAACATCACGGTTGCTTATGCAAATTACTCCCATTTCGTGGTCAATGGCAGCGGCAACATCACGACAGCGCGTGTCTACAACGCGGGTGACAGCAATTTCAGCCTCGGCGGCACCGGTACGATCAACATCATCTCGGGGTTCTACTCCTCGAACCTCGGAGATCCAACCCGCGTCAACAGTGTCCTGCATTTCGTTGCTGACGACGCTGACGCGGTGGGGTCCGTTACGGGGTTCTATTCCAACATTCCACCGGGAACCAGCAAATTCGCCTTCCGCAACGTCGCTGGGGCTAACAGCTACTTCGGCTTCCCGTCTCTCACGGCCGCTGCCGGGGCGACAAACTTTGTCGAGTTGAACATCCAGTACAGTGGAGACGCGGGCGGCACTACGAACATGCGTGGGCTGGTCGATACGATCATCCTGTCCGGAGCCAACGCTGTTGCTTTCCAATTCGCTCGCAATACCGGATGGCAGCACACAGGGTCAGCCGCCATCACGCAGGGCTACGGCGAGAACATGGATGCCCGCGTCACGAGTTCTGGCGGCATCACGGATTTCCGCGGCTACCATCTTTCCACGATTGTCAGCGGCAGCGGGACGATCTCGACGTACCATGGGCACAGCGCAATTCTCCAGATAACCGGCAGCGGCCACATCACGACGGCGGCCCTGTTCGAGGCGATGGATTCGACCTTTTCCTCGACTGGAACGATGAACACGCTCGACGTGTTCAAGGCGGGCAATGTCGGTCACGCAACATTGGTCGATACGGTCAGGGGGTTGCACGTTCTGGATACCTCGGCCGCCACGTTGGTCGAAGGTGTCCAGATCGACACTACGGCGGGAACAGGGAAATGGGGCATCTCCCACACGGGCGGGGCCTATAATCGAATATCGGGATACACGACCTTCAACACCCTGGTTGCCGTGCCTTCGGCTCCGATCCATGTCAGGCAGACGGCGGCGAATGCAACGACCATCCCGATCTATCTTGAAAACCCAGGAGCCAATTCGGCAGGAACCGAGGTAGGCATATCGCTGGATGCGACCGCCCAGGGCATCAATAGCCGCGACGTTCAGATCCTGGGCGGCACTAGTAGCGCCAACGTGATGTATCTGCGCGTTCTTACTCCCAACGGTGCAGCACCTGCCGAACGGCTTCGGGTTGCGGCCGATGCGATCACAGCTGTCCCCATCGTCATTACACCTGCTGCCACGGCGGGCGCTGCCAGCATTCGCCTGCCGCACGGGACGGCCCCTACTCCTCCCACGAATGGCGATATGTGGACGACGAGCGCGGGTCTGTTCGTCCGCATCAACGGCGCTACAGTAGGACCCCTCTCCTAGAAAGACGGTGACATGAACAAGGAAATGACCGGCGGGCAGTATCTGTTGAATCGCATTGCCGAGCTCGAGGGTGCGGTGGCGACCCTGATCGACCAGAAGCTCGCAGTGGAGAAGGAACGCGATGCCCTGAAGAAGGAACTGGAGGGGGCCAAGCCGCCTGCCTGATTATGGATGATCCAAGCCTCCTTGATCTGATAGCGAGGCACAAGCAGGGGATCGGCGGTGCTGTAGGGCTGTCCGCCTTCTTTTCCATGACCTACTCGATTGTTTCTGAATTTGGGCTGAAGAAATCCCTGCAGGGTGTCTTCATCGGGTGTGTCTTTTCCGGGGCGGGCTGGTTGTTTCTCGCCTCTTATCTCAACCTTGCCGTATACTTTGTGGTGCCTGTCGCGTTAGGTGGAGCGTACCTGCCGTTTCCCCTGATCCGTGCCTACATTCGCAGGCAGGACAAGCTGGCCGACAGGGCGCTCGACATGGCGCAGAGGCGCACGGGGGCAGAATGACAGAGTGGTTCGAGGCATTGCAGGCTACCCCAGGCTACAACCTTCAGGACGCTTTGTGGTCCGTTGCCACGCCGCCCTTCTGGCTGGCCACAAGCATTGTCTCGCTCCTTGGTGCCTTGGCCCTGTTCGTGAGCCTGATGCGCGAGGTGGATCGCCGCAGGAGCGCGGGCCTGCACGGGATCGACTCCCTGATGGTTGGTCGGATGGGCTGGATGGCGGCCTTGGTCCTGGGAGCGGGGGTGCGTTTCAACTCCGGGATGCTGATAGCCTCTTTCGCCCTGTTCGTGCTGTCGGGAACCTTCATGTCCCTGCTCATTGCTACCCGCTGGTGCGAAAGGCGGGGGTCGTTCTTCTACAAGTGCGGGCAGATCGTGGGTGAGGTAGCGGCCTACGTCCGCCGCCCGGAGACCACTATCGTCAAGCCCCGCTAGCTGTGGCATATTTGGGGCATGACCGGGGGTGAAATCGCCCAGATACTCGTGGCCCTTGCAACGCTGATGACGGCGACGGGCGGAGTGATTATTGGCATCCGCAACAGCCGGGAGATCAAGCAGGTCAAGGAGACGGGCGAAAAGACCCACGAGCTTACCAACTCCAAGATGACCCAGCTCATCAACGAAGTCCGGGCCGGTGCTACCGACAAGGCTATTCTGGACGAGCGGGACAGGGTCAAGGCGGAGAAGCCAGTCTAAAACAGAACAGCGTGGCGTGCGACTTTCCTCTAGAGGAGACTCATTCATGTCGATGCTCGTCGCCGTCATCAACTTCTGCATTATTCTGCTGGTCTTGGGGCTATGCTTTGCCGTGGTCATCTGGGTTCTGGGGATCATCGGCGTCCCCGTGCCCATGAATGTGATGAAGATTCTCGGCGCGATTGTGTTCCTGATCGTGCTGCTGTGGTTCCTCAAGGCGCTGCTGGGTGGGGGGCACTTCCCCTCGATTCTGACGCTGCCGGTTCATCTTCTCGTGCCATAATCCACAGGTGCCTGCCTGCCCTGTGTATGGCAAGATAGGGCATGCCCATCGACCCCAAGGCCACCCGCGGCTACCTGAACAACAACCCCGGCAACATGGACCGGAGCGAGCCTCCCTGGAATGGCGAGATTCGCGACGTGGCCCAAGCCCAGAACGATGTCCAGCGCGCCGAGCTGACACACGGTCGGTTCTGCGTGTTCGTGGATTCGGTCCACGGCATCCGGGCGATGGCCAAGAACCTGATCGCCTACTACGACAGGCTGGGCCTGCACACCATTCGCCAGATCATCAACCGATGGGCCCCCCCGAACGAGAACAACACCGAAGGCTACATCCAGCGCGTGGCGAGCAATGCCGGCGTCGGGGCGGACGACCAGATCGACATCCGCAACGCCCGCATCCTCGGCTCTATCATTGACGGCATCATCCGGGTTGAATGCGCTGGGATGCCCTACGAACAGGACGAGATCGAGAAGGGCATGCTTGCGGCCGGCATCACATGACCAAAGACGAGATCACCGCCATCATCGTGATAGGGTTCTTCCTGATGTGCGTGGGCGTGGCATTCGCTGCAAGGCGGTGAAGAAGTGGCTCAACACGCATTTGATCGAGACCGCGTTCGTCTGCGTGCTGTCCCTCCTGCTTATCATTGGACTAGCGAGGACCCTGTAATGGAGCGGGAGAACGCGAAGCAGCAGGGCTGCCGGGATTTCAGTCCCCAAACGCGCCTCCCGCATAAAGTGCCGCTCATTCGTCTAGCCCGAGTTACCTTTGGGCTCAACCCGCTGCACGCAGTGGGAAGTGGTCCGAACAAATAAGCGACGTGAAAGGATAACAGAACGATGACCAAAATCCTACTGTGCTTTGCTCTCGTGCTGGGGAGTTGTTCCCAGACGGTCGATATGACCACGTTCTCCAAGTCGGCGTATGCCACCAAATCAGCCTACGAGGGAGCCCTTGTCCTCGCGGTGGCCTACAACGAGCGAGTCCGCTGCACCGTGCCGAAAACAGTGACGCTGTGCTCGGAGCAGGCTGTGGTGGACCAGCTCAGGCGGGCGAGTGCAGCCGCCGACGCGGCGACTTCTGCCGCAGAAGGCGCGGTTCGCTCTTTGGGTGCCAATCCGTCTGCGGTAAAAGCGGCTGTTGTGGCAGCGGAAAATTCCGTGTCGGCTTTGCAAGCTATCACGTCAGTCTACGGAGGCAAGTGATGGCTCCATACTACTTCAGTTGCACCAACCCAGAAACCGGCGAATTCGTCATGGGCATCAGGCTTGATGGCAGCATTGAATTTGGCCCCGGCTATACGGCGGACAAAGCCTATAAGGAAGGCGCTCGACGCTTTGGAGAATTTGTCCATGCTGTCATGTCTGGTGCCGTTTGTACCACGCCCCCTTCAACCACGGTGAACTGACATGGGCGCCGCCGCCGTCCCCCTCATCTTGGAAATCCTCTCCCTCGCCCCGCAGATCGCAGACGCGGGCATCAACATCGCCGGCATCGTCTCCAAGACGCGGGACGTGCTGGACGCTAACGCCGCGCCCGGTGACGCACAGTGGGACGACCTCGACGCGAAGGTGAAGAGCCTTCAGGCTCGCTTGGCTGCCGGGCCTTAGCCAACTGCCGCAGGAGGGACATGCAGATGGCTCGTACCTGGGGGCTGGCGGTGCGGAGGATCTGCTCGATGGACTTGGTCATGTTCTGGTGCGCTCTAATCTGAACCCCGCCTTCTTGAGCGCAGCGCGACATGCTTCGGCCCGCTCTATGGGAAGCCGATATTGGACATCACGTTCACCCGTGGCGGGACCAACCATCCAAACGCCCGCTCCGATGCTTCGGCCGCCATGTTCGCGCATGATGTGGTGGGCGGCCTTGTCGAGCGGATCGCCGGCCTGCCCGTAGAAATAGGCGAAAACATCAACTTCGAGTTCACTCATTTCCTCGACCTCAGAACGAAATAGACATAGACCGTCATCGCCCCTGCCGCGCAGCCCAGACTAAAGGCGATGGTGCAGGTCATGGCTTCGCTTCGCCTCGGTTTACGCCGCCCGTGAATTGGGAATGACTTCCGTGAGGATGCGCCAGTCCTTCAGCATGTTTCCTTCGAACGTGCATTCAACCGGCGTTCCTTCGAGTTCCCCGACGTGATTCTTGCCGGCAGCTTCAAGCACTTCCTTGAGCTTCCACACAGCATCGGCCAGTGTCTCGCGACGCTCACCTTCTGTCCATTTTGTGTAATCTGAGCGTTTGGTTGCCCAGCCACCGATGAAGGTTGAGCATCCCCACGACGACTTTCCCATGAATGAGAGAGACAAGCCGATCATGGCATCCTGATAGCCGCCCATTCCGAAGGTGGCAGAGGAGATGTAGCCGATTTCCTTGCGTTCGCTCATTGCAAGAGTTCCTTTCTGTAATTCGTCAGATCTAAACAGCCGAGGCGAAGCGGGGTATCCTCATCCGAACGCCTTCATCACGAGAGAACGCCATTGCTTCCAGTTCTCCAAGGCTTGATCAGGGGTCGTTGTAGTAACCAGAGTGATCGTCAGAGCGGTCAACGCTCCCAGCATAAAATTGATCATCCGATCTTCTCCCCACCCGGCTTTACCTGGGTGTCTGCGTTGCGGGAGCGGGGGTCGGCCTCATCTGCTAATGGGTTCCTTCCCCTGTAACGGGAGAGGGCGTTGCGTTTGATCTCGTGAAAGTCAGCCAAGATCTGATCGACCGCTCTTTGATTACCCCGGACTCCGGCAGCGGGCACGGTATTTGGGTAGCTGCTCGGCGTTCCATCGAGGCGTGCTCCTTCAATTGCTTTTTGAATCTTCTCCAGCGCCTCCACGAGTTCCAGCACGGCATCGGGAGGAGAGGAGGGAGAGTCCGCTTCGCCTAGCGGTTCACCAGCTCGTGTAATCTGGTAGCCATTGCCGCGCATCAACGCCAGGAACACGGCGCTATCGTAAGCGGCCACCGGATCGCCGTGACTATCCATTTCCGTAATCAGCGCGTCCTGCAAGGCAAGATCAGCGTGCGCCGCAACGTCCGGCATCGAATGTTCGTCAGATGGTGCGTCGCGAGGCGATAGGGAACTATCGCCGTCCGTCTTCATTGGGGGAGTGCTGGTCATGGCTCCGCATGTACAAATCGCTGGCGGGCCGTACAGGGCAAAGCCGCACGACTCTTTGTGCTCACTCATGGCTGGTTCCTTCTGCCTGTGCGCTGTTGGGATTCGCTTCGCCGCGCGTATCGGCCTCACGTTCATTTCCCATCCATGCATGCTCTATTGCGCGCGCATCTCCGAGCGTGGTTGCAAAACCGAACAACGCTGGGGCAAGACCGCGAAGGGACATCATCGTCATGTCGG
>Ga0247692_1000064_pt1 | contig 21830 bp, 29 predicted proteins | sample CNK33_metaG_FD_183041 | JGI IMG/M metagenome (GOLD analysis project Ga0247692, IMG submission 183041) | Soil microbial communities from Purdue University Martell Research Forest, Indiana, United States - CNK33 | ecosystem: Environmental > Terrestrial > Soil > Temperate forest > Bulk soil...
CCAGAAACGCGGCAAAGCCCCAGACAGGGACAAACTCGAAGCGGCGCTGGTTGAGCGAGTCGTAACCCCGCGCAGGCTGCTTACAGCATGAGGGCGGTTTCAAATGTGAAGCGCAACACAATGCCTAGTGAACGGAATTATCAGGTTGAGAAGCAAGTGCAAGCATGGTGGCGAAGACTTCGAACGGCGAGTGGAAAGCGTGTGTGGCACGTGGCCGGCTGTTGAGGCTGTCAGCGATGTCATCAAGGTCGTCCTGGCTGTAGACCGAGAGATCCGTGCCCTTGGGCAGATACTGGCGTAGCAGACCATTGGTGTTCTCGCACGTGCCACGCTGCCAGGGGCTGTGAGGGTCGCAGAAATAGACCTTCACACCGGTCGCGGCCGCGAGCTCCTGGTGGCAGGCCATTTCCTTGCCCTGGTCGTACGTGAAACTCTGTCGCAGCGGCGAGGCGATGGAATTCAGTTTGGCGGAGAAGCCCGCGAGTGCCGAGGCAGCAGTCGCATCATCCATCCGGGCAAGCAGCACAAGGCGGCTGGAGCGTTCGACCAGCACGCCCACGGAAGAGGCATTGTTTGCACCTTTAATGAAGTCGCCTTCCCAGTGGCCCGGCATCACGCGGTCGTCCACCTCGGGCGGGCGCACGTGAATGCTGACCATATCGGGAATCTGACCGCGCCGGTCTGTGCCTCGACTTCGCGGCATGCGATCGCTGCGATGGTGGCGCAGACAGGCGACGAGCTGGCGACGCAGTTCCCCATACGGACGGGCGTAGATAGCCGTGTAGATGGTCTCGTGCGAGACTTGAGCGTACCTGATATCTGCTGAGGCGACCATTTCCAGTCCAGCAGCGTGAGGACGATGCGCCATGTAACACCTTGCGGGTCAAGCTTGGCGGGGCGCCGGCCAGCGACACGGCGCGCCACGCTTAGCGCCTGGGCCGGTACCGAAGCATAGCGGTCAGGCCCGCAGTTGCGAGCCAGTTCGCGACTCACCGTTGCAGGTGAGCGCCCAAGCATGCGGGCCATGGCCCGTATGCTTGAACCCTGCAGACGCTGGCTGGCAATCGTCAGCCGCTCTTCAGGCTGGAGTTGTTGGTATCGTTTTTCCATGGCAACACCTTATACGAGTCGGGGTGTTGCACTTCAAACTTGAGAACTCGTAGCTTTCCTCATGGTTTTGTCGGTCACCTTAACGGGATGCCCGTCAAACGCGAGCACGCATGACACTGGTGCCGCAGCGAGCAGTGGCAGCAGCAGTAGCAGCAGTGGTGGGGGATATTAACCATTATGGACAGCTCACAAGCTCGACGCCGTCAGGATCCGGAAGCTTACGGACGCCAGATGGCTGGATTGCACCGTTTCAGACGGATCCTGGCCGATGAGTTGAGCGACATCGACTAGTCGATCATCGGGAGGCAGACTGGCGCGGGCTCTGGGCCTACGTGGCGGGTGAATAAGGTCACATGCGTCCGGGTTATATAAATCGGTAAAGCCCTGCCGTCTTACCGCCGGTGGGCTAGATCCCCTATTTGTCTAAGGCTCGTGATCAATGAGGTTTGCGCGCGAGGTGCTCGGAGCGTAAGCGGTTGCTCACGCGGGCGAAGTGAAATTGAGGGGCTTGGTGGCCTCGTTTTGTCACACGCAGTAACGAATTTCCCCCGCACCGTCCGAGGACATGCAAGCCCCGCCGAGGTCTAAGTCTGTAACGGAGTGATTCCGCCGCATTAGATGAGGTCTTACCGTGCAGAACATGATGTTGCCTCCTTTGACAGGGGTGTTTGCAGCCGCGGTGCTGGGCGCGTGTGCCACGGTGCCTTACGAAACATCGATGAATTCTTGTGATCAGGAGTACATGATGGCCAATCCTGCGGGCGCCGAATATTACTGTGGTCTCGACTATGGGTACCCCCTTTTCGAAGGAGGCTTTCTCGGCTTTGTCGATATCGACCACTTACACCACCATCACCAGCATGATCATGACCATGACTTCGATTTTCATCGCGGCCATGACCATAATCGTGGCTTTCACCATGGCGGCGTCATGGCAGGCGGCGGGCACGGTGTAGGGCGCGGCGAAGGTCACGGCGGCGGGCACGATTCGAGCGGTTTCGGCAGTGACTTTCAGCCGTCGGGAGCGAGCGGATCGCACGGGAGCGGTCCGCACAAGTAACCGGAATCACGCAGCCAGTACGGCGGCATTCATTGCACCTGCACTAGTCGCGCTGACGCCTTCAATTTCGAACCGACCGTCTTCCAGCAATCGGTCGAGCACGCCCCAGGTGAACGCTCCGTGCATTCTGCCGCCTTGAAGTGCGAGTGCGATCGTCTTCTGCACGCTTGATGGTTTCTGTTCTTTGTGGCCATTGAAGATCTCCTCAAGGTTGGGCCACGCTACGCCTCGGATTACCCGCCCGTTCCAGCCGTTCCGACATGTCAATGATCAGCTGGCTCCACGCCAGCGTGTCCGGGCTCAGATAAATATTGCCGATCACGTCCATCCCCGTGGATCCAAGGCATCCAAAAGAATACGGGGACGTTGCTGGCCGCGACGCGCGACGTCATGTCTCCAGAGTCGTATCGATTGACCACCCTCGGAAGGGGTGGCCTTGAGACGGTGGATGATGGCGGGGTCTGTGTGTTCGCGACGATGCTCTCAGGCGAAAACGGCACGGTGACCCTGGGCCGGACCGTTTGATCCGCTATTGAACGGCACGTCTGACACCCCCGCAGCGTGCTGAGGCGCTACGGGTGGCCGGACGAACTCCGCCTGAATCCGCCACCTGCATACGTCGACTACGGCCAGGATCCATGTCGATAGTCCAAACCGCGCGCGGCTGAAATGGCCTTCCGTCGAGAAGCCGAGCGTGTCCTGTTTAGTCAGTGGATCGGGTGCGAAGCCATTGAACGTCACAGCGATCGTCAACGGTGGCCGGTCAACGTACCGGCGCGTCTCCGGTGCGTTTGAAACGCGTGCTCACGAAGTGGACCTGCGGATAGCGCGCCGCGTCGAACGTGTCAGCGCCTTTGGCCAGCTTTGTCGAGGAGCGGCACGTTGGTATCCACGCTGGCAGCATCGATGGTCGCCGAGACTGAACTCGTGTCGAGCGCGCCTTCGTTCCAGTCGAGTTGTGCGGTCGCGCGATCGAAGCGCATTGTGAAGCGCGAATACTTGAAATGATCGACGTCGAATATGTGCTTCAGTGGTGCGGATCGAGTTCGTACTGACCCGGCGGCACGCGCGTCTAAGACTGGCTGACGGTATGCGTGACCACCTGGAGCGGCGTACACGCTGCGACCGTCGCTACTACCGCAATCTACAACGCAGGCGTAACAACCGCGTGGACGCCATACTTGTTCACGGTTTTCATCGTTGGGTCCGACAAGCGTTACGACGGCGCAAGCGGCCTGACCGCGACGTGAGTGGCTATTCGTGCCCTGCTGCACACCGGCATCGCGTCGAATGTTCTTGAGCGGGGGACCTTCCACCAATTCGTCCGTGGATACTCCTAAGTGAACCCCTGACGCCGGCCGATACACATGAACGGCTCCTCACGATGCCACCGAAACGCTGATGGATTGCCGGCCGCATCCAGGCGCCCGTCGCTGCGATCGTTCCACAGTCCGGTACCGGGCGCAAAAAGATCCTTGCGCCTTCAAAAAAAACCAGTTGACCGACCGCAATGTTAGTTCGCCCTCTGCTAACCAGCATCAAGCAGCGGGTCGGGGCGGGATCTGCCACCGGTTCTGATCGCGTCGCCGTGACGCCCTGACCATAGCGACCTAGGTGCTCGGCCACTGCTGCCGGCGGGGGCGATCGAAGTCACGGACTCATTCGTCGGGCAGGCAGGAATAAAACGGATGACCCGACAGTCTAGCTTTTGAACCCAGTCGGGAGGCACGTTGGACGATCCAGCGGTCTACCTCCTGAACCTAATCGTGAGGGCAATATGTCATCAGGTCTTCCATCCAATCCGTCGCGCCGCAGCGCGTTGAAAGGTCTGGCCTTCGGTGGCGTGGGCACCGTGTTTGTCATGGCCGGTGGTGTTCTCACGCCGGTGGATTTAGCCCTCGCCGCAACGGCGATGGATTCGTCAGCTACCTCGGGCGTCCCTCTGTTCCTGCAGATCAGCGATAGTCATATTGGCTTCAACAAGGAAGCCAATCCAGATGGCGGGCCCGCTCAAGCAGACGATTGACTTCGTCAACGCGATGCCGGTCAAGCCAGCGCTGACGATTCACACGGGCGACATTACGCATCTTTCCAAGCCGGCGGAGTTCGAACTCGCGGCGCAGTTAATGTCGGGTCTGAATATCACGGAGTTCCACACCGTACCGGGCGAGCACGACGTGACGGACGGCCCCGGAACCGAATACTTCAGCCGCTTCGGCAAGGCTTCGGACAACAAAGGCTATTACAGCTTCGACCATAGCGGCGTGCACTTTATCGGTCTCGTCAACGTCATGCATTTCAAGCCAAACGGGTTGGGCGGGCTGGGTGACGAACAACTCGCTTGGCTGGAAAGCGATCTGAAAGGCCGCTCGTCCAGCACGCCGATTGTCGTCTTCGCGCACATGCCGATGTGGACGATCTACGAACCATGGGGTTGGGGCACAGGCGATGCTGGCCAGGCGATGAGCTATCTGAAGCGCTTCGGTTCGGTCACGGTACTGAATGGACATATCCATCAGATCGTGTCGAAGGTGGAAGGCAACGTCACCTTCCATACGGCGCGCTCGAGCGTATCCGCAACCGACGGCCGGTAACGGACCCGGACCCATGCCACTGACGGTTCCGAGCGATCAACTGCCGAGGATGCTTGGCGTGACCAGCATCAAGATCATGGGTCACCCGCTCAAGGCGACGCTCGCCGACACGACGCTCGTCTGAATTTCCGCACCGTGCTCACCAACCAGGGACCATGTCATGTTAGTCACCACTATTCACCGCGCCCTCATCGTCCCCCTCGGGTTCGGCATGCTCATGGCGGCATCTGCTGATTTTTCCATCGTGCAGGCGCAGGAGTCCAATACCGTCGTGATAAAGAACTTTATGTTCTCGCCGATGGCGCTCACCGTCAAAGCCGGCTCTACGGTGACGTGGAAAAATCTCGATGGCGAACCGCACGTGGTTGTCAGCGAATCCGGCCTGTTCCGCTCCGCCGCGCTTGATCAGAACGACACCTACCAGTTCAAGTTCGATAAACCGGGCGTCTACAAGATCTTCTGCGGCATACATCCGAACATGAAGGAGACGATTACCGTCCAGTAAGTGCGTTCTGCAGGCTGGCGCCGCAAGAAGCCGAGCAGCCGTCCGGAAGAAGGCTCGAGGACACGGAGTTCGCGAAATTGACGACGGGACCCTTGCGGCGCTAGTACCATTCCGTGAGGGGCTGAGCGCGGCGGATAGACTTTGAGTAATCCTCGAACTACGGAGGAGGCAATGCTCGGAGACAGCGGCGTGCCTGCATTCCGCGAATCGTTCAGCTATGTCTCGTGCTGGCGCTGGGTGTGTCCGAGCCAAAATTCAGCGTGATAATTCAGAACGCGGCAATCCGTGCCGCGCCTCTATATCCGTCGCGCGACCGGGGATTTCCGGCCCTCACGTATTTCACGCAAAGGTGCCGATGTCACGCAGATTGTGCATACGCGCTTCGAATCAGTCCGGAAGGCACAAGATGTTCGCCGCGTTGAAACGCGACGACGGGGTTAAGGAGAGCAGTCATGGGTTCGTTGAGTATTTGGCACTGGCTGATCGTTTTGCTGATCGTCGCATTGATGTTCGGCACCAGGAAGCTGCGCAATATCGGCACCGATCTCGGGGGCGCTATAAAGAGTTTCAAGGAAGGCGTGAAAGCGGCTGAGACGCCGGCGGCCGTTGCGCAGCAGCGCGAACTGTCGGGCAACGGCACCGTCGATGTCGACGCGACGGAAAAGACGCCCCGCTCAAGCAACGACCGCTAGGCCGCCGCGACATCGCGCGACTGGCGAAAACGTCGCGTCATGCTGGACCTGGGTCTAACCAGGATGGCGCTGATTGGCGTCGTCGCGCTGGTCGTGCTCGGTCCGGAGCGGCTGCCGCAGATCGCCCGCGCGGCCGGGGGGCGCCCCTTGGCAGCGCGCAGCGCTATATCAACGACGTGAAGGCCGAAGTCGCGCGTGAGATCGAACTCGAACATGAAGACCAGGTTCGAGTCGGCGGCCAGAGTTTCAGACCTTAGGCATCTGCGCCGCCTTGGACAGCACACGGACGGGCACCGGAACATTGCAGCCTCGCAGGCGTGCAGTAAGCTGCGGCAGACTTGAGGCCGAAACGCCGGCGTGCTGGAACACCTGTTCGGAGACGATCGCCTCACAACCGATCTCTCTTGTCAACTGCTCAAGTCGCGAGGCCACGTTTAACGGGTCACCAATCGCCGTGAACGTCACATGCTCGCGAAAACCGATTTCACCCATTACCGCCCGACCGCAATGCAATCCAATGCCAAACCGGATTGGCGTTTGCTGCTGCTCGAGCGCAGCGTTGAGTTCGTCAATATTGGTTGCCACCAGCGGCACCGCGCTGAGCGCCTGGCGGCAAGCGGCGGCCGGCTCGCTGCGTAAGCCAAAGATCGCGAGCACCGCGTCGCCCAGGAACTGATTTGGCAGGCCACCCGCCCCGACCACTGCGGCGCTGACCGCACTCAGGAAGCGACTGACCACGAAGAGGCTGTCGAACGGTAATTGCGCCGCCGCAAGTCTTGTAGAATCCCGCATATCCACGAACATGAACGCCGCGAATCGTTCTTGCGGCATAACGTCCCGCTGGCGCCGTTGCAAGAAGGCCGTGGATGCGCCCGGCGGTACCAGTGGCCACACGGAGAGATCGTGGGTCGGCCGCAACTGGCAGGCGAGGCGCACTGTCTGCGAGTCCGCTCCCAGCCGCTCCAGAACGCGACGCTCTGCCCCGGCTGGCGCGGGCAGCGGCGCATTGCTGAGCACGCGTACCCGGCACAATGTGCATCGGGCACGGCCACCGCACGTGCTGGCATGGGGAACGCCGGCCATGCGGCTGGCCTCCAGCACCGAAAATCCGAGCGGCGCGAATACTTTGCGCCCGTCCGGATACAGGATGCAGACCCGTCCGCGCCGGCGCTCCCGGACCGTGCGCATCAGCCGCGCTGCGAATATCAGCAGCAGTGCACCACCATCGAAGAGCAAAAAGTCGTTGCGCAGATTGGCGAGCCAGAGATTTTGCAATTCCGTCCCTGTGATCGTCGGCCGAGTCGCCGCGGCGCGCCAGGCGGGATCCTGCGCAAGCGCGATCACTTCCCGTCCGCCCTGCAAGAACCCTAGCAGCGCGAGTACCGGAAGCAGCACGGCGACACTCAGCAGCACGCTCCGCCACGCCCCAAACCATGGTTTCAACCGCAACCAGAACCAGATGCCGCAACACCCATGCAGCCAGGCGACCACCAAAAGAATCAGCTGCGTACGGCCGAAGAACGGCGACGCGATCCAGAACGAGTACAGCAACTGCGCGTAACCCTTGTTCAGGCCGAACTCGGCAAACGCGACCCGCGTATTCGCGAGATGGTTGGCGAGCAGCGGCGGTATGCATAAGCCGAGGACGAGCTGCGTCACCTCACCCGAATTCCAATGCACCGAGCGGCGCTCATACAGGGCCCACAGACCCAGGAAGAAATGCGTCACGAGCGCGCTGTACAGCACGGTCGTTCCAAACCATCCTTGCCAGATGAACTTCTGCACAAGCAGATCACGCTCCAGCCATGCGAGTGAGATATTCCCCAGCGAGTGATTCAGGAGGTGCGTGCCTACGTAGGTGAACAGCACCAGTCCGGTGGTCAGCCGGACCGAACGCACTCCCACTGGCCGCAACTTTCGAAAACTGAGGAAGTGCGACATGCTCAGCCCTCCACACTCTTGATCAGAGGTATCTCGTTGAGAGACCAGCCGGCGATCTCTGACCGAGGTCGTCGCAATGCGAGTTTAGTCATGCATTCACCGACTTGCTGCCAAGGCCCTGAAGCCTTTCTGGAAACTGCCGACTCGCATTCGGCTAGCTTGCGACGCCAAGCCTGGCAATCAAGTGGTCTGCACAATCAGTAACTGCGGATCGTGCACATCAATCCGATCGAGCGCTGCGAACTGTCGCGATCCAAGGCGGAAGTCGCGAACTGGATAAATGAGATGTCGTTCAGCTCATCTCTGAAGCGCGGGTTGCGTGAGCATGTGGTCGAAGCATGTCAATGACATTTGACAGAGATTATAGTGATCCACGCGACAACATGACGTAAGGCGCGGGGCGAGGCCTGCAAAACGCTATCAGGTCCGGCACCCGAACCGTGTATCCAGCCGGCGCGAGAAGTGCAAGTTGCAAGCCTTGTGTGACACTCGCGAGCAGCACGATGGTGACCCGCTCGTAGTTTGCAGAAGGAATCGCCGTCCTTCCCGCGCTATTGCGCTGCAGCCGCATGACCGAGTGCGAGGAAAACCTCAGGGCAATGTTTCTCGCCTGATGGCTTCCGCCTGTGCGAAATGTACCTGCGCTCGTCCCTTCAGCCACCGATGGAGAAGAGTGCCGCTCGGAGGATCGATCGCTAGCAGAAGCAATCGGTAATTTTCGGCCAAACCACGGAAATCGTGATGCAGGTTATCGTCGCGAGACAGTTCGCGCATCAGGCGCAAGATGTCTTCGGGATGCAGTTTGAACCCGGAAGCTGTTGCCATGCTTTGGGCTTTGGCATGCTCGCGCGCAAGGCTCGAGATCACCGTCCTCGGTCTTCGGGACCCGAATGCAGTGAGTCGCTGTGTAGCGTCAGGCTTCGCGCATTCCCATGCTGTGCAGGAAAGCCGCACAAGGAGCTGGGTCCACAGGCCTTCGACCGAGAGGAGATTGGTACTATCAGGCAGGCACAGCATGCATGGCATCGCTGCGTGGGCAGCATGGTTGATCCGGGCGAACCGGTCGGGAACGGCCGCCGTCAACCTTGATAAGCCATCGTCCGCGAGGCTATCGAACAGTTCCTCTTTCGTCATCATCGGCTCTCCTTCATCGGACAGCTTTTGTCCATTCGTCGACCACACCCGCAACTACTGCGATGGAGTCCGCCGAGCGAGAGACAACAGCCTTGTGCGGCATGGCGTTTCGCGCTTCGCGTTTGCTACAACAACATGCACACCTTGCCGTACACTCTGGGACCTGGGGCAGATCCGCGGGCACCAGCGTATTCGCTCTTAGGAAGCGCTTTAGACGCGTTCTACCTGGATCACGCAAGTTCGAACCGGTCAAGGTTCATTACCTTGTTCCAGGCCGCTACAAAGTCATCGACAAACTTCTCCTGAGCGTCCCAACTTCCGTAGACTTCAGCCAGAGCACGCAGTTGGGAATTTGAACCAAAGAGTAGATCGACCCGAGTGCCGGTGTACATGAGTTCACCCGTTGCGCGATTGCGTCCTTCAAACGCGTCCTCGGCATCGGATATCGCCTTCCACTCGATGCCCATGTCGAGCAGGTTCACGAAGAAGTCGTTGGTCAATGCCTCAGGCCGCCTGGTAAAGACACCATATTGTGCCTGTCTGAAGTTGACATTCAGGACGCGCATGCCGCCTAAAAGTACCGTCAACTCCGGCGCGGCCAACGTCAACAATTGAGCCTTATCAACCAGCAACGTTTCGGACGGTATGCTGTGTTTGTCCTTGAGATAGTTGCGAAAGCCATCTGCGATTGGTTCGAGTACGGCGAAAGAATCCTCGTCGGTTTGTTCCTGCGACGCATCCATACGCCCCGGCGTGAAGGGAGCAATTACCTGGTGGCCGGCATTTCTGGCGGCTTGTTCCACGCCAGCGCAGCCGGCCAATACGATCAGATCAGCGAGCGAAACCTTCTTGCCGTCAGACTGGGCGTCGTTGAAATCGCGCTGCACAGCTTCGAGAGTCTCCAGCACTAGAGCCAGTTGCGCCGGCTGATTGACTTCCCAGTCTTTTTGCGGAGCGAGACGAATGCGGGCGCCGTTTGCGCCGCCACGCTTATCGGATCCTCGGAAGGTGGATGCCGACGCCCATGCGGTCGAAACAAGTTGTGAAACCGACAGCCCTGATGCCAGAACTTTGCCCTTGAGGGTGGCAATGTCCCGTCCGTCGATCAATTCATGATTGACTGCAGGGATGGGGTCTTGCCAAATGAACTCCTCCGCCGGAACTTCCGTGCCGAGATAGCGTGCACGCGGACCCATGTCGCGGTGCGTCAGCTTGAACCATGCCCGCGCAAACGCGTCGGCAAACTCAGCTGGATTCTCGTAAAAGCGCCTCGAGATCTTCTCGTAAACCGGATCGAATCGTAGCGCAAGGTCTGTGGTCAGCATGGACGGCGCACGACGCTTTGACGGGTCGTGCGGGTCCGGCACCGAGCCGGCGCCTGCGTCGTCCTTCGGCATCCATTGATGCGCACCCGCAGCGCTCCTCGTCAGCTTCCATTCGAAACTGAAAAGGTTTGCGAAAAGTTGTTGTTCCACCGGGTTGGTGTCGTGGTCCAAATGACTTCGAGGCCGCTGCCAATGGCGTCAGCGCCTTTGCCCGTGCCGAAGCTGTTTTTCCAGCCGAGTCCTTGCTCCTCGATGCTGGCCACTTCCGGCACCGGCCCCACGTGGGACGCAGGACCGGCGCCATGTGTTTTGCCGAAGGTGTGGCCGCCAGCGATCAGGGCGACCGTCTCCTCATCATTCATCGCCATACGGCCGAACGTCTCGCGAATATCCCTGGCCGCCGCGACGGGATCCGGGTTGCCGTTCGGACCCTCCGGATTGACGTAAATCAGGCCCATCTGTGCGGCAGCGAGTGGATTCTCGAGAGTCCGGTTGTTCGAGTAGCGTTTGTCATCCAGCCACGTAGTTTCGGAGCCCCAGTAGACATTTTCCGGCTCCCAGACGTCTTCACGTCCGCCGGCGAAACCGAATGTCTTGAATCCCATCGACTCCAGAGCGACGTTGCCAGCAAGAATGATAAGGTCGGCCCATGAGATCTTCCGGCCATACTTCTGCTTGATTGGCCAGATCAATCGGCGCGCCTTGTCGAGGTTGACGTTGTCCGGCCAGCTATTGAGTGGAGCAAAGCGCTGCTGGCCGGCTCCCGCACCGCCACGACCGTCGCCGGTGCGGTAGGTACCGGCGCTATGCCGTGCCATCCGGATGAACAACGGCCCATAGTGGTTAAAGTCCGCTGGCCACCACTCCTGTGAGTTGGCCATTAGCGCCGAAAGATCCTGCTCCACGGCAGCCAGGTCGAGACTCTTGAACTCTTTGGCGTAGTTGAAGTTCGTGCCCAGGGGGTCCGACAGGGACGGGTGTTGGTGCAGGATGTTCAGGTTCAACTGGTTGGGCCACCAGTCCCGGTTGGACCTGCCCCCTCTAGCGGTATCGGCGAAGGGGCATTTTGCTTCAGTTGACATGCGGTTTCTCCATCGGTTGTGTATCAATCACCCTCGTTCGCCTTGAACGCCAGCGGCGCAATCGTCGCCTTGGTTTTCGACATGTATCGGGCCTCTTGTTGTCAGTCTTTAACGACGACTCGAGTCCCTGTAATGAAGGCGTCTGTAGCGGCTCTCGCAGGTTCGTTGAAGTGGAACGTGACTCAAACTTTCGGACCTGTACGCCAGGTTTGTTCAATATAGCCAACGGCTCTATCGACGCGTGTACTGGTCGAACCACAAGTACGCCCGATTTATTCCCGGGCGATTGCCAGCACGCCCGTCCGTCGGGAGTGACCTCGCCCACGCTGCGGTTTGACGGATAGCACGATTGCAAAACGGTGAGCGGCATGAACAAGATTTATGGCACGTCAAAATGCCATGGCGTATATCAGAGCGTATGCGTTCCCGAAATCGCGTTTCACTGGCCTGCCGATGCTGTGCTTTGCCGTGCGGCGAGCAAACGCGTAAACCTCGAGCGCGAGCGTGAGACTGCATGACATACATGGGACCTTCGTGTAACACCGACCTGCTTTGGAGGATCCGTAGGATGGCAGATCACGTGCTGCTGGTCGTCGTCCTGACTCAAGGCGCTGGCGTCGTTTGCCTATCTTCGTGAGTGTTCAACAGGGCTTCTCTTTCCGCTCGATCTTTAGCCGCGACCTTCGCTTCTATGGCCTGGATATCGACGGGATATGAACTGTCGTCTCCTTGCGATGGGTTATAGCCCGCGTCTTCCGGCCCGTACAGCTCGTGCATGACTTCGGCACGCGTGAGCTGGTGTGGTGCGGGCCCCAGCATCGTATGCGCATACACCGAGGCCGAGGCCAGCATCAGGACTGTGCCCTAGATAATCAGGCAGCGCCACAGCTGGCTGACCAGTTGACGTGTTGAATCCGGTTTCATGCCGTTGCTCCTTATGAGTCGAAGACTCGATGAGAGCGCGCGATGCTCCGGTTGAGCGGCGCTTATACCTTCCAGCCAGCGAAGGGATGCTTGATCAGTGAGTCGCGCCACGCCTGTTGCGCATCCGGCTTGACGTTTCGGTTGTGCACGTCAACCGTTTGGCCGCGTTTCGCCACACTGTCGGGTAGATATCGGCGCGGACCTTGCAAAAAAAGCGCGAAACGCTCCCTAAGCGGAAAGCAGGACCGCGAGCATGGATGCCATTTTCATTTGGGACTCCGTTGGTGTTGTGGTGTTTCGCGATGTGTAGTGAGAAGACGCATATTCGTCACCGGCTATTCCCGGTCTGGTGACAAAACAGGCGGTCGCGGCCACGGAAACACAGTGATCCCGCCTCGCTTTCTGGCAGGGGAGGCCCACGCGCACGGCGCGAACGTGGCTAGACGCAAGATCGGCGCGGAAGCTGTCTGCCAGGGTTGCCATGTGACGATGGAACGCAATCCGTGAGCGTCCTACGAGAACTTATAGACGATAGACGGTTGGTGGAATAAGAAGTGTGATGCGACGGTCTAGTCAGGTAGAGCGTCGTGCCGCCGGTATTACCCAGGTGGCGGGTCTTCAACGCTCACCTATCAAGGAGTAGAGACATGAAATCAAGTCCGTCAGATCGCCGTGAAGTCCTGAACGTGTCGGGTCCGCTGATTGTGAGTGCCGCGCTGCTGGTACTGTCATCCGGTACGTTTGCGCAAGCCGCACCGGACCCTAGTGTGCATCAGGTTACACGCGCGGAAGTCAGGCAAGAACTGAAAGAGCTGGCGTCGGTCGGTTATCACCAGCCTGTGGGTAACAACCCGTACTACCCAGGCGACATTCAGGCGGCGGAACAACGCGTCGAGGCAAAACATCAGGCGCAAAAGAGCGCGTTAGTGACTGTTCACAAGGCAGGGGAGTTGGAAATCGCGCCTTGATCGCGACAGAAGAAGCGTGGTGCAGGTGTTCCGGGGTTGCTGGCGGATCAGATCAGTAGTTCGAGCCGCCAGTCAGTTCTGTCAGCGCACATCGTGTCTGTGACTAGGGTGTTTCCGGCGTTGTTACGATGTTGATAATCGTGACTGCACAACCATCGCACGCCCGTGTCTGCGCATGCATTGAAGGTCCGGGGGCCGCGCCGACTGTGAGGTCATCACAGTTGAAGGTGGAGATCGATTCTGATGGCGGGCTCGAGTCTCGAGTCCTACTTCAGCCCGATCCCGGTGACCGACGCAACACGCAGATCCGTCACGGGTGGAAGGGCGACGGTCGATCTGTCCAATCCGGAACGCGTGGCGGTGATGCTGCGCCCGTTGACGCCCTTCGCGTTCATATGGGTCAGTTACCGCCGGCGGCCGCCGTACAGCGTGAATAGGTCGTCAGGGTGAAGTAGGTCTCGTTGGGAGTGCAATACACCAACTTTAAAACGCCGGGAGGCTGATATTGAGAAAGGATGACGAGAGAAATCTGATGGGCTGCTCTCGCCGGTACGGGGGCGACGGTTCCGACGCGTCGCAGGCGGCGGAACGATCGGGGGAATATCGCGCCGAACAGGGCCCCGCAGGCGTTGTGTGTCATGTCCGCGCCATTGCAAAGCGAACCGCGCTATGTGGTACTGGCTGTACGCGTTCCCTGGTTGCAGCGGTTGGCAATCAGTGCAGCGTGATGTACGGCCGGTGCCGGCCTGACGCTTGCTCCGGGCGCAGTCCTTCCGCAATCCTTCAACGACGGCGAGGAACTGGCGGCGTTCGCGCAACGCGCGAACGCCGCCTACGACGTATATGCGCCCGAACGCCTTCAACCTGTCGAGATACCTGCCGCGCAGGAGAAAGATCTGACCGACTGGCTGTCAATGCGGCTCGGTCGACGGTTGTCCGCGCCGTCGCTGCAGGAGTATAGCTATTCTTCTATTGACGGTCGGTTACTACCCGGTGAAGCGGGACCGGTGTCACAGTTGCTGTACGAAGTCGAGAATCACGAGCGGCCAACGTTTTGCCTTGCTAGCCTATCTCGGACGAGCCTGAGCTTTCGCGTTGGGAATCGGGGAACGGTTGACTCATTTCCGCGAGCGGCCGCGCGCTCGCTTGCACAAATCGCCGGCGGCCCCGGAATTTTGCGGGTGTTAATGGCGCTCTTGCTCAGGCCACCGATGAGGAATCGTCTGTCAGAGAGCTCTTCCGAGATATGACCAGGGCAATTGGCGTGCGCGGTGGCGTCCTTCTGCAGAAGCTGGGGATTTCGGGAAATGGTAAGTACCTGGATTTGCTCCATGCTCTGACGGTCGGACTTGCGGTCACCAACCTCGCGACGGGCCGCACGGACGGCGAATATCGTGCTGCCGCCGTCAACCAGAACGTGCTTTTACTGCTCTCCGCGAACGGCAACACGGTACGTAAGATTAGCCGTCACAGAAAACGTCAGCATCTCGTCTCGCCAACTTTAAGACACTGACCCGTTGCGATCGACCGACAAGGTTATCGTATTCTGTTCGGTCCGAGCTACCGATATGGCGTGATACGACTGTCCTTGATGGGCCGTAATGCGCAGATCGCATCCGGCTGTACGCGGCCCGATTGTTGCCGCTCGCTCGTCCCACAAAGACGCCGTCACTCGAATGACAGGTCCACTCCGGGGGACCCTGCCGGAGGCCTTATGGACGCAGCTCCGCCAAAACGGCGGCCCGACCGACTCACCACTCGGATCCACAATCCGCGCCCCAACACTTGCAATACAGCGGGCCGGTCCCGTACTCCTGCAATTCGCTGCGGCGACATCATTTGATCTGCCGGGAATAAGACCGTCTCTGTCACGGTTTGATAGGTGTACGTCCTGCTGATTGAGGGGCGAAGAGTCCCGCAATTGGTTCGACGTGGCAGTCCCCAAGGGCGCTACCGGACAAAGGTGGTCAGTGCCATGCGGGTTCCCCCGTAGGTATTTGGAGTTTTCCATGAAGCACATGACTTGGGTCGCGGTTGCCACATTCGCGCTTGGTGCCGCACAGGTAAATGCCGCAGAGCAGGACAACGTTACACGGGCAGCTTCGGGCGATGACGCTACGATCATGTCGCAAGCGGGCTCGCCTTCAATGTCAATGAAAAGTGATGTCATACCCATAGGCAAGACACGCGCGGCCGTCCGTCAAGAGTTGATACGGGCCGAGAAAGACGGCTCGTTAGCCGGCTTGAACGCGCTACTTTATAACGGAAATTGATATGTGATGCATTGGAGGGGAGTGCGAACTCCCCCCGCCCCCGCCCTTGCGCGTGTTGCCCGCACTCTTGAGCAACCGCCAAGCAGCAGCCTCGCAGGCTGGAAGCATAGGTATACGAAATATTTATCGGTGATTAGAGGAGGTCGTTGTGAACCGTATTATTCGATCCATCGCCACAATTACGTTCCTGACCGCAGCTTCCAGCGCGTTCGCGGCACCTCCATTGACACGGCAACAGTGCAACGATTACCCGTTCGTGAGGCCCCAGGGACCTGTCACTCACCGGCAACTCATCAACGAACTCAAGGAACTGGAAGCGAATGGCTACGACGCGTCGGCCGGCGACGATTCAGAGTATCCCGACGATCTCAACATGGCGCAGCGCCGGCTTTGGAAGCAATATGCCGCAGACTGCCCGCAGCAAAGCCCGATCGCGACGGCACCCGCCAGATGACTTCATGGCCGCCGACGCGTTCCACACCAGTCGCGAGGGTGACACCAATCAAGGCTTCCTGCTGGAGCCTCTTGCCGCTCTTCGACGTGGGCGCAGTCGGGATTTTCCTGATCGAGCGGATTGCCTCAGGCTTTTCGAGTTCGGCCGACGGGACGATGGGAGGGAATAAGACCGACGCCGCCGCAGTATTCCTTTCCGAACCACGCCCTGGAGGCGCGCCGGATAAACCGGTGGTCAACCGATGTGATGCATTTGAGTGTGAATGGCACAAGCGATGCGCCCGATCAGGAGCGACCAGGAGACGGCAAATGGCTACGAAGAGCAAAGAGCGTCCGGACCACGAACGTAAGCCGATTGCGCTGGCGTTGCAGGGAGGCGGGATGCATGGCGCGTTCACCTGGGGCGTGCTTGATCGGTTGCTCGAGGACGGCAGGCTGGCGATCGAAGGGGTGAGCGCGACCAGCGCCGGCGCGATGAATGCCACTGTGCTGGCTTACGGCCTGCTGCATGGCGGCGAGGCGGGCGCACGCCAGTCGCTCCATGATTTCTGGATCGCCGTGGCGGAGTCCGCCGAGAAGTACAACCCGTTGCGCTGGATGCCATGGCTGAAAGGGACGCACAGCTTCGGGCTGGATCATTCGCATTTTTATGCATTCACGGACATGTTGCTTCGCATCTTCTCGCCCTATCAATTCAATCCCCAGAATTTGAATCCGTTGCGGAAGGTGCTGGAGAGTCAAATCGATTTCTCGGTCTTGCGAAAACACTGTCCCGTCCATCTCTTTCTATGCGCGACGAATGTCGAGACGGGAAAAATACGAATCTTCACGGGCGAAGACGTCAGCGCCGATGCCGTACTCGCGTCGGCCTGCGTGCCGACGTTGTTCCAGGCAGTCACCATCGACGGCGAACGCTACTGGGACGGAGGCTACATGGGAAATCCGGCCATCTTCCCGTTGATTTACCACTGTAATACGCACGATGTCGTGATCGTCCACATTAACCCGATCGTGCGTCGCGGGGTGGCGATCACCGCGGCCGACATCCTCAATCGTATCAACGAAGTGAGCTTCAATTCGTCGTTGATGCGCGAGATGCGCGCCGTCGCGTTTGTCACAGAACTTATTCAGCAAGGCAAAGTCGCTCGTGATGAGATGAAGGAAATGCTGATCCATTCGATCCGCTCTGACGATGCGATGGCCGCGCTCAGTGTGTCGAGCAAGTACAACGCGGACTGGGACTTTCTTTGCGGTCTGCGCGACAGCGGACGACGGGAGGCCGACATGTGGCTCGTGAACAACTACCGGAATATTGGCCAGCGCTCGAGTATCGACATCCGAAGGGAGTTTCTCTGAACGCCGCGAACGTGGTTCGTACACCTGGTCGGGCAATGCGGGCGCTGCCGTTCGCGACGCATCCCGTCGCGCCGGAAGATGCGGTGAACTTCACACCCACGCGAGCGGTGGTGAGTGCCACGAAAGGCATGGGTTGGGGGATCGACGCGCAAGACATTCGATGCGATGACGGAAAATGTCGTGCCGCGCGATGACCTCACGTTCGACCGGCAAGCCGCTCATCCGGGTGTAGTGGTCGTCTGGGGCGGCCGAGCAGGTAGTGCTTTTGACGTCCCTGCGAAGAGAAACTGCGTGAGCAGATTTATGCACTTTCGAACGGTATACGTTTGATGTTGGGTCCCAAGGCCGAAAATCAATGAAAAGTTGTCTGAATCGCCCGAGCCGTTGCAGCCCGAATAGCCGATGTCGCCCTCGCGTGAGTGACCGGACGGTGTTGAACGGCGTCCTTTTTGTGCCACATACCGGCATGCCATGGATGACCTACCGCAGGAACCTGGATTAGACAGCGGTATGGCTTGCTGGCGTCGACGGCGAGACTTGCAGAACGATGGCTTTCAGACCACTTGCATTTGGCGTTACTCGCGCGACTGCGCGGATACGATACGATGCGATCGACTGGGGCCGTGTGAGCATCGACGGCGCGAACGTGGCCAGCCGCTGGGTGCGAATAGACCGGGCCGAATCCGATCCTCCGGGGCGTGCCCGGCAGCATGCGTCATATCGCAGTAGACCGTCGGCGGTATTCCGCTGACGCCTGTGGTCGCGGGCGCGGCGCCGACCAGAGTGACGCGAAAGTGATCGAAGCCGTACTCGATGCGAATACGCGACTATTCGCATTGCAGGGAGTCGCGGTGGCGACGCAGCGCCACGGCACGTATCGCTCGCCGTGGCGTCGAGAATACCGAGAAGCTCCGGACGATGCCCCGGGCCACCTCGCACGACGACGAGCTTTCTGAGGTAGACCCCAGAAAGGCTCCGTTCGATTCCGCGTCGTGGCTCCATTCCCGTAAGCCCGTTCTGCGGCATTCGTTGGTCTGCACATCATGGCGGACCGCGTCATTGCGACAGAGCCAGATGGCACGATGCGGTGTCACGGAAACGCCGGAATCGTCGGGTCCGTTCCCTGGATGTTGGCCTCGGCGTGACGTAGTTTGATCACCTCTTCGATTTCTTCGACGCGATCTTTCGCGACGTCAACCATCATGAGCAGTTCGCCTCTTTCAATGGCCTGTTCGAAGCGCGTGAGCCGCGTATTCGGTACATCGACGCCAATCATCGTCGCCGTCCATGCACCAAAGCCGGCGCCATAGAGCGTGATCGCCACGACCGCGCCGCCGGCGATCGTCAGGCCAGCAGGCGGGAACGCCAGTGCAACCAGTCCGGCCAGCATCCCCGTGAAGCTGCCCATCGTCGTCCCTCTCGCGAGGGCGGGCAACAGATCGCTGCGTTGCGCCAGGGTGGCCTCTGGCAATTCCTTGAGCGGCACATTGTGATTGGCGATCACGTGGATATGTCGCCACTCGACCCGCAACAACAGAAGTTCGTTGATGATCGTCTGTGCACTATCCACATCTGGTAACAGAAAATAGATACGTCTCATGTCCTTCTCCCGGACGGTGGTTCACCAGTCCCGAAGCATGTCTTGTGCGTACTGCAATTCGAGCGACGTTATTCCCGAAGGGCGATGTGCTGCACGTCTGTAGTTTCGCAGACGCAGAGCGCGACGACGAACCGGAGTGGTGGCGCGAGACCACGCATTTCCACGATGCGCCGCTAACAGGATGTGCACAACGTGCTGAAGAAGCCGAAATGAACACGCCATCGACAATCGTTTGACCAGGTCGCCCAGCTCGTGCGCAATATGCCGCTTGTGCAAATCGAAGGAGAGCGGTAGGTTACGCCTGGTTTCGACCCACAGCACGATAACGATAGAGCCATTTGCTTCGGATCTTCACGTACGTGTCGTCGATCCGCAATGAACGAGCAGTCGTTTTCGAAAACCGATTCCAGGGCTCGAACGCGCGAGAGCAGTGGACATTTCAGTCACTTAAACGGCGCGACACGGCCTTAAGGAGGGCGTAGCCGTCCGGCGTGATGCACGGGCGCTGTCGTCCCGAAGTCAGAGATTCAAGTACCACCAGCCGTAGTTCCAGCAATGTGTGAAGCTCTGCCCGGTCCGGCTCGACCTGATCCGGTGCATCCCTGACAATCATGAGCGTGGTGAATTCGTGCGGACTTAACATGATCGTCTCCTGATGAAACGCGATTGCTTGCTGGAAGCATCGAATTCGAAGGATTGCCGGGCCATTATGTGGGCGCATTGCGGGGTCGAGACTACCTCGAAAAGGTAGAACATCGAAGAATGCAGCGAATGGCTGACACCGGACCCCAACGCGTGACAGCAGGGGGCATCGTGATGCCTCCAATGGTGGCGATTGGCGTGCAGTAACCGCACCCCCCGGACCGACAGAGAACAGAACCATCAGAATGTCGGTTTTATTCCCGACCGGTCGGCTGAAACGCATTCGCAACCGAGGCCAATATGACCAACACAAGCTTTCCACGGCGCTCGTGAAACGCTACGGCGCTTGCAAGGACGCGGATGGGCGAAATCCGTGCTCACGTCGCCGTCTTGCAGGAGTAATCCCCGTCCTTTCCCAGTCGGGCCTGGCAGCCGAAGGCTGGCAGCGAGGACGTCAAAAGCCCCAATTCATTGCTCTGCTCACAAATATATGAGTAGTCGTGAGCCCCGTGAGAGCGCCTTGCATACGGTGTTGGTCCGCTTTGTCACCTCAAGGCACAGGGGGCGCCCGCCAGTCTTTACTTGCGTTCATCGTCGCGTCCCTTTCCGCTCGATGTTTTGCGGCAAGCTTCTCTTCGGCCGCCTGTATATCGACGGGGTACAAAATGTCGTCACCTCGGGCGGGGTTATAGCCGGCTGCCTCCAACTCTTCGAGTTCGTGCACAACTTCCGCCCGGGTCCGTTGATGGGTGGTGGGGGGCGGCACGGTCTGCCCATGAACGCTCGCGGTACCTGCCATCAGCATTGCGCCTACGATCAAGAGGCAACGTAGTTGTGAATCGATACAACAGGTCATCGGATACGATTTCATGCTGTACTCCTTTTACATCTGAGGTGATTCGGAAGAGAGTAAGAGTTGGCGTTCAATGCGCGGCGTTGTCCGGGACAGATGCATTCTGCCGCGCGAGATGCTCCCGCTTCATCCGCGCGACCTGCGTCGCATAGATCGGATTGACATCGGGATACGAGGTATCTGTCACAAAGTTCAGACCGTTTTGCTGTGCTTCGATCAGCTCCTGATAAACCTCAGCGCGGGTCTTGCCTTGAGAAAATGCACTCGACGACGCGAGGGTAGTTAGTGAAATGGCGATCACGAGGTATCTTTTCATTTCAAACTCCTTAGTGATGGTTTCAGTGTTGCGCGATGCGCATTATGTAGAGGCCGCATCATCGCCAGATGTTCACGATCCCGGTCAAGCTCTACCGGCAGGGGCGATCTTGCGTGCGGTGTTGTCGCACCAGAATCGGTCACCTTTTCTGCAATCTTCGACGTTCAAGGCCGTTGCGCAACTGGCCTGCGATGAACGTGCTGATGATGAGTGACAGGTAGAGAGTGACGAGATTGTGACGCCATGCGTCCATGGCGATTTGGTGTGCAACCAGCTTCGGATCGGGGGCGGGAAGTATGAAGCTCTTCGTCTGGACGGCTCGCATCATCTGGATAAAGCCTCCCGCTGACAGCAGTGGCAACAGCGCGGCGAATGCAAGCAGCGCAGGCATCATGCGCCGCGCCAACGGATAGTGGCGCAACCGGAACCACAGTCCGAGGCATCCATGTATCCAGCCGGGGGCGAGCAGCGCAAGTTGCAAGCCCTGCGTGCCGCTGGTGAGCAGCATGACGACGACGCGCTCATAGTCTGGCTCGAAGCCATAGAGCGCGGACGCGAGGCTGGTTGTGACCGCATGGCGAATAAGCAGCAGCGGGAGGCTGAGGCCTGCCCAGAGGCGGATCCATTCGGCGGGAGGCAGCGCCCAGTGGCGGCGCCCGTATATCGTGTGCAACGCCAATGCAAAATGCACCGAAAGCGCGCCGTACAGTGCGATCGTTCCGGGTGTGCTACGCCAGAGCCGCAGCGCCTCCGCGAGACCGTGTCCGGCAAGCTCCAGTGACCAGAGACCGAGTGCGTGATTGGTCAGGTGGAGAAATAGATAGGTCAGCAACACCATGCCCGACCCGAACTGAAAACGGCGCAGGACGGATTGGATCTGAACCCTCACTTCGCGGGTGCGCTTGACGGGCTGGCGAAGTTTCTCATTTCAGACTCCATCGATTGATGCGCGACATGCGTTGAGCAGGCGCCGCCATGGCAACTGTTGTTCTCGCATGCTCA
>Ga0247692_1000065_pt1 | contig 21812 bp, 20 predicted proteins | sample CNK33_metaG_FD_183041 | JGI IMG/M metagenome (GOLD analysis project Ga0247692, IMG submission 183041) | Soil microbial communities from Purdue University Martell Research Forest, Indiana, United States - CNK33 | ecosystem: Environmental > Terrestrial > Soil > Temperate forest > Bulk soil...
CAGTTTCGTCCATGCAGCAACCAGCCATACGGTCAAAGGGCCTCACGTTGAGGGTTTTCTCAATGACCTGATTTGCCACGGCGATGGTAGACCGACCGTGATCGTGCTCGACAATGCGAGCATTCATTACGGAATCGATCAGGTCACACTGGCCCGCTGGTTCATCGAACACAAAGCACTCCTGTTTTATCTGTCGCCGTACAGTCCCGAACTGAATCTCATAGAGATCGTATGGAAGCACTTCAAGTACCACTGGCGGCGATTCGCGACGTGGACGAAAGGAACCATCGATGCGGAGCTGGAAATTCTGCTCAACGGATATGGTTCGAAATTCAAAGTTAATTTTTCGTGAACACTTACGCTCGCCGGCCAGTCCTAAATCATAAAATCCTCCATTCGGCATGCCAGAACTATCGCTTACGGTTATTGCTAGAAGACTCGTGTGGCGCGAGCGGCCACACTTGCCTAGGTAACCTTGATAAACTTTCCTAAGGACGGGACGCCATTCGAGTCCACTATAAAGAGCAGGTAGTCGCCAGGTGGGACGATCGAATGCGACCCGGGTATAGTCGCCGTCAACTTACTGGTATTACCGTGAGATGATCGGAGCTTGATGAAGCGTTGATGCATGTCATTCGCGTGAGTAACCGCACCAGGGGCAATCAACACAACGCTGGCGATTTTGGTAGTCGACGTCGTCATCGAGAACGTTTGCCCTACCGTTACTTGGATGGGAGCGCTTGTAATGCTCGGGCGAGTGGTGCCTTTGAACAGGTACGGCGGGGAATAGACCTGCACATAGTGGGTAGCGCCGCTGGGGTAGTCCCAGTCATCTTCCGACAACAAGACTGTCGCGTCAGGCAAGAGGATGGCGCTCGAGTGGTATGCCGCCCGTACGGTATTGGGCGCCACTTGGACCCATTTTCCCGTTGGATCATAAGCGGGCTTACTGTACAGCTCGCTTTCGTAGATGGGGTTTGGACAAGTAAGCGAAGGGTCGTTAGGGCAAGGTGTGCTGCCGTAGGTCGTGGGGTCCGGGCTTCCGCCTACGGTAAATAGCGTACCGTCCGGCAAAATGACGGTGTTTGAGTTGTGCCTTACCTGCAGCCATTGGGGAAACTGTCTCCAACCGGCGGACGGGTTATTCACATCGAACCATTCGTTGTTGCTGATCGCCGTAGTGCCGTTTTCTCCGCCCGCAATGGTGATGATCTGAGTGGCTGGCGTCACCGAAGCGTCAGTAGCAATAACACCATTGGCGTACCCATAATGGCTCACATTCATGTTCGGGATGGCACTCCACGACCACGTACCCGGGGTAACCATGAAGGAGTTGTTGTATGAAGGCCCGAATTGAGACAATTGGCCCGTGGCCGTCAGATATTGAAAAGGATAAAGGCCGGTTGGGTCGTGCATAGTGACGTCAGCAATCTTTCCGACGCCATTGATGTCCGTCGATGGCGTGAACTGCTCCACGATCTGCGTCACATTGGCAGTTCCGCTGTCGTCATAACCGCTGGAGATTACGACCGTGTTGTCAGCAAGCTGAGTAACGGTAGGATACCAGCGGCCGACCGACATGGGCGGCTGCTGCATCCAGGTTTCGGTTTTCGGGTTGAAGGTGTATTCGGTGAGTGCTCCTTCCCAGTTCTGCGTACCCGCCGGTGCATTCGGATCCGGGTACCTCAAATTCCCGCCGGCAACGTACACCCTCCCGTCCGCCAATGTCGTCTGTCCGCCACACCATATATTCGATGGTGGGTTGACGAAGTGCCCCATCGTCGGCGAGGTGGGGTTCCAGATATACGCTTTACCATCGTTCGTAGAGCTGGGATTCAGATACTGAGTTGGGTCGTACGACCAAAACAGAACGTTGCCCGTATTGAGCAATACAGAGGCAATACCTGCCACAGGAACGGCAATCGGGGCACTCCATTGGCCGACGGTGCTCGTCGGAAGCGAACTGGCTGCCGCGAGGATTTGGGGATCCGGCGACGGCGCCGTTTGTGAGCCCAAAAGCTTTCTACATTGCTGTGCTCGCGCTTGTGCGTGCTCTTTGGCGTGGGCCGTTCCCAGTAGCGCGGTTTCCTTTGCTCTCAAACTCGCTTCGGCCGCCGGATCCCGACAAGCGGCGCCAGAACCTGGAGCGGCATGGGCAATAGTCAGAGAACCGAATAGCAGCCCAAGAAAGAGGGCGAGTGGTTTTTTCCGTAGACTCCCTATTGGACGCATGGCACGAACTCCTTGACAAGTTACCGACCACTTTTGTCCGAGCCGTGACAGGACGATGGTGATAACTGCCCTTAATACTATGGATGCCGCCTAACCTGAAACACTGTCGCCTGGCGATCCCGCCACAGCTCGGCCGTGGAAGACCTGCAATCAACTGACAAAACCACAGCTCACGTCAATGACCCACAATCCATAGACGGTCGTATGATTTATTATGTGATCGGCCATTGAGCGGAAAGTCGATGCGCGTTGTTTGCGCACTAACGGATTGGACAATTGGTTGCCTCTCTGACAAAGGCTTGCGTTCAGCATAGGTATATTTTTTCGGCTTCGTTACTGGAGACGAAAAAAAGTCCGAATGCGCCTACCGCGTGGCGCAAACCACCGTCGCAGTTTCCACCTTTCTATCCAAGCGACCATATAGATTGTGCACTTGGTTGCTTTTATCAACTACCGGTGGTGCGCCAACCATTACTTATTTTTATGTTTTGCATCAACTCTCCTCGTCGCGTACTCGCTTGATGCGGTTTTTTGGAGAAGGTGTCACTGAACTGAACAATCCGCTGAATTTGCCTCGCGTCAGCAAGTCGAACGTCGCTGAGTCGGAGAACCAGCTTCGTCGCTGTGACAGGCAAACATTGACCAGCGCCAGCGCCGCAAAAGCCGTTCGGATTCTTTGCCGGCCCCAATTACGCACCAGGGTAAAGCCCCGTAGCCCCGCTTGACGACCGCGAAGACATGTTCGATCCTGGCCCGGATCTTCGACTTCCTTCGGTTTTTGCAACGCTGAACCTGTTCGACTTCCACCGCCGGCGTGGCGCGTGTTCTGATTGGTGAGATCGGGAGCCTTGGGCGCGTTGCTGTGGTTCAGCGCCTTCTGAGTGGTATACGCGCTGTAACCATAAGCACTACGCCGTTGTCCGTGCAGCAGTTGCGGCAACGTATGTTTGTCATGTACGTTGGCCGCCCGTGAGCACCGCGCTGTGTACCAGGCCGCTCTGGCTGTCCACCCCGACATGAGCTCCGCGCCGAAATACCATTGCTTGCCCTTGTGGGTCTGATGTATCTCGGGACCGCGGGCATTCTGCTGCTGCTTCGTCGAGGCCGGTTCACCGATGCGGTACCCGGCCGACTTCGGCAAACAGTTGTTCGCCCAACTTCTGCGTTTCAAGCATTCTGAGCAGTGTGGCCGCGTCCGGCACAGCTGCGCAGAACCAGTATTCGTTCACGATGTCGACGTCGTCGTCGCTTAGCAAACTGCCTCGCGTATTCCCGAGCGGCTTTCGTGTCAAGGCCGAAGTTTGCCAGCTGGCGCCGCTGGGTAGCGATTTCAATGGACATGAGGACAGTAAGGGTTTATAGGCCGCGCACATGCCGATTGCGTATCCATCACATTCGTCATTCGGCCTCGAGTAGGGCAGGTTATTGAAAGCAGCGATTCGAAGCTTTAGGCTACCCTTGGCAGCATCCAACCAGAATGTGATCGGGTTCAAAGAGAGGCGCGGCGCATGTAGAAAGTCCGGAAGGTTCTGCCGATGACCCCGACCTCGTAGATTATTTATAGAGAACAGTACGAGTCCACCATGCCGCAAACGCGAGAAACTCACGCAAGATGGTGCACTGGCAGGTCATAGTCAACGGGAGTCAATTCCATAAGACGAAGAACGCCTAGGCAAACATCTGGAAAATCGAAAGATCTCGAGTGTCTATTCCATTGCACGGACGTAGGATGGTTCCGTTGGCAAATTGCAAGAAGTACAACAAGTACAAGAAGTACAACAAGTACAAGAAGTACAAGAAGTACAAGAAGTACAAGAAGTACAAGAAGTACAAGAAGTACAAGAAGTACAAGAAGTACAAGAAGTACAAGAAGTACAAGAAGTTCGGAGGTGGAGTCGACGCCCGCATACCCACCGCCGATAGAGCGGACAGCGATGATGGACCGAGCACAGCGCTGCCGATTGCGCAATAGGCTCGACCCGTGAGGATATCGCCCGATCAAGCGTCTACTACCAGCCGCAACTGGTCAGCGAGACGGAGCTGAAACTGATGCGCCGCATCGATGAGCTGCATCTTGAGTTCCCGTTCGCGGTCGCGCGCATTCTGGCGCGTCTGCCGCGGCTTAAAGGCATCAAGGTGGGACACCGACACGTGGGCACGCTGATGAAGCGCATGGGCATTGAGGCTCTGTACTGGAATCCGCACGCGAGCCGTCGCGACAGGCGGCACAAGCGTCCGGCGGACGGCGACACGTGTCGCACCCGAGATTTTTAAGTGGAGCCACCGGGGCGTTCATGCTGTCTTCCAGACTCGAATGAGGTCGTCTCTGGTGGTTCGGGCCTAACAGCCGCTTTGGCCCGCTTTAAATCACGAGGTTCATCGACGATTCACATCCGTTGCGAGCGGAACTTGCCTGGCCCACACGCCGCACCGCGGCTCGCAGCGTCGTTATCCCGTCACCGGTAGTAACGTCTTCCGAGGGGTACTTTGTCCCGGGAGCTTCGTACCCGACCGTTGCCAGTCACGCACGTCCCGGTAGACAACTGCTGGTCGTACAGCAGGTTACGGCACGTAGGATCCGTGCGTGACAAGGCATAAACGAGCTTTGCCATCCACATCTCTCTAATGCGGACCCGCGACAACTGCACCACACGGAAGTCAGCACCCTTTCAGGTTGGGACAAAGTTTGAACCCCTATGCGAATGGATGGCGTGAGAACAGGTTTTCGATCGCGAGGATCTGGGCGGTACGGCACTGCACCAGTTGCATCCGCTTGCGAGAGAGGTCCCGCGCCGGACGTTCTTCTGCTGGATAAATGTAGCCTTCGGGCAATAGTCCCAGACGCAGCAGTTGTGCGAGATGCGCGGCATCGGTGAAGTCACCACTGTGTTTCAGTCCCTCGTACTGCCTGATCGCCGCGGGATTGGCCAGATGCACCCGGTAGCCATCGTTCATCAACTCATCCACGAGCCAGTACCAGTTGAATGTTGCTTCGATAACCACCCCCCACCAGGTCTTCGCGGTGCGCTGCCAGCGCCGCCCGGATCTGGACCGGATCGTTCGGTAACCGCCGCTGGTAGAGAACCCGGTCAGAGTCATCGCTGACGACGACCACACTGTTGTTCGAGTACAGGTCGATTCCACTAAACTTGTTCATGCCGGCCTCCTGTTCCTGTGCGTCAAGTCGGCGGGTTTGCACCCTGACTCTACGCCAGCCGTTCTAATGCAACGGAGGCAGGCCGGCTATATGAGATTATCAGATCCCGTTAGTCCTGCCCAGTTCGCGATGCACCAGCGGCCAGTTCGGCATCGGACGTGGACAGCGCGACGGCGGCACGGGCGGAAACAGTAAAGCCTCGAGCGCCGCGTCGTCGAGTCCCCTTGCACGCTCGAATGCAAGCTCCGCCCGTTTGGCGCGCTGAAGGTATTCCCAGACGGCGGTCGCCGGCGGATTCATCGCGCGAGCGACCTCGCGCTTGCTTCGCCCGCACTCGAAGTGCAGGCGCATCCCTTCCTTGATCTGGCGCATGGATAACCTGTTGTTCGGCACTGGCACCCCCGACAAATCGTCGGGCGTGCCATGGTTATATCCGCGTCGCTCCTTTAACTGCCCACCGGTCATCTGCCGTCAAAAGGGTGGTCACCTTCCCGTGGAATCAGTGGTCTTTTTCCTGTGGAATCGCGGGTCTTTTTGCCGTGGAATCCGTGGTCGCCTTCACGTGGAATACGCACGTGAGAACGGAAGAATCGCTGCGAGCTAGAGCCGTCCGGGTCGACATCCCAGAGATGGTTGGCCGTAATGCACATGTCCGTCAAGGCTACTGCCAGCGTCAACAATCATGCTGAAAACAGCCATCAGCCGCCCAGCGAAATGCGCGGCTTTCGTAACCCGGCGTGTACATGGCCACACGGGACGTGCCTATTGCCACAAGACAGCTTGCAGTTGATGCATCCCGCGAATAACGGGGTCTGCAAGGACGATCATTTCCGTTTTTGCGTCAAATAAGGATAACTTGTCTCCAGACGATTTCACAAGGGGAACTCTCGCTTTTTTTTCAAAACTGGTCTGTTTCAAGCCTGAAACATTTTTTTGAGAATATAATTTGAGCCTTTTTGCAGACCCCATACCCAACAATTGGGGTCACTTTTTGGTTACCCCGTCCTAGCGTGCGGTAGGAGCAGTATTGCCTCCGCTGATCGCGAGATCTGCGTAATGCTAGTCATAACGCTGTGCGCTGTGATTGTATTCGCGGTCCGCTGCTTTCGAACTTTCGGTCTTTCTGTATTGGCAGAAGGAGAATATTTAGGATAAAAAGTACTTCTAATGTATTGCGAAAACCCATCGATAAGATCACGTGCGAACCTTTGAAGGAGTGTCCGCGCCGTCGATTGCGGTGATCGTACATCGTAGAGAGCGACGATCACACATCGCAATCTTCACGACAAGCGGCAACTGTCTCAAGTCCCGCTATCGTGTGCCAGCATTAACCTCGAGCGAACGATTCTCCTGCATTTGCGGGCGGAACCTATTTGGATGTGTGGCGAGCGGTGCGGAACAAAGCGAAGATTGCTGTGCGGTTTCCTCCGTGGGCGTTCCGTCGTCCGTGATAACCCATCGCGATGACTACCGAGTCGGATCTTCCTCAACCCGGGTGACGCGCAAGGGAAGATCTTCCTCTAATTCACGAGATGATTTCAGATCCTTAGGCAATTCTTTGCATTTATAGTTCAGCATCGCAACAGAATGAAGCCAGACACGTTACTCTGGTTTGCTCCCACCCCCACCGTTTGCCACGGTGGTGCGGCTGCCCCTTCTGTTGGCACCCGAAATCCGCTTCGAGCCCCATTCGGGAGGCAAACAGCCAATTTCTTTCTCTGGGAACCTCCGTTTCCATGTGCTTTTTCGTCTTTAAAAACTCTGTAAATCAGTCTTCTCAATGAAATCAAGATCCGGAACTCTCCGTGGCATGCTCGTGGGTTTTGCCATGTTTTTCTTTGTTGGTTATGCGCAATCGCAGACGGCACAATCGGTGCTCACGCCTCCAAACACTTCAGCAAGCCCAAACTTCGTCGGTTTGTCAAACGGCACCATGTCGGGCTCACAGAATATCTCTAAGGTCAACGTTCACACGCTTCTTTACCCGGGCAACACGACCAAGGTACTCGTCCACTATTTACCGTGGTGGAATGGCTCGCCGCGCAGCAACGGAATCATCACCGGCTACAAGTCTAACGACCCGACGTACGCCAATAGACTCTTCACGGATTTGACCTCGCGTGGCGTGGACGGCGTCGTCATTGACTGGTATGGACAAACAGATTTTACCGACGCGGCATGGCAAGTATCGATGCCAGTGCTGGCGAAATTCCCAAAACTGTCTTTCAGCATCATGATCGACGCGGGGTCGTTTAATTTCAATCCCTGTGCGGGCTGCGACATTAACGCCACTGTCCTGAATAACCTGGCTTACATGGAGCAGAAGTACTTCCCGTCTTCGCAATACCTCAAATACAACGGTCATCCGGTTGTGACGGAGTTCGGCATTACGGCGCTTCCCGGTGTCGACTGGGCAAAGATACAGGCAGCGCACCCGGAAATTTACTGGATTCACCTCGACAACGCGGTAGCGACTTCGGGCTTCGATATTCCAAGTAGCGCAGGATCGTTTTTGTGGATCGACCCGCCGCCGGCGTCGTCGCCTAAGTCGAGCACCGCCAGCATGTCTCAACCGAACTACTTTTACACCCGTGCGCAAACTGAACCAAGTAAGGTGGCTTTCGGTGCCGCTTTCAGCGGGTTCAATAATTCGCTCGCTTCCTGGAATGGCGGGACACCTCAAACCATTCCGCAAGCATGCGGGGCCACGTGGCTTTCAACGTTCAGTACTGTTAACACGTACTACAGTGCGAGCAAGCAACTGCCATTCTTGCAATTGGTAACGTGGGACGACTATGAAGAAGGCACCGCACTCGAGACGGGTATCGATAGCTGTGCAACTATCGGTGCAACCGTTAGTAAGGGCAAGCGCCAGATCAACATTAGCGTGACTCACGTCGAAAACATAGACCATCTCGAACTCTATTCCCGTAGCAGCACCGGTGCATTCAATCTGACGAATACCGTTGCACCTACCATGGCCAATATTCCCATTACGGGTGCTCAAGGAACCTATTACCTGAAGGCAGTTGGAAAGCCATTCATGAAGAATGTCCTGTCGGCTCCCATCGTAGTCAACTAGACCGTGTTAGGAATTTTTTGTAGAACCTGGTACCCTGGAGGGATGACAAGGGAAAAACGCAAACCCTACCCGACAGACGTGTCCGACGAAGAGTGGAGCTTCGCGGCGCTGTATCTGACGCTGATGGATGAAGCAGCACCGCAACGCAAGTACGAGCTGCGTGAAATGTTTAACGCGTTGCGCTGGATCGTGCGTGCTGGTGCGCCATGGAGAATGATGCCCAACAACTTTCCTCCGTGGGAGCTGGTGTACCAGCAGACCCAGCGATGGCTGCAGGCTGGCTGCTTTGAGAACATGGTCTGCGATTTGCGCTCGATCATCCGTGTGGCGCAAGGACGGCAAGGCCAGCCCAGCGCCGTGATTCTGGATGGCCGAACAATGCAGTCCACCTGCGAGAGCGGTCCGCGCGCGGGCTATGACGGCTACAAGCGCAAGCGTGGCGGATACACAGGTGAAGACGCTGCGCAGGCCGCCAGCAATGAAGGCATTGATCTGCTGGTCATCAAACTGCAGGAAGCAAAGAAAGGTTTCGTGCTGCTGCCCCGGCGATGGGTAGTCGAGCGCAGCTTTGGCTGGCTCATCCGCTTTCGCCGCCTCGCGCGGGACTATGAGCGATTACCCGAAACTCTTGCCGGTCTTCATTTCGTGGTCTTCGCCATGCCTATGCTCGTTGCACGCAGTGCCAGTACTTCAAAGTTCATAACACGGTCCAAGAAGAGAAAGGCGACCGCCCTTTTCACGGAAGATGGCCGGTAGGCAGTTAAAACGTTCCAGCGAGCAAAGGGACTCGACGACGCGACGCTCGAGGCGTTGCTGTTTCCACCCGTGCCGCCGTCGCGCTGTCCACGTCCGATGCCGAACTGGCCGCTGGTGCATCGCAAACTGGGCAGGAAGAACGTCACATTGGACCTGCTGTGGAACGAGTACAAGCCTCAGGAGCCCGAAGGCTCCGGCTATAGCTATAGCTATAGCTGGTTCCTGCAAGCGCTACGAGCGCTGGGCGGCGTCGTTACCGGTGACGCTTCGTCAGACTCACGTGCCCGGCGAGAAGCTGTTCATCGACTACTCGGGTAGCGGAGGATGTGTCGCAACCGAACTGGCCCGACACGCATGCTGGCGGGCGAATTCGGCCGGCGTCATCCACTGGAATGCAGAATGGGGACGCGCCTCGTGATAAAGCGTGGCACACGCCGATCCGCCGTGATGCGATCCAGAGTGGCAACCACGTCTTCACTTCTGAGCGACGCCCCAACAGCGATAGCCAGACACCCACGCGTGTAGTTGTCGACGATCGTCAGCGTGCGCAAACGCCGACCGTCAAACAAACGCGTCAGCGACAAAATCCATACTCCAGATCTCGTTGACGGCGGTTACCTTCTCCTTCGATTGTCGCAATCTTGCTGACTTGTTTTCTTGTTTCGCCTGGGCCGCTTCAGTCGTAAAGACAGGCCCTGCTCACGATAGAGCCCGTAGACCCCTTTCTGATTGTCGCGCCAGCCTTCCCGGCGCAGCATCATGTGCACCGCGCCGATAGCCGTAGTGCACGCGTGTTTGCGTGATCTCCCTGATGCGCATGATGAGCGCGCCTGAATCACGTGCCACGGACTGATATCTGCACACCGAACGGGAAGCTTCAGTACCGCGCATGCCTGCCTCTGGCTTGCGCCAAAGCGCTGCATCAGTTCTGTTGCGGGTTCGCGTAACCGGGAAGGCTCAGACTTTTTTTGCCAGCACATCCTGCAGCATGGCCTTGTCCAGCGACAGGTCAGCCATGAGCCGCTTGAGTTTCGCGACTTCTTTCTCGAGCTGCTTCATGCACCTCACTTCCGAGGGCGGGAGACCCGCGAATTTTGTGCGCCAGTTGTAGAACGACGCATCGCGATGTCCATCTGAGCGACGGATAACCATGGCACGCCCGACGATTTGTTGGGGGTGCCAGTGCCGAACAACAGGTAATCCACGCGTCAGGTCAAGGAAGTTATGCGCCCGCATTTCGAGTGCGGGTGAAGCAAGCGCAAGGTCGCTCGCGCAATGAATCTGCCGGCCACCGCCGTCTGGGAATATCTGCGGCGTGCAAAACGGGCGGAGCTTACGACCCGCACCCTGCGGAGTCGGAGATTTTCAATTCAGAACTGCTGATTCCGAGCCAGCCTCACGGGGTCGCGCCTCGCGCACGTAACAAGCCGTTTCCACAGACCCGATTAAGAACGACCCCATTGCGAATCGCGCTCCATGAAGTTTCATGTTTTCCGGGCGACAAAGTGGAACCAGTATTCCTTTACTATCTCGGGGTCGTCGTCGTTTAACAAGTTGCCCCGCGTATTACCAAAAACCGCTTCCGTGCGCAGACCCACGTCCGCGAGCTGCCGCCGTTGGGTAGCAATGTCAGTGTACGTAAGGATAGTACCAAACTTATGAGCAGCGCATACGCGAACTGCGTATCCATCAAATTCTTCATTGAGCTTGGCGTAGCGCAGGTAGTTAAAGGCAGCGATTGGCAAGCTGTAGACTACCCTAGCAGCATCGATCCCGAATTTGATGGGGCTCAAGGAAGGGCGTGGCGCGCGTAGAAAGACCGAAAGATTCTCCCTATAACTCGGACCGCGTAAATTGTGCGTAGAGAAAAGCGCCAATCCACCAAGCCTCAAAACGCGAGAGAACTCACTTAGGATTGAACACCGGCCATCATAATTAACTGAATCAATTCCATTAAAGCTAAACACGACTAACGCAAGACTTCCGTCAGAAAACATCGAAAGATCTCGAGCATCCATCTCCATCACGCGGATGCCAGGATGGTTGCGCCGGCAAATTGCAACAAGTTCAGGTGTGTAGTCAATAGCTGTATAGTTACTACTGATGGACGTGAGAATCGGTATCGTACGTCCTCCACCAACGCCACATCAAGAATCGGCTGGTCGCGAACCTCTGGCGCAACCAGTGCAATGGCAGCAGCCTCTCCGGGGTCGACCCAGCTGTTGGCGCTGCCGTACCAATGACGAGCGCTTCTACTGCAATATGCATTTCGATTAATGCGGTCCTGCGCAAGGGTCGATGCCATGGTGTCCTCGAACTGAGCGGCCGTCGAAGCTTAAATACATTTAATCCGGCCATTTCTAAGAAGATTGATGACGAACTGCTGCGGACTCTGATCCCAGCGCCCCACACTTCCTTGGGTTTCGTTGTCCACGCAACCGAGGTTCTAAGAGCTCGCCGGGAAAGTTAACAGTTGCTCATCTGGCTTTCGCACATCTGGGAAGAGCATAGACTCTCGACGGGCAGTGTTCAACGTCGAGATGGAGGAGGCTGAAGTAACGCGCCGGCCAATAAGCAGACGAAATCTGTCCGCGTTCGCCAAGGGATAGTAGAATCCAGACTTTTTTTTGAACTAAAAACAAAGACCGAAAAAGCTACTAATCTATGCGGAAAGCATGTCGCAGATAGAGAACCGATATTGGTCGAAATTACCGACACATGCGACATCGCGAATCATGTGATGATGGCAAGGCGTGTTAGGACGAAAGCACCGGGGTTATCGTGTGAAGAACGTCGCTTAATAAGAACAACGAAATAAACAAAATCTTCAATTTCCACGATTTGAAAATATAAGAACAATACGTAATTCCCGCGGATAATAGCGCCGGGCTGGCCGTGTGCGTCGAGGCATCAATCGGCTGGCGCGGCGCGATACGCGCGACGCTGCTTAACTCTACTGAGAGGAGGTAAGCATGGCCAGCTTTATTGCGCGATCACGTGCTCCCTTGAGGCTAGGTCTGGCGGGGGGAGGCACGGACGTATCTCCGTATTCCGACCAGTACGGCGGATTAGCTCTCAACGTTACAATCGAGAAATTCGCATACGCCTCCATAGTTCCACGTAACGATGGGAAGGTCGAGTTGGTTGCGGCGGACAACAATATTCAATGGACAGGGGAAGCCTCGACACGACTTCCGTTACTGCACGGTCTAGCATTGCATGCTGGAGTATATAACCGAATCGTTAACGAATTCAACGGAGAACATCCACTCTCTGTCTCAATCACAACTCACTGTGAGGCCCCACCGGGATCAGGTTTGGGTTCATCATCCACTATGGTAGTCGCACTTCTTCAGGCGTTTCGGGAACTCCTTTCCCTGCCGCTTGGTGAGTACGATGTTGCGAGACTTGCACACGACATCGAACGCGTTGACCTCGGCCTTGCGGGTGGTAAGCAGGATCAGTATGCGGCAACATTCGGTGGCCTTAACTTCATGGAATTCTATCAGGATAAAGTGATTGTCAATCCATTACGGATAAAGCAGGAAATTAAAGCGGAACTGGAATCTTCGATAATCCTATACTACACGGGGGTATCTCGTGAATCTGCAAACATTATCAAGGAGCAGGCGAAAAACGTAATTACTGGAGTATCGGACTCACTGGCGGCTCTTCATGAGGTTAGAGGTGAAGCGATACGGATGAAAGAAGCAGTCCTGCGTGCCGATTTTGAGGGCTTCGCCAACTCCATGCGCCACTCTTGGGAATCGAAGAAGCGAATGGCGAAGAATATCAGTAATCCGTCAATCGACGAGCTCTATGTCTTGGCGACTAGGGCGGGAGCGAAGGCTGGAAAGGTTTCAGGTGCGGGAGGCGGTGGGTTCATGATGTTTTTCGTTGACCCAATGGAGAGGGCTGCGGTTATGCGAGCATTAAGCGGACGCAGTGGCCAAGTGATCTCGTGCACCTTTACCGACATAGGTGCCCAGTCGTGGAGAAAATCATGATGATCGAGATAAAAAATGCGATAACGCTATCGGGACATCGCCCGGCCTCCGTTTGCGAGACTACCCTTAATCGAGCGATACGTTAGTCGAAGCTGGCTGGAGATTCGTTGATCCGGTAACAGAGTTGTTCTTCCCAGACGGTGGACGCGCAGCCGGTCGCGAAGTTTTTCGAGCCCAATAGAAGTCCGACCATGCGCTTGTCTGCCCCCCCCCGCTTTGCGGGTAAGAGTTGAACTTTCCGCGTGGACTGTTATGTAAACCACAACGGATGACACGAGTCGTTGTCCGAGCGACAGATTCGATCCCGGTAGATGTCATCGACACGCGAAAATTTGAGCGTGATCCGCGACACATCCGATGGGGTTCATGCCCCGCGACGTGCGTGGGAGAAAGAAAAATGCCCTCTCAGAAACGCGCTACTTCGGCGATGTCATCGAATTATGGACTGGCTGGATTCAAGGATTTCTTTCGGTGTAGTGCTTTTCGATGTCTTGTCAACCCAATTAATTGGAGGGGGGGCGCGTAACAGCGGAATAGATGCAGGGAGGTAACCGCCACATCTGAAGGTTGCAGCGGTGATCAAGCGCGATTGCGAAGTTGGTTTCATCACAATACTCGGTGCCAGATGCATCAACCAGAGTTTCCGGTTGAGGAAAATTGAAATTTGGGAAGCGGTAACGCGATCATGAGGGAGTGTACGAATGGCAAGCAACGGTCGTTCTCAATGCGGAAATCCGGACGGATCGTCCCCTGCGATACGGGAGCCCTTTGGCCTTTCGCCGCGTGACCTTATTGAGAATGTCGCCAATCATTGGCGCATCTTCGTAAGTGTTCTCGTCGCCTGCCTGCTGACGGCTTCTATCTACGCTATATGCGTGACTCCGACTTACTCGACGGATGCACTTGTACGGGTGGAGGAAAAAAAAGGGACGGCGTTTGGATCGCTTTCAACGGTAGCGAAAGCTTTAGACATTGAAGATTCTCCTGTGTCCGGTGAGATAGATATCCTGCTTTCTCGCACTGTAATCACAGAAGCAATCACGGCAACGGCTGGCGATACGCTGATTAGCGTCAAAAATACATTCCCTATTATCGGCCCTGCCCTGACCAGTCTATTCCGCCGGCGGCCTGACGGCCTGAGTGCCGAGCCATTTAAAACGCCTTTTTTTGCGTGGGGTGGGGAGAACGTTGTGCTTGCCAGTTTTGATGTTCCGCCTGATGAGGTCGGTAAGCCGCAGGAGTTCTATTATAAAGGCGATGGTAAATACGTACTGGAAGACCGGGATGGGTTGCCGATTCTGTCAGGCATCGTCGGTGTGCCGGTCGCCGCAGGCGACTACAAAGTGCTTGTACGGCAAATTATTGCAAGACCCGGAACAAGGTTTCAGCTTGTCAAATATCCACTTCAGACAAGAATCGAACAGATTTTGAAAAGGCTTTCCGCGTCGGAGACGAAACGACAGTCGGGGATCATTAGGCTTGTATATGAAGACAGCAATCCCGTTTACGCCGCACGATTTCTTAATGCCCTCGTTGAGGCATATATCGCCAACAACGTCAAACGCCGATCTTTGGAATCGGAGAAGAGTCTTCAGTTCCTGGAGTTGCAACTGCCAGTCTTGAAGGATCATCTGCAATCCACTGAAGAAAAGCTCAATGCCTTCCGCAATAAAGAACGTACCGTTGATTTGGCCGGGGAAGTCAGGAACCTGCTCGATGAATCTGCGATGGTTGAGCAATCGGAAATAGAAACGAGGCAGTCCTATGAGGAGCTCCGAGCGAAATTTGCGCCGGCACATCCGCTCGTGGTTGCAGCAAACGCGAAACTGAACCAGTTAGACATTCAAGCAAAGGCATTGCGAGAGCGGATTGGACAGCTACCCGCAGTCCAGCAGCAATATTTGCGTCTCGCAAGGGACGTCGAGGTGACAAACCAGCTTTATGTTGCCCTTCTGAACAACGCTCAACAGTTACGCGTCGCGAAAGCGGGAACGGTTGGTAACGCATCCATCGTTGATTATGCTGCCGTAAGCTTAAAGCCCGTAAAACCCAGAAGAATGGTAGTCGGAGCAGCGGGCGGCGTGATTGGCTTGATCCTGGCGTTCGTTTCTACTCAGGCGATCGCTCTGACATTGGGCCGGGTACGTGATCCGAGAAAACTTGAGGAAATTGTCGGTGTACAGACCCTAGGCATACTCCCGCAGTCTCCGCGTCAACAGGCGGAAATACATCGCGCATTCCTCATATGTAGGGAGGGGTTGGACTCGGCGTTTGTCGAGGCGATGGAAGGTCTTGTCCTCGCATTGCAATTTTGCTTGGCGTCGAAGAAGGAAGGAAAGGTCGTTCTGATCACATCTGCTATACCGGGACAAGGCAAGTCCCTCGTTGCAGCCAATCTTGCCTATCTGCTTGCAGAAAGAGGGCTGAGAACCCTACTGCTTGACGCCGATATGCGGCAATCAACGATTCACCGTTATGTCCGACTAAGAGAGGACAATGGCTTGTCGGGTATTTTGCGCGGCTCGTCGCATCCCCGCGACGCAATATTGAAGGCGTCTGAGTACCTCCATGCGCTCCCCGCTGGTCCTAAACCGGCGAAGGTGAGTGGTCTTTTTGTAGATAATCTGCTACGGCCATTCATTGCTACGTTAAAACAAGAGTATGACGTCATTCTCGTCGACTCACCCCCTGTGATTCCCGTACCCGATGCCACTGCTCTGTCAAAACATGCGGATGCTACCTTATTTATAGCCAGGCAGGGTGCGGTTAGCTATTCTGAGGTAACCGAAGCAATTGCACGGTTGGGCAAGGTGGGCAGTCGGGTCGACGGAATTGTTTTTAATGGATACGTCCCGTCACCGCTGCGACACGAGTACTATTCGAAAGCATATCGAGGTCGGCACTATTTGTCGAAAAAGCGAGTTGTTTGACTTCGTCACCTTGATGATCGGAAGTAAACCATAGAGGCGGTCATGAATCGTAACCCAGCGTTCATCGGAGCTGAAGAGGATGGGGACAACCACTCCAATGCAGGGCAGAATCGCGCAGCTCGGATCGCGTGGTTTCTGGGACCTCGATCCAGCAGCTGGAACGGAGTCAGCCAGCACAGTCTGGTAATGATCGATGCCTTAAGGGCCAATGGCGATTTCATTGTCGACACGATAGAGATACCGGCCGAAGCTCGTTCATTCATGAGATATTGGTGGCAACTCGTCCTGTATCCAATTCGGGCCTTAAGGGTGGCACGGACGCACGAGATTGTTGTGCTATATCAAGAGGATCTAAGCTTCTTGATTCCTTTCGTCCGAGTTGCGGGTGGGCGCGTGTGCATCATCTTTCACCACGTACAACGGCGGGGCCAAGCCAGGAATGTCATTGAAGTGATAAAGAGTATGTACATCAGCCGTCTCCAACCATTAGCAGCGACAGCTGATCTTATATTTGCCCCTTCTCATTCTACCGCACGGGAAATTTCGCAAACACTAGAGGTAAAGACAAACCGACTTCATGTTGTGCCTAATCCATTCGATAACCGATACGAATCGGCCACTACGCACTCGCAACCTGTTGTGAAGTTAAAAGCTCGCGCGACCTTACTGCATCGGTTTGGAATAGCGATGGGTGATGCCTTCGTATTGCTTAACGTTGGTTCCGACGAAACGCGTAAAAATAACATCACGCTCTTGCACGCGCTGGCGAGGTTGGCCAGGAAGGACGTCATGCTGATTCGCGTTGGCAATCCAATTAATCGATCCAACCGTGCCGAATGTAGGCGCATAGCCGATGAATCAAATTTGAATGTCTGTTTCATAGACAAGATAGATGCGGAAGATCTGCGCGATTTCTACCACGCTGCAAGTGTCTACGTATCTCCCAGCATTCAGGAGGGGTTCGGACGCACGGTCATTGAAGCGCAGATGGCAGGTTTGCCTGTGATCGCGTCCGACCTGCCGGTCTATCGCGACACCATGGGGATATCGTTTCTCGCAGTCGGCGAGCCGACCAACCCAGAAGCGTGGGCAACTGCAATTAATCAGCTAGCCAGCGACAGGCTATTGGCGAGCCGTCTTACCGAACAGGGGCGAGAGAATTCGAGGCGATTCTCGTCGGACGTCGTTGCCGCGATTCTAGACAGTAAACTTCGCGGCCTAATAGCCGAGGGTCGCGCCTGCATCAGGTGATGAAAATTGGGCCGATAGCATGAATACCCTGGACAGCGAAAAACCGGGAGAAACGTCGGCAAGAGGACTTGCCGCGGCGACCTTTGTAGCAACGGGTTTGGTCGTTAATTCAGTGCTACCGGCCGTCGGATTTCAGACGGCAAGTGCGTCCTGTACATTCGTCGTGGCTCTCATCGCGACGGCGTCGCTCGTGCTGGCGAAGCCATTGTTTTCGATCTCCGTGTTGTACATACTTGCCCTTGGCCTTACTGCCTTCATTGCGGGGATTGGTATCGAAGGCGGCGGGTTCCTGATCGAAACGGGCGTGACGGGAGAACCCAATGGTTCGTTTAGCCGGCTTCTTGTCTTTTATGCAATATTTGTTTTGTGCGCTTTTGGAGGATTTAGAAGGATTTTCGATCAAAAGTCAAACCCCGTGTCTATAGCGTCGTCGCCGCCCTTACTTTCCACCGGTAGCATCACGTTGGGAATGGCAATTACGGTGATAACTCTGGCTGCGGGTATCGCTGCTGGTATGGCGAGCGGGTTCTCATTTCTCGAAGGTATCAATCGCTATGCCACCCGCAACGCAAGCGCACCGGGGCTTGGCGAGCTATTGTTCAATGTGTTTCTGAACAACGAACTGTTCGTGGCGTTCTTTCTCGGCACCGCGACGACAGGCCAGAGCATATCGCTGCGGCTGGTCTCCATCGCATGCATTTTATCTGATCTCGCATTGCAAATTATGCACGGTGAGCAGTTCATGTCGGTGCTGCATTTTTGCCTAGCGGTAATTACACCGATTGTCGCGTTTAGGACCATACATAGAAAACCGGTCGGACGCTATGTTTTTTTGGGGAGTATGGCCGCGGTTTTCATTGGAGGGTGCTCGGTCTTCTACGCGTATCAGGCACAAGGCTATGACGCCATGCAGGTTATCGTGTCAAGATTCTTGCTTCAAGGACAAGCCTGGTACGTAGTCGATTCCGATTCGACCATTTTCTCTCCGCCAGATGCCGGCGGCAATGCCGCATTTGGTAGATTCACGACATCTCTCTTTTCCTGGTCTACTCCGGGATTCAATGATTATGCGAACGTTAGTGGCCTGCGTGACTTGATGATTTCTTACGGTTTGCCGCAGGTGATGAACTCGTACGTCACCGATGACGTTACATTTACCATGGGGCAGATGGCGGTACCGGTTTTCTGGTTCGGCCTGGCGGGAGGAGCAATGTTTGTCGCGGGCACCGGGATCGTCTACGGCGCCCTGGCTGCATGGCAAATCCATGTTCTGTGCCGCGGCGGCGTGATCATGCTTTGGCTGATGGCGAAGGTGTTTTCGTACACTACATTCGCGATACAGCAAGGAGAGTATTGGTCATTGCTAGGTTCTCGCATGTGGTTCTATATGCTTCTGGCACTGATTTGGTGGTTTTATGTTGATGGTCGACTTCCGAAATTCAGACTGGATCGATTGGGGCTGTCATGACTACCGGATCGAGGATCTTGATAGCAGCTTTTTCGGGAGTGATATGCGAGAAGATTATCGGTCTTCTCGCGGCTGTGGCCAGTAATCATTTGTTCGCTAACGTTTATGGAGCTTATTTTTTCGGGGAGCTTCAGTTCGCTCTATCGCTGGCATATGTCGTGGGAAGCATGGGACTGGTATTCAGCGCGGAGGCAGTTGCACCCATCCTCGGCAAGCATCCTCGGCTACGCCATATTGTTATTTACCAGGCGTTCCGCTTGCGCCTCGGTTCATCGTTGACGGTCGCAATAATCTTTCTTACGGCTGTCGCATTCGCAATCCATTCCTCGAGTACGACCATCACGCTCGTCGCGGGTCTGGTGATACTCGTCGAGCCCGTTTCACTTGGTGCATTGATGGCCTATGCGGAAACCCGACCCTGGGTAATTACCCGAGCAAAGGCCTACGCGAGTGGCGCGCGAGTACTATGGCTAGTCATGGCCGCGCACGCGTCGGTCGGCGCTGCGGTCGCGTCCCTTGCATGGCCGCTGGAAGCTTGCGTTGCCGCGGCTGCGCCATTTAGTCGATATCGGACGCTCGCGTGGGACAAGCCTAAGCATCTATTCGGATCGGAGCTGATTGCGAAGACGCTCGTCGTGCGTGGACTAAAGATTTGGCCAGCGATCGCGGCGAGTGTGCTGGTGTTGAGAATGGACAGACTCCTACTTGGAGTGCTGATGTCAAAGTCTGATCTCGGAATCTACTCTGCCGCGGCCGCTCTTGTTGAGCAATGGAATTCCGTTGGGGTGACGCTGTCTCTCGCGTTGGCGCCGAGCATGGTGTATGCAGCGCGCGGTGAGCATCGGGTACGCACGAGAGCTTTGGGACTTGCTGCCGTGTTGGCCGCAATCGCGTTTGTAGCGTGGATCACGAGTTTCTTCATAGGTGAACGCATTTTTCTCATGATCTATGGGCGGGACTTTGCCGCTGGCGTTCCGGTAATGATATTTGCATCAGGGTGCGCAATCGTGTCATTCGCCGATGCTGGGCTCAGTACCTGGTTGGTGGCGGAGCGCTTGTATGCGCTAGTTGTGCTGAAACAAACTCTAACAATAGCAGCAATCGGCCTGTTGCCATTGATTGTACCAAGTGTTCTTCTGATGTACGCACCTTCCATCGCTACGGCTGCGTCACTGACAGTCTTTTGGTGTACCGTCTGGACGCGTGCTCTAGTTAGGAGACAGACGGCATGAGGATCTGTACATGTAGTAACCGTTTTCCTCCAAATATCGTGGGAGGGGCAGAACTGGTCGCTTATGAATTGTCCCGAAACCTTAAAAATAAGGGGCACGAGATGTCTTTCCTTACCTTGTCGGATACCAGAGTTTCTGCACTATACGAAATGGATGGGTTGAATGTTGATCGTATGATGAACGCGAACGTCTACAATCAATTTTCCGCTCGAACACGTTCAACTTTGCTAAGAGTAATCTTTGGTGCGGTTGATTGTTTTAATCCGATTGTCTTCTTTCTGGCTTTGCGTCATTTAAAGACTTACAGGACAGAGGTTCTCTGTTCTCATAACCTGAAAGGTATGGGCCCCGCAGTATGGTTGGCGGCCCGCCTGCTCAAGATTCCTATTGTCCACGTAATACACGATTACTGGCTCGTTTGCCCGACCTCGACAATGTTCAGAAACGGTAGTGCATGCGGAAACTGTTGCGGCTCTTGTCGAAGGGTTTCCGCGCCGAAAGCGTGGTTTTCGCGAGTCGTAAATCACGTCGTCGGCGTTAGCAGATTTGCATTGAAGCAACATCTTGATGCGGGCTTTTTTGTCGGTGTGGAGCGATCGGTTATACACAATAGTCGCCCACCGTTGATGAAGTCGAGCAGGTTGCCTGCGGAAGAACATTCATCGTTCCGCGTGGGCTTTATTGGCCGCGTCGACGCGACGAAAGGCATCTCCCAGTTTTTTGCGAGCGTTATCGCTGCACAGACACCCAACATTGAGGTGCACGTTGCCGGTCGCGATAATAACGGTATCCTAAAGGAGTTAATTATAGCTCACCCTCAACTAAGAGTGGTGCATCATGGGTTCGTAGATCCGGGTGACTTTTACGATCTTGTCGACCTCGTTGTTGTGTCGTCTATGTGGAACGAACCCTTTGCTACGGTCTCGTTTGAGCCATGGGAGTTCTCAAAGCCGTCGGTAGCTTTTTCCGTGGGCGGTTTGCCCGAGGTATATGCGTGCTTTCCAGAACTAACCGTCCCGCGTGGCGATGTGGCCGCTCTTGGTGATCTCATCAAACGACTAGCATGCGACCATGAGTTCTATGACAGTGTGGCGAGGCAATGTCGAGTACATCGAGAATATTTTCTGCCGCAACGTCAGGTTGCAGAGTTCGAAAGAGTATTGTTATCTGTCCGCGAGCCAGTCCATCGTTGCTAAGGTAAGTTCTTCAGAAAATAGATGCATGGCTGATCTGCGAAACGAACGATGACGTACTGGTACGGTCCCACGTTTTGACGGTGAGGTTGCTATGTCTGAAAAAGTGCTGATGGTGATGACTAGAGATATCCCTTCCATTCCGTCAAACGGTCGGGAGAGGACTCTGTACTTCATTCGGGAGGCACTTCGCGGTCGAGGAGAAGTACAAGAGATAAAAATCCGTTCTGTGCTGGAGGAACCAGACTATTTTGGCAGACTACGCGTAGTGACCTCCGCTTTCTGCAGCATCATTTTCGGAAAGACGTGCGCACTTCAGGTTGCACTCTTCTCAAGATCCTTTATGAAAGAGCGATTGGTCCAGGCGGTTGAAGAATACGGTCCGAGCCTCATTTATTTTGACAGCATCCGGCTGGTACGTTACGTTGAGTTCATCCGACGCCATTTCCCATCTGTCTTGATAATTTGTGATTTTGACGATCTGATGTCTCGGCGGGCGGCTAT
>Ga0247692_1000066_pt1 | contig 21752 bp, 23 predicted proteins | sample CNK33_metaG_FD_183041 | JGI IMG/M metagenome (GOLD analysis project Ga0247692, IMG submission 183041) | Soil microbial communities from Purdue University Martell Research Forest, Indiana, United States - CNK33 | ecosystem: Environmental > Terrestrial > Soil > Temperate forest > Bulk soil...
TGCGTGAAGTTAACATTGCCCGCCGCCGTTTACAAGCGAATCATGCGCCGCTAACTAAATGCTGTGCATGAGATGTGGGGAAACCTTAGATCAAGGGGGAGAGAGACAATTGGCGCGTAAAGTACAAATTCCGGCGGCGCAGGTCAAGCTCCAGCGGGGAAATTCGGGTGGAATAGGCACCAGAGATTGTGCATCGGACCCAGCGGTGCCAGTCCTTTTATCAGCCCAACCGGAGACGCCTTCCATGAACGCAGTAGCTACGCAAGCCCTCAACGATGTTTCCGCGATCGACACCGTCCATATTGCTGGAAACGCCACGCCGTGGATTCCCTTCGCGCCGATCAGCGACAAGATTCACCTCAAATACTTCAAGATCAACCCCGTCACGGGCGAAGTAGTATTGCTCATGAAGGCGGCCAAAGGCGAAGGCGCGCATATTCATCGCCATACCGGCACAGTGATGGTCTACACCCTCAGCGGTCGATGGAAATATGACCAGCACGACTGGATCGCGCAAGCCGGCGATTTCGTGTTTGAGCCCTCGGAGTCGTCACACTCGTTCACGAATCTCTCCGAAGACGACAATGGTATGGCGCTCGTGGTGTCGACTGGTGAGCTCCACTTCCTCGACGACGACGGCAAGGTCACGTTCGTCGAAACGTGGCGGACGGCTTTGAGCCGTTATCAGGACTACTGCAAAGCCAATGCGTTGCCCGAGATCGACCTGATTGGCTGCCAGGGCGGCCGCTAAGAGACGTCGACGGAGATGAGCCACGCACCTGCCGCACGGAGCCCCCGCCGATGAACCATCTTGCACCCTCCGAATCGCTTCCGTCTTTGGAGGCGCTAACACTCGTCTGTGGGTCACATGCCCACACTGCTCTTGCTGCGGGACCGCGCAGTGGAGAGTGCGTTCTCCTGCTACATGGTTGGCCGGAATTCGCCGACTGTTGGCGCGAGATTGCGCGCCCGCTCGGAGCGGCAGGCTACCGGGCGGTCGCTGTGGATCAGCGCGGCTATGCCGAACACGCCCGGCCGAAGGACATCGCATCATACTCAGCCGGGCAACTCCAGTCGGACGCCCTGGCGTTCGCCGATCAACTGGGCGTAAAACGTTTCCATTTGATTGCTCACGACTGGGGTGGTCTGGTTGCGTGGGGGCTCACGTCGACACATCCAGATCGTGTGAAGTCACTGTCCGTGCTGGCCACGCCCCATCCACGAGCCTTGCAGGCGGCGCTTCAGTATGAAGATCAATACCGTCAGCTGGACTACGTAAGAGTCTTTCGGCAACCGGGTGGTGTCGCAGAGCAGCGCCTGCTTGCGGACGACGCAGCGGCGCTCCGGGCGGCATATTTGGGACGTGTTCCGGCTTCACTTGTGGAAGAAAACGTGCGACGTCTCAGCGAGCCGGGCGCGCTCTCCGCGACGTTGAACTGGTATCGCGCGCTCCCCGACGACCTGTCTTATCCAGCTGGGCGCATTGAAGTCCCAACCCTCTATATATGGGGATCCGAAGACCGCGCCCTAGGCAGGGAAGCCGCGCAGCTCACGGGTGACTTTGTCGATGGGCCTTACCGGTTCGAAGTACTCGAAGGGGGGAGTCACTGGCTTCCGGAAGAAGCGCCGGACCGGATCATTCCAATGCTGCTTGATCATCTCGCCGCCTCGTCGGTGGCGTGAATACTCGCTTCGGCAAACCATCCGAAGCGCCCGATATACGACACGCACGGTACCTGTCATACATGTCTTCTGAATCCCTAACCGATAACCGGCCGATCGCACGCGTCATGGTCGCCGGCACCGGCGTGCTGGGCGCGCAGATCGCCTTCCAGTGCGCATTTTCGGGTATTGACGTCGTCGCTTACGATGTCGACACTGCCTCCCTCGATCGTGCGGACGCCCGCTTCGATGCGCTTGGGCGTGCGTACGCTACAGAGCTCGCCGCCTCTCGCGAGCAGATCGAAGCTGCGCGCGCGCGCATCGTCGGCAATACCAACCTCGGTTCGTCCGCTGCCCGCGCGGACCTCGTCATTGAAGCCATCCCCGAGGATCTGGCGATCAAGCAGTCGTTCTACCGCGCGCTCTCGGCAGTAGCACCAGCCGATACAATCTTTGCAAGCAACTCGTCGACGCTGGTGCCGAGCCAGTTTGCGGTGTTCACCAACCGGCCCGAGCGCGTGCTGAGCCTGCATTTCGCGAACGAGATATGGAAGCACAATATCGCGGAAATCATGGGACATCCGGGTACCGACCGCGCCGTATTCGCGCGCCTGGTTGAGTTTGCGCATCGTATTGGCATGGTGCCTTTGCCGCTGCACAAGGAGCAGCCCGGCTGCCTGCTGAACACCATGCTCGTGCCCATGCTGATCGCCGCGCTGGGACTGCTGGTCAACGACATCGCCGACGTGCAGACGATCGACAAGGCATGGATGATTGCCCGGGAGGATCCAATAGGTCCTTTCGGCATTCTCGACAGAATCGGCATGACGACCGTCCATCACGTGACCCGCGCGCTTGCGGGACGTACGGGTGATCCGACGCATCGGCGCATCGCGGAATACGTGAAGACGCATTTCATCGATACAGGGGATCTCGGTGAACTGGCGGGACGCGGATTCTATCGCTACCCCGATCCGGAGTTCCGAAACCCGGCATTCGTCGCCACGTAATGTTTGAAGGTGTGTCAACGCGACTTCGCACTACGTCCTGGCCCAGTCTCGTGACGCATTGCCCGAAGCTGTCGGGGCGTGACGCCCCGCAGCCGCTTGAACGCGCGGCTGAAGGCGCTTTGCTGGGAGTAACCGAGCATCGCAGAGATTTCCGCCAGACGCTTGTTTGATTGCTGCACATACTTGACGGCGAGATCTCCACGAACCTGTTCCCGCAATTCATCGAAAGTCGTACCGGCCTCGAAGAGGCGACGTTGCAATGACCTCGGAGAGGTTGCGAGCGCGTGCGCTATCGCATTCAACGAGGTGTCCGTGAAGGGTAAAAGCGCGCGAATGATTGTTTGCGTGCGAACAACCCAAAGTGCCTCCACCTGGGCCCTTTCCCGCCGCAAATGTGCCTCGAGCACACGATGCGCGTTACGGCGATGTTGCGTAACCGGACGCATCACCGTGTCGCGGTCCAGGACGATCGCATTCCTGTCCTGGTCAAAGTTCAGGGAACGTCCGAACATGCGCCTGTGTAACGTGCAGTCCGCAGGTGCCGCATGACGGAATTGCACAACGGCCGGATGCCAGGCGGTGCCGCAGATGGAACGCAAATATTGCATACCATTCGCGAGACCAAGTTCAACTGCCTGAATTTCCCCGGGGCCGGCCGCGTTTTCCAGGTCGTATGTCAAGACCATTCCCTGTTCGTCCCGCACAGCCCTTACACACGACATCGACGTATGCAACACGTAGAACTCAGCAAGCGTTTCCATTGCCTCGCCGATCGTGGGCGTGCCTTGCATCATGACAAGAATTGGACCCAGTACCGCGAGGCCCTGATATTCGGCGAGCCTCAGTCCGAAGTTCCGGCATCGCGTAACGTCAGCAGCCAGGGAAAGGAAGCGAAGCACTTGCGCACCCCGGATTGGCACATCGGCGGAACGAAGTGCCAGCTCAGGCAGCTCGGCCTCGGACGCAACCGACTCAGGGCACACGCCGAGTACCTCGAGCAGAGCTGCAGCTCCCGTCAACACAACACTGGGCAGATAGCCTTGCATTCAAATTAAGAGTCGTTCAGTTGATACGGATCGGTGCGGGAGGTGCCCATATGCCGGTCCCAAAGCGTCGCAGACAGCAAACACAGACTTCGATAGTACGAAGAGCACAATTCTCCCCCAACGCGCCGCGCACGGGGATCTACCCGATGGTATCGCGCAGCGAGCGAGAGTACATGGTTTCTCGTCGGCACACTCTCGAAGAGCGCGTCGATCTGCTTCTCCTCGGCACGCCCACGTTCCACTTGAATAACCCGTATGGATCTTAACCTGATCGGCCTGTTCGTCGAAATCGTCGGCTCAGGAAGTCTGAGCGCCGCGGCGCGCAAGCTTGGTATGACCCGCGCGAACGTCAGCCGGCGCCTCAAGGTCCTCGAGCATGAGACCGGCGCGCAATTGCTACGCCGTTCGACGCGCAACTTCGAACTCACGCAGGCTGGACACACACTGTATGACTGCGGTCGACGGATGCTGGAGGACCTGGTCAGCGCCCGTGCGTCGATCGATAGCCTCGGAAAGACGTTGCGCGGCCGCGTGCGAATCAGCATGCCGACCGGCTTCGGCAGGATGTTCATTGGCGCGAAACTGCTCGAATTCGAGCGCGCGCATTCGGGCATTGCGCTCACAGTTACGTTCAATAACCGTATCGAAGACCTGATCGCCGCGGAAGTGGATGTCGCGATCCGGATCACATCGACGCCTCCACTCGACTATGTGGCGCGCGAAATCTGTTCGATTGACTGGAATCTGTGTGCCTCACCCGACTATCTGCGCAAGCATGGCCCGATCAACTGCCCGGCCGACCTCGAAACACATACGATGATTGCGTCGCCCTACCCAGACCGACGTGTGACGATGGAACTCAAGCACCGGCACGACGGCGCGGACGTTCATTCGATCACGGTTCAGCCAGCATTGCAGTCGTCGGATTACCCGTTTCTCGCCGAGGCGGTGCGGGAGGGCATTGGCATCGGGCTACTACCCGTCTACGTGCTGCACGTGCCGGGGAACCGGGAACTGGTGCCGATCCTGCCTGAGTATCGCCTTATCGGCCAGCAAGGCACGCTCTACATCGTCACGTTACCCAACCGGTTCCCATCACCATCGACGCGGGCATTGATTGACTTCCTCCGGGAGGAAATCCTCGATCTCGCCAGGACCTGGTCTTAAGTCAACCATGTCCAGTCTCTCACGTCCGGCAGCACGCTGCTTCTATCGATCGTCAATTCGTAGACAACAGTCTGTCAATTCTCGATGGAATTGTCGGGACTTCCACTCCACTCGACAATGCGTCAATAGAAAAGATGGATATATGGAGACAAGGAGGATGTTGGATTCCGAACTATCAGGTGAGACTGTCCGCACGGTCAATGCCATGCCGGTCGTTGGCAACGGCCTCAATTTCATCGGCGGGGCAGACAACAGGGAGGGCGGCAAGCCGCCCCTGCCGCCATCGTTGCCCGACGTATGCAACCATCGAGATGGCGTTGTTCGACTGCGGTCTGATGATCACCTCGTACTACGGTCTGGAAGCGCTAATCATGGACGGGGATCCGCCGCGGTATGGGAATGCGCATCCATTGATCGTGCCTTAGGCGTCTTCAATGCAGAGGACGGGCCGCTCGTCATTACGGTCGGTAACAACGCGCAGTTCGAGCGCTTCTGCCGCGAGGTGATAGAGCGCCCGGGCCTTCCGAAGATGCGCTTTCGGACCAACATCGGTCGCGCCGCCAACCGCGCGCTGCTGGTGCCGGAACTCGAGCGTGAGATCGACCGGCGAAAGTGTGGTGCTCTGCTTGAACGTCTCGCCGGAGCCGGAATTCCGTGCGGTGATGTACTCGGCCTTCACGAAGCACTGACTTCGAAGCGTGCAATCGACGCAGGACTCGTCACGACGCAGCCCCATCCCGTGGCGGGAAGTACGCGCGTGCTCGCGCCACCCTATCGCCTTGACGGTTCGCGTCCGCCAGTGAGGAGAGCACCACCGACACTCGGCCAGGGGACGAAGGACGTGCTCCAGTTGACTCGCCAGCGGGTATTGGGGTAACCGGCGCTTCCTTGTCCGATGGGAAGCGCATTTCTTGAAAGAAAGTAGAGGATTTTGGATGACAAAGATGACTTATACGGATACGCAACTCCTGATAAACGGAGAATGGTGCGCTGCTGTCAGCGGTAAGACGATCGACGTCGTCAATCCGGCGACCGGCCGGGTGATTGGCAAGGTCGCGCATGCCGGCATTGCCGATCTCGATCGCGCACTGGACGCTGCGCGGCGCGGCTTTGAAGTCTGGCGCCGGGTGCCCGCGCACGAGCGCGCAGCGACGATGCGCAAGGCGGCGGGCCTCATGCGTGAACGTGCCGATGTGATCGCGCAATTGATGACGCAGGAGCAGGGCAAGCCGCTCGTCGAAGCGCGCCTGGAAGTGCACTCGGCCGCAGACATCATCGAATGGTTCGCTGACGAAGGGCGGCGCGTCTACGGCCGGGTCGTCCCACCGCGTAATCTTGGTGTGCAGCAGAAAGTGGTGCGCGAGCCGGTCGGCCCGGTCGCCGCGTTCACGCCGTGGAACTTCCCGGTCAACCAGGTCGTGCGCAAGCTGTGCGCCGCGCTCGCGACCGGTTGCTCGTTCCTCGTGAAGGCGCCGGAGGAAACGCCGGCATCGCCCGCCGCGCTGCTGCGCGCATTCGTCGATGCAGGCCTGCCGCCAGGCGTGATTGGTCTCGTGTTCGGCGATCCGGCTGAGATTTCTTCATACCTGATTGCGCATCCGGTGATCCGCAAGGTGACGTTCACCGGATCGACGCCGGTTGGCAAGCAACTGGCGGCGCTGGCCGGCCATCATATGAAGCGCGCAACCATGGAGCTTGGCGGGCACGCGCCGGTCATCCTCGCTGAGGATGCGGACGTGGGGCTCGCGGTGAAGGCAGCCGGTGGCCTGAAGTTTCTCAACGCAGGTCAGGTCTGCATTTCGCCGACGCGTTTCCTCGTCCACAACAGCATCCGCGAAGCATTCACACGCGAGCTGGTGAAGCACGCTGAAGGGCTTACGGTCGGCAACGGCCTCGAGGAAGGCACGACCCTCGGCGCGCTCGCGAATACGCGCCGGCTCGCCGCGATGGCGTCGGTCGTGGAGGATGCGCGCGTGACAGGCGCACGCGTCGAGACTGGCGGTGAGCGGATCGGCTCGGAGGGCAACTTCTTCGCGCCAACCGTGTTGTCGAATGTGTCACTCGAGTCGGACGTGTTTAACAACGAGCCGTTCGGTCCGATCGCGGCAATTCGCGGATTCGATTCGCTTGATGACGCAATCTCCGAGGCGAACCGGCTTCCCTACGGCCTTGCCGGTTACGCGTTTACGTCTTCGTTCGCGAACGTGCATCTGCTGACACAGCGTCTTGAGGTAGGGATGCTGTGGATCAATCAGCCAGCCACGCCCTGGCCGGAAATGCCGTTCGGCGGCGTGAAGGACTCCGGCTACGGTTCTGAAGGTGGACCCGAGGCGCTTGAGCCGTACCTGGTTACGAAGTCGGTTACTGTCACGTCTGTTTGATGGGGGCTGCGAGCGGGTGTTTGCAAGATGCAGGCACCTCGGGTTTCTGGGCCGCGCACACTGAGATTGTGAGGGCGCTCATCCGGCGGTTGTGGCGGGAGTTTCGTATCGGTGCCGCCGATTGTGACGTTCGTCGATGCGCATGGAAAGACGAGCGTCGGCAAGACGAACAAGAAGTGGTTGCGCAACCACTTCGCCTGACCGTCGAAAGGAGCAAACACGATGAGCATCAAGGGTTACAGCGTCGCCACAATCGACAACTTCGTTGGGCACGAACTGGGCGTGTCAGACTGGGTCGTCGTCGATCAGGCGCGCAAGCTACACCGGCAGAGTGGACCTTGCGCACGGTGTCGCACCGGAATCGCTCACCTTTTCTGCAGTCTTCGACGTTCAAGGCCGTTGCGCAATTGCGCTACGATGAACGTGCTGATGATGAGTGACAGGTAGAAAGTGACGAGATTGTGACGCCATGCATCCAGCGCGAGTTGGTGTGCAACCAGCTCCGGATCGGGGGCCGGAAGCACGAAGCTCTTCGTCTCAATGGCTCGTATCATCCGGATAAAGCCTCCCGCGGAGAGCAGTGGCAACAGCGCGGCGAATGCAAGCAGCGCGGGTTTCATGCGTCGCGCCAACGGATAGTGGCGCAACCGGAACCACAGTCCGAGGCATCCGTGTATCCAGCCGGGGGCGAGCAGCGCAAGTTGCAAGCCCTGCGTGCCGCTTGTGAGTAGCATGACGACGACGCGCTCATAGTCCGGCTCGAAGCCATAGAGCGCGGACGCGAGTCGGGTTGTGACCGCATGGCGAATAAGCAGCAGCGGCAGGCTGAGGCCTGCCCAGAGGCGGATCCATTCGGCGGGCGGCAGCGTCCAGTGGCGGCGGCCGTATATCGTGTGCAACGCCAATGCAAAATGCACCGAAGCCGCGCCGTACAGTGCGGTCGTTCCCGGTGCGCTGCGCCAGAGCCGCAGCGCCACCGCGAGACCGCGACCGGCAAGCTCCAGTGACCAGAGACCGAGTGCGTGATTGGTCAGGTGGAGAAAGAGATAGGTCAGCAACACCATGCCCGACCCGAGTTGCAACCGACGCAGAACGGATTGCACCTGAACCCTCAATTCGCAGGTGCGCTGGACGGGCCGCTGAAGTTTCTCAATTTCAGACTCCAGCGATTGTTGCGCGACTTGCGTTGAGCAGGCGCCGCGATGGCACCCGTCGTTCTCGCATGCTCATGAATACGCCGGCGTAACCGGCCAAATAGGCTGGCCGCGGATGACCGGTCCGGCGCGCAGTCACTCTGTTTCGCTGCGCACCGACGTAGCGTTTCGGCGAATCGCTGTAACGCCGACACCGAACCGCATACGCTCCGGTATTCTTCGCGGCCGATTCTGCCATCGAGGATGACCGTCAATCCCTATGCACGGGCCATGTCGATGATGTTCATTTCGATCACCCATTTCGCGTTTCCTGCCTGCAAGACCGTGAATACGCGTTGGTTATTCCCAGCTTCGACGGATGCGGGTGAGGGGAGGGCGCTGTGCGGCGGCCGCGTTCATCAGGAGCCGCCGTTGCAGGGGGCAATGCAGGATGCGCGTCCTGTCGAGTGTCGAGAGTGGGAATTCAGATTGGGGAATAAAGCGGATGCCGCGGCAGTCTAGCGCTTGAACCCAGCCGCGGAGGTGCACCGGATCATCCGGCGGTCTACCTCCTGAATTCCTTCCAGAGGACGCCATGTCGTCAGATCTGCCTTCCAACCCGTCGCGCCGCAGCGCGTTGAAATGCCTCGCCTACGGTGGCGCTGGCACCCTGTTTGTCCTGGCCGGTGGCATTCTCACGCCGATGGAGCTAGCCCTCGCTGGCAGTATGCGTGAGAAGTCAGCGGCCTCGGGTATGCCCTTGTTCCTGCAGATCAGTGACACGCATATTGGCTTCAACAAGGAAGCAAATCCGGATGTCGTGGGTACGCTCCAGGAGACGATTAACTTCGTCAACGCGATGCCGGTCAAGCCGGCCCTGACGATTCACACGGGCGATATCACCCATCTCTCGAAGCCCGCAGAGTTTGACCTCGCGGCCCAATTGCTGTCGGGGCTGAACGTCACCGAACTGCACACCGTGCCTGGAGAACATGATGTGACAGACGGGCCAGGAACCGAATACTTCAAACGCTTTGGCCACGCATCGGACAACAAGGGATATTACAGCTTCGACCACAGTGGCGTGCACTTCGTCGGCCTCGTCAATGTGATGCATTTCAAGCCAAACGGTCTGGGTAGCCTCGGCGACGACCAGCTTGAATGGCTGGAAAACGATCTGAAGGGGCGCACGTCCAGCACGCCGATTGTCGTCTTCGCACACATGCCGATGTGGACGATTTACGAACCGTGGGGATGGGGCACGGGCGACGCCGGCCGGGCGATGGACTACCTGAATCGGTTCGGCTCGGTCACCGTGCTGAATGGACATATCCATCAGATCGTGTCCAAGGTGGAGGGGAATATTACCTTCCATACCGCGCGCTCGACCGCCTATCCGCAACCGACGGCCGGTAACGGACCTGGACCCATGCCACTGACGGTGGCGAGCGACCAGCTCGCCAGCATGCTTGGCGTGACCAGCATCAAGATCTCGCGCCATCCGCTCAAGGCGACGCTTTCCGACGCGACGCTCGTCTGATTGCTGACACCATTAACTCACTTAGCAGGGGGCCAGTTCATGCCATCCACCATCTTTCGTCGCGCGTTAGTCGTCTCCATCGGGAGCGGGATGCTTGTGGCGGCATTGGCTTCAGGATCGACGATCGCGCAGGCGCAGGAGGCCAATGCCGTCGTGATCAAGGATTTCATGTTTTCGCCGATGTCTCTTACGGTCAAGGCTGGTTCGACCGTGACCTGGAAAAATCTGGACGGTGAACCGCATACGGTGGTCAACGATGTCGGGATATTCCGCTCCGCCGCGCTCGATCAGAACGACACCTATCAGTTCAGGTTCGACAAACCGGGCGTCTATAGGGTGTTTTGCGGCATACACCCGAACATGAAAGCGACCATCACCGTGCAGTAGGTTGGTTAAGGTGAATAAGGCCGAACACCAATACGTAGACGCTTTCGGATCCGCTTCGACCGGGGTTCGCTCGCACCCGGCAAGCGGAATGGGCCTGGACAACGCCTCACATTTCGTCTCAATTCGCCGGAGGTGTTCGACGACACGTTGAATGCAGCCGGAAGTTGTTCTCTAGCACTACCTATAGGCGCTTTTCGTCGTCGTTGGAGATCACGCGCTTGCACATTGGAGGAGTTCTGACATGACTATCCGTCTTCCTAACTGGCTTTCAATCAGTTCCGTACCGGGCTCGCTCGTCAGTGGCGCGGCGATGTTGCTAACTTCAACGTGTTTGTACGCGCAAACCATACCGCAATCCACGTCCCATCAAATCACTCGAGCAGAAGTATTGCGCGAACTTAAGGAGTTGGAGTCTGTCGGATATCGTCCGGTGCCAAACGATCTTTATTATCCCGGCGACATCCAGGAGGCGGAACAACGGCTGGAAACCAAGCGTCAGGCAGAAAAAAATGCTCTCGCCGGTGCAAAGCAGCCAGGATTGGAGGGCACTGTGCGTTGAGTACTGTGGTCAGTACACCATGATCGCGTACTGTCACCTGCACTCAGGCCAATCCCGCGAATACATCAGTGGTCCGACGTCCGTCGAGAAGCTCCGAGCCTGATAGAGGCGACGTTGGACAGATGGACAGGAAAGCCAGCGGCCGTCATGAGCCAGTCCAATGCCAGTTGGAGGTTCAGTAGAGATATTTCTATAGAACCTGCAACGCGTACTGGCCTGTCGACGGACTGATGGCGCTGGCTTACCTGTCCATGGCAATATCTCTGTGATTAGTAAATATTACGAGGGCAATCATTTCCTGCTTTCACGCTGACGGGCGGACTATATTGCCGCGTAAATCGTCCATTTGCCCGATCCGGCAGTTGGTTCTGCCAAGACCGTTCCAGGTCGTGTGACGACCTGGAATCCGGCGCTGCCGCCCGCGCGCGGTCTGCCCACCGGCAGTCACGTCTGCAGTGCGCTAGGGGCAATAACACGTATGTCTAATACGCTGCATCTCTGCTGAGGGCAAGGTGCAACTCTCCCCGCGGCGCTGAAGGCGGTCGAGGAATCGAAGCGGATTGCGTTCGACAAATTGCGATGCAGAAGACCGGTTCTGGTTACTCATGTTATTTGCGGCGGGGATACCAAATGATCTGACTGGGAATAAGAACCCCGTCGTCGCGGTTTGACAGGTACAGGTCCAGTTGATTGGAAGGCGAGGAGTCCCGCAATCGACTCGACGTGGCGGTCCGCTACGGCAAATCCAGACAAAGGTAGTCAATGCCATGTCGGTTTTCCGGAATGTATTTGGAGTTTTTTATGAAGCACATGACTTGGGTTGTTGTTGCCGCACTCGCGGTTGGTGTTGCACAGGTAAATGCCGCAGAGCAGGACAAGGTTACACGGGCAACATCGGGCGATGACAGTACGGTCGTGTCGGAGGTTGCCCCGCCTTCAATGTCAATGAAAAGCAATGTCGTACCCCTAGGCAAGACACGCACGGAAGTGCGTCAAGAGTTGATACAGGCCGAGAAAGACGGATCGTTAGCCCGTCTGAACGCGCTACTTTATGGCGGCGGAAGTTGATACCGGGAAGCATTGGAGAAGAGTGTGGGCTCCCCGATCATTCGACGCCCTCGCATTTGCGGTTGCCCGTGTACTCTTGCGCGAACGCCACCATGTAGCGCTTCCGCCTGGAAGAACTGGACTGCGAAATGTTTATTGATGATTTGAGGAAGTTCATGAACCGCATTTCTCGATGTATCGCCATAATCGCATTCTTGACCGCGGGCGCCAGCGCGTCCGCGGCACCTGCATTGACATTACAACAATGCAATGATTACCCGTTCGTCAGGCCCCAGGGACCTGTCACTCACCGGCAACTCATCAACGAACTCAGAGAACTTGAAGTGAACGGCTACGACCCGGCGTCAGGCGAAGATCCGGAATATCCCGACGATATCAACATGGCGCAGCGGCGGCTTTGGGCGCAATACGCGGCAGACTGCCCGCAGCAAAGCCCAATCGCGACGGCGCCTGCAAGATGACTTCGTGACCGCTGGCGCGTTCCACGCCACCCGGCGAAATGGCACCCGCCAAGGCCCGCTTACCGGAGCCGCGTGCCGCTATTAGACGTGGGCGCTGTCGGCGTTTTCCCGATCGCGCCTGCCTTCATCTTTAGCTTTCCTTGCGCGTCGCCTGCCGTTTCAAACGTTTGGCGCCAGCGAAAAATTGGGCTTGGCACGTTCCCGTCCGCTGCCGACCCCGACTCTTCCGGAGTTCACGGATGTTGTGCTTGCGGTACTTGCCTTGCAACTCACACCGCGAGCGGCTGCCCGTGTCGGTTCCCTCCCCGTCGTCGGAGTGAGCCGTCGATCGAGAGGTGCGTGGTCTCCAGATCTGTCGAGCCTGGCCGTTACCGGTCACGTATGCCCGAATCGGCAACTGCCGGTCACGGGAATAAATGGCACGCACCGGGGGTTTGACGAGTGAACGTTCCGCTGTTCGATAGGCGTCGAATGAGTTCGAGCGGCGCGTCTCGACAGTCCCGCACGGTCCTCCGAAAGAGTCAGTCAGGACGATGCGGACTCCCTGCAGATTCAGTGGAGATTCATGAAATGCACCACCGGGCGTAGTAGCACCCACACTATCAGTCTTTCTCGGCGCACGTACGTGCTCGCAGTAGCGTTGCGTACATGAAACAAACCGGCCGGGCAGGCCCGGCATTCTTGCCCGCGTTCCATTCAGAAGGAACCGTGCGGTGTCGAAAACCAGAGCGACGTTCGCGTCGTCCGGCGATCAAGGCGAAGGATAGTGCCTTGTGCTCAACCAATGGAGAAAACGCATGTCTACTGAAGTGAAATGCCCCTTTGCGCATAACGCCGGCCGCGGCATGTCCAACCGGGACTGGTGGCCCAACCAGCTGAAGCTGGGCACCTTGCATCAACACTCGCCCCTCTCGGACCCTATGGGCAAGGGATACAACTACGTCAAAGAATTCAATAGTCTCGACCTCGCTGCAGTAAAGAAGGACCTTTTGGCGCTGTTGACGGACTCAAAGGACTGGTGGCCAGCGGACTTCGGTCACTATGGTCCGTTGTTCATCCGGATGGCGTGGCATAGCGCCGGTACCTACCGCGTCGGCGATGGTCGTGGTGGTGCTGGCGCCGGCCAGCAGCGCTTTGCGCCGCTCAATAGTTGGCCGGACAACGTCAATCTCGACAAGGCGCGCCGACTGATCTGGCCTGTCAAGCAGAAGTATGGCCGGAAGATCTCATGGGCCGACCTCATCATTCTTGCCGGCAACGTTGCTCTGGAGTCGATGGGATTTAAGACCTTTGGTTTTGCCGGCGGACGTGAGGACGTCTGGGAACCGGAGGACCTCTACTGGGGCTCCGAAACTGCATGGCTGGATGATAAACGTTACTCCGGCGATCGTGAGCTGGAGAATCCGCTCGCTGCTGTGCAGATGGGTCTGATTTACGTGAATCCGGAAGGCCCGAATGGCAACCCGGATCCAGTCATGGCGGCAAAAGATATTCGTGAAACGTTTGGCCGCATGGCGATGAACGATGAGGAGACGGTTGCGCTTATTGCTGGCGGCCACACCTTTGGAAAAACGCACGGCGCTGGTCCTGCGTCCCATGTGGGGCATGTGCCGGAAGCGGCTGCCATCGAGGAACAAGGACTCGGCTGGAAGAGCAGTTTCGGTTCCGGCAAAGGCGCTGACGCCATTGGCAGTGGCCTCGAAGTCATTTGGACCACGACGCCGACCAGGTGGAGCAACAACTTTTTCGCAAACCTTTTCGGCTTCGAATGGGAGCTGACGAAGAGCCCTGCCGGCGCGCATCAATGGATGCCGAAGGACGGCTCCAGTGCCGGCATGGTGCCGGACCCGCACGACCCGTCAAAGCGCCGTGTGCCCTCCATGTTGACCACTGACCTCGCGTTACGATTCGATCCCGTCTACGAGAGGATCTCAAGGCGCTTTTACGAGAATCCGGATGAGTTTGCCGACGCGTTTGCGCGGGCGTGGTTCAAGCTCACACACCGCGACATGGGCCCGCGTGCACGTTACCTTGGCCCCGAAGTTCCGGCGGAGGAACTCATTTGGCAAGATCCGATTCCCGCCGTCAATCATGCATTGATCGATGAAGGGAACATTGCCGCCCTCAAGAGCGAAGTGCTGGCATCAGGACTGTCGGTTTCGCAACTGGTTTCGACCGCCTGGGCATCGGCATCCACCTTCCGGGGCTCCGATAAGCGCGGCGGTGCAAACGGCGCCCGCATTCGTCTGGTGCCGCAAAAGGACTGGGAAGTCAATCAGCCGGCACAACTGACGGCGGTGCTGGAGACCCTCGAGGCCGTCCAGCGCAAATTCAACAATGCTCAGGTTGACGGCAAGAAGGTCTCGCTCGCCGACCTCATCGTCCTGGCCGGTTGCGCCGGCGTAGAGCAAGCCGCCAAAAACGGCGGTCACCCGGTGATCGTTCCCTTCACGCCGGGGCGTATGGATGCCTCGCAAGAACAAACCGACGTCGAATCTTTCGCTGTACTCGAGCCCACCGCAGACGGATTCCGCAATTACCTCAAGGGCGAACACAGCGTACCGGCCGAAGCGTTGTTGCTTGACAAGGCGCAATTGCTGACGCTGACCGCGCCGGAGATGACCGTACTCATAGGCGGCATGCGCGTCCTGAACACCAACTTCAGACAGGCGCAACACGGCGTCTTTACCAGGCGGCCGGAGGTACTGACCAATGACTTCTTCATGAACCTGCTCGACATGAGCATCGAGTGGACGGCGATATCAGATGCCGCGGACGTCTTCGAAGGTCACAATCGCGCAACAGGTGAACCCATGTATACGGGCACTCGTGTCGATTTGCTCTTCGGTTCGAACTCCCAGTTGAGAGCTCTGGCGGAAGTCTACGGATGTTCGGATGCCCAGGAGCAGCTTGTCTATGACTTTGTCGCGGCCTGGAACAAGGTGATGAACCTTGACCGGTTCGAACTCGCGTGATCCCCGGGGAGAGCGTCAAAAGTGGTTCTCAAGTGTGCTTGTGCTGGCGAACTTGAAGCTCGCCTTGGTGTTTGGGCACGTTGCAAGGCTTGCATGGTCTTGTCCGGTCGCGTGAGGCTGCGCAACATTGTAGCCCGGGGTAGTCCATTACTGGTTTTACGGGGACGGCAAGCGAATGAGCAACAAACGTCCGGTGGAGGATATCCGATGGAAGAGGAACTGTTCGATAGCATGGAGAAGAGCGACCGGTCACTGTGGATGTTGGCCCTTTCGGACTGGCGCGGCCATCATGACCGAGCCACCCGCGCCGCCGATCCGTGTCCGCAGTGCCTGCCTGATCGCACGAGCCTCTTCTCGCTTCAAGGCTTGTGGACCCAGCTCCTCGTACGACTTTCGTGCGCAGCGTGGCAATGCGCGAAGCCTGACGCCTCACAGCGGCTCACCGCATTCGGGTGCCCACGAGCGAGGACGGTGGTCTCGAGTCTGGAGCGAGAGCGTGCCAAAGCCCAACGCATAGCTACGGCCGCCGGATTCGAACCGCATCCCGAAGAGGTTTTGCGCCTGACGCGCGAACTGTCTGGTGGCGACAACCTGTATAACGAGTTCCACGGCCTGGCCGAGAACTACCGTTTGCTTTTGCTGGCGATGCATCCTCCGTGCGGCACGCTTCTCTATCGGTGGATGCTGGGGCGGGCGCGGGTGCATTTCGCACAGGCGGAAGCGATCAGGCGGGAAACGTTGGCTTGACGTCTTCCGCGTCCTTAGCCTGCGCTTGCTGCGCAAAGCGCTGAAACGAAAGGGATGTCTTCTGCAAGCTTGCCCAAACGAAAAACGCGTCTCGCCACGCGCTCACCCCCTATGAAAGGGTCTCTCAGGGCGTTCCCGTCAGCCTGTGAGGAGGGTGAAATCGCCTGTTTGAATGTGGTTTGCTTGAGTCTTCTCGCCACATCGGGGTCGGCTTCTTTGTCGCCCCAGATGACGGCTTGCCTATGCCCATGGGCCGGCCGTTCTTTTCCCGCGCTATGGGCCGGGTCAAGGGGCATGACACGCCGCCTATGGCGTATTCGGCGTCCCGAATCCGCCATAGGCGATGAGCGTTAAGAGCACGGCGTGACCGATTGGATGGGTTCCATGACCACACGAGATCCTCACAAACGAATGAGCAGCTTGGGCGGCCGGAGCATCCACTAAGGAACAGGCGCTTCAGCAGGGTGTAGGTGTCCGCTTGGAAATTTACATCCACAACCTGATCTCGCCAGGCTCGGGAAGTCGCGGATATTTGTGGGCATCTCGGTGTCGGGAGACCATAACCCTTATCAGCCGGTTGCAAGGCGATGATGCAGGAAGCTCACGAGGCCGCAGTAGAAGAGTAAATGGTCTGCAAAAATGGGAATACTCGCAGCGCGGCGGGCCGCGTGACGGCGGGAACGATGGACGCCTTGAGTGCAGGAACCCGCCCTCTGCGTATCGAACGGATCCCGATTCGACACGATTTAGCAAGGTAGTCAAGAATGTGCGCATCGAGACGCGTGGAGGGAAGAGCAATGTCACACGTTCCCTATCCTCAATGGCTGCGGCCGGCGGGTGTGCGATCGGTCCGGCTGATGACGGGACTGGTGGTGTTCGCATACGTGGGCACCCACCTCCTGAATCATTCGCTGGGCAATATCTCGCTCGCATGGATGGAGCGTGATCTGCTCGTGCAGAAGTTTATCTGGCAAGGATGGCTTGGAACGGCCGTGCTGTACAGCGCGCTGGTGACGCATTTCTGCCTGGGTCTGTGGGCTCTATACGAGCGGCGTTCGTTACACTGGACTCCCGGTGAGGCGGCGCAACTCGTTCTGGGTTTGTGCATACCGCCGCTGCTAGCCAACCATCTTGCGAATACGCGGGTCGCTTTTGCCGAGTTCGGCCTGAACAAGGGTTACGCGCAGTTGCTGTATTCGTTGTGGATCGATTCACCGTTCTTCGGCCGTGTGCAGTTGATGCTGCTGGTGGTCGCCTGGCTGCACGGGTGTTACGGCATCTGGTTCTGGTTGCGATTGAAACCATGGTTCGGAGCTTGGCGGAGCGTGTTGCTGAGTGCTGCCGCCTTGCTCCCGGTGCTCGCGCTACTAGGCTTCCTGCAGGGCGGACGGGAAGTGATCGCGCTCGCTCAGGATCCTGTCTGGCGCGCCGCGGCGACCCGACCGACGATCATCGGAACGGAATTGCAAAACCATTGGCTCGTCGGGCTGCGCAACGACTTTTTGCTCTTCGATGGCGGTGCGCTGCTGCTGGTGCTCGCCGCGCGGCTGGTGCGCACGGTGCGGGAGCGCCGGGTTGGGCGGCTCTGCGTCCGGTATCCAGACGGGCGAAAAGTATTTGCGCCGTCCGGATTTTCGGTGCTTGAGGCTAGCCGCATGGCCGGCGTTCCTCATGCCAGCAGCTGCGGTGGACGTGCCCGATGCACGTTGTGCCGGGTACGCGTGCTCAGCAATGTGCCACTGCCCGCGCCTGCCGAGGCGGAGCGTCGAGTTCTGGAGCGGCTGGGAGTTGATTCGCAGACAGTGCGCCTCGCCTGTCAGTTGCGGCCAACTCATGATCTTTCCGTGTGGCCACTGGTGCCTCCGGCAGCCTCAACGGCTTTCTTGCAACGGCGCCAGCAGGACGTTTTGCCGCAAGAGCGATTCGCGGCGTTCATGTTCGTGGACATGCGGGATTCTACAAGGCTTGCGGCGGCACAATTACCGTTCGACAGCCTGTTCGTGGTCAGTCGATTCCTGAGCGCGGTCAGCTCCGCAGTAGTCCAGGCGGGCGGCCTGCCAAACCAGTTCGTGGGGGACGCAGTGCTGGCGATATTTGGCTTGAGCAGCGAACCGTCCACGGCCTGTCGTCAGGCGCTCGGCGCGGTACCGCTGGTGGCAGCCAATATAGAGGAACTCAACGCTGCGCTCGAGCAGCAGCTGCAAACAAAAATCAAGTTTGGAATTGGATTGCATTGCGGCCGGGCGGTAATGGGCGAGATCGGTTTTCGCGAGCATGTCACATTCACCGCAATTGGCGACCCGTTGAACGTGGCCTCGAGACTTGAGCAGTTGACAAAGGAGATCGCATGTGAGGCGATCGTCTCAGAACAGGTTTTCCAGCATGCCGGCGTGTCAGCCGCGGGCCTGCCGCAGCTTGCCGCACGCCTGAGAGGCCGCGATGAGCCAGTCCCTGTCCGTGTGCTGTCCAGGGCGGCGCAGATGCCGCGGGCGTCGACTCACACCGACCGAGGAGGCGCGACATGACAAACTCGGATACCAGACGGCGCGGCGATGACACAGCCAGACAGGTCGCGTTGGTTCGGCAGGGCGGCGGGATGCATGGCGCGTTCACGTGGAGTGTGCTCGACCAGTTGTTCGAGGGCGTCAGGATCGACTTCGAGGGGGGCAGTGTGACCAGCGCCGGCGCGATGAACGGCGCGGTGCTCGCGTACGGGCTGCTGAAGGACGGCGACGACGGAGCGCGGCAGGCGCTGCACGACTTCTGGCATGCGGTCGCGGAATCGGCCGAGCGCTACAACCCGCTGCGCTGGATGCCGTGGTTAAAAGGAAAGCACGGCTTTGGGCTCGATCATTCACCGCTCTATGTGTTCGCCGACATGGTGCTGCGCATCTTTTCGCCGTACCAGTTCGATCCGCACAACCTGAATCCGCTGCGCGAAGTGCTTGAAAGACAGGTCGACTTCACCGCGCAAGCGATGTCCAATCCTGCTGTACCTGTGCGCGACCAACGTCGAGACGGGGACGATGTGCTTCACGGGCGACGATATCTGCGTGGACGCCGTGCTGGCATCCACATGCCTGCCGACACTCTTTCAGGCGGTCACGATCGACGGTCAACACTATTGGGACGGAGTCTACATGGGCAACCCGGCCATCTATCTGCTGATCTATCACTGCAGACGCGCGACGTCGTGATCGTTCACATCACCCCGCTCGTGCGCCGCGGCGTACCGAGCACGGCGGCCGAAATCCTCAACCGTATCGGCGAGACCAGCTTCAACTCGTCGCTGATGCGCGAGATGCGGGCGATCCCGTTCGTGACCGATCTGATCTGGCAAGGGCAGATCGATCGCGACGAGATGAAGGAAATGCTGATCCATTCGATTCGCTCCGACGAAGCGATGTGCGTCCTCAGCATGTCCAGCAAGTACAACGTCGATTGGGGTTTCCTGTGCGAGCTGCGCGATAACGGGCAGCGCACTGTCGAGGAATGGCTGATGCGGCACTGCCGGTACATCGGACGACAGTCAAGTATCGACATTCGCAAGGAGTTTCTTTGAACGTCGCGATAAATGTGAGTGCGCCGGGAAGTCGTGCGCTCGCGCCGGGTGGAAAGGAGCGGGGATGAGCGCGACGCAGGCACGTTTCGTTTCACTGTGGTCGCACAGCGGCGGAGCGCGCGCCGAGGCGGTCTATGCCGATTTGACGCGATGCTACGGAGAACCGGTGCGTCGTTATCACACGTTGCGTCACGTGCGTCGCTGTCTACGCGATCTTGATCTGGCGCGCGGCGTGATTCCTGATCCCGATATCGTGGAGCTTGCGCTGTGGTGCCACGACGTGATCTATGTCCCCGGCGCACGGGACAACGAGCAACGTAGCGCAGACTGGTTCCGGCGCTGGGCCGACGACCGCATCCTGGTGCACGATCGCATCTGCGACATCATTCTTTCGACCAAACATACATGGATGCCGGAAGGACTGGACGATCGCTTCGCGTGCGACATCGACCTCGCAGTACTTGGCGCGCCGCGCAGCCGGTTCCGCCGGGATGGAGTACGCCTGAGAGCTGAACGTCCCGATCTCGACGATCGCGAGTACGACCTGCAAGAACGGGCGATTCTGGGTAGCCTGCTTGCGCGGCCACGCCTCTATCACACCGATTTCTTCCATGCGCGTTGCGAGAAGCGTGCGCGCGATAATCTGACGTGGCGGCTTGGCTTGCCAATGCCGGAATAACGGTAGTACGCGATCGTGGCATCTGCGCGCGCCTGGGCATCCGCCTCGTGTCCATTGCTAGCCGTCCGGGCCGACCTGGAGAAGTATCTTCAGCAATGCTCGGAGCAAGGCGTTACACGCTCGTCATTGAGGAAGATCGCTCGCATTTTGCCGATTATTCCGCACAGCCTGACCAGTCGGAAATGGATAGAATCTCCCGCGAACAGATCGAGAGCACAGGTACGCGCCGATCTTATAAGGCTCGAACAAGCCGGATACAATCCGGCGGCTATCAACGATTCGAATTACCCAGCCTACATTCAGGCTGCGGAGACGAGAGTAGCAGCCCAAAACGCTGCCCAAATCGACCATCAAAGGGCTGTCGAGTCCATGGGCGGAACGCAAGAGCATGGCTCATCCGAAGGAGGGAAGCCAACTGTGGAGACTCCTGCGCCCTCGATCTATTCCGGACACTGACTTCGTCAGTCCGTCGATGTGCGTACGATGCGTCGACGATGCAGCCTGCGAGGCCCATGAAGAGCCGTTCGAATCACTGCGGCAAACCTCATGGGAGGGGCTAATAGCCATGATGAGCAGCCCTGCTCAGCAAAGCATAAGCGCGCTAGAACGGGCACGATGGAGCGTTAGAGCGCGCTGTTTAGCAGCGGATGAGCAGGGGCTCGTGAACTCGTGGCGCATTTCCGGGGATGCAAGCCAAGGCGGGCATCGCCCAAATCATCCGTCGAAAACCCCGAAACAGAGACCTGCCCGCTGCTGGCGGGCGGGTTGCGACTGATCAAACTTTTCCCGGCGGGTAACGTTGAGATAGCGAGTGGTATCGGATAGGAAAACTGTCCGGGTTGGCGGCCAGCCGGGAACCTGCTCGCCGTAGTATTCACTTTGGGTCGACGCGAAGCCAGTTGACACGTGCAGTGCCAGCGCAACAAAGACGAGAGTGTTGTCAAGGGATGCGGCGTTGCCTCGCCTCGCATGCTCCGCACCTGGCGCAAAGTGCCTGTATGACGCGGGAATAAACATCGACCAGGAACGGTTTTCCTCGGCAAGCCTGCCGACGTACGAGCCCAAACGAACCGCTGTTCCAGTGCCGGCTCGATCCGCTAATTATGTAGAAATCCTAGATGAATCGGCGTTTTGCCCGTGCCATCGATTCGAAGTACGCGTACGGGAGAAGCACAGGGGCGTGACGCGCGCCCCTCGTGCAACGGCCATGCCGGGAGATCGCAATGAAAAACTCTCTATTGCTTGCCAGTCTGATTTCAGGATTGGTTTTGTTCTCGATCGGCTCGAGCGCTCATACTCGACCACCTTCCGCACAAGACGACGTCTATTCACCGGATAACAGCCTTGCGCTAATGCCGAATGCTCCGCTCGGAAG
>Ga0247692_1000067_pt1 | contig 21679 bp, 21 predicted proteins | sample CNK33_metaG_FD_183041 | JGI IMG/M metagenome (GOLD analysis project Ga0247692, IMG submission 183041) | Soil microbial communities from Purdue University Martell Research Forest, Indiana, United States - CNK33 | ecosystem: Environmental > Terrestrial > Soil > Temperate forest > Bulk soil...
TGGTAGATCGTGCCATCCGCGTTACGGTCGAACGGCATGCCGAAGTGTTCGAGTTCGTAGACGGCGTTCGGTGCTTCGCGGCACATGAACTCGATCGCGTCCTGGTCGCCGAGCCAGTCGGAGCCCTTGATCGTGTCGTAGAAGTGGTAGTGCCAGTTGTCTTCGCTCATGTTGCCGAGCGAGGCGCCGATGCCGCCTTGCGCAGCAACCGTGTGCGAGCGCGTCGGGAAAACTTTCGAGAGCACGCACACGGAGAGGCCAGCGCGCGCGAGTTGCAGCGAAGCACGCATCCCCGAGCCGCCTGCGCCAACGATAACCACGTCGAAGCGGCGACGCGGCAGGGAATTCTTGATTGCAGCCATTACACTCTCCAGAGAATCTGCGCAGCGAAGCCGGCGCACGCAAGCAGCCAGACGATCGACAGCGCTTGAAGCAACAGACGGACGCCGACGGGCTTGACATAGTCCATCCAGATGTCGCGCACGCCGACCCACGCGTGATAGAACAGCGACAGCAGCGCGACGAAGGTGACGAGCTTCATCCATTGCGTCGCGAAGATCGACGTCCAGCCGCCGTATGAGAATTCACGCGCCCCGAAAAACCAGACGAGGAGGATGACCGTGTAGACGGCCATGATGACGGCCGTCACGCGCTGCGCGAGCCAGTCGCGCAGACCGTAGTGCGCGCCTACGACGAGGCGCTTCGGACCGATTTGATGATGGGATGCCATGTTTAGAAGGCTCCAAAAAGTTTGAGCGCGAAAACGATCGTGAGGAGCGAAGAGACGATCGCCACGACGGCTGCTGTCTTCTTGCCATCCTGTTTGGAGACCGCGCGGTGCGTGTCCATCAGCAGATAGCGCAGGCCGGCACAGAAGTGCAGGAGGAACGCCCACGTCAGGACGAGTACGACGACCTTCAAGACGAGATTCGAAAGGACAGCCTTGAAGGCGTCGAAGGTGACTGTGGACGTCAGGCTTTGCTCGAACAGATAAAGCAGGAACGGCAAACACACGAACAGCAGGACACCGCTTACGCGATGCAGGATCGACACGCGTCCTGCCAGTGGCAGGCGGTATGCCGTCGTTATTTGCCCGATACCGATGTTCCGGAATTCCGGCCTCGGTTTCTTTACAGCTTCAGACATGGGGACCTCCAGTTGGTAATGCGCCATCTTTGACATGAGGTGTCGATATCGCGACCCGCATACGACTACGCCTGCACATACGAGGGTTGATAAGCCTTCGCGGCCATAAAGGCATCGAGGTTGTCGGGTCGGGGTACGCCTGCGAGCCCCTGGTCGAAAATGTACTGGGCAATCTCGCGCGCCACGGCCAACGAGGTTCTGAAAATGCGCGACTGCGGTGGGTAGATCAATCCCGCGTCGAGGTCTTTTTGCGAGACCTGAGCGGCCAGGGCGTGGGCAGCGATGATCAGCATCTCGTCGGTTACGCGCCGGGCCTCGGTGGCATAAATGGCCATGCCGAGCGCCGGAAAGATGTAGACGTTGTTGCCCTGTCCCGGGACAAAGGTCCGGCCGTTGTATTGAACCGGCGCGAACGGGCTGCCGCTGGCGAACACGGCGCGTCCGTCTGACCACGTGTACGCTTCCTCTGCCGTGCATTCCGAACGCGACGTCGGATTGGAATAGGGGAAGATGATCGGGCGTTCGTTCACGCGCGCCATCGCTTCGATGACGGGCTGGCTGAACGCTTTGGCCGCCGCGCTGACACCGATGATCGCGGTCGGGCGCAATGCTTCAATCGCGCTGGCGAAATCGCCAATCGGCTCGTGAACATGAGCAAACGGCTTCTGGAAATCGGCCAGATCGGTGCGTCCCGCGTGGATCAAGCCCTCCTTGTCATAGAGCCAGCATGCGCCGAAGGCGTCCTGCTTTGATACCCCGGCCTCCATCATCGCCTTCGCAAGCAGGCCTGCAATCCCGGTTCCTGCTGTTCCGCCACCCAGGAACAGGAAGCGCTGATCCGCCAGCGAACCGCCTGTCACGCGTAGCGCGGCCAGAATGCCCGCAAGTGCGACCCCCGCCGTGCCCTGGATGTCATCGTTAAAGCAGCAGAGGCGATCGCGGTAGCGCGTCAGGATCGGTTCCGCGTGAGCGAACGCGAAGTCCTCGAACTGGATGCAGGCGCGCGGAAAGACTTCCTGGACAGCCGTAACGAACTCCTCGATGAACTCGTCGTACTCCGCACCCGTCACGCGGCGTTGACGCAGCCCGAGGTACAGATCATCTGCGAGCAGGCTTTCGTTGTTGGTTCCCACGTCGAGCGTAATCGGCAGCGTAACCTCGGGGGGGACGCCAGCGCAGGCCGTGTATAACGAAAGCTTGCCGATAGGGATGCCCATGCCGTTCACGCCGAGATCGCCGAGACCCAGAATACGTTCGCCGTCGGTCACGACGAGGAAGCGCACATCCGACATGGGCCAGTTGCGCAGAATTTCCTTGAGGTGCCCCTTTCGGCTGATAGGCAGGTACATACCGCGCGGGCGGCGCAAGATGTGGCCGAAGTTCTCGCATGCCTCGCCAACAGTCGGCGTATAGACGAGCGGGATAAAGCGCTTCGGATCGGACATCAACACGCGGTAATAGAGCGTTTCGTTGGTGTCGAGCAGCGACGACAGATAGATGTAGCGTTCGAGATCGCTCGTCTTCAGGTCGATCTGCCTTAAAACGCGCTGGATCTGCGCCTCTTCGGTTTCGATCTTTTCAGGCAGCAGGCCGACCAGCCCCAACTGCTGACGCTCGGCGGAATTGAATGCAGTGGATTTGTTGGCATGCGGATCGCGCAGCAACGCTGTACCTCGCAAGTCCGCCGCCGCGCGGCGGCTGGATAGATCTGCTGATGCATTGGGCAAAAAAGCGGTCATGATCTTCGTCCTTTGAAGTTCCGGTGGACGTGTCTTGAGATCAAGATCTACGTCCACATATAAAAAACTGCGAACAACTAATTAGGAATCCTTTTTTATAAAGGAATGATTTCACGTCTTTGAAAGGTCGGTGCAACCGGAAGAAGCCAATGATCAATGCGTGGATGGCTTTGGTCACCCAATCATGCTGTGCTCCAGCGATAGATCGCGGCTATCCGCTCCGGCCGTGATTGTTGCCCCTCGCTGGCCACGAACGCCGTGACCTGGTACTGCCTGTTGCTGATGACTTAGGACAAAGTATGTGTCAGGGGCGGGCAACGTCCAATATATCGAAGGTAGCTATTTCGATATCATTTGGTGAATGACGTGATGCTTGTCCGGATCCTCGATACGTCCGCGGATCTCATGCATTGTCGTGGTGACGGTTCCTGGTCAAACGCCGCGCGACTTCCAGGAAATCTCGAACGACCTTCGAGAACTCGGTCGATCGATAGGCAATCACGATTTGCGCCTTCGGTCCTGGCCCGTCGATCGCGTGGTATGTCACGCCCGTTGCCGCCACCTGGCGGATCGATTGCGGGACGATCGAGACGCCGAAGCCCGCTGCAACCATGCTGACAGCCGACGCAACCTGAGTCGACTCCTGTCCGAGCTGCGGGCTGAATCCGGCGCGCTGGCACGCGGACATCACTTCGTCGTAAAGAACGGGGGCGATTGTTCGCGGGAACATGATCAACGTTTCCTGAGCGAGCGACTGCAGGCTGATACCTGCCTCGCCGCCCAATCTGTGTTGCGGTGGCAATGCGACCACCATATCTTCATCGAACAGCGCCTCGATCTTCACGCGTTCCGATTCCTGCGCCGTTTGCCGGATGACCGCCAAGTCGATGCGTTCTGCCAGCAGGTCATCGATTAGCGCCGCGACGTTGCTCTCTGAAGGAGACAATCGCACATCAGGGTGTGTTTCCCGATACGCGCGCACGATCTCCGCGATGACTGGATGAAAGACGACCGAGCTTGCGAAGCCGACCCGGATGTGGCCCGTTTGCCCCCGGGCTGCGCTCTGCGCGCGGGTCTTCGCCTGTTCGACCTGATCGACGATGCGCCTCGCGTCTTCGTAGAGAACACGGCCGGCATCGGTCAGCTCGACACCACGCGTCAAACGACGAAACAGGAGGGCACCGATCTCGTGCTCCAGCTTTCTTATCTGTTGACTCAGCGGAGGCTGGGCCATTCCTAGTCGCTCTGCAGCTCGGGTGAAATGTCGTTCTTCAGCAACGACCACGAAGTACTTTAGATGGCGAAGTTCCATATCTATCTCGTCTCAAAGAAGGCTGTGTTCTGTATTAGACGTCCATGTTCCGGCGAACCATACTGTGACGGTGCCAACACCATTGCAGCAAATTCGAACCATGGAAAACACAGACGCCTGTTCCTGCGTACATGAGATTGCAAAATCATTCGCAAACCTGAAGGAAAGAGAGGCCGATCACGACCTGGCTGAGATCTATCAAACGTCGTTGATGAGTGCGCTGATCGACGGCGTATACGAGGGAAGCGTGAGGATCGCGGAGTTGCTCGAACACGGCGACTTCGGCCTCGGAACGTTCAATGACCTCGATGGGGAACTCGTCGCGTTCGACAGCGAAGTCCATCAGTTGCGCGAGGATGGGAGTGCGCGCGTTGCATCGATGGATCAGAAGACGCCGTTCGCGGTGATGACGCGCTTTCGCCCGACGATCTGCGGAGAACTTTCGACAGCGCTCGACAAGCGCGACGTGCAGGACATCATCGACAAGCTGGTCGCGTCGCCGAATCTCTTTTGCGCTTTTCGTATCGACGGCCGTTTCGAGCACGTCGAGACGCGCACCGTGCCGCGCCAGATCAAGCCGTACCGTCCGATGCTTCAGGCGATCGAGCGGCAGCCGGTCTTCAGATTCGAGGAAACCTCGGGAACGCTGGTCGGATTTCGTTGCCCGCCATACGTGCAGGGCATCAACGTGGCAGGTTTCCATGTCCACTACATCACCGATGATCGCCGCGGCGGTGGGCATGTGCTCGACTATCGGCTGCTGGAAGGGAAACTCGAGGTCGCGAAAATTTCGAAGCTGCGCATTGACCTTCCTCGCACCGATAGCTTTCAGCAGGCCACGCTGCACTCGGAGGAAATGAGCCAGGCAATCGAGGCCGCTGAAGGCTAGTGGGCCGCTTGACGAACAGGCTGGTTGACACAGGCGTTGCCTGATGAATGATTGGAAGTTAACGGAGTTGAATATGTTGAAGCGAGAAAGCGACGCCGAAACGGCGTGGAAGTGCGGCGCGGATCTGGTGGTCCGCAATCTTGAAGCACAAGGCGTGCGGCATGTGTTTGGAATTCCCGGCGCCAAGGTGGATCGTGTGTTCGATTCATTGGTGGACTCGTCGATCGAGACTGTCGTGGTTCGGCACGAGGCGAACGCAGCCTTCATGGCGGCCGCCGTGGGCCGTCTGACAGGCAAGGCGGGCGTTGCGCTCGTCACCTCGGGACCAGGTGTCTCGAATCTCACCACGGGCCTTGTCACCGCGAATTCGGAAGGCGATGCAATGGTCGCGATCGGCGGCGCAGTCCCGCTCGACGACCGGCTCAAACAAGTCCACCAGACGATGGATAGCGTCAGTCTGTTCAAGCCGATTACAAAGTTCAGTGCGGAAGTCGTCACGTCATCGACCATTTCGGAAGTACTGTCCAATGCTTTTCGGGCTGCCGAGTGTCCTCGTCCGGGCGCAGCATTCGTCAGCCTGCCGATGGACATCGTCAACGCCCCCGCAACGGGCGAGGTGTTGACCAATCTCCCATCGCCTGAATTCGGGCCAGCGGCTGCCGACAGCATCCATGCAGCTGCGGAATTGCTCAAGGAGGCGCGTAGCCCGGTTCTGCTGCTGGGCATGCTCGCCAGCGCGCCGGCGAATGCAGAGGCGGTTCGAAGCTTCATCGAGAAAACGGGCGTGGCCGTCGTCAGCACGTTTCAGGCAGCGGGGGCCGTGGGCTCGGCGCAGTTCGGGAAGTTCGCAGGGCGCGTCGGACTGTGGAACAACCAGCCTGGCGACCGCTTGCTCGATCAGGCCGATGTCGTCGTGACGGTCGGCTACAACCCGGTTGAATACGAGCCGCCGAAGTGGAACAAGGACGTACGGCATACGCTGATTCACGTCGACGTGGTGCAGGCCGACGCCGATCGCTACTACCGGCCGGAGGTGGAACTTGTCGGTAACATTGCGACGACACTCGAACTGCTTGCGTCTGAAGTGGGCGCGTTGAACCGTTCGCCGGAAACGAACTCTCTTCTCGTGACCCTCGCGACAGCGCGCCCTGAACTGGCCAGGCGGTCTGCTGCACTCGGGGGTTCGCCGATCCACCCGTTGCGCATCGTCCGCGAGTTGCAGGACGTCGTTGGCCCCGATACGACGATGTGCGTGGATATGGGCAGCTTCCATATCTGGATCGCGCGTTATCTGTACAGCTTCCATGCGCGGCAGCTGCTGATTACCAATGGGCAGCAGACAATGGGCGTGGCGCTGCCGTGGGCAATCGCGGCATCGCTCGTGCGTCCGGGCGAGAAGGTCATCTCGGTCTCCGGCGACGGAAGCTTCATGCAGTCCAGCATGGAACTGGAGACGGCTGTGCGCCTCAAGGCCAACATCGTCCATGTGATCTGGGTCGACAACATGTACAACATGGTCGAGATTCAGGAGGTCCAGAAGTACAAGCGGCGTTCGGGCGTCGAGTTTGGACCGATCGATTTCAAGGCGTATGCGCAATCGTTCGGAGCGGCGGGGTTTGCGGTCGAGTCGGCAGACCAGCTGCGCTCGACGTTGCGCGCGGCAATGGCTGTTGAGGGGCCTGCGGTGGTCGCGATTCCCGTCGACTATTCGGACAACCCGACGCTGATGGCGCCGTTGAAAACCGGGCATCTGGTCTGAGCGGCAGGTCATCAAATCTCGAATCGAAGTGTGTTGTGCCCCGGATGTCGTGCTGAATGCTCTGGGGCCGAAGCGCGTTGCCAGGATCGCTGCATGCGGATGTGCTGATGCCGTTCGGGTGCCGTTCCCGGAATACGCGCCTGAGTTCGGCATTCGAAAGCGCGAGGCGAGGTGTGGCAGAGTAACGGCCGCCTTCGCATTCGCCATCCATTGCCCGAGCTTCTTCTCCCGGATCGTCATTCGAATCTCCGTGTAACCGTGCAACGACGAAAGTCAGTATCGGGCGCTCCGCACTAAACTCCAATATATTGAAGGTTGTGACATTGATATCATTTAGCGAATAACACGGTGGCCTGCATGGAGCTTCGACATTTACGATATTTTGTTGTAGTGGCTGAGGAACGGCACTTCACGCGGGCTGCGGAACGACTCGGTATCGGGCAACCGCCACTGAGCCTGCAGATCCAGCGACTCGAACGCGAGGTCGGCGCGCAGCTGTTTCGACGACTGTCGCGCGGTGTCGAGCTGACCGAGGCGGGCGAGTTGTTGTTTGACAATGCGCGTCAGATTCTCGCCCAGGTCGATCGCACGTGCGCGGACGTGAAACGCCTCGCTCGTGGAGAATTGGGACATCTGCGCGTGGGGTTCGCGGGGGCCACTTACTTTCTGTCACTCGTGCCCGCCATCATTCGCGAGTACCGGGGCCAGCATCCGGATGTGACGGTGTCGCCGGAGCAAAGCAATACGCCATCGCTGGTTGAGGGGCTGCTCGAAGGTCGCGTCGACGTGGCGTTTATCCGGCCACCGATCCTGAGCGCCGATGAACTGGAAGTCGAGTTGCTGGTCAAGGAAGATATGGTGGTGGCGCTGCCATGTACCCACCCGCTCGCGCGGTCTGGCGCGCCAGTATCGCTCTCCGCACTTGCAGCTGAAACGTTCATCCTGTTTCCGCGCTCGATTGGCGCAGGGCTTTACGACGTGGTCACGGGTGCCTGTGAGCGGGCTGGTTTCATTCCGAGGCTTGGGCAAGAGGCGCCACAGATCACCTCAATCGTACCGATGGTGGGCGCCGGCTTCGGCGTGTCGATCGTGCCGCGTTCGACCAGCCAGATCCAGACCGACGAAGTGGTCTACCTGCCGATCTCGGGCGACGCGCCCAAAGCGCACATCAGTCTCGCGTGGCGGCGCCACGATCGGTCACCGGTGGTGCGCAGCTTTCTGACGGTTGCCCGTCGGATGGCGCGCGAGTGGCGCAAGCCGCCGCAGTGAGGTTTGAGACGCAGGAATGACGGGCTACCGGAGGCATTGAAGCGTCATGCCGACGACGACAAGATTCCGATGACTTGCACTTCGAACGCCAACGCCTGCCCGGCGAGCGGGTGATGAAAATCGAATAGCGCCGACGTTTCATTGACCGCCGGTGCGTACCGTTTCGACGGCTGGAAACGCCGTAGTGCAATGGGCATTTTGCATCGACGAAAATCCACTCAGTGGGTGAGCGCCGCGCCCCGCGTTAAATCGCGACGACCCTCGACGATCGTCTGCCTGAGCGCCGGCGCGTTCAGGTCATTCAGTTCTGCGTGATCGCGCTCAAGTGCGAGCGGCAAGTAGGCACGCATCAAGTCCAGCCATGTCCTCGTTCTCGCATCGACATACCGGCGCGAAGGATGTACCGCGCAGATCTCTCTCGATCCGACCGTGTGGTCCCGCAACACACGCAAGTGAACCGTCGCCGAACCCGGCCAGCGCTGCATGAACGGGCAGCGCGCCGATACCGTTGCCATGGCGGATTGCGGCCGCAAGCGCTTCCGCATTGTCGAACTGGAGCACGCTGTCGATAGTCAGGCTCTTCTTTCCTTTCGGCCCATCGAAATCCCATTCCCGTTGCGGGAACGTGGGCGTGTTCAAGGTCAGGCATTCGTGCGACAGCAGGTCGGTGGGTTCGGCCGGCATATCATGAGTCGAGAGATAGGCAGGCGACGCACACAGCACGTCGTATGTCGAGCCGAGCCGGACCAGAACGGCGTCGGAGTCGGGCAGCGACGAAACGGCGAGGATCGACGAATCGCACGAGCCGTCAAGCAGGTCGGGAATGCATTGCGCAACAGAAGCCGAAGGTTCCGTGTCAGCAAATAGTCGATCGGATCGGAGCACAAAAGCGGTTCTGCTATCCGATTGACTTCGTTGGTCACGTAGATTGCCCGGCACGTAAGAGCGCGCTGCCGTACACTCCGGCCGAGACATAGAAGCATATGCAACTATCTTGCGCGCGCGGTTCTATTCCATCACGTCAGAGACTTGGGATGCGCAATGCGTCCCAATTTAAAACACATGCGGCGCTCTGGAGTCGTCCAGGCGTCCGATTATGCGACATTGGTCAGCGGCGTTGTAGAGTCACGTTTGTCATCCACGTCTGGTTTACCTTGCGCGTCATGTCAATGGCGCCGCATGTGGCGATCGCGCCGTCATTGGCACAGACGTTGCATGATGACCGACTCGAGAAAGATCGCAAGAGTTGTAGGGAACGAGAGTCCGGCAGTTATCTCCACCCAACGCTGAAACTCGAACCTTGCTTGTCGAGTTCAGGCAGTCGGGGCGGAAACTAATGGATGCTGCTTTCGCTCCAGCATGGATTGACATGTACGCACCGTCCGTCTGCACGGGGTCGCCGACATTAAGTGGGCGTCATTTCATCTCCCGGAAGGATGGGCTGACGGTGTCGCGATTGCGTCGGACCTTCTGTGCGCCGCAGTCGGGGCTCCCGTCTTCGCAAAGATTGAGATACATCGTGATGACAATCCTGACTCACGAAGAGGCGATCCCAATGGTCCGCAGGTCGCCCGTTCAACGCCTGCCTGGAGGAGATACAACGTGAAAGCTGCTGTTCTGCATCAGTACGACGAGTCCTTGAGTCGCGACGAGTTCGTGCGCTACGAAGATGTCGCCGATCCGAAGATCGAACGAACTACGGATGTTATCGTGCGTATCGGTGGCGCTGGTGTCTGCCGGACTGATCTGCACGTGGTGGAGGGTATCTGGCGCAGCAAGGTGGACGTGGCGCTGCCCTATATCATGGGGCATGAGAATGCCGGCTGGGTCGAAGCGGTGGGAAGCGGTGTCGAGAGCGTGAAGGTAGGCGATGCGGTGATCTGCCATCCGCTGGTGACAAGCGGGCATTGTCTTGCATGTCGGCGCGGCGACGATATGCATGCGACCGACAGCCGGTTTCCCGGCATCAACGCCAACGGCGGCTACGCACAGTACCTGTTGACGGGCGAACGCTCACTGATCAGGTTGCCGAAATCGCTTGCGCCGAAGGACGTCGCGCCGTACACCGACGCCGGGCTGACTGCGTATCGCGCTGCCAAAAAGGCATCGCGTCATCTGCTGCCGGGTCAGTTCTCAGTGGTAATCGGCGCTGGCGGTCTGGGGCACATCGGCATCCAGGTGTTGAAGGCTTTGTGCGCGACCGAAATCATTGTGGTCGACCGCTCCGACGTCGCGCTGCAACTTGCGAAGGAATGCGGTGCGCACCACACGATCAAGGCCGACGGCCACGAGGTGGCGAGCGTTCTGGAGTTGACGGGCGGCAACGGCGCAGAGGCGGTCATCGACTTCGTCGGCGAAGGCGATGCGATTGCCAAGGGCCTCGCAATGACCCGCAACGCCGGGTTCTACTACATCGTCGGCTATGGCGGGAAGATCGAGTTGCCGACGATCGACATGATCACCAGCGAGAAGACCATTGTTGGCAACCTGGTCGGCACCTATCCCGAACTCGTCGAGTTGATGGCGCTCGCCGATCGTGGACTGGTCCATCTGGCCACCCGCGAATACCGTCTGAGTGAGGCGAACCAGGCGCTCAAAGACCTGCACCATGGCAAGGTGAAGGGCAGGGCTGTGCTGATTCCGTAGCGGATAGGTCTTAAGGGGAACGGCCGTGATATCACAGAGAAACATAACGCCCCTATTTTTCGAGCGCGTGCGTCTGGTCATCGCATTGACCGAAGTCAACTCCCGACACTTGCGCGGCGAGAGCCGTCGCGCGGGCGCGGAGATCGAACTGGCGTGTGCGCTGGAATCCGGGAAGCGCGAAGGCGTGTCGCCCGATGAAACGCACGATATCGCGCAATTACGGGAGCGACTGCGCGATGCCGAGCGCAGCTTGCAGGCGATCGAATCCGAGCGTGGCCGGCTCGAGAGCGAACTGGCCGATTTCGACGCGACGGTGCCGCGTGCTAACGGGCGGGACTGGCAATGAACCGCATCCCGATTACGGTTCTCACCGGGTTTCTCGGCGCCGGCAAGACCACGCTTCTCAATCGCATTCTGCGCGAGCAGCATGGCCGGCGCTATGCGGTGATCGTCAACGAGTACGGCACGATAGGTATCGATGGCGGCCTCGTCGTGGGCGCTGAAGACGAGGTCGTCGAACTGAACAACGGTTGCGTCTGTTGCAAGGTGCGTGGCGATCTGATACGCGTGGTGTCGGGGCTGATCAGGCGCAAGAGCGGTTTCGACGGGATCCTGATTGAAATGTCCGGCCTCGCGGACCCCGCGCCCGTCGTTCAGACGTTCTTCGTCGACGACCTCATCCGTCAACACACCCGGCTCGACAGCGTGATTTGCGTCGCGGATGCCTGTCATCTACATATGCATCTGGCCGATAGTCGGGAGGCAGCGGAGCAACTCGCACAAGCTGACGTCGTGCTGCTCAACAAGACCGACCTTGTCGACACAGCGGAGCTTGCCTCGGTGCAGGAGGCCATCCACCGCATCAACCCGACTGCGGAGATGCTGCAGGGCGTCAGGTGCGCGGTTGCGCTCTCGACGCTGCTCGATCGCGGTGCGTTCGATCTCAAGCGTCTGCATCTGGCCGCCCCCCAACCTGGAGGCAGTGAGTTTGCGCGCGGCGAGCGCAGCTGGCGCTATGTTCCAGTCAATCCGCGTGCGGCTGTCGATCTGAGACGGCACAGTCACGGGATAGACAGCGTGTCGCTGCGCGTCGATACACCTCTCGAGCGCACGCGCTTCCTCTCGTGGCTGCAGCAGCTGGTGGTCGAACAAGGCCGGGATCTGTTGCGGGTGAAAGGTATTGTCTACCTCGCGGGATCGGAGCGCCGCTTCGTGTTTCACGGGGTGCACATGACGATGGACACCGATTTCGACCGGCCATGGCGAGCCGACGAACATCGTGACAGCCGTTTGGTGTTCATCGGTCGAAACCTCGACCGGCGCGACCTGCGCGAGAGCATCCGATACTGCGAGATCGACTCATGAACGCACCGCCGACTCTGATCGAACTGCTTGGGGCGCGCTGGATAACAGAGGCCCCTGTGGTGGCGGCTGTTTGGGACGCCGCGGGCCAATACGCCGGATTCGCACTGGGCGACGGCACGCTGGCGCTCGCTGCCGGCACGTGGGACGGTGGCCCGCGACTCAAGTCGCGCGAGCACGGCGGTGTCGAGTTCACGCAAGCGCTAGCGCCACCCGCACCGCTGAGACGTTTCAGCGTGCACGACGGCACCTGTCTCGCGCTGGCCGCCAGTAGCGCAGGTGGCTTTCTCAGCGGTGGCGACGACGGCCGGCTTGTCCACCTCGCCGACGATGGCGCCAGCGAAGTACTCGTGGATACGGGCGGCGAATGGATCGACCTCGTGACGACCCGTTCAGCCGGAGGCTATGCCTACGCAACCGGCCGCCGCGTCCACTTGTCTGGGACGAAGCCGGACGTGCTGACGTTGCCCGGTTCGGCGACCGCGCTTGCCTTCGATACGGACGGCGCGCAGTTGGCCATCTCCCATCATGGCGGAGTCACGCTATGGTCCGCTGACACGCATGAACACTGCCGTCTGACGTGGCCCGGTTATCACCGCACCGTCGCGTGGAGCCCGGACAGTCGCTATCTGGTGAGCGGCATGGAGGAGAACGCGCTGCACGGCTGGCGTCTCTCCGACGGCGGCGACATCGAAATGGGTGGCTATCCTGGGCAACCGCGCTCACTGTCGTTTTCCGCGGACGGTCGCTTTCTCGCCACAAGCGGCGGATTGCGTGCCGTCTGCTGGCGCTTCGATCCGCCCGGCCGCGACGGACAGCCGCAGGAGTGCGGCATGGCGGGCAAGACGCCCGTCAGCCAGGTTGCCTGTCACCCCGAGCATCCGCTGATCGCGGTGGGTTATCACAACGGTGCGGTGCTGCTATGTCAACCGGGCAGCAACGATGCGCTCTTCATCAGGAATCCCGGTCGCGGTCCTGTTAGCGCGATCGCCTGGTCGCCCGATGGAGAACGCCTCGCGCTCGGTACGGAGGAGGGCGAACTCGCTCTGGTGTTCTTGCCGGATGTGTTGTTCCGCTTCCGCCGTGCGGCGTAAACGCGCAGCGAGAGCCATCACATGCAACGAAGGAGACGACGATGAACGACCCACACCCGTCCAAGGATCTGTTTTTCGAGCGGTTGGGCGCGCTCGCCGACGCGATGATTGCAGCCTACGGCAAGGACTTCGCGATGGGCGCGCTGGTTCTCGCTGCACGCTTCGTCGCCGAGGGCAGGCAACCTGCCGACACTTCTCCCGGCATGAACTATCAGGGAGAAAGCCGGCGAGGCGTTGCCCCGTAGCTGCTTTGTGTCTGAGCACGTTGCAGGCGTACTCTGACGCGTGGAGTCGTACACCGGCGTCTAGCAGGTTCGTCTGGTTGAAACAGGGCGTCCGGAATGTAATAAGGATTACGTATCGAGTTTTCGGTAGGCCACTAGTGAAGCCGATGGTGCGCGGCGATCAGATTCAGGTTTAAAGACATCGCGGCCTGCGCATTAAGCCGGCGATGCGTAGAAGGGGAAACAGGCGCCCCGACGGATTGTAAGCGTCCCAACATCGGACAGGTCTGGCGAACACGAATGTCGCATAACACGACAGAGAAGCCTCGCAGGGGATTGCTTAAAGCTTCTTCAGGCCGCCGAGCCCTTGTCAATCGCGATGCGCAACGACATGGCACGCTTATCGCTCTTTGGGCTGATGTCGACAGGAAAGCGTTGACGTCCCGAAGCGCGAAATGAAAACGACAGGAGGCACATTCATGAAGAACGGATCTGGACACCCGTGCTTTCAACTTTGCTCTCGCCAATTTTCGCCAGCGGCTGCGGCCACGTTTTCGTGTAATTGACTACGGCCGCGGCATCAGCCGACCACTGCCGTTAGTGGCCTTGCGCTAAGCGGCCCCGCCCGAAGTATCGCCGTTCGACGGTAATCGTGAAGTGGAACCAGGAGAGCCCAATGTCTGATGGATTAACGCTCAACAAGATCACGTCCCAGCGTGGAATCAGTATCGGTGAGGCTGCCCGCCGCGTCGCCGATCTCGGCTGGACGCCCAGTTATGTCCAGGAAGCGATGACCTTCCCGACGGACTACAAGATCAGCAAGGCGCCGCGCGACCCGATGAAACAGGTGCTGCGCTCGTACTTCCCGATGCAGGAGGAAAAGGATAACCGCGTCTATGGCGCGCTCGACGCGGCGTTGCGCGGCGACATGTTTCGCAATGTCCAGCCGCGCTGGGTCGAATGGATGAAGCTGTTTCTGGCGATTATCCCTTTCCCGGAGATCTCGGCTGCGCGCTCCATGGCGATGCTCGGCCGGCTCGCGCCGGGGGAAGAACTGCGTACCGGTTTCACGATGCAAATGGTCGACGAATTCCGCCATTCGACGATCCAGATGAATCTGAAGAAGTGGTACATGGAAAACTATATCGATCCCGCCGGGTTCGATATTACGGAAGCGGCATTCGGCAAGTGCTATGCGACCACCATCGGCCGTCAGTTTGCAGAAGGTTTCCTGACGGGTGATGCGGTGACGGCAGCCAACGTGTTTCTGCAGGTTGTTGCCGAGACGGCCTTTACCAACACGCTGTTCGTGGCGATGCCTTCGGAAGCGGCGCGCAACGGCGACTATGCTTTGCCGACGGTCTTTCTGTCGGTGCAGTCCGACGAGAGTCGGCATATCGGCAACGGCCATTCCCTGGTGATGTCGATCATCAACGACCCGGACAATCACCTGTTGCTGGAGCGCGACCTTCGCTATGCCTTCTGGCAAAACCACGCGATCGTCGATGCGGCAATCGGCACGTTCATCGAATACGGCACCGCGGATCGTGACAAAAACAAGGAATCGTACGCCGAGTTGTGGCACCGGTGGATCTACGAAGATTACTACCGCACCTACATGCTTCCTCTGGAAAAGTACGGCATCAAGATCCACCATGACGATGTCGCCGCTGCCTGGGATCGCATCGTCAAGCAGAACTATGTCCACAAGGTCGCGCAGTTCTTCGCCGTCGGCTGGCCAGTCAACTTCTGGCGTATAGAAGCGCAAACCGAAAAGGACTTCGAGTGGTTCGAGCACAAGTACCCCGGCTGGTACGCGGAATTCGGCGACTTCTGGAAGTGGTATGCAAAGAAGAGCGTGCCCGGCGAGACCAACATGCTGTTCGACCAGGAGAACGGCTATGTGTATCCGCATCGCTGCTGGAGTTGCCTCGTGCCATGTCTGATTCGCGAAGACTTCGTCGTCGATGAAGTGGACGGTCAGCTGTACACCTACTGCTCCGAGTTGTGCCGCTGGACCCACAAGGTCGCGTTCGCATCCGAATACGAGGGGCGTCCGACACCTGCTATGGGGCGCTTCAGCGGACGCCGCGAGTGGGAAGAGTGCTACCACGGCCGGGATCTCGCCGATTGCATCAAGGATCTCGGATTCGTGCGCAGCGACGGCAAGACGTTGGTGCCGCAGCCGCATCTGCGGTTCGACGACAAGAACATGTGGACGCTGGACCACGTCAAAGGACACACGATCCAGAGCCCGATTGTTCTGCTGCGTGGCATGACACCGGAACAGCGTGAGAAGCACATTGCCGACTATCGCGCCGGGTTCAGGATCAACCCGGTGAACTGACTCAGCGACGTCGTCCGGAACAGGTGATGCGCCTGTTTCGGGCGCGTCAGGAGCGCACGATGAGCCACACGCAAGAGAAGGGGAGCGACATGCCGGATGCGGGCGACGACAAGGTATTTCATACCGTGCGGTTCGAACCGGTCGGCGTCGAAATGACGGTCGCGGAGGGTGAGACCGTGCTCGATGCGGCTTTCCGTCAGGGCATCTCGGTGATGCACGGATGCAAGGAGGGGCAGTGCAGCAGTTGCAAGTCGTTGCTGGTCGAAGGCGACGTCGAGATGAAGAAGTACTCGACATTCGCGTTGCCTGATTATGAGCGCGAGACCAATCACATTCTGTTGTGCCGGACACTCGCCTACAGCGATCTGACGGTCGAACTGCTTAACTACGATGAAGACCTGATGCGCCGTTCGATAGCGGTTGGCGAATTCGACGCGACGCTGACGAGGATCACCGCGCTGACGCACGACATCCGGTTGCTGGAAGTGGATCTGTCGCGGCCGCTGCGCTTTTGGGCGGGGCAATATGTGGACCTGACGCTTCCGGGCCCCGGTATTACGCGGTCTTTCTCGATGGCGAGCACGCCGAACGGTGAGAGGAAAGTCGAATTCATCATCAAGAAGTACCCGAATGGCGCGTTCTCGTCGCAATTGGACGGCGGTCTGAAGGCTGGCGACAGGCTAGTGGCCAAGGGACCATACGGCACCTGTTTTCGGCGTGAAGACCAGCCGGGACCGATGGTGCTGGTCGGGGGAGGGTCAGGGATGTCCCCGCTGTGGTCGATCCTCAACGATCACCTGGAGAGCGGCGAGCAACGGCCGATCCGATTTTTCTACGGCGCACGAAGTCGTCGCGATCTGTTCTATCTCGATCGGTTCGCGGAACTGGAAGCGCGGCTGCCCGACTTTCGCTTCATACCGGCGCTGTCACACGCTGAGCCGGGCGACAACTGGACCGGCGAGACGGGCTTCATTCACGAAGTGCTCGGCCGCACATTGCGTGAGGAATCGCCAGAAGGCGAGATCGATGCGTACACCTGCGGACCATCACCGATGATCGATGCGGTGATGCCCGTCCTGCAGATGGCGGGTGTCTCGCCAGAGCGGCTATATTTCGACAAGTTCACCCAGGCCATTCGCTGACGGGCGCTGTGGCGGCGCTCCAAATCGAAGTTCCGATAACTGAAGGACGAAGGAGGACCAACATGAGCACGTTGCCAGAGCAATCCGCGCCGGTGAAGTCAGGGGCCGCCGGCGCGGCCCAGTTTGCCGGCTGGGAGAGCCGTAAGTACAACTACTTCGAGCCGAAGGGGCGCAAGGCGACCCACTACGAGGACATGACTGTCGATGTTCAGCCCGATCCGAAGCGCCATCTGCTTCAGGACTGGATCCTCGCGTTCGCGGATGGCACACCGACCTACTCGGAAACGTGGACGGCAGCGCAATGTACCGACTGGCACAAGTTCCGCGCAGTCGACGAAGAGTGGGAACGTACGCACTATCAGCGGCAGTCGACGATCATCGGAATGATCACAACCGCCGTCAACAACGCCCGGCGATCGGGTGCGGTGAAGCGTTTCGACAAGACCTGGGTCAAGGTGCTGGAGGAGCATCTGGGCGCATACAAGCATGCGGAGTTCGGTCTGGGCACCTCAACCATGCATGCGCAGCGCTACGGCTACACGCAGATGATCAACAGCGCGATTCTGACGAACGCATCGTACAAGCTGCGGTTCGCTCAGGACTTGACCCTCTACCTCGGCGAGATCGCACTGGACCTGCCAAACGTGGATCTCGACGCCGGCAAGGTGCATTGGCTGACCGATCCGATCTGGCAGGAAACGCGGCGGGCGGTCGAGGCTATCGGCGGCGCGACTGACTTCCTCGAAAAGTACTTTGCAGTGAATGTCGTATTCGAGCCGCTGGTTGCCGATCTGTTTCGTAGCGGTTTCATCATGCAGGTGGCCGCTGCGCAGAACGACTTCCTGACGCCCACGGTGGTGTCCGCAGCAGAGGGCGACTATGAGCGCAATCTGGCCAACGCTGTTGAACTGTTCCATATGCTTGCCAACGATCCGAAACACGGCGAAAGCAACCGCAAGCTGTTCGGCGAATGGCTCGAAAAGCACGGCGCGCTGGCCTCTTCCGCAGCGAAGCAGCTTCAGCCGATCTGGTCGATCCCGCATGTCAAAACGGCGCAGTTCAACGATTGTTTGAGCAACTCGATCGAGCGGGCCGAGATGATCGCCAGAGAAATCGGCATCCACTTTCCATTGGCAATTCAGGCGTGAGCGGCTTCCTTCCCATACGACCTAACCGCAAGAGGAGTACGCAATGTCAGTGCATACCGACAATATCTTCAAGTCGATGAAGGACGTTCGTTTCGAGCAGACCATTTCCCACCAATGCGGCGTCACGATGAACGACAGCGTCGAGGCACGTGCGATCGCCGAATTGATGAGCCACAAGCCCGGCATCACGGTGACTTATCTGCCCGCGATGATTCGCATCGATGGGCAGGGCAAGATCGAATTCAAGATGGGTGAGATCAGCGAAGCGCTAGGTCGCGAAATGACCCCGCATATGTTCGAGATATCCACTTCGACCCACTACGGGCGAATGGTGATGATCGATGACGAGACCGTCGTCCTGTTCGGCAATATGGACGACGCGATGGCCTACGAATGAGCACGCCGTGCCACCTCGAATCGCGGCCGGCGCCTGAATATGCGGAAGGCCGCGCGCACAACCACGGAGACAATAGCCATGTATCGAACCACAGACGGTGAAGAGATCTTCATCATCGACGGACACGTCCACCTATGGGACGGCAGCAAGGCCAACGTGAAAAACGTACATGGCCAGCAGTTCATCGATTGCTTCTATGCGTATCACTCGAACCTGAGCCCGAAGGAATACTTGTGGCCCAAGGACAAGTTCGACAAGTACGGCGAGGAAGCCATGTATGAAGACCTGTTCGTCACGGGTTATGACGATATGGCGATCTGTCAGCCGACCTATCTGATCGACTTCTACAAGAACGGTTTCAATACGACCGAAAGCAACTATGTGCTGAAGAAGAAGTACCCGCACCGGTTCATCGTCAATGGCGCGTTCGATCCGCGCGACGGCGAGGCAGGTCTCGATCGACTGGATGAGCTTTCCGAACTCTACAAGATTCAGGGGGTCAAGCTCTATACGGCCGAATGGCGCGGCGACAGCAAGGGCTACAAGCTGTCGGACCCAGGCGTGCAGCGATACCTCGAACGCTGCGAGAAGCTGGGCATCCGCAACATCCACGTCCACAAGGGCCCGACTATCCTGCCGCTGAACCGCGATGCGTTTGACGTTGCCGATGTCGATGACGCGGCCACCAGCTTCCAGAACCTGAACTTCATCGTCGAACATTGCGGCCTGCCGCGTCTTGACGATTTCTGCTGGATCGCGACGCAGGAAACCAACGTCTACGGTGGTCTCGCGGTGGTGTTGCCGTTCATTCACACCCGTCCCGAGTACTTCGCGCATGTGATCTCGGAACTGCTGTTCTGGATCGGCGAGGACAAGATCCTGTACGGGAGCGACTACGGTATCTGGTCGCCCAAATGGCTGATCGAGAAATTCATGGCGTTCGAGTTGCCGGAAAGCGTGAGCAAGGAAACGGGCGTTCAACTGTCGCTTGCGGCCAAGAAGAAGATCCTCGGGCTCAATGCGGCGCGGCTGTACGGCATCGACGTCGACGCGCAGAAGAAGCTGCTCGTTGAGACCCGGCGGCCGGTGCCGGTCGGCGTATGACCATCATGGCCGCAAGGCCCGCCGCCGACCGGACAGCGCAAGTGTGGGCCCAGCTCCAGTCGGTCACCGATCCCGAACTCGACGAACCGGTGACCGAGCTGGGTTTTGTGACGCATGTCGACGTGGATGCAGGCGGGGGCGTCCAGATCGGCTTCCGGCTGCCGACTTACTGGTGTGCCGCCAACTTCGCATACCTGATGGCCGACGACATGCGCCGCGCCGTAGCAGGCTTGCCGTGGGTGACGAAGGTCACGGTTGGGCTGGGCGAGCATATGTACGCCGACGCAATCAACCGTGGCGTGGCGGCGGGCCTGTCGTTTCAGCACACCTTTGGCGATGAGGCCAGCGGCGAACTTGAAGAAGTCCGGCGGACGTTCCTTATCAAGGCCTTCCAGCGGCGGCAGGAAGCCCTGCTGACGTCTCTGCTCGAACACGGCCTTGAACCTGCGGTGGCGGTGCGCATGAAGGTCGCGGAACTCGCTGAACTGCCAGGCCATCTCGCCAGCCCGCGGCTCCTCGACCGCTATCTGGAGCGGCGCTTTGTCGTCGCGCGCCACGCCGGCGATGCGGCGCGGGCCAGCGAACCGGCCTTCGTCGACAGCAGCGGCGCATCGCTCGATGCCGACGGGTTGCCCGGCTACCTGCGTGCGCTGCGGCGGATCGGCGTCAACGCGGAATTCAACGGCGCATTGTGCCGGGGCTTGCTGGCGGCGCGTTACGGAGACGTAGGCGCGCCGCAGGCCGATATCAAGCCGGTGCACTTCGTTCGTGCCGGCGACTGGAAGCGCGACGGCGGGTTTGCGTCGACGACCGGCAAGACAGCCGGATCCATTTGAAATAGAGAACGATCCAGAATAACTGGGACAGGAGGAGCAGGATCATGCCGAACATCATGCTGCATGACGACGAGGCTCGTTTGGCGCTGGGCCGCGGAGTCGCGAAGCTGGCCAAGGCGGTGCGGGGCACGCTCGGCCCTCGCGGGATGAACGCCATCATCGACCGGCCGATCGGCTCGCCGATCATCTCGCGCGACGGGGTGAGCATCGCCAACGAAATCGAACTGGAAGACCCATTCGAGAATATAGGTGCGCAGGTGGTGCGCGAAGTGTCGAAACAAACCAACGAGGTTGCCGGCGACGGCACGACCACAGCCACCGTGCTCGCCGACGCATTGGTCCAGGACGGGCTGGCGTGCCTAGCCGAGGGCGCCAACCCCGTCGAACTGGTGCAGGGCCTGGAGATCGCGGTGGACGAGGTGATCGCGGCGCTCAAGCGTGCCGCGACGCCGCTGCGCGGCACTGAAGAGGTATGCGCCGTTGCCGTGGTCGCAGCTAATGACGAAGTCACCGGCAAGATGGTTGCCGAAGCGCTGGAGCGCGTGGGTCCCGATGGCATCGTCGACGTCGAGTACGGCACCACCGTCGAAACGCGTCTGGAAGTCGTCGACGGGATGGCTTTCGATCGCGGCTACCTTTCCCATCACATGGTCACGGACATCGAAAGAATGCAGGTGGTGCTCGATAACCCACTCATTCTGATGACCGACCAGCGGCTGCAGTCGCTGGAAGAAGTGGAGGTGCTTCAGGCGCTCGCATCGCAGAGCAAACGCGCGTTGCTGATCATCGCAGAAGAGGTCGCGCCCGCCTGCGTTATGAGCTTGCTCGCATGGCGGGACAACGGGGGCGTTCCCGTAGCGGCGATCCATCCGCCGGAGTACGGGCATTGGCGCAAAGCGATGCTCGAGGATATCGCCATCGTCACGGGCGGACGGGTGATCGCGCGGGATCTGGGTGGCAGGCTCGAAGCCACGGAATTGCGCGATCTCGGCAGCGCGCGGCAGGTCCGCATATCGTCGAACCAGACCATCATCTCAGCCGGCGGCGGCGATCCGGTCGCCGTCGCAGCGCGTCGCCAGCAGGTGGCGCGCCAGTATGAGATGGCCCCCGAGAATGTGGAGCGGGACAAGTTTCAGGTGCGCCTCGCCAAGTTATCGGGTGGCACTGCGCTCATTCTGGCGGGCGGAGCAACGCCCGTCGAACAGAAGCGCCGCCTTCATCTGATCGAAGATGCGATCAACGCGGCGCGTGCGGCGATCGCCGAG
>Ga0247692_1000068_pt1 | contig 21471 bp, 20 predicted proteins | sample CNK33_metaG_FD_183041 | JGI IMG/M metagenome (GOLD analysis project Ga0247692, IMG submission 183041) | Soil microbial communities from Purdue University Martell Research Forest, Indiana, United States - CNK33 | ecosystem: Environmental > Terrestrial > Soil > Temperate forest > Bulk soil...
GACGACGAGGCATGAACGCCGTCCAACATCTTGCCTCGGAGATAATTTTATCTCACGCAGGCTAAAACCTCTGTCAAAATGTGTCATATCTGGGGTCGGCGCTCTGCCGGTTTAGCCTGGACGACCTTTCGTCCGACCAATGAACATTGATTCCAAAAGACATTAGCGATACCCTTACGACTTTCATGGTCGTCAAACTCGTTAGTTAACAGCGGGAATCCTGGACTCATGGCACGCAAGTGGCTCCGCGACGGCGTGCTGATCGCCGCCTTGACGCTTGGAGGTTTTGCCGGCGGTTTTCCGGCAGGCGGCTGGGCCCGGGAAGCGCAGCAGGGACAGGCCGGAGGCACGATCGCGGTGGCGCAATTGCCGCCGCAAGCCGTCAGGACATTGAACTTGATTGCAGCTGGCGGGCCTTATCCGTATGAGAAGGACGGCGTCGTATTCGGCAATCGTGAGCGGTTGCTGCCGCCGCACCGGCGCGGCTATTACCACGAATACACCGTTCCCACGCCAGGCGCTCGCGATCGCGGCGCTCGCCGCATAGTCTGTGGAGGGCCGCTCAGGCGGACCACCAATTGCTTTTATTCAGACGACCACTACGCCAGTTTTAATCGCATTATTGAATGACATCGGGATAATCGGCATGAGCGACAACGTCTACGCGCACGACTCGAAAGTCGCGACGGATTTTCTCGCGGCCGGCGACGGCAATATGTTCCAGCGCGTCATGCAGATGCGCGATGCCGGCCAGGTCCGTGACGTCCAGAACGAAGCCAGTACGGGCCTTTCACCGGAAGAGGAGCGCATGAGTCTTTTCCAGACCGTACGACCAAACATCGTGCAGTCGATCCGCGCGTTCCGCGTGCAGGATCTCGCCGACGAAGCAGGTCGGCTCGGTCAGCATTTCCTCTATGCGTTTGTGGGCAATGCCCAGTCGAAGCAGGAAGTGATGGAGACCATCGCGACGTCGTTCCTGTTTCCGAAGCATTTCGGCAAGAATTACGACGCGCTATACGACTCGCTGACCGATCTCGTTCACAAGGCTGGCTCGCAACCGGGATTCGTCATCGTGCTGGAAGCGCTGCCTATTGCGATCAAGTTCGACAAGGAAGCGCGTGAGACGCTGCTCGACGTGTTCCGCGAAGCGGCGGAATTCTGGGCGGAGCGCAAGGTGGCGTTCCGGGTGTTTTACTCGTTTGCCTGAGTGTTTGATTTGCAATAAGAAAGGCCCGCCACGATTGGCGGGCCTTTTGCATTCTTGCGTGAGCTTCCTTCGGACGAAGGCGCCGTGAGACGCGCCGCTTACCAGCCGCCCCAGCGCGCAGCCAGCGCGGACAAAACGGCGATCCCGGCTGTCTCGGTACGCAGCACGCGCGGGCCGAGACCGACGGACGTGAAGCCGTGGTCCGCTGCCGCCGCTTCTTCGGCAGCCGAGAAGCCGCCTTCCGGGCCGACCAGCACCAGCGCGCGAACTTTAGGCGGATCGCTGGGCAGGGCGGAGAAGGGCACGCTCGCGCGCGGCGACAGCAAGAGACGCAACTCGCCGTCGGCGGGCTGCTTCGGCATCGAGCTGAGCCACGTGGCGAGTTCGCGTGTCGGCATCACTTCGGGCAGACGGTTGCGCCCGCACTGCTCGCACGATGCCTGCACGATCCGCTGCCAGTGAACCTGTCGGCGTTGCGCCCGCTCGCCGGAGAGACGCACGACGCTGCGCGTGGTCGTGAGCGGCACGAATTCGGACGCGCCGAGTTCGGTCGCCTTTTCGATCAGCCAGTCCATCTTGTCGCTGCCGGCGATCCCCTGCGCGAGCGTCAACTGGTAGGGCGGCTCAGCCTCGACGTCGCGGAACGGGCCGATCCGCACGATGGTTCCATGTCGATCCATATCGACGATTTCGGCGCCGTACTCGCCGCCGGTGCCGTTGAACAGGCTCACGGTGTCGCCCGGTTGCAGACGCAGGACGCGCACGTGCCGATTGACTTCATCCGGCAGGGAAACGATGTCGTCGGTTTTGAACGGGGTGCCGACGAAGAAGCGAGGCATAAGGAAAGTTCTCATTCATTCAAGACAGGTGGCAGGCTAACGCCCAGCGGTAGCCGTCGAGATCTTCGATCTGGGCAAAACGATCGCCCCAGAACTGATCTTGCGGTTCGCTCAGCGACCTGGCGCCGGCCGCAATGGCCCGCGCATAGACCGTGTCGACATCGTCGACATAAAGGTAAAACGATTGGGGTGCCGTCGTGGCCGCGCTTTTCGGCGTTTTCGCCGTCGAGCCGAACGCGCCTTCCGGGGCGAACATCACGATCAATTGATCCTGATACGTCATCTCGACATGCATGATGGCGCCGTCGTCATGCACACTGTCCCTGACCCGGAAACCAAACGCCGCCTCGAAAAACGCGATCGAGGTGCGCGCATCGCGCACGGTCAGATACGGCGTCAGCCACGGCACTCCGGCTGGGCGTGAGGCAGTCATCGAACTCTCCTGAAGCAGTGGGTCGTCATGCCATCGCCTTCGCTACCAGTGTTGCCTTGCGGCGGCCAGTGCCGAAGAAGCGATGAATTTTGCAGCACTCCCAAAGCTAACGCTCTAAGAATTGGCTTAGTTTATCGCTGGATGCGCGACGAACGGCGAATAATGAAGCGCGTGGCGATATTTCCAGCGACCGGCCTCTGCGGATTCGCAGATCCGAGCCGCGTGACGCCGTGACCGCCTTCCGCAGCGTGCGCCGGCCGGGCGTCCATGCGCGCCGGATCGCTCCGAAACGCCCGTCCTATGGCCGAAGACGAGCCCGGCTATCTGTTAGAATATCCCGCTTTGCAGCCCTGTCCGTTTGCTCTGCCCGCCTCGCGTCTCCCGGCGCCGCACCGTGCGCCGAAGCAGACTGGCCGTCGGGCTTCCGGACCATCAACGGCGCCTCCGCTTTTTGGACCATTCTCCGGAATCGACATGACGACCTCGTCTCCCGCCCCCACCTCCCTGATGGCCAACGCGATCCGCGCGCTCGCCATGGATGCCGTTCAACAAGCGAACTCCGGTCACCCGGGTATGCCGATGGGCATGGCCGAGATCGGCGTTGCGCTGTGGTCGAGGCATCTGCGTCACAACCCGAAAAACCCGCATTGGTCCGACCGCGACCGCTTCGTGCTGTCGAACGGTCACGGCTCGATGCTGCTGTATTCGCTGCTCCATCTGACGGGCTACGACCTGCCGATGGAAGAACTGAAGAACTTCCGCCAAATGCACTCGAAGACGCCGGGCCACCCCGAGTACGGCATCACGCCGGGCGTCGAGACGACCACGGGCCCGCTCGGCCAAGGCCTCGCGAACTCGGTCGGCATGGCGCTCGCCGAGTCGCTGCTCGCGAACGAGTTCAACAAGCCCGACGCGAAGATCGTCGATCACCACACGTATGTGTTCCTCGGCGACGGCTGCCTGATGGAAGGCATTTCGCACGAAGCCTGCTCGCTGGCGGGCGTGCTGAAGCTGAACAAGCTGATCGCGTTCTACGACGACAACGGCATTTCGATCGACGGTGAAGTCATTCACTGGTTCCACGACGACACGCCGAAGCGCTTCGAGGCATACGGCTGGAACGTGATTCCGGGCGTGATCGGTCACGACGTCGACGCCGTCGACGCCGCGATCCAGAAGGCGAAGCGGTCGGACAAGCCGACGCTGATCTGCTGCAAGACCGTGATCGGCGAGGGCTCGCCGAACAAGGCGGGCACGCACGACGTGCACGGTGCGGCGCTGGGCGAAAAGGAAGTCGCGGCTGTGCGCGAGAAGCTCGGCTGGCACTACCCGCCGTTCGTGATTCCGCCGGAAGTCTACGCAGCGTGGGACGCAAAGGAGAACGGCGCGAAGATCGAAGGCGAATGGAACGATGCGTTCGCCGCGTACCGCGCCAAGTACCCGCAGGAAGCCGCCGATTTCGAGCGCCGCATGGCGAACAAGCTCCCCGCCGACTGGGCGGAGAAGGCACAGGCGATCATCGTCCGCGCGAACGAGCGCGCTGAAACCATCGCGACCCGCAAGGCGTCGCAACAGGCTATCGAAGGTCTCGCGGCTGTGCTGCCGGAACTGGTCGGAGGCTCGGCTGACCTGACGGGTTCGAACCTGACCAACTGGAAGGCGGCGAAGTACGTGCGCGTCGGCGAGAACGGCGCGGCGGGCGACTACGTCAACTACGGCGTGCGCGAATTCGGCATGAGCGCGGCCATCAACGGCCTCGCGGTGCATGGCGGCCATAAGGCGTTCGGTGGCACGTTCCTGACGTTCTCGGACTACAGCCGCAACGCGCTGCGCGTCGCCGCACTGATGAAGTCGCCGTCCATCTTCGTGTTCACGCACGACTCGATCGGCCTCGGCGAAGACGGCCCGACGCACCAGTCGATCGAACACGTCGCGAGCCTGCGCCTGATTCCGCATATGCAGGTATGGCGTCCGGCGGATACCGTCGAAACGGCGGTTGCGTGGACGCAGGCTGTTGAGCATCAAGGCCCGTCGTGCCTGATCTTCAGCCGCCAGAACCTCGCGTTCAACCCACGCACTGACGCTCAGATCGCGAATATTGCGAAGGGCGGCTATGTGCTGAAGGACTGGAACGAGGACATTCCGGCGCGCAAGATCATCCTGATCGCGACGGGTTCGGAAGTCGAACTGGCGGTGAAGTCGGTCGAAGCGCTCGCGCGCGAAGGCATTGCGGCTCGTGTCGTATCGATGCCGTCCACGACCACGTTCGACAAGCAGGACGCCGAATACCGCGAACGCGTGCTGCCGCACGGCGTGCGCCGCGTCGCGATCGAAGCGGGTGTGACGGACTTCTGGCGCAAGTATGTCGGCCTGGAAGGCGGCGTCGTCGGTATTGACGTGTTTGGCGAATCCGCGCCGGCCGGCGTGCTGTTCAAATATTTCGGCTTCACCGTCGAGAAGGTTGTCGAGACGGCCAAGGCCGCACTCGGCTAATTGCGCGCCGCGTCATGCGCGCTGCGTTTCGGCGGTGTGCGTGACGGCTCCTTGCGCATCAGCCGAAGCATCACGGAAGAATTTTTTCAGCCATCAGGAGATAGAACATGACGATTCGCGTCGCAATCAACGGCTATGGCCGGATCGGCCGCAACACGCTGCGCGCCTTCTATGAAAACGGCAAGAAGCACGACCTCGAGATCGTCGCGATCAACGACCTCGGCGACGCCAAGACGAACGCGCACCTGACGCAGTACGACACGGCGCACGGCAAGTTTCCGGGCGAAGTGACCGTCGACGGCGAGAACCTGATCGTCAACGGCGACAAGATCCGCGTGCTGGCCAATCGCAACCCGGCTGAACTGCCGTGGGGCGAGCTGGGCGTCGACGTCGTGCTGGAATGCACGGGCTTTTTCACGACGAAGGAAAAGGCGAGCGCGCACATCAAGGGCGGCGCGAAGAAGGTGATCATCTCGGCGCCGGGCGGCAAGGACGTCGACGCGACGATCGTCTACGGCGTGAACCACAACGTGCTGAAGGCGTCGGACACGGTCATCTCGAACGCATCGTGCACGACGAACTGCCTCGCGCCGCTCGTCAAGCCGCTGAACGACAAGATCGGTCTGGAAACGGGTCTGATGACCACGATCCACGCGTACACGAACGACCAGGTGTTGACCGACGTGTACCACGAAGACCTGCGCCGCGCGCGCTCGGCCACGCATAGCCAGATTCCGACGAAGACGGGTGCTGCATCGGCTGTCGGTCTCGTGCTGCCGGAACTGAACGGCAAGCTGGACGGCTACGCGATCCGCGTTCCGACCATCAACGTGTCGATCGTCGATCTGTCGTTCATCGCCAAGCGCGATACGACCGTCGATGAAGTGAACGCGATCATGAAGGAAGCGTCGGAAGGCGCGCTGAAGGGCATCCTCGGGTATAACTCGGCGCCGCTGGTTTCGATCGACTTCAACCATAACCCGGCTTCGTCGACGTTCGATGCGACGCTGACCAAGGTGTCGGGCCGTCTGGTGAAGGTGTCGAGCTGGTACGACAATGAGTGGGGTTTCTCGAACCGCATGTTGGATACGGCGGTTGCACTGGCTAACGCGAAGTAAGTTTTTTTCGCTTTTCAGCGGGAAGAGGCCGTCCTTTGGGCGGCTTTTTCTTTTTCTTGGGTTTGGGTTTGGTTTTGTCTGCGACGCTGGGTGGTTTGTTTGTGTTTGCGCTGGCATCCGCGTAACGGTGTTTGCCGTTCACACGTCGCCCCTGTGCGGGGCGGCACCTCTTTTCTTTGCCGCCGCAAAGAAAAGTAGGCAAAAGAAAGCGGCTAACACCGCCAGCTCTAGTTATTGCCTGAGGGCCCCCAACCGGTCCCGCACTTCACACGGCAACCACGTGACTCATGTTTGTTGCCAACGCTCTGATTTGACGCATCACCCGCTTCACGCGCCCGCGTCGCCTCATGCCGCGCCAGATAATCCACTGCCGCCCAGGTGGCAAACTGTGTGTAGGCCGTAGAGACACACACGCCTCACTTCGGACCGATAGCGCACGCATGCCACCATGTAAGAGCGCCAAGCTATACGACGCGACAAGTACACACTGTTTGCCACCTGGGCGGCACAAACCATTCGCTGCCGCTAGCTCTTGTTCGGGTGTTTGAAGTGGGTGAGGCGCTCATTCGAAGCGTTGGCGACTAACACGAACAGAAATGCTGCCGTGTGAAGCGTAAGACCCTTTGGGGGCCCTCAGGCAAGAAGAAATGTTGGCGGTGTTAGCCGCTTTCTTTTGCCTATTTTTCTTTGCGGCGGCAAAGAAAAGTAGGTGCCGCCCCGCACAGGGGCGACGCTTGACCGGCAAACACCGTAACGCGGATGCCAGCGAAAACACCAGCAAACCACCCAGCGTCGCAAACAAAACCAAACCAAAAAAATCAAACCTGCGGCGTAGGAAAATAAACCCCAGCGCGTTGCGCCGCATTCGCAATATGCTTCTCGATAGCCAGTCCAGCCGCATGCGGATCACGGGCCTTCAAAGCATCAAGAATCGCCCGATGCTCATGATACGTAGACAGCACGAGTTCACGCCGATAGAACGGCATCCGCTGACTTTCCTTCATGATATCAGCGCTACTCCGCAAGATCGACTCGATAGCGGCATTGCCCGCAATCGCAACGATCCGCATATGAAAGTCGAAGTCCAGCTGCGCGGCGTCATCGAGCTCGCCGTTAGTCAGCGCCGTATGCAGCGAAGCAATATTGTCCTCAAACCATTCGACGTCATCGTCGCCAATAGCCAGCGCAGCCATCCGCGCAACGAAGCCTTCCAGCGCGAACCGCATCTGATAAGTATCCGGCAACGATGACTGATCTGCGAACCGCCACGGATGCGCCGACGACGCCTTCGTCGACTGCACATACACGCCTTTACCCGGACGAATAGTCAACAGCCCGAGCGCTTCGAGCGTCGATAACGCCTCGCGCAGCGACGCACGGCTGATATCCATTTCCTCCGACAACTGCCGCTGCGCCGGCAACAAACTGCCCACGGGATAAACGCCACCCTCGATCCTCTCGCGAATCGTCGAGATGGCGGAGTCGGTAACAGTATGCGGCACGTTTTTCATGATGTCGGCAGCGGCTCGGTGCGGTCTGACCAGTATTGTAGAACGGCTTTCAATGTTTCGCGCAAACCTTCACCCACACGCAAGTTCCGGGCGAGAAGGCCGGTCAGACCAGACCGGGTAAACACCCTCCCGACAATCCTTGACCTCACTATATCGGCTTCCTAATATTGGCCATAACAGTACTGGTCGGACCAGTATGAACAGATGTTCAAAACCCAACTCGTGACCGGGAGAAAGCCGTGTTGAAGTTTTTCAATTCGCTGTTTGGCCGGGTGGTGATCGCTCTCGTGGCGGGCATCGTGCTCGGAGCGCTATTTCCGCATTTCGCGCAGTCGCTGCGTCCATTGGGCGACGGCTTTCTCAAGCTGATCAAGATGGTGATCGGGCCGATCGTGTTCTGTGTGGTCGTCAGCGGCATGGCGCACGCAGGTGATCTGAAGAAAGTGGGGCGCGTTGGCCTGAAGGCCGTCGTCTACTTCGAAATCATGACGACGATCGCGCTCGTGATCGGCGCGGTGCTCGCGTATGCGACGCGGCCGGGCGTCGGCATGAACATCGATCTGCATACGCTCGACGCCGGGTCGCTCGCCACCTACACGGAGCATGCGAAGAGCCTGAAGGACACGGCCGGCTTCCTGCTGAAGATCATCCCCGACACCGCGATCGACGCGTTCGCGAAGGGCGACATCCTGCAGATCCTCGTGTTCTCCGTGCTGGTCGGCTCCGCGCTGTCGCTGCTCGGGCCGCGCGCGCAACGCGTCAACGATCTGATCGACGAGCTCGCGCAAGTCTTCTTCCGTGTGATGAGCTTCATCATCAAGCTTGCGCCGCTCGGCGTGCTGGGCGCGATCGCGTTCACGACGGGCACGTATGGCGTCGAGTCGCTGAAGCAGCTCGGCATGCTCGTCATCGTGTTCTACGCGAGCTGCATCGTGTTCGTCGCGGTCGTGCTGGGTGTGGTGATGCGTCTCGCCGGGTTCAGCGTGTTCAAGCTGATCCGCTATCTGCGCGAAGAACTGTCGATCGTGCTCGGCACCGCTTCGTCCGACGCCGTGCTGCCGCAGATCATGCGCAAGCTGGAATGGATGGGCGTGAAGGATTCGACCGTCGGCCTCGTGATTCCGACCGGCTACTCATTCAACCTCGACGGTTTCTCGATCTATCTGACGCTCGCGGTGATCTTCATCGCGCAGGCGACGAACACGCCGCTGTCGATGCACGATCTGATCGTCGTCGTGCTGGTGTCGCTGGTGACGTCGAAGGGCGCGCACGGCATTCCCGGCTCCGCGATCGTGATTCTCGCCGCGACGCTCTCGGCGATTCCCGCGATTCCCGTGCTCGGCCTCGTGCTGATCCTGCCCGTCGACTGGTTTGTCGGCATCGCCCGCGCGCTGACCAACCTGATCGGCAACTGCGTCGCGACCGTCGTCGTCGCCGTGTGGGAAAACGATATCGACAAGGCGCGCGCGCGCCATGTGCTGAACCTCGACAGCGACTACCGCTTCGTCCCAGCGAGCACCGATCACGACAACAACACGGCCCACGCAAATCCGGCGCACGCCGTCTGACAACGCTTTCCGCCATCTGACCGACCACTCATGGCAAACGCGGCGGACTCGCAGTCCGCCGCCTCTCATCTCACTCGAACTCGACACTGAACCGATCATGGCCAATCCGATTCTCGATCCGAACGCACCCGCCTTCACGCGCCGCTACATGAACCTCGCCGACCCGCGCCTGGGCGCGAAGGCACTCTTTGCCAGCGACGAATTCTTCGCACCGAAAGAGCGGATGCTCGACCCACAGCCTGCCGTGTTCATCCCCGGCAAGTACGACGATCACGGCAAATGGATGGACGGCTGGGAAACGCGCCGCAAGCGCACGACGGGCCACGACTACTGCGTGGTGCGGCTCGCGCGGCCGGGCATCGTGCATGGCGTCGATCTCGATACGAGCCACTTCACGGGCAATTTCCCGCCCGCGGCCTCGATCGAAGCCTGCTATTCGAACGACGACGTACCCGCCGACAACGCCGACTGGCAAACCCTCGTCGCCGCGACCACGCTGCAAGGCAATCAGCATCACTACGTCGAAGTCAGCGATACGCGCGCGTTCACGCATCTGCGCGTGAATCTGTATCCGGACGGCGGGCTGGCGCGTCTGCGCGTCTATGGGCAACCGAAGCGCGACTGGGAGCGCATCGAGCGCGGCAGCCTGCTCGATCTGGCCGCTGTCGAAAACGGCGCGTATCTGGTCGCCGCGAACAATCAGCATTTCGGGCCGGCCTCGCAGATGCTGATGCCGGGACGCGGCGTGAACATGGGTGATGGCTGGGAAACGCGTCGTCGCCGCGAGCCGGGCAACGATTGGGCGATCGTTGCGCTCGCGCGGCCGGGCGTGATCCGCAAGGTCGAAGTGGATACCGCGCACTTCAAGGGCAATTTCCCCGATCGCTGTTCGCTGCAGGCAGCGTCCGTGACGGGCGGCACCGACGATTCGCTCGTCACGCAAGCGATGTTCTGGCCTGTTCTGTTGCCCGAACAGAAGCTGCAGATGGACAACGTGCACACGTTCAGCGCCGAACTCGCCGCGCTCGGCCCCGTGACGCACGTGCGGTTCAACATTTACCCGGACGGCGGCGTATCGCGGTTGCGCCTGTGGGGCGAACTCGAATAACACACGCTGCACGGCAGAGACGATCGATGGAGACGGTCATGAACACATTGCGCATCGAGCGCCTGACACGAGACGAGTTCGCTCCTTTCGGCGACGTGATCGAACTGGACGGCGCGCGCCACTATCCGATCAACGAAGGCACCACCGAGCGTTTTCACGACCTCGCGAAAGTCGATGTGAGCACACAAGGCGGCCGTCCGCTGATCAACGTGTTTCGCGCGCAGCCGCGTGCATGGCCGATCGAAATCGCGATGATGGAGCGGCATCCGCTCGGCAGCCAGGCGTTCGTGCCGCTGTCGGATGCACCTTATCTGATCGTCGTCGCACCGGCCGGCGATCTCGATCCAGCGAAGCTAAGAGCGTTCTCGACGCGCGGCTGGCAGGGCGTCAATTACGCGAGAGGCGTCTGGCATCATCCGCTGCTCGCGTTGGAGCGCGTGAGCGATTTCCTCGTCGTCGATCGTGGCGGAGAGGGGCCGAATTGCGATGAGTTGGCGTTGCAGCAAACGTGGCGTCTGGAGCGTGAATCGTTCGAAACAGTGGCGATTTAAGGGTTTGGTAAGCAGAAGAAAGCAAAAGGCCCGATCGATGAATTCGACCGGGCCTTTCTGCGTCTTACTGGCAATCCTGTCCGGGCCGCGCATCGCGAAATGCCCGGATACCCGCGTCAATGCTTGCGATGCGGGCATTTTTCCTTCGTGCACACGCCATAGAGCGCGAGCGCGTGTTCCTGCAGCTTGAAGCCGCGTTCTTTCGCGATTGCCTGCTGGCGGTTTTCGATTTCAGGGTCGAAAAACTCTTCGACCAGCCCGCAATCGATACACACCAGATGGTCGTGGTGCGTCCCTTCGTTCAGCTCAAAAACGGCTTTACCGGACTCGAAGTTGCTACGCGACAGCAGGCCCGCCTGCTCGAACTGCGTGAGCACGCGGTACACCGTGGCGAGCCCGATATCCAGCTCTTCATGCAGCAGGCTGCGGTAGACATCTTCGGCGGTCATATGGCGTACCGGGCTGTGCTGAAAGATTTCCAGAATCTTGAGGCGCGGTAGGGTCGCCTTGAGTCCGATATTCTTCAGATCGGTTGGATTGGTCATGGCAAGGGATCCCTAGAGTACAATGCAGGGTTCTAATGGTAATGTGAATTGCTGTTCAGGTCATCTTACACGGAAACACGCGCGGCTCGCGTAGCCCGCACGGTGAGGGAAATGATTCCAAAAGCTCTATTGATCAACCGGGGGAGCCGCGTACGGCGTACCTTGATCGTCGCGGCGGCGGTGGCGGTTCTTGCTGGATGTTCCACGTATGACAGCCTGACTCAGCGTTTTGCCCAAAGCATTACGCCGTACCGCATTACCGTGGTTCAAGGTAACTTCGTGTCGAAGGAAGCGGCTGCCCAAATGCAGGTTGGCATGTCGCGCGCTCAGGTCCGGCAGGTACTCGGCACGCCGCTTCTTTCCGACATGTTCCACGCGGACCGCTGGGACTACGTCTTCTATTTCAAGCGCGGTTCGACGGCAGTCGTCCAGCAGCGCGATTTCATCGTGAACTTCACGGGTGATCGCGTCGCGAGCTGGTCGGGTGGCGAAGATCTGCCGTCCAACCTCGAACTGCTCGCCGAAATCGACGGCGATCGCACGGGCAAGAAGGTGAAGGTGGCGCCTGTCGTCGCCAGCGGAACGGCCGAGGCGAGCGCGGCGGCTGCTGCGAACGCGCCCGCGCCCGTTACGGTGCCCGATACCGTGCGCTCGGCCACGTCGGACGCCGCGCAGGCCGGCAATCTGCCCGCAGTCGACGCGAACGCACAGGCCGCGCAGGCGGCGAACCGCGCGACCAGCGCGGTGCAATCGCCCGCGCCGGGTGCGACGCCGTCGGTGCGCGCGAACACGCCGCCGTCTAACGGTGGCGTGCCGCAGAACTCAACGGAGCCGGGTCAGCCGCAGTTCCGCTTCACGCGTCCGCCGCCTCCGCAGATGCAGGGCGTGCCGAGCGACAACCCCGTTGGCCCAACTGGCCCGGAAAGCAACAACGGCCAGTCGAAAGACGCGCCCGCCAAGTCGTCACAATCTTCCTCGCAATCGGGAACGGGCACGGGAACGGGCGGCTGATTCCGTTGTCCGTAACATGACGGGCGGCGTATCCGCCCGTCCTGCGTCTTGCCGCGATGCCGCTTCGCTGTGAGACGTTGCCCGCTTCGTACCTTTTGTCGCCTCTCGGCGCGCTGTCTGTCGGCGCGATGTTCAGGCGCTGTTAGCAGGACTACCCATGAAAATTGCCATCGCCGGCGCGTCGGGCCGCATGGGCCGGATGCTCATCGAAACCGTTCTTAACGATCCTGACGTCACGCTGTCGGGCGCGCTCGACCGCACAGGCGCGCCGCAACTCGGTCAGGACGCCGGCGCGTTTCTCGGCAAGCAGACGGGCGTGCTGATGTCGGACGATATCGACGCCGTGCTCGCGCAATCCGACTATCTGATCGACTTCACGCGCCCCGAGGGCACGCTCGCGCACATCGACGCGGCGCTGCGCACGAACACGAAGCTCGTGATCGGCACGACGGGTTTCGACGACGCGCAAAAAGCGCAGATTCGCGCCGCGTCGGAAAAGATCGGCATCGTGTTCGCGTCGAACTTCAGCGTCGGCGTGAACGTGACGATGAAGCTGCTCGAATTCGCCGCGCGCCATTTCTCGCAAGGCTACGACATTGAGATCATCGAGGCGCATCACCGCCACAAGGTCGACGCGCCGTCGGGCACGGCGCTGACGATGGGCGAGGTGATCGCCAATGCGCTTGGCCGCAAGCTCGAAGATTGTGCCGTCTACGCGCGCGAAGGCGTGACGGGCGAACGCGATCCGTCGACCATCGGTTTTTCGGCGATTCGTGGCGGCGATATCGTCGGCGACCACACGGTGCTGTTCGCGGGCATCGGCGAGCGCATCGAAATCACGCACAAGTCGGCGAGCCGCCTGTCATACGCGCAAGGCGCGGTGCGCGCGGTGCGCTTCCTCGAAGGCCACCCGAATGGCCTGTTCGATATGCAGGACGTGCTCGGCTTGCGCTAAGCCCCGCGTGAGCCTGTTCTCACCCGCCGAGGTGTCGTAGCCGAGGCGACTAAAGAGTTCCGATGGCAGACACCGGCATCCTCCACTACCTGCAAACCAGCGATGCCATCACGCATGGCGTCGCGTACGTGTTGCTGGCGATGTCGGTTGCGAGCTGGTGCTTCCTGATCGTCAAAAGCTGGATTCTGAGCCGCGCGAAGCGGCAAGGCCCGCGCGCCGTCGCGCGGTTCTGGCAGGCGCCGACGCTGTCCGATGGCGTCGCGGCGCTGCGTCTCGCGGATCGCGAGCACATCTTTTCTCCATTGGCGGAAGCGGCGCTGCAGGCGTCGGAAGTCGAGATGCCGGGCGTGCTGCTCGCACGCGTTGAACGCAGCGAACGTGTGCTGCGGGCGCTGCGCCAGGCGCTGCACCGCTCGCAGCGTCGACTCGAGTTTGGGCAGGTGCTGCTGGCGTCGGTGGGCAGCACCGCGCCGTTCGTCGGCTTGCTTGGCACCGTGTGGGGCATTTATCACGCGCTCGGCAGCATCGCGCAAAGCGGGCAGGCGATGATCGAGAACGTCGCGGGTCCCGTCGGCGAGGCGCTCATCATGACGGCGTTCGGTCTCGTCGTCGCGATTCCCGCCGTGCTCGCCTATAACGTGCTTGGACGGATGGTGCGGCAGTTGTCGGAGGAACTTGACGGCTTCGCGCATGATCTTCACGCGTATGTCTGCGCACCCGCGGGCGACGCGCCCGATAGCGCACGCGGCGGCGCGAGAGACGCCCACGGCGAACGGGCGCCAGCGCGGACGCAGGCGTAGCGCCGCATCGGGCAGACGGCGGCCGCGCAGGCACACCAGGTATCAAACGCGAGGAACGAGGCACGACACATGGCATTCGGCGGACTCGACAGGCACAAGACGGCCGCGCCGATGGCGGACATCAACATGACGCCGCTGATCGACGTGATGCTGGTGCTGCTCGTCATTTTCATCATCACGGCGCCGCTGTTCACGCACGCGATCCGGTTGGATCTGCCGCGCGTCGCGGCTGCCGAGGCGCGCGAGACGCCGCAGACCATCACGCTGTCGATCGACGCCGCGGGCAAGCTCTACTGGAACGACAAGCCCATCACGCTCGACCAGATGCGCGCGCAGTTCAACGACGCCGGCAAGCAAAAGGAACAGCCGGAAATTCATCTGCGCGCCGAGCGCTCGACGCGCTACGAAGTGATCGCGCAGGTGATGGGCGCGGCGCAGCAGGCGGGTCTGGAGCGGATCGGTTTCGTGACGGAGCCGCCTCCAGGCGACGCCAAAGCGGGCCAACCGACGCCTCCCGCTGCCGCATCGGCCGCGCAATAAGCCGAAGCAGCCCGCGCGTCGGGCCAACAGCACGCTTTCACCACCCATCACGCCGAATCGGCGCGCAAAACGCATCGCATACGCTCAATCGCGCGCGGCGTGAACCCGGCCGAACGGTATAATCAGCCCTTTCCCCTTGACGAGAGGGGAATCGACAAGACTTTCATCACGCAGAGCACCGTGCCGGTGCCGAAGCAACCGAACAGCGGCACCGAACAGCGATCCCATCACACCATGCACGAAAAATACGTTCCCTCCGACGTCGAATCCGCCGCGCAAGGACAATGGCGCGCCACCGACGCGTACAAAACGACGGAAAAGGCCGACAAGCCGAAGTTCTATTGCGTTTCGATGCTGCCGTATCCGTCGGGCAAGCTGCACATGGGGCACGTTCGCAACTACACGATCAATGACGTGATGTACCGCTATCTGCGGATGAACGGCTACAACACGCTGATGCCGATGGGCTGGGACGCGTTCGGCATGCCCGCCGAAAACGCCGCGATGGCCAACAACGTGCCGCCCGCAAAGTGGACGTACGACAACATCGCGTACATGAAGAAGCAGATGCAGTCGATGGGTCTTGCCATCGACTGGTCGCGCGAAGTCGCCACCTGCAGCCCGGACTACTACAAGTGGAACCAGTGGATCTTCCTGAAGATGCTCGAAAAGGGCGTCGCGTACAAGAAGACGGGCACCGTGAACTGGGATCCTGTCGATCAGACCGTGCTCGCAAACGAGCAGGTGATCGACGGCCGCGGCTGGCGCTCGGGCGCGCTCGTCGAGAAGCGCGAAATCCCGATGTACTACATGCGCATCACGCAGTACGCGGATGAACTGTTGAATGATCTCGAAGGCCTCGGCTGGCCCGAGCGCGTGAAGATCATGCAGCAGAACTGGATCGGCAAGAGCTTCGGCGTGACCTTCGGTTTCCCGTACGAACTGGACGGCGAGCAGAAGCTGCTGCGCGTGTTCACGACGCGCGCCGACACGATCATGGGCGTGACGTTCTGCGCGGTCGCTGCGGAGCATCCGCTCGCCACGCATCTCGCGCAAGGCAGGCCGGAACTGCAGGCATTCATCGACGAATGCAAGCACGGCGGCGTCGCCGAAGCCGACATGGCGACGATGGAAAAGAAGGGCATGGCCACGGGCTTTTTCGTCACGCATCCGCTGACGCAGGAAAAGGTCGAGGTGTGGATCGGCAACTACGTGCTGATGAGCTACGGCGAAGGCGCCGTGATGGGCGTGCCCGCGCACGACGAGCGCGACTTCGCGTTCGTGAAGAAGTACGGCATTCCCGTCAAGCAGGTGGTCGCAGTCGAAGGCCAGCCGTTCTCGACGGACGCGTGGCACGAGTCGTACGGCGACAAGGAAAACGGCGTCCTGGTCAACAGCGGCAAGTACGACGGCCTCAAGTACAGCGAAGCCGTCGACGCGATCGCAGCTGATCTGAAAGCGCTCGGCCTCGGCGACAAGCAGGTCACGTGGCGTCTGCGCGACTGGGGTATTTCGCGCCAGCGCTACTGGGGCACGCCGATCCCGATCATCCACTGCCCGTCGTGCGGCGACGTGCCGGTGCCCGAGAAGGATCTGCCCGTCGTGCTGCCGGAAGACCTCGTGCCGGACGGCACGGGCAATCCGCTCGCCAAGTCTGAAGCGTTCCTGAACTGTACGTGTCCGACGTGCGGCGCGGCTGCGAAGCGCGAAACCGACACGATGGACACCTTCGTCGATTCGTCCTGGTACTTCTATCGCTACGCGGCGCCCGATGCGAAGACGATGGTCGATGAGCGCACCGATTACTGGATGCCGATGGATCAGTACATCGGCGGCATCGAGCACGCCATTCTTCACCTGTTGTACTCGCGTTTCTGGGCGAAGGTCTGCCGCGATCTGGGCATCGTGAAGTTCGGCGAGCCGGCGAAGAACCTGCTCACGCAGGGCATGGTGCTCAACGAAACGTACTACCGCGAAAACGACGCGGGCAAGAAGACCTGGTACAACCCGGCCGACGTCACCGTTACGCATGACGACAAGGGCCGACCGGTCGGCGCGACGCTGAACGCCGACGGCCAGCCCGTCGTGCTGGGCGGCGTCGAGAAGATGTCGAAGTCGAAGAACAACGGCGTCGATCCGCAGGTGCTGATCGACCAGTACGGCGCCGATACGGCGCGTCTTTTCACGATGTTCGCGGCTCCTCCGGAGCAGCAGCTCGAATGGTCGGGCGCGGGCGTCGAAGGCGCAAGCCGCTTCCTGCGCCGCGTGTGGTCGTTCGGTCAGGCGAATGAAGCGGCGCTCTCGCAGCGCGGCGCATTCGACGCCGCGAAGCTCACTGATACCGAGAAGACGCTGCGCCGCGAAATCTACAGCGTGCTGAAGCAGGCGGACTTCGACTATCAGCGTCTGCAGTACAACACGGTCGTGTCGGCGGCGATGAAGATGCTCAACGCGGTCGACGGCGCGAAGGGCGCGAGCACCGCGGTGCTGCGCGAAACGTACGGCGTGCTGCTGCGCGTGCTGTACCCGGTCGTGCCGCACCTCACGTTCCAGCTGTGGCAAGAGCTCGGCTACGAAGCCGAGTTCGGCACGCTGCTCGACGCGCCGTGGCCGAAGGTCGACGAAAAGGCGTTGGAGCAGAGCGAGATCGAACTCGTGCTGCAGGTGAACGGCAAGGTGCGCGGCGCCGTGACGGTCGCGAAGGACGCGTCGCGCGAAGCGATCGAATCCGTTGCGCTCGCGCACGAGATGTTCGCGAAGTTCAGCGAAGGCAAGCCGGCGAAGAAGGTGATCGTCGTGCCGGGCCGCCTCGTGAACGTCGTCGTCTGATGCACGCATCGATTGCGCTTTAACTGCGAACCAGGAGCTCATGTGACTCGCAGATCGTTCTTGACTCTGGCGTGCAGCGCGGCGCTGCTGTCCGCGTGCGGCTTCCAGCTGCGCGGTCAGCAGGACTATGCGTTCAAGCGCCTCGCCATCGCGGGCGCGTCGGCGCCAGTTGCTGCGCGCCTGACGCGCATGGTGCAGGGCGGCAGCGACACGGTGATCGTGACTTCGCCCGCCAACGCCGACGCCATCCTGCAGATCTCGGAAGGACGCGGCAACAGCGTGCTGACGCTGAACTCGCTGGGCGTCGTCGAGGAATACGCGCTCGACTACTGGCTGAATTACACGGTGCGCGGCGCGGACGGCACGCTGCTGATTCCGCCGAGCGCGATCCATCTGAATCGCGCGATGACGTATAGCGACCAGTTCTCGCAAGCGAAGGCTTCGGAAGCGGACATTCTTTACGCAGACATGCAGAACGACGCCGTCGATCAGCTGATGCGCCGTCTTGCCGTCGTGCGTTCGCTGCATCCGGCGCCGGGCCAGGAAGTGCCGGGCGTCTCGCCGCGTGCGCCGCTGCCGCCGCCGCCACTTTGATCCACAGCATCGACCTGCTTTCACTCTCGTTCATCCGTCGCCATGCAACTGCGTCTTGACGCGCTCGAAGCGCATCTCGCGAAAGGTCCCGCCGGTCTGTACGTCGTGTACGGCGACGAGCATCTGCTCGCGCAGGAAGCGTGCGACCGCATCCGCGCGACGGCGCGCGCGAACGGCTTTACCGACCGCACGGTGTTCACGGTGGAGCGCGGCTTCGACTGGAGTTCGCTGCTTGGCGCGAGTCAGTCGATGTCGCTGTTCGGCGACCGGCAACTGGTCGAATTGCGCATCCCGACGGGCAAGCCCGGCAAGGAAGGCGCGGACGCGCTGAAGACGTTGGCCGCGTCGGCGAATCCCGACGTGCTCACTCTCGTGACGTTGCCGCGCCTCGATGCGGCGACGCAAAAGGCCGCGTGGTTCACCGCGCTGGCCGACGCGGGCGTCGCGTTGAAGATCGATCCTGTCGAGCGTGCGCAGTTACCGGGTTGGGTTGGACAGCGTCTCGCGCAGCAAGGCCAGCGCGTTGCGGCGGGCGAAGAGGGCAAGCGCTCGTTGCAATTCATCGCGGAGCGAGTCGAAGGCAATCTGCTCGCCGCGCATCAGGAAATCCAGAAGCTGGGGCTGCTGTATCCGTCCGGCGCACTGTCGTTCGAACAGGTTCACGACGCTGTGCTCAACGTCGCGCGCTACGACGTGTTCAAGCTCAACGAGGCAATGCTCGCGGGCGACGTCGGTCGGCTGTCGCGCATGATCGACGGGCTGAAGGGCGAAGGCGAAGCAGCCGTGCTCGTGCTATGGGCCGTCGTCGAAGAAATTCGCACGCTGCTGCGTATCAAGCGCGGTGTCGAGGCGGGCAAGCCGCTGCCGATGCTGCTGCGCGAAAACCGTGTTTGGGGGCCGCGTGAGCGGCTCGTCGGGCCGGCGCTGTCGCGTGTGACGGAAGCGTCGCTGGAGAAGGCGCTGGCGCTCGCGGCGAAGCTCGATCGACAGGTGAAGGGGTTGTCGGGCGGCACGCCGGGCAATCATCGGAATGATCCGCCGCCGGATCCGTGGGCGGGGCTTTTCGAACTCGCGATGGTCGTCGCGGGCGCATCTGCTACTCAGGCGCGTCCCGCGCCAAACCGGCCAGCTCCAGCGCGACCGGCGCCAACGCGCCGACCGTCGTAGGCTGTCGCCCGCCTGACGGATCTGGCCGTTGACCTCGCTTGAATAACGTGGGCGTATCGGCGGAACACCAGATTCATCGCAAACGCGGCGCGGCAGCTCTTTCCCAGCCCGTGACACGGCGCCGCTCGCCCGAGCAGACAACTGTCACACGTCATACAATCGGCGGATCGTTCCGCTTACAGAAATTGTCTGCCGCATCCACGCAAAGAGCGGCACAACGGGAATCATCATGGATATCGACCAGTACATGACCGACCTCGGCCGCCGCGCGCGTCACGCATCGCGTGCGATGGCGCGGGCGTCGACGGCGGCGAAGAATGCCGCGCTCGAAGCCATTGCAGTCGCCATCGAACGCGAGACGGCCAAACTGAAAGAAGCGAATGCGCGTGACCTCGCCCGCGCTCGCGACAAGGGCCACGACGCTGCGTTTATCGATCGTCTGACGCTGTCGGACAAGGCGTTGAAGACGATGGTCGAAGGTTTGCGGCAAGTGGCTGCGCTGGCCGATCCGATCGGCGAGATCAGCAACCTGAAGTTTCGGCCGAGCGGTATTCAGGTCGGCCAGATGCGCGTGCCGCTGGGCGTGATCGGCATCATCTACGAATCGCGGCCGAACGTGACGATCGACGCGGCTGCGCTGTGCCTCAAATCGGGTAACGCGACGATCTTGCGTGGCGGATCGGAAGCGCTCGAATGCAACACGGCGCTGGCGAGGGTGATCGGCGAAGGGCTCGAAACAGCCGGCTTGCCGCAGGAAGCGGTGCAAGTAGTTGAGACTTCGGATCGCGCCGCAGTCGGCAAGCTGATTACGATGACGGAATACGTCGACGTGATCGTGCCGCGCGGCGGCAAGAGCCTGATCGCGCGTCTGATGGAAGAAGCGCGCGTGCCGATGATCAAGCACCTCGATGGCATTTGCCACGTGTATGTCGACGATCGCGCGGACATCGCGAAGGCGATGACGGTGTGCGATAACGCGAAGACGCATCGTTACGGCACGTGCAACACGATGGAGACGCTTTTGGTCGCACGCGGCATCGCGGCCGAAGTGCTGCCGGCGCTCGGGAAGCTGTATCGCGGCAAGGACGTGGAACTGCGTGTCGATCCCGAGGCGCGCAAGGTGCTCGAAGCGGCGGGCGTCGGGCCGCTGGTCGATGCAACGGAAGAAGACTGGCGCACCGAATATCTCGCGCCCGTGCTGGCGATCAAGATGGTCGACGGCGTCGATCAGGCGATCGAGCACATCAACGAATACGGCTCGCATCACACGGACGCAATCGTCACGGAAGACCACGACCGCGCGATGCGCTTCTTGCGCGAAGTGGATTCGGCGAGCGTGATGGTCAACGCATCGACGCGCTTTGCTGATGGTTTCGAGTTCGGCCTGGGCGCGGAGATCGGCATTTCGAACGACAAGCTGCATGCGCGTGGCCCGGTTGGGCTGGAAGGGCTGACGTCGATGAAATATGTCGTGCTGGGACACGGCGAAGGCCGTCAATAATCTCGCGCATCAAAATAAAGAGAAGGATTAATCCCGATGCTGTGGATCAAGACGTTTCACATCGTCCTGGTGGCTTCATGGTTTGCGGGGCTGTTCTACCTGCCGCGAATCTACGTGAATCTCGCGATGGAGACCGATCCGAACGCCGTGAAGCGTCTGCTGATCATGGCGCGAAAGCTGTTTCGCTTCATGACGTTCATCGCGGTGCCGGCACTGGCTTGCGGGTTGTGGCTGTGGCTCGCGGTTGGCATTGGAAGCGGACAGGCCTGGATTCACGCGAAAGTCGGCGTGGTCGTGCTTCTCCTTATTTACCACGCGTACTGCGGAGTGCTGCTTCGTACGTTCGAGCGCGGTGAGAACAAGCGCTCGCACAAGTGGTATCGGATGTTCAATGAACTGCCTGTTCTTGGGATGCTGGCGGCGGTGGCGTTGGTGGTGATAAAGCCGTTTTAATTTCCGGTCTAGTCGGTTCGTTCGGGATATTTATAAAGAAGCCTGGTTTGCTGGTAACGGCAAACCGGGCTTTTTGTTTTTCCGAGATCTTTTTGGCCACGCGGACTAACTGATGGGCATTTTTCGTCATGGGCGTGCACGACTGCGTCAAGCGACGAGATACCCACACACCATTCCCGCAGGCCGTCGCGGTGACCATTAAAACTCCATTAAATGTCGCCGGTCTGCTTTCGCTTTCTCCGGCGCAG